>Ga0081540_1004446_pt1 | contig 10689 bp, 4 predicted proteins | sample TabmetS2T1R1_FD_71024 | JGI IMG/M metagenome (GOLD analysis project Ga0081540, IMG submission 71024) | Tabebuia heterophylla rhizosphere microbial communities from the University of Puerto Rico - S2T1R1 | ecosystem: Host-associated > Plants > Roots > Rhizosphere ... | reverse complement strand
CGTCCTTTCGCAAAATTCTGTGAAGCGGTTTTTGAACGGCACGAACAAGAGGTAGTCTGTCGTTACACTTCCAAATCCCGCCAAACGAACGTTCTGTGCTGCCTGCCGAGCGGTAAGCAGAACGGAATAAGCATCAAATGCGCAGCGAGCGACGGCTAGTCGCGTCAGAGGATTCCACGGATTGTGCTCATAGATCAGGAGAAGGCCCTTTGCAGCAACCACGCGGGCAATCTCCGAGAGAAAGTGTTTCCACCGATCAGGCGGAACGTGGTGCCAGACACAAATCGCAAAGACCACGTCAAACGACCGATCTCCGAACGGGAGCACGTCATCAGAGAAATGCCGGTAGTCAATTTCCGGATTTCTGAACCTTGCGGCTTGGAGAACCCTTTCGGAAACGTCCACTCCCACCAGCTTCGGCAGGTGAACTTTGAGGACTTCGTCGATCAGACCAATCCCACAACCGAGATCGAGGACTCGAAGTCGAGGCAGATTTTCGAATCGCCGGCGCAGTGTCGCCAACAAGTGGTCCAGTTTTGCTTCGAGAAAAAACCGGTGCGGAATCCCGGCAAAGCGAATCGCTGTCGCGACTTCCTGCTCATAAGTTTCCGCGAACGAATCAAAGTCCATTATTCCGGAGACGCTCGGATCTAGAAACGCGCAAGAGATGCCGTTTTTCAATACATTTGAACAAAACCGGCCTCGGCTGACCGATAGGCCTCTGGGTTTTGGTTGTCTGCCGTGTCCGGCGGAACAAGTGCCTTGATGCCTTTTCGCCACAAGTTGCGCTCCTTGACCCGACGGATAGTATGATCGGGACGAGAGAAAGGCCTCCAACGAATGTATTAGCCAGTGACATGGTCGTGACTGTCTCATTTTCCACATACGGATACCGGTATGACGTGATCTCTGTCGGGCCGAGATCATTTCTTTCGGTGGCGGGAGGATTGGTCCTATTGTTCCCTTGAAGTTCGGTCCTCGGTTGGCCCTGTTGGCTTTTGCTGCCCTATTCGTTGGGCTTCTTGGTTTCCTTTGGTTGCAGCAGCCGCCGTCGAACCAGGAGCTCCTGGCCAACTACGCCAAGGTTGCTGACTACGCGAACGCCGCCGCCTCGGTCAGAGGCCTTCCATGGTGGACGTCGAATTTCCTGCAAGGCTGCTCGTTGGCGTTTCTTTCTTTGGGAGCGCTCTCCAGCCTGACTCTGTATCTCTGCGCGGCGATGCTTGGGCCATACATGGGCGTCAAGATTGCTGCCCTCGCCTTCCTTTTCCTCTGTCCGCTGACGATGTTCTCCTTTGTCCGACGGCTCTGTCCAGGCAACGGATGGACGGCATTTTCTTGCGGCGTCGCCTACACGCTTGCGCCGGCCCTGCTGCTGCGACTTGGGCACGTGGAACATGTTGCCAATGTTCTTGGCTTCGCTGCCATACCATTGGTTTTCCGGGGCGTGCTGGTCTTTCTCGAGGAGAGGACAGCTCGGGCTGCGGTGCTGTGCGCGGCGGCCAGTGCACTGCTGGTGCTTTCCTATGCGAAGATCGCCGTTCTCGTCCTACCCTTGCTGGTTGTCTTCGCATTCTGGGGCTGGGTGGCACGCGCTCGCTTTTACTTGCCGGCAGGACAGCTGGTGTTGCTGTGCCTTGGCGTGTTTTTGATCTTAGGCGTGCTGCCGAACCTGCCATCCTTTCGCGAGGCCGGCTGGATCGCGATGTTTGATTTCGGACCGTTCGAGGCGTGGCAGAGGGGCTACTCCGCGGAATCGATAATTTCGTGGATCGATCGGGAAGGTTTTCTTACCGGACGCCAGCCATCGGTGCAAAGTGAGGTTCGGGCGAGCTCTTCGTATATGGGACTTATCGGCGTGGCGTGTGTCATGGGTTTGTTCTTTGCTCGTAAGCAAGATGCCTGGCGGACCTTAGAGGCGGGAGTCTTTCGGCTTTTTATTGCGCTGACGCTGCTGGCGCATTGGTTCGGACTCGGCGCGAACACGGCGTTGTCCGGGCACTTTGCCTTTCTTGCTCACGCAGGATCAGCGTGGGATCCGGCCATTGCGATCTCGTGGGGCCTCTTGGTCCTCCAGGGTGTGGCGATCTGGTGTATTCTGCCAAGTGCACTGCCGGCGCGGCGTTGGATCGCTGCCGCTGCGATCGCAGTGTATTTCTGCGTCCCGGGATTTCGCATCATCGAGAACCTACCGCTTTATGCTGACATTCGGGCACCGCATGATTTTTTCGAAATGGGGGGGACGTTCTGCTTTTCCGTGGCCTCCGGTGTGGCTGCACGGCTCCTGCTTCAAGGAATCTCCGGCCGCAAGCTGCGAGTGGTTGCAGCGCTCACTCTGCTGAGCGTAGGGTGGCTGGATTCCGTTAGTTCAGTTCCATCGTTTTTCAGAGGTCCAATCGACCGCCAGACATTCGATGATTTTCTCGCGGCGCAACGTTTTTTGTCAGAGCAAGCTCGTCCCGGGCGCGTAGCTCCGTATTCGGGCCGCTACTTTTACCTGCTTACGCCCATTCTGTCGGGCCGACCGATTATTGCGGAAGCATTTAATAGTCATTTGATGTTGCGTGGGGTTGCCGAGCTTCAGCGCGCGTCCCTGCAGTCGAAACAAACCTTCATTACTTTTCTGAACGTCGCGGGGGTTTCGCAGATATTGATCGACAAGAAAGATCCGGACACGCCGCAAAGTCTGCAGGAATTCCTCCGCTCTGTCGGAACTCCGGTTTTCGAGAACGACCACTTTGTCATTCTCGAGAATCGGGAATCGCTTTATCCGGCGGCCTTCTCGAAATACTTCATTGAACTGGACGAGGCGCCCGAAGAGATTGCGGCGCGCTCGCTTGCAGCTGCGGCTGGCGGACTACTTGTCGTCAGCGAACGAACAAGGTTCGGGGACAGCGAAGGGCTCATGAAATCTGAGACGCTTCGGCCCGCGACTCCAATGAGCAAGCTTTCCCCGGAGGCCGTTCAGAGAAGAACGGTAGAAGCGATTGAGATCGACCCGTCGGCGAAAGTTGGCTGGCTAGTCATCCCAGAAGCTTACCACCGTGACTGGCGCGCTCTCCGAGAGGGACACGACCTTGAAATTGCCAGGGCTTACGGCGCCTTGCTGGCGATTCGCCTGGATGGAAGACCAGGGAAGATTGCTTTGTCGTTTAAGCCTCCGTGGTGGTACTTCGCCAGCGTGTGGACCGCTGTGGCCGGATGGCTCGGAGTCATCGGGGCTTTGACGTTCGAGAGAATGGCGCTCGTCCCGGCGAGGTGGCGAGCGCGCTGGTGGGATCCGCCTCGTCCGCAACCGACAGCTTTACCCTCCACGCGCAAGGAAGTGATGGAGTTCGCGCCGGTGAAAGTTCTCGCGATCATTCCCACTTACAATGAGGCATCCGGGATCGAGAGCATTCTTAACAAAGTGCTCAATGCGAACCATGGGTTGGAGATGATCGTCATTGATGACAACTCGCCCGATCAAACGGCGCAGCTGGTCCGCGCTCATCGAGCATTCGGTCGCCGGGTGCATCTCCTGCAAAGAGAAGGTAAACTCGGACTTGGCAGCGCCTACAAGGAAGGCTTTCGTTGGGCGCTAGAACGGGGATTCGATACGTGCGTTCAAATCGATGCCGACCTATCGCATGATCCTGACGACATTCCCCGTCTCCTTCAGGCGCTTGAGAATGGAGCCGATGTAGCCATTGGCTCGCGCTACTATGGCGGAGTGCGGGTGTTGAATTGGCCGCAAGAAAGGTTATTCCTCAGCGTGGGAGCCTCGCGGTTCGTGCGGGCGTTGACGGGTTTGCCACTGGCCGATGTCACGAGCGGCTTCAAAGCGATCCGCTGCGATGCGCTGCGTAGTCTCGATTGGAGGCAGTTTAGGACTGAGGGTTACGGGTTTCAGGTGGAACTTCATTACTTCCTCTGGAAAACAGGAGCCCGCCTCGTCGAGGTGCCGATCGTTTTCACGGAACGCCGGTCTGGACAAACAAAGATGACCGCAGCCATCGCCTTCGAGGCGATTGGCCGCGTTCTTCAGCTGGCCATCTTTAAACGATGAAATTGGGACTATTTGAACTATCCGGCGAACGCCGCCTCAATAAGAAGCGATGTCACCCCGTCCTGCAGGCTTGCGAGTAAGCACTTCGCTGACCAGGGTTGAAGCTCCCGGCGGTCCTGCTCTTCCCGCTGGGCGAGAAGGCCTCGATTGGCTAGTGGGCATTGTCGCGGGCATAATAAGTTTTGCCGTCTACGCATGGTCTGCCGCTCCGAATGTTACGCTGCTGGACTCGGGCGAATTCATCGTGGCAGCGCAGCACTTTGGGGTCCCCCACCCCACGGGTTATCCTCTTTGGACCTTTCTGAGCTGGCTTTTCCTTCTCCTTCCGTTAGGCAACGCCGCCTGGGAAGTGGCGATCTTTAGTGGGCTATGCGCAGCCGGCGCGGTTGGTTGCTGCGCAGCCCTCCTTTCCAGCGCTCAGCTCTGGTGCTACGGGACCTTCGCTGGGGCCAGGACGAAGATTCTGTCACGGATCGTGGCCCTCTCCTTTTCGCTGATGCTGGCTTTCAGCATGTCAATGTGGTCACAGGCCGTCATCGCCGAGGTCTATGCTTTGCATGCGCTGCTCATCGCGGTTTTTCTGATACTCTGCTATCATTGGGTCCAGCAGCCAGCCAGCGATCGCCTGATGCTGAGCATTTTTTTTATCCTTGGGCTGTCGTTTAGCAACCATCACCTCACGATGACGCTGGCGCCGCTTCCCTATCTTTTGATCCTTCTGCTTCGTCGGCGTGCGTTTTTCGACTGGTTCTTCGCTGGGATGCTGACCGTTCTGCTGGGTTATCTCGCTTTTGCCATCCTGTCCGAGAACCCTGCCGTCCTGCGCACAGCGATTCGCTTCTTTTATTGCGTCGCGTTATCCTTCGGAACGTTTGTCTGGCTGCGGCGTGGGCGCCTTCGTTGGAGATTGATTGCCTTCCTGCCAATTGTAGTGGCGGTGGGACTTCTTCCCTACGCATACATGCCACTTGCTTCGGCGACAAACCCTCCGATGAACTGGGGATATACGCGCGAGCCGGCGGGGTTTTTCTTTTCCATTAATCGGTCGCAGTATTCAGGGAGTCTTTCAGAGGTCAGCGTCAAGTCTCTCGGGCGCCTGATGGGAACCCCGCGAGAGGACACCGAGGTAAGGCGGACCGGTGCTCAAGAGCAGCCCACAAGGTGGCAGAGCGCGCAGCTTTGGATCGGGTTCTTTTGGCAGCAACTGGGCAAGGCCTTCTCGATTCTCGGTCTGATCGGGTATTTCTCTTCGTTTGCTTTCGTGTTCGGGCTCTCCTTGCCCAGACGCGTTTGGATCTACTTCCTGCACGTGGCTTTTGTGCTTGCGGCATTTCTTCAGCCCCTCACCGCGAATACGAAAATCGACAATGCCGATTGGTGGACGCAGATGCCGTATCACACCTACACAAACTTGATTTTTGCGACGCTCTCCGGGCTCGGCATGGGACTGCTGATCAGCAAATTCTCGAAGGCGCGGGCCTACGTCTTCTGGTTGGCTCCGGGTCTTCTGGCGCTTCCATTGTTTACGTTCGCGGGGAGCAAGGACGCCGCGAGTCAGAGAAACCACTGGTTTGGTTGGATGTATGGCCATGACATGTTGAAAGACCTGCCTGCTGGCAGCGTGGTGATTGGAGGGACCGATCCGGGAAGATTCGTTCCCACCTACATGATCTTTGGAGAAAGCACGCAGAGGACGCGCAACAAGCGGGATCCAGCGTTCGACCGCCGCGATCTCTATATCATTACGCAAAATGCGTTGGGCGAGCGCAACTATATGAAGTACTTGCGCGATCAATACACCGCCGCTCGCCCAAAACCATCGAACTCCTTCGAGAGATGGCTTGGTCGCGAAAGCATTTATCCGTTGGAGCCGTTGATTCTACCGACTGAAAAAGAGGTCGAGGATTTGGTAACGCTTGGCGCCGCGAAGGACCGGGAGAGCGGCGGTTCCGGAGATAGAACCGAACCCTTCGGGACGATTTTGCAATGGGTATGGGAGAAGAATCGTGATCGGCATGAGTTCTTTGTTGAAGAGAGCTTTCCGATTCGCTGGACCTATGACTACGCAGTTCCGCACGGACTCCTCTACAAGCTGAATAAGACCAAGCTCGAAGTTCTCCCAAAAGAGATTGTGGAGAACGATTTTGCGTTTTGGCAAGAATACTCGGAGCGGCTGCTCGGCGATCCAAGCTTTAGGAGCGACTTCGACGCTCGGCGTTCATTCTCGAAGCTGCGTCAAACCACAGCTAATATTTATCGGTATCGCGGAATGTCTTCCGAGGCAGAACGCGCTTACCGCGAAGCACTCGCTCTCTGGCCTGGCAACGCGGAAGCGCTCGTCGCGCTCACCTCTTACCTCTGGGATCGCGGAGATTTCGACGAGGCGATAGACCTTTACAACCAGGCGCTGGCGGATGATCCCAACAGCATCGACCTATGGCGCCTCCGACTCTATGCGGAGAAACGCAAGGAGACGGCGGGCGAGATTCGCGCTCTCCAGGAGACGCTGGCCACACAACCAGGCAGCGGCGAAGCCGTCCGCAGGTTGATTCAGCTATATTCGAGCGTTGGCGAGACAAACAAAGCAGAGCCCTTACTCCAGCAGGCGCAAGACAATTTTCCCCAGGATGCGGATATGCTTCGATTTGTCCTTCACTACTATGAGGAGCGTGGGGAACTGGCGAAAACGCTCGAACCGGCTCGACGTCTCACCCTTGTGGAGACCTCGAACGTCCACAATTATCTTCTCCTGGCACGTGCGTGCTTCGTGTTGAACAAGAAAGAAGAATTCTACGACGCTGCTCGCGATGCAATTAGGCTCGGTGGGCCTTCTTTGCGTAAGGCTTTGCTAAGTGATCCGACATTCTCGACGTGGAAAAACGATCCCGAGTTCAAGAAACTGGCTGAGGAGCAATCGCTGCCTCCAGACTAACCCGGTTGGTCTCCAAGTCTTGCGCGAAAGACTCGACTGGTGGGCAAGAACAAAACAGGTTTCGGTCTCCGTAGACATTGTCAATGCGGGCCACCGCTGGCCAGAATTTGTGTTCCTTCAACCACTGCGCCGGGAAAGCGGCGCGTTCCCGACTGTAAGAGTGACTCCATGAGTCAGATGCTACCGCAGCGGCAGTGTGCGGCGCGGATTTCATCGGATTATCGGTGCGCAAGAATTCGCCGCGTTCGATCGCGCTGAGCTCGCCGTGAATCGCAATCATCGCGTCACAGAAGCGATCCAGTTCCGCCTTCGATTCGCTTTCCGTTGGCTCAATCATTAGGGTGCCTGGCACGGGCCAGCTCATCGTCGGTGCGTGAAAACCATAGTCTATAAGACGCTTGGCGACATCCTCGACCTCGACACCGGCCCGCTGCCGCCAATCGCGTAAGTCAATGATGCATTCGTGTGCCACGCGTCCTTTCCGTCCGGAATAAAGAACCGGAAAATAGGGTGCCAACCGTGTGGCAATATAGTTCGCGTTGAGAATCGCGACGCGCGTGGCTTCGACCAATCCGTTGCCGCCCATCAGGACTATATACAACCAGGAGATCACCAGAACGCTGGCGCTTCCCCAGGGCGCTTCTGAGATCTCGCCAATCGAATGAGGACCGCCAATACCGACGACGGAGTGGCCCGGCAAAAATGGCACGAGACGTTCGACGACGCAGATCGGCCCGACTCCGGGGCCTCCTCCTCCGTGCGGGATGCAGAAAGTCTTGTGAAGATTCAGATGACAAACGTCCGCGCCGATATCCCCGGGTCGGCAAAGACCGACTAGAGCATTCATGTTAGCGCCGTCCAGGTAGACCAGAGCTCCGGCGGCGTGTATTTTCGCGCAGACTGCTTCGATGGATTCCTCGAAAACGCCGTGGGTCGACGGATACGTGATCATGAGAGCAGCGAGAGTCTCCCCGTGTTCGCTGATCTTCTTCTCGAGATCGGTATGGTCGATGTTCCCAGAACTGTCGCAAGCAACTGGGACGACCTGCATGCCGGCCATCGCGGCGCTTGCTGGGTTTGTCCCATGTGCCGAGGTGGGAATAAGACAGATATTTCGCCCGATGTCCCCACGCGACTGATGGTATGCGCGGATGACGAGCAAGCCGGCGTACTCGCCTTGTGAGCCGGCGTTAGGCTGCAGGGAAACCGCGGCAAAGCCGGTGATCTCTGCCAGCCAACTCTCCAGTTGCCGGAAGAGCTCATGATATCCCCGCACCTGGCTGAAAGGCGCGAAGGGATGAATATTCGCCACCTTGTCCCAAGTTACTGGAAGCATTTCCGCGGCGGCATTCAGTTTCATCGTACAGGAGCCGAGCGGGATCATCGAAGTGGTCAGCGAAAGATCGCGCGATTCGAGCCGGCGGATGTAGCGCAGGAGTTCTGTCTCCGTATGATACTTGTTGAAGACAGGATGATTCAAAAACTCCGACTCACGTTTAAGTCCGCTGCCGATGACTTCGACCGGCTCGACGTTGACGGCGGCCGGATCGAGATCGAATACCGGTAGGAGCACCGAAATGTCCTGCATAGTGTCGTCCAGCGTGAGGCTGATGGCATGATCGTCGATTTTGCGAAGGTTGATGCCATTGGCAGTCGCGCGCTCGAGGAGGTGATCGGCTCGATCGCCAGCGAGCCAGACCCGGATCGTATCAAAGAACGGACCCGGATGCACCGCCCAAGCCCGTTCTTTGAGTGCCCCAGCTAACTGACAGGTCATTCGATGGATAGTGGCCGCGATTGACTTCAATCCCTTCGGACCGTGATACACCGCATACATCGACGCCATGACCGCGAGGAGCACCTGAGCCGTGCAGATGTTGCTGGTTGCTTTTTCGCGGCGAATGTGTTGTTCGCGTGTTTGCAGCGCCAGGCGTAGAGCCAGGCGACCCTCCGCATCGCGCGAAACTCCCACGAGGCGACCGGGCATTCGGCGTTTGTATTCATCTCGCGTCGCCAGGAAAGCGGCGTGCGGGCCGCCGTAGCCGAGGGACACGCCGAATCGCTGGGCCGACCCGACGACGATGTCCGCTCCGTATTCGCCCGGCGGTTTGATCAAAGTAAGTGCAAGCAGGTCGGCAGCCACGATCGCCAGCGCACCTGCGGCGTGCACGACGTCGATGATCGGGCCGAGATCGTGGATAACCCCATCAGTGGCCGGATATTGAATCAATGCTCCAAAGACAGTCTCCGAAGTAAAATCCCAGACTGGTCCTATGATCAGCCGAATCCCCAGCGGGATGGCGCGGGTCCGAAGCACGGCAATCGTTTGGGGATGGCAATCATCGGCGATAAAGAAGGCGCCACCCCCCTTGATCGCGTGGGCCATCGTCATAGCTTCGGCCGCAGCTGTGGATTCATCGAGAAGGGAGGCATTGGAAATGTCCATCGCCGTCAGATCACACACCAGGGTCTGAAAATTCAATAGAGCCTCCAATCGCCCTTGCGCGATCTCCGCTTGATAAGGGGTGTACGCCGTGTACCAGCCGGGATTCTCGAGGATATTGCGGCGAATTACCGCCGGCATGCGGCAGTTCGCGTAGCCCATCCCGATGAAGGACTGCCGAACTTCGTTCTTATCCATGATCTCACGCAAGAGTGCCACCGCCGCTTCCTCGGAGCGTGCTGGCGGCAAGTTCAACGTCTGCCTCAGCCGAATCTTCTCCGGAATCGTTTCGGTGATGAGATCATCGAGCGTCGGAGTCCCGGCGACGCGGACCATTTCTTCAATGTCCTCTGGCGAAGGTCCAATGTGCCTGCGAACGAACGGCACCGCGCTCATTTCTCCGTTTGGGTGCGATAAGCCGCCGCGTCCAGCAAGCTATTGAGCTCAGAAGAATCAGCGATCCTGATCTTGAAGATCCATCCCGCGCCATAGGGGTCTTGATTGATCAACGCGGGATTGTCAGACAGTGCCTCGTTGGCTTCAACAACATCTCCTCCTACTGGGCTGTAGATGTCGCTTGCCGCCTTGACGGACTCGACAACGGCAACTGCTTCCTTCGCGGAGACCTTGCTGCCGACCTTGGGCGTTTCAGCAAAGACAATGTCGGTCAGTTCAGCCTGAGCGTGATCCGTAATGCCGACAGTGCCGACATCTCCGTCTACACGAATCCACTCGTGCGTTTCGGCAAACTTCAAATCGTCGGGAACATTCATGACCTTGGCTTGTAAAATGGCTTCTTGACGACACAGGCTCGATACAGCCGGCCCCGGACCTCAATTTCCAAATCCTGTCCGATCTTGGCAAGTGGGAACGGCAGATAGCCAAGAGCGATCCCGCAGCCAAGGGTTGGCGAAAGCGCCCCGCTGGTGGTCTCTCCCACTTTCTCTCCGTTCACCAGGATCGCGTAGTGCGCTCGAATCGGGGGCGACTTCTCTTGGATGCGGATCGCGGCGAGCTTTCTGGCGATGCCTTTCTGCTTTTGTTGTAAGAGTGCGTCGCGACCGGTGAAGTGTTCTTTTTCAAAGTCGACGAAAGCGCCCAGGCCGGCTTCCAGGGGCGTGTGACTACCGGAGAGGTCTGAACCATTAAGTGGATAACACATTTCCAAGCGAAGAGTATCCCGCGCTCCAAGTCCGCAGGGTTTGGCTCCCGCCGCGACGAAGGAATCCCAGAACCGGCTCGCTTCATCCGCGGGGACAAGGACCT
>Ga0081540_1004445_pt1 | contig 10694 bp, 15 predicted proteins | sample TabmetS2T1R1_FD_71024 | JGI IMG/M metagenome (GOLD analysis project Ga0081540, IMG submission 71024) | Tabebuia heterophylla rhizosphere microbial communities from the University of Puerto Rico - S2T1R1 | ecosystem: Host-associated > Plants > Roots > Rhizosphere ... | reverse complement strand
GGCCGCGCTGAGGAGTTCCGCCAGCCCCTGGGCCATTGTCCGCAAGGTGCGGAGACGCCGCGGGCCCGCGAGCGGATGGAGCCGCTCGAGCCTCGGAACGAGCACCGCAGCCGATGGCGACCAGCCGGAGGTCGCGAGCCCGGCAGCCGCGGCCCCGAGAACCGCGCCGGCCAGGGCCGGGCCGCCGCCGCGTACGAGCAAGGACACCGCCTGGTGCAGCGCGGCCTGGAGTGGGACGCCTCGCGCCAGGAGCGTCGCCGTCCACTCCCGGAGGTCGGCGGTCGCGTCACCGATGCCGAGGGCGGCCCCGGCGCTCCCGCCGGCGAGCACCAGGCTTCCGCTGAAGAGCCGGCTTCGCGGCACCTGCCCGCGCTCCCGGGCCTGCCGGAGGCGGCGGGGGGTGGCTTCCTCGGTCCGGTCGCTCACTGGCCGAGTGCCTCCGGCAGCCAGTCCAGCGGCGACAGCGCGAGCCCGAGCATCCGGTCGGCCACGAGCCCGAGCGAGAGCCAGAGCACGGCGGCGCCGCCGAGGATGCGGACCGGCGTGCCGAGCTCCGTGGCCGGGAGCCCGGGCGCGGCGCGCACGACCAGTCCGACCGCGGCGTCGGTCGCCCAGCTCAGCGCGACGACGGGCGCAGCGACCGCGAGGCCCGTGGCGAGGGACACGCCCACCAGCCGCGCCACCGACGCGGCCCCGCCAGCCGCGAGCGCGCCTCCGAGCGGAAGGAGCACGAAGCTTCGGCCGAGGGCGCGGACGAAGACGGGAACCGCTCCGCCGGCGAGAGCCAGCGAGAGGAGCAGCTGGTACAGCACGTCGCCGGTCGCCGACTCGCGGTGGCCGGCGATGGGGAGCGCCGCCTCCGCGGACGTGCCGCGGACCAGGTCGATCAGCCGTCCGCCGATCCGGGCTGCGTCGAAGGGGAGCGCGGCCCCGAAGCCCATCACCAGCCCCACCGCTGCCTCCCGGCCACAGCGCGCGAGGGTGTCGAGGGAGGCGTCAGCGACGGCCCCGGCGAGCGGCCGCAGCGCGAGCCCGAGCGCGCCGGCCACCGCGAACCGCACCGTCGCCGGCACCAGCGGACCTCCGAGCACCGGACAGAGGAGCGCGACGGGAAGCACTCGCATCGAGGCGAGCGCCCAGGCGAGCAGCTCGGCGCGCGCCCCGTCGACGAGGAGCGTCAGCGCCCGCGTCACCGCACCGACCCCGTCGCCTGGAGGAGCGCCACGGTGAACCGGAGCAGCTGTCCGCCGATCCAGGGGAAGGCGATGGTGAGCGCGAGCAGCGCCGCGCACAGCCGGGCAACGACCGACAGCGTCGGCTCCTGCACCTGGGTCACGGCCTGGAGGACTCCCATCCCCACGCCCACCACCAGCCCGGCAACGACGGGGGGTAGCGAGGCGAGCACCATCAGGACCAGCGCCTCCCGCCCGACCGCCAGCAAGGCCTCGGTGCTCATCCCCGGTACCCCTGCACCAGGCTCCGCGCCAGCAGCGACCACCCGTCCACCGCGACGAAGAGCAGCACCTTGAACGGCAGGCTCACCTGCGAGGGCGAGAGCGACTGCATTCCGAGGGCGAGGAGGACGTTCGCCACCACCATGTCCACCACCAGGAACGGCAAGAAGACCAGGAAGCCGATCTGGAATGCCTGCTTGAGCTCGGAGAGCACGAAGGCCGGGGCGACGACGGCGAGGTCGGTCTCCGGAACCTCGACGCCGCCACGGAGCTCACCGGTCAGCGCGGCGAACTCGGCACGGAGCTCGGGGCTGCCGTGCTCCACCAGGAACGCACGGAGCGGTTCGGCCGCGCTGCCGAGAACGTGGAGCAGTTCCGGCCCGGGAGACGCCGGGAGCCGCGCCTGCCGCACCCGGGCGAGCATCGCCTCGGCCACCGGGCTCATCACCACCAGCGAGAGGACCGCGGCGAGGCCGGTGAGCACCACCGTGGGAGGCGCCTGCTGGGTGCCCAGCGCCGAACGGGTCAGCGAGAGCACCACGCTGATCTTGGTGAAGCTGGTGAACATCACGAGGAGGAACGGCAGCAGGCTCATCCCCGCCAGGAGGAGCAGCAGGGACACTGGATTTGCTCCCTGCTCGGGGAGCGAGAACGGCACGCCGAGCACCGCGAGCGGGGGCACCACGCTCAGCCCTCCCCCTCCGGAGGCAGGAGCGTGACCGAGGCGCCAGTCGTCACGAGGTAGCGGCGTCCCGCGGCCTCGACGAGCACCACGGCCTGGCGGGGGCCGAGATCCACCCGGTCGACGATCCGGAGCTGCCGCGGGCCGACCGGGACAGCGGGGTGTCCGCGGAGACCGAGCAACAGCGTGCCGGCGGCGACGAGCGTCGCGGCCTCAGCACCACGCAGGTTCGGCCCGAGGACACCGAGCACGAGCAGCGCGCCCACGAGCGGGAAGAGCAGCGCGAGCGGACGGCGAGCGAGCGCAGCCGGGCTCACGGGAGCAGCTCCAGCACGCGTGCGGCCACCTCGCCGTCCACCTCGACCAGCTCGGCGCGGCCCACGCGGCGGTCCCCGGCGCGAAGGAACACCGGGTCCCCGGCGCTCACTCGCAGCGGGACGATGACCCCGGGCCGGAGCGCCCCGAGCTCGGCCAGCGAGAGCGAGACACGGGCGAGCTCGACCTCGAGCTCGATGGGCAACTCGGACAGCGCGGGATCCACGTGGGTGACCTCCTGGGAAGCCGAACGGAGCTCGGCGCGGTCGTGTCGAAAGCCTTCCGGGCCGAGCCCGCCCTCGAGACGGACCCCCTGCCGGACGAGCGAGAGCGGACCGTGCAGCTCGGCGCCGACGATGCGCGCCCCTGAGAGGACCACCGCCGCACCGTCGATCCCGGCGAGGTCGGCTCCCCAGACCGCGCCGCAGCAGACGCGGGGTGAGAACGCGATGCGAACCGCCGCCGAGATGGGCCCGGGGTCCGGGCGGTGCTCCGGAAGTCCGAGCGCCACGGCCCGCAGCGCCAGCTCGGGCACGTGGAGCACCGCGCGACCACGCAGCATCGTGCTCGACAGCGCGAGCTCGAGCGCCAGCGAGGCGCCACTCCCGAGCCGCCGCTCGGCCTCGGCCCGCGGCAGCCCCACGCCGAGAAGGCGAGGACGCCACCTCGACTCCGCCGCCTCGGCGCTCCGGAGCGCCTCGATCACTCCGAGCAGCAGCTCGCCCAGGAGCGCTCGCTCGAAGCGGGTTGCGGCGAGCACCGGAACGTCCAGCCCCCTCCCCCCGGTGCGCAGCTCGGCGAGGGTCGCCACGATCCGGGGCTCGAGCTCGAGAACTGCCTCGGCGCCAGGACCGCCGAGCGAGAGGAGACAGAACAGGGCAGCGTGACCCAGGGCCCGCGCCGGACGCAGCGGCGCGTCCGTCATGCGCGCGGTCAGCTCGACGTCGGAGCCCAGCGCCGCGGTGAGCGCCCCGGCGGCCGCCTGCCGGAGGGACTCGATCTCCGCCGCCAGTGTCGGTCGTCGGGCGAGCTCGAGCCGCGCCCTCCCCACCTTGCGAGTGGTGAGCCGCGCCGGTGGAAACCGTGCGCTCTGGGCCGAGGAGGCACGCATGCGCCGGGGCGCAATGCGAGCCGCGGGCCAGGCAGGAGCCGAGCGAGGCATCCCGCCGGGCGTCCGGTTCCGGAGACGCGCCGGCGAGCGCGGAGATGGTCGGCTCTCAGGCCTACCGACCCCAGCGCACCGGTCCGGGCGGAGCTGGGATCGCCGCGCGCTCGGCATCCGTCCGAGCGCGCCTTCGCCGGAGCTCCAGAGCGAGCGACTCCTCGCCGCGCGCCATCGCCCAGCGGTGGTTCGCGGCGAACACCGGCCTCAACAACCACGACATCGAGCGGAGCAGCGGCTTCCGGGCGCGGATCCGCCAGTCGTAGGCGACGTCCACCGCATCGCCCGACTGGACGAAGGTCCAGATTCCCCGCCCCTCGAAGTCCCCGTCTGCCTCGAGCGTGAAGCCATCCGGCCTCCTCTCGGTGGTGACGAAGCTCCAGCGGAGCCGGTACGGCAGCCAGCCCTGGGTGAGCAGCTCCGCCGTCTTTCCGACGCCGCGCGCATCGCCGGGCCGGAGGATCCGGACGTCGAGGTACACCGACGGCCACCAGCGGGGCAGCGATGCAGCGTCGGCGAGCACCTCGTCGACCTCGGCGACGGCGCCCTGAACGCGCCAGCGGGTGAGGAAGGCGTAGTCGTTGAGTCCCATCGGAGCGCTCCGGCACCGCATACCTCAGGGAGCGCCGATCTCGAGCATGAGTCGCCGCGCCCACCGCGCCAGCGGCCCGGAGCCAGGGCCGGGCAAGGGCGGAGCAAGGCCGCTCCGGACCTCGATGCCCAGCCGACCAGGGATGCCCTCCGCGAAGCGTTCTCCCGCTGCCTCCGGCGTGAAGGCGTCCGCCAGGCGGCCGTGACGGTCGCTCCGGCTCGACCGTTCGAGCCGCGTGAGCAGCCGGAGCGCCCGGGCGTGCAGCGGCTCGCCCAATCCGGAGAGCAGCGCACGGGCGCGGGGTCCGTCCAGTGCGGAGACCGTGCGCACGAGGTCCTCGAGCGCCCTCGCCGCCGCACGGGGCGAGGCCCTCGTTCGGCCGGCGCCGCCCATCAGCCCGTCTCCCGTCGTCCGACCGGTGCCTGGACCACCGGGCGCAGGGCCAGCGTCCCGGGCGGGACGGTGGAGGCCTTCCGCCGGGAGGCTCGGTGCCGCACGAGCGCCCAGGACCCGGCCCCGACGCCAGCGACCATCACGAGCCCGAGCGCCAGCGGAACCCAGGGCGACCGCGCTGGCGCCCGGCGGCGAGGCGGGACCGACGAGACGACCTCCGAGACCACCAGCGTCACCGCAGATGGCTCGAGACCCTCGACCGAGCCGGCCACCAGCGCCCGGATCTCGTCGCGCATCGTCTCGAGATGGGCGGCCGCCGCCGGCCTTGCACGGAGGTAGATCGCCGCCTTGGTCGGTGCGCCCGGCGCTCCACTTCGCGTCGGCTGAGGACGGACCAGATGCACCCGGGCCGACACGACGCCATCCACCGCCTCGAGCGTTCGCGCCAGCTCTCCGGACTGCGCCTCGAGCAGCAGCGCGTGCTGTTCCACCGGATCCGGGACCAGGCCGGGGCGGAGCAGCTCCCGCACGCCCGCCGGACGGGCCCGGGGTAGCCCCAGCTCGGCGAGTACCCGTACCGCATCGGCCGCATCCGCCGAGTCGACCTCCACCGCCCAGGTCGGAGGCCGCCCCTCCTCCACCAGCTTCTTCGCACGGAAGCCGCGCTCGACGAGGACGGTCTGGATCTCGTTCGCCTGTCGCTCGTCGAGGCCGGTCTGCACGCGGGCCGCGCAACCGCCGATGACTCCGATGATCGTCACCGCCACCAGCGCCCGCGCTCGCGCGCCGTGCCGCATCGTCCGACCCTCAGACCTGCGTCTGGAGCAGCGTCTTCACTCCGCCGCTGACCCGGTCCAGCACCTTGCCCGCGAGGTCCACCGTCTGGCTCGCCTCGGCCACCCCGGCCTGCAGTGCGAGAAGCTCGGCCGGAGAAAAGGTCCGGCCGGACGCCGCGAGCGCGAGGATCCGATCCATCCGGGCCTGCGCCGCGGCGACCCGACCCAGCCAGGCACCGGGCTCGACCCGGGGCGACTGGGCCGGCATCACCCGGCGAGGCTCGATCTCCAGGCGCTCGACAGGTCGAGCGGGACGGAGACGCTCCAGGAATCCGCCCGAGGGCCCGCGGGCCCGCTCCAGCGCGGGGACCACGGCGGCCGTGCCGATGCGCTCGATGGGCATGGCCTACCGGATGTTGTTGATGGCCGCCTTGGCCGAGTCCGAGCGGACCTTCAGGATGTTCGAGACGGCGGTGAACTGCTGCGCCTCGGCCTGCATGTACTGCTGGATGCGCAGGTAGTCCTGGCTGCTGAGCTCTCCCGGCTGGGACAGCAGCGCCAGGAGATCCGCGTCGGAACGAATGGGCTGTGGCCCGCTCCCCCCACTGGCAATCGCGGAGACCGCGGAGGCGAGGCCGGAGACGATGCCCCCCACCAGACCCCCGGGCGAGCCGAGCACCGAGAGCGGACCGGCCGCTCCGCGCGCGAACCCTCCCAGGGCGGATCCGAGGATGTCGCCGAAGCCCCTCTTCTGTGCCGGTGGCGCAGTCGCAGCTGGCGTGATGACCGGAGCGTCCATCGTCGTCCTCCCGTCCTCTGGTGCGAGAACGTTTCGATGCCCGTTCACGGAACGTGCCGCGGCCTCCCCGAGGATCCACCCCGGACGCGACTCCGCCGCGCAGGACGGAGCGCCCGTGACCCGGGACCTCGGGCCACTCCGCGGAAGCCACCCAGGAAGTTGCCCGGCGCGCGGACCTCCCCCACACTCGGGAGCCGCGATGGGGGACTCTCCCGACCTCGGTTCGATCCGCGAACGCCAGCACCCGCGCGTCGCGGCGAACCTGCCGGTCGAGGTCAAGGGACCGGGGATGCTCCGCCAGGCCATCGCCGAGGACATCTCGCTCGCCGGCCTGCGTCTGCTCGGCCTGCGCGCTCCGGTCGGCGAGTCCCTCACCGTCGCCCTGCCGCTCCCCGGAGATCGCCGCGTCCAGCTCCGCTGCCAGGTGGTGCGCCAGGATCCGACCGGCGTCGCGCTCGAGTTCGAGGGGCTCGACTGGGACGACCTGTTCGCCCTCGCCCGCTTCCTGCACCCGCGGCTTCCCTAGTCGGCGTTCGCTTCCCGACCGTTTCCGGCTTCGGGTTGCGGCCCGCGTCGGCTCCTGCTTAGTGTCCGGCCCGTGAACGGGTGCTGTCGCTTCTGTCGCTGTCCCGGGGCCTTCGGGCGCCGGATGCGCGCGACTGGACGCTGAGCCACCCGCTTCCCCCAGTCACCGTCTCCTGAGCCCGAAGCGCGCACCGCGCCTTCGGAACGCGTGCGCGCACGGCCCGCCCCTTCACCCGCCGTCGTCCGTCCCACGCCACAAAGGAGCTGCACCATGACTGCCGTTCTCGATCAGGTCCTCGCCGCCAACGATCGCTACGCCTCGAGCTTCGGAGAGAAGGGCAAGCTCGCCCTGCCCCCGTCCCGACGCTTCGCCGTCCTCACCTGCATGGATGCCCGCATCGACCCGGCCAAGGCGCTCGGGCTCGCCGAGGGCGACGCGCACGTCATCCGCAACGCCGGTGGCCGGGCCAGCGACGACGCCATCCGCTCGCTCGTCATCTCCCACAAGCTGCTCGGGACGGAGGAATGGTTCGTCATTCACCACACCAACTGCGGCATGGAGCTCTTCACCGACGAGGTCATCCGCGGGCTCCTCGCCAGCAGCCTCGACACCGCGAGCGTGGACGCAAGCGGATGGCACGACCACGGTCAGGGACCAGGGTCGCGCCAGGGGGACTACATCGACTGGCTCACCATCCGGGACCAGGTGGAGAGCGTCCAGAGCGACGTGGAGCGGATCCGCAACCACCCGCTGGTTCCGAGATCCATCCCGCTCCACGCGTACATCTACGAGGTGGAGACCGGGCGCATCGTCGAGGTCCCCGGCGCGAGCGCGCGCTAGGAGCTGCCCTCGCTCGCCGTGCATCCGGTCCGCAGCCGCTCCACCAGCTCCATCAGCTCGGCGCCGCGGAACGGCTTGTGGATGTACCCGTTCGCCCCGGCTGCCAGCGCCGCCTCGAGGTCGCTCCGGCGGGTCTTCGCGGTGAGCATGTAGAGCGGCACCGCCGACGTCGCCGGATCCGCCTTCAGCATCCGGCACACGGTGAGCCCGTCCATGCCCGGGAGCACCACGTCGAGGAGCACGAGGTCGAAGCGCGAGCCCCGGGCCAGCCGGAGCCCGTCGGCGCCGTTGCCCGCGGTCTCCACCTCCACGGGTCCGTCGTCGAGCATGCTCCGCACGAGCTCCCGGATGACGGGCTCGTCCTCCACGACCAGGATCCGGAACGGAGAGCGGGGGTCCACGAGGGTCGGACCGCGAGGTCTACCACGTCCGCCGCCGCCGCACGTGGGCCACCGTTCAACGCATCACCGTTCAGCGCAGGGGGGACACTCCCGCGGGGTCCGTCCACCCCTCCAGACCGTTCGGTAGGCGCACCCGGACGAAGTCGCCGGAACGGTCGAGCATCCGGAGCTTCACGCCCGGGTGGAGCTCGAAGGAGACCTTGCTCTTCGGCTCGGGCACCTCGTGCACCGGCAAGGTCCGGGCCAGCACCACGCCCTCCTGGACCGCCTCCTGGCTGTACAGGTGGGCCGCCAGCACCGCGCCTGCCGGGGCGCTCAGCACCAGGGCAGAGGCCGCCCCGCCGAGGAGCCATCCGCGCCAGCGGCGGAAGACCACCCGCGCCGCGAGAAGCAGGAACCCCGTTGCCCACAATCCGGCGAAGAGCCCTCCGGCCAGCGCCGGCGAGGTGGCTACCGCGACGCGCTCGACGAACGACTCCTCACCCTGCGCGCCCACCAGCTGGTCCAGCTGCCGCCCGCGGGCGATGGTGAGGTTCGCCTCGACGTCGGAGCCGCCGCCGGCCCGCCGCGCCTGCTCCAGGGCGTAGATCGCCTCGCCGACCTTCCCCTGCGCGAGCGCGGTGGTGCCGAGGTTGTAGAGGACGTCGGGCCCGTCGTGGCCCTGCTCCACCAGCGCGCGGAAGGCCTCCTCCGCCGCCGGCACGTCACCGCGCCCGTAGGCCTGCAGCCCCTGCTGGAAGAGCAGATCGGCGTCGCCGGCCATCAGGCGCCCTCCCATCCGGAGACGAGCGCCTCGGCGTCGGCGAGCACCGCCGCCCGGTCCATCCGCGAGGCGCCGGGTGCGAAGCGGACCTCGTCGCAGGCGTCTTGCAGCCGTGCGACGCGGGCCTGGAGCTCCGCCGGCACGCCTGCCGCGACGAGGCGCTCGCGCAGGGCCTCGCGGGTGAGGCCCGTGACGGGGAGCCGGAGCCGGAGCGAGAGCAGCTCGGCCAGCGCTCCATCCACCTCGGCGGAGAATGTGGCATCGTCCATCGCCTGGCCCGACGTGCGGAGCGCGGCGAGACGTGCCCTCACGCGGTATTCCCGGCGCCGCAGCACGGCGCGAGGATCCGACTTCGCCCGGTGGCGCTGCACCGCCTGACCCGCGAGCGCTCCGACGAAGGCCAGCGGCGGCAGCGCGAGCAGCGCGAGGAACCATCCCCGGCGCCAGGGCGGCGCGGGCCGGTCGATCGACGCCGAGATGCGGAGCGGCCTGAGCACGGTGGCGTTGAGCACGTTGCGCGCGGCGGGCTCGTCGCTCCGGCCCGGCGCCGACGCCACCGGACCCGACCCGCTCCCCGGGGCCACGGCGAGCGTGAGCGGCGAGGTCCGGCTCTTCTCGTACCGGCCGGAGTCCGGGTCGAAGTAGGCCAGCTCCATGGCCGGGATCTCGAAGGTGCCGGTCTGCTGCGGGAGCACGAGGAACTCCTGCGTCCTGCGTCCCTGGATCCGCCCGCGAACCGTCGACGTCTTGTCGTTGGTGGTGGGCTCGTAGAGCTTGAGGGCGGCCGGCAGCGCGGGCCTCGGGAGGACGAGGTCCTTCACGTTGCCCCGACCGTCCACGGTGACCCGGAGGGTGACCGGCGTGCCGAGCTCGGTCTTCGACGACGTGAGCTCGGTGGTGAGCGACCACGTGCCCACCGCGCTGGGCTGGAACCCGGCCGGCGCACCGGGCGGCAGCGGCTTCACTTTCAGCGTCAACGGCTGCGAGGCCCGGTGCTCGCGGCGCCCGGCGAAGAGGAAGCCGGTGGTGATGTCCGCCTCGACGGAGCCGATCTCCCGCGGGCCCGACTTCACCGGGAACAGCGCGAGGCGCCGCAAGAGGTAGGCGCGGTAGGGCACGCCGTCCACGGTGCGCGTCTCGCTGGTCAGCTCCTTGGGCGTGTCCACGTCCTCGGTCCAGAAGCCGTCCAGCTTCGGCATGGTGACCGCGTCCACGCGGCTGAGGTCGACCCGGGCGTAGATCCACAGCGAGAGCGTCGCCTGCTCCCCCTGGTAGACCTCCTTCTTGTCCAGCTCGCCGCGGAGGAAGAGCTCCCGCTCCCCGGTGGCCTGCTGGCGGCGACGGAAGGCATCGAACGGGTTGTCCTCGTCCTCGCCGAAGGGGCTCGTGCCGAACATGTCCGGCTTCGGGTTCCGGCCGCCGGGCGGCTCGGCGACGTGGCCGGGCTTCACGGTGAGGGTCACCGGCTGGGAGCGGAAGACGCCGTTCGAGGTGTGGAGCTCCGCCGGCGGGAGCACCAGCTTGCCCGGCTTCTGCGCGCGCATCCGGACCCGGAGCGTGGAGACCTGCTGCACCCGCGGGCCGTTCGCGTCCACCCGGATGCTGGTCTCGGTGCCGCGGCTCGTCCCGATGGTCTCCACCGTCGGCATGTCCGCGAGCTGGAGCGAGGAGCCGGAGGGAACGTCGCTGGCCCGGACGGTGAGGACGAAGACGTCCTCGGTGCCGGTCTCGGTGCGGTCCGCCTCCTGGGTGACGGTGGGCGTGGGCGCCGCCGCCAGCACGAGCGCCGGCAGGGTCAGTCCCAGCAGGGTGGTGAACGGCCTACCAGTCCTTCTCATCGGGCTTCCTCTGCCTCTTCTTCTGCTGGAACCGCCAGAGCTGGAGATTCCTTTCGTTCTGCCGCATCGCATCGAGAAGACGTTCGGCCTCGTTCTTGTCGAACCCACCGGTCTTCCCCACTCCGCCATCGCCCAGCCACTCCCGCTCCGATG
>Ga0081540_1004444_pt1 | contig 10695 bp, 12 predicted proteins | sample TabmetS2T1R1_FD_71024 | JGI IMG/M metagenome (GOLD analysis project Ga0081540, IMG submission 71024) | Tabebuia heterophylla rhizosphere microbial communities from the University of Puerto Rico - S2T1R1 | ecosystem: Host-associated > Plants > Roots > Rhizosphere ... | reverse complement strand
TTTAACCCAACGAAGGGATATGGATTCATTCAACCCGACAACGGTGGCAAGGATGTCTTCGTGCACATCTCGGCAGTCGAAAAAGCGGGACTGAGTAGTCTCAGTGAGGGTGCCAAGGTGAGCTACGAAGAAATGAGCAGCCGTGGCAAGACGTCCGCCGAAAATCTGATAGTCGGATAAAATCGCACTGCTTTAGAGGTCCGCTCAATCGCGCTATCTCTTCGAAGGCTGGGCTTTCGGTAGTGTGACCGGCGTTGCAACGGACGGCGCCGGGATATTGGCAACCGACTGCTGGAGGGCGTCCAGCTTCTCAGTAAGCGTCGCGATTTGCTTGGAAAGCTTTTTCGTCTCGGCCTGCTGAGCTACGAGCTGATCTTGAACGATTTGCAGTTGGTCGACGGCCTGCTGCTGAGTTACCTCAAGCCCCTTCGTCGTCTCGAGAAGCTCGTCTGAAGCTCGCGGCGCGGCTTCCTTGCTTGCACTAAAGGCCCACACGGTCCAGCCGCCACCGATTAGGACGAACGCTGCGACCAGAGGAATGATCAGTTGCCAGCGAGCACGTACAACAGCATGTCCCAATTGCGGTTTGCGAGAATATGCCGCGTCAACCATGGGGGACCTCTTTAGGTTTTTGCCACGAGCTTCCCAACCTTCAAGATACCGTCCTTCAAGATACCGTACTTAAAGACAGCATGCACAAACATCTGTATGCGGTAATTGGACAAACATTGGCGCGTGAAAGCACCAACCAATTGAGATCATTGACGCTCTTTAGCGCCGTCGTGTCGCACAAGTCAATGCAATGAGTTAGCAAAGAGGCTCCGCGCGGCAGCCATTAGCTACCAGCTTTGAAATTCCGACGCCTCTGACCGGGGGCACTAGGTCGTCGCGCGCTTGCTCCTCCGGCCGTTTCCTTTCGCCGGCCATCGGCCTGCGCTGACCGCTGAGCGGACCACTTCGACCATTGTCTTGCGTACCTCGAGAAAGGCCTTGGTCTGCGGCCGGTCCGCGAGCGAAACCAGGGCGCATGAGCGCGTCAGCGGCGGATCGATGATGCGGCGCGCGTGATATTTCTCCGCGGCCAGGTCGGCGAGGACGCTTGCGCGGGAGAGGATCGCGCATCCCAATCCCGCCTCGAGCGCCATTCGCAAGGCCGACAGTGAATCGACTTCGAGCGTCTCGCTCGGCGTGATCTGATTGCGAAGAACCTGGGTCTGGATGATGGCGCGCGATGCCGGCATCGGCGTCAGTCCAACCACGCTTCGTTGCGGAATCGCGGAGAACGCGATCGGACTGGATGACCGGCCGATCAGGCTTGGATGTCCGACGAGATAGAGCTCTTCGTCGTGCAGCAACTTGACATCCAGGCGGGCATCCTTGGGGGGATTATAGGCGAGCGCGAGATCGACCGTGCCCGAGAAAACGCGCTCGATTAGCGCTGGCGACAGCGCCTCGACGACCATCAGATGTACGCCCGGGGAATTCCTTCGCACCGTCTTCATGAGATCGAGGGCGACCATGGAGGTCGCGGTATGGCTGAGGCCGATGCAGACCGGACCGGTCGCGGCCTCGTTATAGGTGCGTACATCCTCTTCGGCCTTGCCGAGCGCCGAAAGCACGGCGCTGGCATGCTCGTAGAGCCGCCGGCCGGCCGCGGTCAGCGCGATGCCGCGCGGTCGTCGTTCGAGCAGCTTGACGCCGAGATCGGTTTCGAGGGCGGCGACGTGGTGGCTCAACGCCGACTGCGCGACATTGAGCGCCTCCGCAGCCCGCGACAGCACGCCGGCATCGGCGATGGCGATGAAATACCGCAGTTGTCGCAAGCCGAGCGCCACTGAAATCGCCCTCGCATCTAATTATCAGAACAGAATGATCTTCATATTATATTTGTCAGATGTCTATGGGCACGGCAAGCTGGATCACAACCAACAAGGATCATCCGGAGGAACGCGGCGTGGACCTGCCTGATAGCGTCGACATCAGCGAGGAGGGGCCCCGCGAAGGCTTTCAGATCGAGCCGGGTCCGATCGCAACCGCGGACAAGATCGCGCTGATCGACGCGCTCTCCGCCTGCGGGCTTCGCCGCATCCAGGTCGGCTCTTTCGTCAATCCCAAGCATGTTCCGGGCTGGGCCGATGCTGAAGCGGTGATCGAAGGGTTTACCGCGCGTGAAGGCGTCGAATACTCCGCGCTGTGGTTCAACGAGAGCGGACTGCAGCGCGCGCTTGCGTTCAGGGGCAAGCTGACGCTTGCCGGGTTCATTTCGCTGAGCGCATCCGAACCGTTCGCGATCAGGAACCTCAATCGCGATCGCGCCGGACAGATCGAGGCCATGCGCACATATGTGCGCTCGCATCGGGAAGCCGGCGTTCCGATTGCCAAGATCATCGTGATGGCCGCCTTCGGCTGCAATTTTGCCGGGGACGTTTCGCCGGCACAGGTCGTCGAGACAGTCGCGGACGCGGTTGCCATCGCGCGCGAGGCTGGCGTGGAGGTGCAAGACGTTGCGCTGGCGGATTCCATGGGCTGGGCAACGCCCGTCCGAGTTTCGGCCGCGGTCGGCGCCGTTCGCGACCGCTGGAGCGAATTGCGGATCGCCCTTCATCTGCACGACACGCGCGGGCAGGGCATCGCCTGCGCCTATGAGGGCCTGCGGCTTGGGGTGACGGCTTTCGATGCCGCGGTGGCGGGGCTCGGCGGTTGTCCGTTTGCCGGCCAGCCGGGGGCGCCGGGCAACATTGCGACCGAAGAGCTCGCGTTGCTCTGCGAGGAGATGGGTATTTCCACCGGCCTGAACATCGAGGCGCTGATCGAGGCCGGGCGGCTTGCCGAGCGGATCGTGGGACACCGGTTGCCGAGCGCCGCGCTGCGATCGGGAACGCTCGCTGCATTCAGGAGACGGGCTGCATGACGAATTCCTCCAGACCGCTGGCGGGACTGAAGGTGCTCGATTTCGGTCACACCATCATGGGGCCGTGCGCGGGCGTCGTGTTTGCCGATCTCGGCGCCGATGTGGTGAAGATCGAGCCGGTCGACGGCGATCCGACCCGGCGGTTGCCGGGCTTCGCCGCCGGATTCTTCGCGACCTACAACCGCAACAAGCGTTCGATCGCGATCGACCTGAAACGATCAGAGGGGCAGGCGATCGTGCATCGCTTGGTGAAAGACGCCGATGTCGTGCTGGAAAATTTCGGCCCGGGAACGATCGAACGGCTGAAATGCAGTTGGGAGGATCTGCGCCAGATCAACCCGCGCCTCGTCTACCTCTCGATGAAAGGCTTCCTGAAGGGGCCTTACGAGAATCGTGGCGCGCTCGACGAAGTGGTACAGATGCAGTCCGGGCTCGCCTATATGACCGGACCGCCGGGCCGGCCGTTGCGCGCGGGGGCGCCTGTGATCGACATTCTCGGCGGCGTGTTCGGCGTGGTGGCGGCGCTATCAGCGCTTCGCGAGCGCGACACCACCGGCATCGGGCAGAAGGTTGCAAGTTCGCTGTTTGAAAGCGCGACCTTCATGCTCGGGGCCATCGTCGTGGGCAGCGCCGTGACCGGCGGCCCGGTACCGCCGATGCCGGCACGCAAGAACGCCTGGGGCGTGTACGACGTTTTCACTGCTGTCGACGGCGGCCAGGTCTTCATCGGCTGTACGTCGGACGGACATTGGCAACGCTTCTGCGAAACTTTTGGATTCGACGACTGGCGCGACGATCCGCGGCTAACCGGGAACGCCAATCGGTGCGAGGCGCGTGAGTGGATGCTGCCCGAGCTGGAGCGGCGGATCACGAAATTGCGGCTTAATGAAATCCTTGAAAAGTGCGAGGCGGCACGGGTGGCCTATTCGCGCGTCGGACGGCCCGATGAATTATCGTTCGATCCGCATCTGCTGGCCCATGGCGGTCTGCTTGCGACGGCCGTTTCCGGATCGGGCGGCGGACCGCTGGTCGGTATTCCCGCGCTTCCGGTGGAGTTCGGTGACGGCCGCGAACGCGCGGGCCTCGACCGCCAGCCGCCGAGGATCGGCGAGCACGCGCGCGAGATTCTGAGCGCGGCCGGATATTCGGAACAGGAAATTATCGAACTACGCGCGGCGGGCGTATTGGGTGAGGCCACCAGCGTGCCCGCATAGAAGCGAACAGGAAGAAGCGAACAAAAAGAGCGGTCCAACCGCCTTAGCGCAAGCAACATATCCAGGGAGGAGGCGGAGCATGATTTCCGGCAAACTGGTTCGAGCGAAAGCTCGTATCCTCGGTGTGGCGACCGCAGCGCTTGCGCTGGGTGCGGTCGCGCTGCCTGCAAAGGCGCAACCATATCCGTCGCGATCGATCACCATGCTCGTCGGCTATTCCGCGGGAGGGCAGGCCGACGCCCTGGCCCGGATCGTGGGCAAGCAGCTCGGCGAGAACCTCAAAGTATCCGTCGTCATCGAGAACAAGACGGGGGCCAACGGCATGATCGCGGCCCAGGCGGCCGCCCGCGCCGAGCCTGACGGATACACCATTCTCATGGTGACCGATGCGATGGTCGCCATTGATCCACACCTCGCCACCAGCAATCACTTCGACCTTTCGAAGGCAATGGAGCCGTTGGTCAACCTCACATGGTCGCCGTTGCTGCTTGCCGCGGCGAACAATGTGCCGGCGAATTCGGTGGCCGAGCTCGTCGCGCTGGGCAAGCAAAAGACGCAGAATTTGAGTTTCGGCAGCCCAGGCAGCTCGACGCCGCACCGCCTCGCCGGCGAGATGCTGCAGAAGTACGGCGGTTTCACCATGACCCACATTCCCTACAAGGGAACGTCGGTTGCCGTGAACGATCTCATGGGCGGGCAGATACCGCTGCTGTTCGGCGCACCCACAGCGGTGCAGCCGCTGGCTGCAGCCGGCAAGATCAAGGTGCTCGGCGTCACGTCGGAAAAGCGATTCCCGTTGCTGCCCGACGTGCCGGCGATCAGCGAGACCTTTCCGCAGTTCAAGGTCATCAGCTACATCGGGTTCATGCTGCCAAAGAACACGCCGAAGGCGGTGATTGCCACCTTGAACAAGGAAGTGAACCAGGTGCTTGCCACGGACTCGATGCGCGCCTGGCTGGACACCCAGGGCATGGTCGCTGTCGGCGGTACGCCTGATGATTTCAGGCGCCAGATCGAGGCCGACTATCAGATGCGCGGCGAGCTCGTCCGAGCTCTCGGCATTACCGGCGAGTGAGCGGGGAAGCATCGTGGCAACGGTATCGAACGAACAGGTCCGGTTTGACGGCCGCATTCTGTTCCTGTCTGAAGATGCTGATGTAGTGGAGAGCCAGTTGCAGGGGACGGATGTCCCGCTGGCCGACGCGTTGCCGCTGCGCAACAACGTGTCGACTGACGAGATCACGCCGGCCTGGATCTGCTACTATTACGACGAAAAGCTCGGGGAATATCCGTATCTCGGCCTGAAATGCGGTCAGCGAACGCCGGTGTCCGCCGGCAGCGTCAAGACAGGCGGATTCGGCGTGACGGTCGCGGGCCGGCGCTACGGCAAGGGCTCGGCGCGCGAGGCCAGTCCCTATGCCGAGTGGTGTGCCGGTATCCGGCTGGTGATTGCCGAAAGCTTTGAACGCATCTACCGGCAGAACTGCCGTAACCTCGGCATCTATACCTCGACCGATTTCGGGTTGATCGAGCGCATCCGGCGCAGCGAGAGCATTCCCGTCAGCGAATTCACGCAAGGAGAGGACGAGCTCACGGCCGAGCTAATTCGCCGGGGCGGGCTGTTCAAGCTGGCGCGGGCACGAAAAGACGGATGGTCGCCGGCGCGGCATGCGACCGCTCCGCGGCCGATGACCTATGCCGAAAAGATCATCGCGCGCGCTTCCGCTGACCGGTCCGAGGCGGTGCGCCCCGGCGATGCCATCTTCGCAACGGTGGACTGGCGCTACGCGCATGAATATGTATCGCCGATGTGCATCAGCTTTCTCGAGCGGGAAATGGGCAAGCAGATTGCGCTGCATGATCGCGCGAGCATCGTCTGCTTTGGCGATCATTTGCCCTTCATCCACTTGGGCATGTCACCCGAGCGGCGCGCCCGAGGGCTGCTCGAAGCGGCTCAGGCGCTCGCGAAGGTTCAAAAGCAATTCTGCGAGACGCACGGGCTGCGGTTGCACGACTACCTTGCGGACCGTGACGGCTCGGAAGGCATCAGCCATTCGATCATGACCGAGCGTTATGTCCGGCCCGGTCAACTGGTCGTCGGCACCGACTCCCATACTCCTCACTGCGGCGCCTTGGGCACTTTGGCCTTTGGTATCGGTACGTCCGAGATGGCGAACGCATGGGTGACGGGAGAAGTGCGCGTTGAAGTCCCTCGGACTTGCCGCGTGCGGCTCAACGGCCGGCTTCCGGCAGGCGTCGAGGCAAAGGATATCGTTCTGCATTTGCTGCGCTTGCCCTATGTGCGCGAGGGAAAGGCCATCGGCCAGGTGATCGAATATTGCGGCGAAGCCTTGTCGGGCCTGTCCACCGACGAGCGCGCGACCCTGACCAACATGGTCGCTGAGATCGGCGGCTTCAGCGGCATTGTCGTGCCTGACGAAGAGACGCGCCGCTTTGTGCGGGAGCGCCGTGGCATCGATCTGCAACTGGAGCCCTGGATGTGCAGCGATGAGGGCGCCGAATTCGCTGATATCATCGACGTCGCGTGCGACAGGCTCGAGCCGATGCTGGCGAGGCCGGGCGATCCCGGTCACGGCATCGCCGTATCGGAGCTGGCCGAGACGGTGGCAATCGATATCGCCTATGGCGGATCATGCACCGGCGGCAAGCGCGAAGACCTGATGCATTACCACGCCGTGCTCGAATGGGCGACGCAACGGGGCATGCGAGTGGCTCCCGGCACACGCTTCTTTCTCCAGTTCGGCAGCCAGGATGTCCGCGACTATTGCGTGCAGAACGGAATGCTGGAGGCGTTTGAACGCGTCGGCGTCGAATTGATCGAGCCGGGATGCGGCGCGTGCGTGAATGCCGGTCCCGGCGTTTCCGAGCGGGCCGACCAGGTGACGGTGAGCGCGATCAACCGCAATTTTCCGGGACGTTCCGGACCGGGGCAGGTCTGGCTGGCGAGCCCGTCCACGGTGGCGGCCAGCGCGATTGCGGGCCGCATTGTGAGCTTTGAGCAATTGCAGGCACAAACCACGTGAGAAGAGGCGGCGCCGGTACCTTCCTCACGCGCTCTTTGATTTCTTCCTGGCGCGGGAAGCAGTATTCAGCGCCACGGCCTCGCGAATGAGTGCCTTCAACGCCTTTTCGTTGATCTTGTCGCCTTGGTGGATATCGATGGCGCGCCTGGTGTTGCCTTCGAGGCTGGAGTTGAACAGGCCTGACGGGTCGTCCAGCGCGGCGCCCTTGGCGAAGGTCATCTTCACGACGGCCTTGTAGGTCTCACCGGTGCAGATGATGCCGTCGTGCTCCCACACCGGAACGCCGCGCCACTTCCACTCCTCGACCACTTCGGGGTCGGCGTTCTTGATGATGCTTTGGATGCGCGCGAGCATCTCGCCGCGCCAATCGCCGAGTTCCTCGATCCTCGCGTCGATGTGCTGAGCGGGAGACTTCCCGCCTTTTGCTTCGTTCGAGACGGTCTTCTTCATGCTTGTTGTCGCTTTCTTCACGGTCGCTCCGATCACATTCGTTCGCCGGGCAATTGGCTGGCCTGCTTCACCCAGGCGGCGAGCTGGGCTTCGTCCAGCTCGCCCTCGTGGATATCGAAGTAGCGCACTTCCTTGTGCTTGGACTCACCGGGCGGAACAGGGCGCAGTGATGTGCCGCGGAAGAAAGTCACTTTGACGTATTTCGTGAAGCAATGATAGCTGAGGAACCAGCCGCCCTCGTTCTCGACGCCATAGAAGGGCGAATTCCATTTGACGGCTTTGTGCACGCCGGAGACGGTGCGCACGATCAGCGCGTCGAGCTGGCGACCGATGTCGCGTTTCCAGCCCGGCATGGCCGCGATGTAGGCCTGCACGGGCCCGTCGCCGTCCCCCTTCGCGATCTGCGGATTGCCGCCTGAGAGCAGGATGGGCTTTGCGGCGGGCCGCTCGGCAGCGGCCTTCTTTGCGACCTTCGCAGGCCTTCTCGACGTCGTTTGCGCCATAGCATTCATTCCTGTCGCCGCTGCGTCAGCCGCTGCGCCATTTGGCGGCATAGGGTAGCACGAACATGTACAGACCCGTGAACAGGAGTAAAAACAGCGGGAGCAGTGGCGAGTAGACAACCAAGGTCGGAGGTTCCCCTAATCCCATGGCGACGAAGTTGGCGATGACGGTCGCCGTAAAGGCGATCGACAGCCAGCGGTGGATTTGCCGAACCCAGTTATTCCAATTCAATGCGACCTCCTTTGAAGGCGAGCGGAAGCGTAACGCGGCAGATTTCAATCCGTCCGCGCCACGAGCCCCTCCAGCTTGTCAAAGAATTGCTTCCATCCGGCGTGGGCGCCGCCATAGGCCTGCTTCTGATCCGGCCGGAAGCCCGTCTGCTCCATGCGCAGCAACGTTCCCGTCTTCGTCGCAGTGAGCGTAAACGTCACCACACTCTGCAGACTGAAGGCCGCGTCGTCGTGCTTGAAATTCCAGGTGTAGGACAGCTCCCTGTTCGGCTCGATGGCCAGAACCTCGCAGTCCAGCACGCCGCCCCATTCGCCGCGAAGATTGAACTGGTGGCCCACGACCGGCTTGAAGTCGTTCTTCATCAGCCATTCCTCCATCAGATGTGGTTGCGTGAGCGCGCGCCAGAGCTTTTCCGGCGGGTGCGGCATCTCGCGTTCGACGACGACAGTGCGTGTTTCAGTCGCGGTATTGGTCATTGGTCCATCCGTTTGAGCAGGTCTTCGAGGTGATCGAACCGGTTTTGCCAGAAGCCGTGCATCTGGCTGGTCCAGTCGATCAGCGGGGCGAGGGCGCCGAGTTGCGCGCTGTAGTGCGTCTGCCGGCCTTCGTGACGGTCGCGCACCAGTCCGGCCTGTTTGAGAACGCCGAGATGTTTTGAGACGGCCGGCTGCGAGATCCCGGCCCGGGCCGTAAGCGCCCCGACCGTCTGCTCGCCTTCGCGGCATAGGCGCTCGAAGATTGCCCGTCGAGTCGGGTCGGCAAGGGTTCGGAACAGCACGTCGTGAGCATTGGGCATTGGTGATCGATAACCTGTTGGTTATTGGATTAATGCATAGCCATGTAGTTATGGGTTAGTCAAGCAGCAATTTACGGACATTTCGGCGCGACGTGGAGGTGCACGTCGGTCAACCCCGAGCTGCTATATCTCACCGGTTATGTAGCGGCGTGGGCTGCGTGTCTCACGAGGCGGGGCGCAGGGCAGCCAAGGTCACCCGCTCCTTGTCGCGAAGCGGACGAAGATCATATGTCTGGTGTCTTTCGATATCGGGAGGAGAGGCCAATGGGAGATTTAAGCCGTCAGGCCCATTGGGAGAACGTCTACACGACGAAGGGCGAGAACGAGGTCAGCTGGTTTCAGCAAAGCGCGGCACCCTCGCTCGACCTGATCGTGCAGGCGGGCGCGACGCGTGAGTCGGCCATCATCGACATCGGCGGCGGCGCGTCGAGGCTGGTCGACAACCTTGTCGAGCAGGGCTTTGAGGACGTCACGGTGCTCGATCTGTCCGCCGCAGCATTGGCCGCTGCGCGCAGCCGGCTTGAAAGTCATCTCGGCGCCAGCGCGGAGGGCGTCAATTGGATTGTCGCTGATGTGACGCGTTGGGAGCCAGCGAGGGCCTATGACGTCTGGCATGACCGGGCAGCGTTCCACTTTCTCACTGACCCCAATGATCGCGACGCCTACATCGCCCGTCTCAAGGGTGGCCTGAGGATCGGCGGGCACGCCATCATCGCTACCTTCGCGCCCGATGGCCCTGAAAAGTGCAGCGGCCTGCCGGTCGCGCGCTATGACAGTGCGAGCCTCGGACAGATGCTCGGCGCCGCGTTCAGGCTGCTCCACACGCAGCGGCACGAGCACGCAACGCCCTGGGACTCCCGACAGCATTTCCAGTTCAGCGTGTTCCGGCGCGAGGGTTGATCAGGCACGGCGACCGGAAGAAGATCGCTAAGCAAGCCTACTCCGCGGGGAGGCTGGCCGGCTGGCGCAACTCCTCCAATGATTGGCGGAGAATTTGGGATGCGGACCACAGGAAAAGTCCGGCCATCAAAGCGGCGACGATCAGGTCAGGCCATTTTGATGCTGTGAGCCATACGGCCGCTGCGGCAACCATAACTGCGACATTGCCGATGGCGTCGTTCCGCGAGCACAGCCAAACAGACCGTACATTGGAATCCCCATCCTTGTATTTCAGCAGGAGGAGCACGCTTGTAACGTTCGCAGCAAGGGCAAGGAAACCGATTGCCCCCATTAACTCAGCACGGGGAATGCCAAGAACGAGAACGTGGTACGCCGTCGATCCGAAGACCCACAAACCCATCAGGAAAAGCGTGAAGCCCTTGAAAAGGGCAGCCTTGGCCCGCGTCGCCGTCGCCGCCCCAATCGCCGCCAGTGTGATCCCGTAGGTCAGAGCATCGCCCAAGAAGTCCAAAGCGTCTGCCTGCAGGGCGTTCGAGCCAGCTAGATGACCCCCGGCGGTCTCTAGAACGAACATGCCTGCGTTGATCGCGATGACGGCCCACAGCCGCCGCTTATAGTCGCGCGAAAGCCCCTCAAACTTGACAT
>Ga0081540_1004443_pt1 | contig 10695 bp, 11 predicted proteins | sample TabmetS2T1R1_FD_71024 | JGI IMG/M metagenome (GOLD analysis project Ga0081540, IMG submission 71024) | Tabebuia heterophylla rhizosphere microbial communities from the University of Puerto Rico - S2T1R1 | ecosystem: Host-associated > Plants > Roots > Rhizosphere ... | reverse complement strand
ACAAATCGGGGAAAAAACGACCGGCTTCCGCAGTCTCGGAAAAGGCGCCAACCGCAATTCCCCACGCGAAATTAGCCAGCGAAGAGTCGCAAAAGAAAACAGACTCTTCTCCGAACGAGAAAAAATCGCCGACACCAATCCTCAAAGCAAAATCAGCAAAGGAAGGATCGACCAGCAACGATAGCGATTCGCAAGACCAGCAGGAATCCCCGCGCCCTCGCAAAGCAAAGCCAAAATCTGACGACGAAGAAGAGGCGATGCCAGCGTCTACGCCGCGCGAGACGCCCGAGCCTGGTGTGTCACCAAAATCAAAGCGGCGTCACACGCCTACGCCCAAACCGAAATCAAAGAAATCCAAGGAAGTTTCGCGCAAAACTAAAAAAGCTGGGAAATCCAAATCGGCGCGAAAAGAAGAGGAAACTCCGAAACCGGAAAAAACGCCGCCGGCCGCCACGGAAGAGCGCGCTACGGCATCGGAGCGCCCGAGCCCGGCACCGAAAGCTCTCGAGGCCCCGGCGCCGACACCAGCGCCCGCCACTCAACCGAAAGCTTCGCGGGCCCTCCCAAGCGGCGAGCGCGCCCAGGTTGTAATCGAAAAGTCCGGTCTTGAAGAGGATCAAGGCCTCGAGCCACCGCCATCGCCTCCGCCGCGACGAGGTTTCTGGCCCTGGTCTCGCAGTTCGGGAAACTACCGTTATCTGACCAGATCCGTCATCGAGGCGATCCGGCGCGCGCCAGTGAAACGGCGTCGCTGGCAATTCATTGTGGTTCACAATAGCGGCACGCGGCAGGGAAATGCCCGTGTCTTCGATTATTACCACCGGCACGTGCGCCGAATGCAGAATGGTCTTGCTTATCATTTTGTGATCGGAAACGGAACATCCACAGGGAACGGCCAGATCGAAGTGGGCGATCGCTGGCGCCGTCAGATCAACGGCGGTCACGTGCACAGTGATTATCTGAACAATATTTCGCTCGGCATTTGTCTGGTGGGCGATTTCAATCGTGGCCAGCCAACGCGCGCGCAGCTTGATTCATGCGAGGAACTCATCCGCTATCTGCGAGACCGTTGCGGTAAGACCGATCGGGGCGCGATTCCTGTGCGGCCACACCGTGAAATGAATCCGCCTCGTTGGCCGACTGATTGCCCGGGAGACGATTTTCCCTACTCGTGGTTTCGGAGATTCTAGGGCTCGCGTTTTCCGTCATGTCGAGCGAAGTCGAGACATCTCCAGATGTCACTGGAGCGCATACTCAGAGAAAAACAGAGATTCATCGACTACGCTCGCAATGACAACCTAGCGAGCGTCACTTTCGCTCGGCGACGATCAAATTGGCTTCCTTGTAATTCCACCGATAACCGAATCCAAAATCAACCGGCGACGGATTACCTTGGCGGAAAAGCTCCTGGAGCCTGGGCTGGTAATGTTGCTTGAAGATATCTAGAGGGCCGAGGTAAACGCCAAAAAGACGCAGGCGCCACTTGTTTGGATCGAAATAAGCCAGGGGAATTCCGGAATCGTCCTGCACGATGCGGGTACTATGTTCGAGGATGAAATTGCGGATGGTCGTGAAACCCTGTTCAAACATCAGATACGACGAAGACTTGAGAAAACTCGATCCGACGCCAAGTCGTTGACAAAATTTCAAGAAACCAGGCGCGGACTTGATGCCGCCATCAGAAATATCCGTGGTAAAATAATATAAGGTTTGGGCGTTGCCCGATTGATTGTCGGTATAACGAATTCGCACTCCGGGTGTGCTGCCCCCTTTTTTTCCCGGAGCCGCCTCTTCAAATGCACCGTTGCTGTTGAGCGAGCCAAACGTCACATTTGTTATCGATTTATCAGCGCGTGCGATAAAGACATAAAGAATCGGCAACACGCCGTTGAGATTCTGTTGTTGCAGATCGACCTTCATGTCCTTCGTAATGAAGTAGGTCGTGTTCAGCGAGGATTTCATTGCGTTTTCAAGATTTCCGAGTGCGCCGGAGAGATTTGGAATGCGTAACGGATCGGGCGGCGGCCCCATTGATTCCTTTCCGCAAAGCACGTACACCGAGGCGTTGGGGAAAAATTGATCGACGTACAAAAAGTCCGGGCCGCTGAACATATAAAATGCGACCTGAGTCGGCTGCATCAATTCCGGAAGATTAGTGGCTCCCCACGCATGCAACTTTTGGAGCTGACGCTGGTAGAGCTTGGTAAACTCGCTCTCGAAAAAAGCGGCATGCGCTTGCCAAGCCGGATCGCGCGCCAGTGGCGCAAGCGGAGAATTGTCCGGCACGGGCATCCCGGCAAGGAACCGCGCGATGTCATTTGGCCCGGCGCCCGCTGGAGTCACGGGAATAGCGCGCGGCGCGGTCTGGGGAACCTCCTGTGCCGAAACGCCGAGCGCAGTCGCGAGCATCGCAGTTACCACCACTGCGATGCTGTGCAACTTGTGCCAACGCACTGTTTCTCGCCTCTCTCTTTTCAAGGGAGACTGTGAGGTGAGGACGCCAAACACATAGGAAGCCTGTGCCGTCTTGTTGAATTGCATTTTTATGCAGAGCGTTGCGGCCGCTTTCGCGCACAAAAGTAGAGCAGCAGCCCAACGAGTGCAGTGGCGAGCCCGGCGAGTGATTCAACGGTCTTGGAAAGCAATAGATAAAACATCATCCAAAGTGTGATGACAGCGAAGATGATCGGGGGCAGCGGGTACACCCAGACCCGGTAAGGCCGGGCCAGTTTCGGACGTGTCGCGCGCAGCACCATCACGCCGACTACGGTGAACAGCGAACAGAGCAACAAGCTAAATTGAGTGTACTGCACCACGCTCTCAAAGCTGCGTGTGAGCAAAAGTAGATTCACGATGAGCAATTGCAGCACCACGGCGTTTCTGGGTATACCGTGAGGGTTCTTGCGGGCTAGCACCCGCAGCAGCCAATGGTCTTCGCCCATCGACATGCTGACGCGCGGCCCGATCCACGTCATCGAGCTGATTGCGGAAACCAGCCCGAGACAAATGACCGCGCCTGCAATACGCCCGCCGTCCGTCCCAAAAATATGTTTACCCGCGATCAAGGCCACTTCGAGTTGACCCTTCAATTCCTGCACCGGTGTCGTGGCAAGAAAAACGGCGTTTAGCAGCACGTAAATCACGATTACAATGCCGGTCCCCACCAGCAATGAACGCGGCACGTTCGTTTCCGGCTTCTTAATTTCTCCCGTGATGTAGGCCGCAGCGTTCCAACCCGAATAGGAATACATCACGTAAACCAGCGCCACCGCAAACGGCGCGCCGAATATCGCGATCCCGTCACCGGGCTCAGGCAAAAAACTGATTGGCTGCTTGACCTGCACAAATAAGCCGGTGGCAATCAGCGCCGCGATCAGAAGCAACTTCACCAGCGTAGAAAGATTTTGAAACGCACTGCCAACCTGGAGGTTCCCGAGATGAAAAGCAGTTACCACCCAAACAACGACAAATGATAGAAGCACCGGCGAACCAACGCCGAACACTCCGACAAAATATTTCGCGAACGCCATCGCCGCGAGCGCGATCGGCGCAGCGAATCCAACCGTCGCGGAAACGAATCCTGCCATAAATCCCAGCGACGGATGATAGATCTGCGATAGGAAATGGTATTCACCTCCGGAGCGCGGCAGCGCGGCGCTGAGTTCGCCGTAACAAAGCGCTCCACAAAGCGCAGTGATTCCGCCAATGATCCAGAGCATGAGCAGTGGGAATCCCGACTGAAGATCCGACAGTTGAAAACCAAGGCTGGTGAAAATGCCAGTGCCGATAATGTTGGCGATAACGATGGAAGATGCCGTGACGAATCCAATGGTCCGCCGCGGAGCTCGCGATTTCACCGAACGCGGTTCAGCAACCGTAGTCATTTCCGCATCGACAATCCCGAAATTAGCGGGACTCGCGAATTCTTTCGAAGTGCTGTTCAAGTTCATGATTGGCGAATGAGGTTGCGCGACGTGCCGGTCGGCGGCGGAAATTCGTAGTAGGTTAGGATGAGAGCAGAATCACATCTCCAGATTTTCCTGAGTTGTCAGAAGCCATTCCCGGCATCACGTTGAAATAGCATGAACCCATTGCTCTCCATCGAAACGGCCACCCAACTCGCAGTCTTTCTTGCAAATCGTCCCGGGGCGCTTGCGCGCGTGTGTGAAGCGCTGGCGAAAGCAGAAATTAACATCCACGCGCTGGCTACATCCGACACAGTTGATCACACAGTGGTGCGCATGGTAGTAAGCGACCCCACCAGGGCACTCATGCTTCTGGGCGAGGCCGGAACACTCGCGCTCGAGACCGAAGTGCTGATGATCGAAACTACGAGTCAACCAGGCGTCCTGGCGAAAATCGCCGAGCGACTTGCGGAAGCCCAAGTGAATATTGAATACGCATATCTCGCCGGCGGCCGGGGAGAGGAGAAGGGATTAATCATCCTTCGGCCATCGGATGTCGAAAAAGCGCGGAGCGCATTGCGGGATTTGTAGAGGGTTTGCGTTAGAAAATCCAGGGAATCAGCGCATTCGTTCGCTGCATGTATGCGCGATAATTCTGGCCGAGTGCATTGGTGAGAGCGCGTTCTTCGATGCGAATACGCCAAAGAAACGCGACCGTCACCGGCACGGTCAGAAATAGGATCGACAGCCAGTTGCCGAAACAAAATCCCAGACCGACGAAGGCGAGAAGCGCCCCCGTGTAAGATGGATGTCGGACGTATCGGTAGGGACCGGAATCGATCAACTTGTGTTCTGAGGAGATCGATACATCAACAGTGAAGTACCGGCCGAGATAACCGATCGAGTACCAACGCAAAGCCAGTCCGCCCAGAAAAAAGATGAACCCAAAAATGTAAAATCCGCCTCGTGGCCGGACAGTCGCAGCGGGGACCAGCCGGATCATTTGGATCGCCAGCCAAAGACTCCCGATGATAACCGTCCAGAGAAGAATCAGCGAACGGCGATCGTGTGAAACAGCTTTCGTTCCTGATCGGCGGCTTAGGGCGAGATAAAGCTCCGAGAGACCATAGATCGCGCCTAGAAGCAATGGATCAGGTAATCGCACGAGATTAGTTTTGAACAGACGTCCGTCGCAGCATCTTGCAGCCGTGCCAACGCCGGAGGCAAGCTGAAGCTGCGGGGTTTCGCGTCTTTACGGCCGAATCTCGATCGCCGTCCCATCGGGCGTGACCCGCCAGAGTTCCTCGATCTCTTCGTCAGTGAGCGCAATGCAACCCGCAGTCCAATCCTTCCAACGATGAAAGGCGCCAATCCAGCCGCGTCCATTCTGGATTCCGTGAATCATGATGTCGGAACCCGCTGAAACGCCGCGCGCGGCCGCACGCTGGTCGTCCTCACCTGACGGATAAGAAATGTGCAGCGCGAGATGAAAACTGCTTTGCGCATTTCGGCTATCGATTTTGTAAATTCCCTCCGGCGTTTTCATGTCGCCTTCTTCCTGCTTCGCCCCCACCGGGTTCCGACCTAAAGCGATTCGATAACTCTTGATCTGGTTGCCGCCGCGAAAGGCCGATAATCTTTTCGCCGATTTTTCCACGACAATCCGATCGATACCTGTTCCCGCGGGTAACGGATGCCAATTGTGATGTGCGTAGAAGTACAGCGCGAAAGCGCAAATCACGATGGACGCGGCGAGGACGACTTTGCTCACACCGCCGGCATAATACGTGACAAGCGGAGTGAAAGCGATGGGAGCACGCCTCGCGATGTCACCATTCGTGATTGCCATTGTGCATTCCTTGCCGGATAAATGCGCGGCGCGTTATGACCTCGGTACGCACTTTTCTCGGTTATCCCTGTCCGCTGGGTGCGACCTGGATGGGGAACGGCGTCAATTTTGCAATCTTTTCCGAACACGCGAGCGGCGTTGAGCTCTGCCTCTTCGACAGCATCGATGCCACAGAAGAAAACATTCGCATCCCGATTAACGAACACACCGATCATGTTTGGCACGCGTTTTTGCCAGACCTGCGACCAGGGCAATTGTACGGTTTTCGCGTTTCCGGCCCGTACGATCCGGAACACGGGCTACGCTTCAACAGTTCGAAACTTCTTCTCGACCCGTACGCGAAGGCTATCGCTGGAGACGTAAGCTGGGCGGATGAAATGTTTGGTTATGTGATCGGGGGCCAAAAGGAAGATTTGACTCAGGATTTCCGCGATGATGCGTGGGGAGTGCCGAAGTCCGTCGTCATCGACACGGAATTCGACTGGCAGGGCGACAAGAGGCCCGGGATCCCCTTGCAAAATTCCGTGATCTATGAAGTCCACGTGAAAGGATTCAGCAAACTTTGGCCCGACGTGCCGGAGAATTTGCGCGGCACTTACGCGGCGCTTGGCAGCCCGGCGGCCATTGATTATTTCAAAAAGCTCGGCGTGACGGCAATCGAACTGTTGCCAGTGCACACGCACATCAATGAAAAAGCCTTGATCGACCGCGGCCTGACGAATTACTGGGGTTATAACACGATCGGGTTTTTTGCGCCGCACGCGCAGTATTCCAGCGGAGGGCACATGGGCGAACAAGTCTCCGAGTTCAAATCGATGGTGCGCAACCTTCACGCTGCCGGTATCGAGGTGATTCTGGATGTGGTTTATAATCATACTGCTGAAGGAAATCATCTTGGGCCGACGCTGTGTTTTCGCGGAATCGATAACCTTGCCTACTACCGACTGCATCCGGAGAAACCGCGGTTCTATCTGGATTTCACCGGGACCGGCAACACGTTTAATCTGCTCCACCCACGCGTGCTGCAGTTGGCGATCGATAGCCTGCGCTACTGGGTCTTAGAAATGCACGTCGACGGATTTCGTTTCGATCTGGCGGCCACGCTTGTGCGAAATCGCGAGGGCGTAAACATGCTGCATCCATTTCTCCAAGTCATCCAACAGGATCCGATTCTTTCCAATGTGAAACTCATCGCGGAACCGTGGGACGTCGGCGAGGGCGGTTATCAAGTTGGAAATTTTCCTGCGCCGTGGTCGGAATGGAACGGGAAATATCGCGACGCGGTTCGCAGTTTTTGGAAGGGCGACGAGGGACGAATTGGCGAGATGGGTTATCGGCTCACCGGAAGCCCCGATCTATACCAGCACAATGGGCGACGCCCACACGCCAGCATAAACTTCGTCACCGCGCACGATGGTTTCACGCTCAACGACCTGGTCGGCTACAACGAAAAGCACAACGAAGCGAACGGCGACGGCAACAAAGACGGCGACAACAACAATCTCTCGTGGAATTGCGGCACGGAAGGTCCGACCGAAGATCCGCAGATCAACGCGTTGCGCGAGCGCCAGCGGCGAAATTTTCTGACCACCCTTTTTCTTTCTCAGGGCGTGCCGATGCTCAGTGGCGGCGACGAGTGGGGACGATCACAGAATGGCAATAACAATGCCTATTGCCAGGACGATGAGATCAGTTGGTTCAACTGGACCCGCAGCGAAAAGCAAGATCAGTTCCTTGAGTTCACGCGGAAGTTGATTGGATTTCGCAATGCGCATCCGGTATTTCGCAGACCGAAATTTTTTCAGGGTCGACGGATTCGCGGTTCTAAGATTCGCGACGTGATGTGGTTCAATCCCGGCGGGAGCGAGATGAGCGACGAAGAATGGGCCTCGCCATTTGTTCGTTGCATTGGGATGCTCCTGAGCGGCGATACCAGCGATGTTCTCAGTTTCGAAGGCGAGCCAATCCGTGACGACACATTTGTGCTGTTGATCAACGCGCATTACGAACCGATCCCTTTTGTCCTGCCCGGCCAGGAGCATCTCGAATGGCAATTGATTCTCGACACGATGGATCCGAGCGGCTTCCTGGCCGAGCCGAAAAAATTCGCATCTGGCGATGATGTCGATCTTGGCGGTCGCGCTTGCTGCTTGCTCCAACTCGTAAGCGGGACGCAAGCTCAGGCCCGCGAGGAATCCTGGAAGAAGCGCCGCGTGGAATTTCCGCCGCTCAGTGCGGAGGAAGAACGTGCACGCAAAGGGTAGAGCGCGCATCTGGTTGAATAGTTTCCGGCGAGCGCAGGCTGCCAGCCTGCAGGTCTCGGCAGCTTGCCGAGACTGGGAATTAGCGTCGCCGTGCGGACAAAGAAATTCAGCAACGCATTCTTGTAGTCAAAAGCGAATTAGTTTATAGAAATAGGGAGCGCATGTTTTGATGCGCGGCCAAATTTTTTGGTCAGTGATTCGCCATTACACCGAGTTCTCTTGTTATCGTCACTGATCGGGGCGAGTTAAAGGCATATCGGGTGAATGAGACGCCGACGCGAGGACCGAGCCTGCGACTGGTGCAGGCGTTCAACATCACGGACGCGCACGGAAGGTTCGTAGACAAAGTGAGCGATTTGGCCGGACGGTTTCCCGTAACCAACGGCGCGGGGGCCCATCATGGGCCGGGTTCGATCGCCGAACGGACGCAGTTGGCGACAGAAATGGACCGTCGCATTCATAAGGAGCTCGCCGATCAAATTACAAAAATTGTTTCGCTCAACGGAAAGGAGGGATGGTCGTTTGCCGCGCCGGCGGAAATTCACGGAGCGATTGTCGATCTTCTGCCTGCGGCTGTTCGCGACCGAATCGTTGAGCATGTGAAATCGGATTTGGTAAAAGTGGAACCGGCGAAACTCGTTTCGCGGTTTCGTTCATTGCAGCAAATTTAAGATGCTTGATTCTCGATTCTCGATACTGGATGAAGAGCGCGGCTCTCTTCTCGTTATCGAGCATCCAGTGTCCAGCATCGAACAACAGAAATTCTTGTTCCCTCGACGCGAGGGAGCTCGCTAGTATCTAATTAACCATGCAACTGCCTGTTAAGATCTCGTATCGGGGTCTGGAAAAATCTGACCAGATCGACAATCTCGTTTTGGATTACGCGGCGCGACTAGAAAAATTTTGCGACCACATCAACCGCTGTGACGTTGCCATTGAGCAAACCAATCACACACATCAAAAAGGAAACCCCTTTCGGTGCCGTATCGATGTAACCGTGGCGCGTGGTCACGAGCTTGTCGCCGATGAAAGGCAGATGGACAACGGCTCACACCAGCCGGTCAACAAAGTCATCCACGACGCGTTCAAAACGATGGAGCGCGAGCTGCGACGAGTCGTGGACAAACAAAGGCGCGACGTCAAAACCCACGCCGAGTCGCGTTCGCCGAAATAAATTGTGGGCGGCGCCCGTCTGCAAATGCTGTAGCCACCGGCCTGTGGCCGGTCCCCTTCAGCACCGCTTTTGACGTTAGGAAGACGGCCCACAAGGCCGTGGCTACAGTGGCACATCTACTTGGTCCGCGGCGCATTCTGCAACACAACTCGATATCCATCGACATCTTCGAACGTCCTGCCCTGCAGCTCCCAGTACGGGTTGTTCGACGGCACTTCCCGAAACCCGGCTGATATCATTTGCGCACAGTTTGCTTCCCAGTCGTCCCGGTTGGAATGTAGAAGACTAGCCGATGATCCTGGGTCGGAGCTTTGCCGACTTCGTGTCCCCGTTGAGAGGTGAACTCGATGTGGTGGGGCTGCTTGAGATGACCAAGGGTAACGCCATCGAAGCCGCGGTGAACTTCAAACTGAGCGAGCACGGCAAATCCAAGACCCTTCGCATACATCTCAGCGATCAAGGCCAGGTTATCGGTCGGCCGGGCGACCCGCATCGTCGATGTTATCTACGGCCTCCAGTTTCCATCCGCTGTTCCGTCGGGGCTGGCGAGGACAACTGAGTAGCCATCGGGATCGCACAGCCAGATTTCCCAATGGTTCGGACCGCCGTCACCTTCAGGCGGATTGCGATGGCGCGGTAGAACGACTTTGGCTTGGAGTTCTGCAGCCCGGACAATGGCTGCGTCGAAGTCGTCGACTTCAAACCAAAGGAGCACCCCGTTACCAGGAATGATCTTTGGATCGCCGATTGGGCCGTGATGATGCTCCACATCCCAACGATGCAACTGAAGTATCAGTCTGCCGTGCGAAATCAGCCGTTCATACTGCGGGCCACCGTGCGCACTCTGACAGCCAAGGAGCCGCTGATACCAGCGACTGCTTGCCTCAACATCGCGGACACAAATTAGTGGCTGTGGACGCATACAGACTCAGTGTTATCGGTGGATGGGAAAAAGCGCTTCGAGTCCCGGAGATTTGGTTTCAGCAAGATAAAGGTAGCCTGTAAAGCGCGGGTAATTATCGGGATCAGATTGCCAACGGTAGGTGGCATCATATTCCCTGCCGTCGAAACGAAAATGCAGTCTTAGCACTGGAATACGATCGTCGCCTGCCACGGTATCAAATCGGGCAACGCATTCGTCGATCTTGCCTTGAATCGTTCGGGTGACTTGTAAAACTCCGTTCTCATCTCGAAGGCTAACGTGGCCGCTATAAGTTTCAGTCGAATCAGCCTTGCGCCCTATGAGTTCATACTCCCCAGTCATGTAGTTTCGCAGTGACCCCTCGTCGGGTTGCTTTTTGTCAGCGTCCGCACAGAGCGTCGAATTGGCGAATAACAGCATCGCCGAAATCGCAAGACATGCTTTCATGATCCCAATACCGGAATTCATTTGCCGGCCGCCGGGCTGGGAGTTTGAGGGGCGCTTTTAGCTTTCTTTGCTAACTCGTCCCATGGCTGCAGTTTCCAAGGATGCATTTCATATACAAAAATTCCCGACTTTAC
>Ga0081540_1004442_pt1 | contig 10696 bp, 7 predicted proteins | sample TabmetS2T1R1_FD_71024 | JGI IMG/M metagenome (GOLD analysis project Ga0081540, IMG submission 71024) | Tabebuia heterophylla rhizosphere microbial communities from the University of Puerto Rico - S2T1R1 | ecosystem: Host-associated > Plants > Roots > Rhizosphere ... | reverse complement strand
CGATGGGTCGCTGGTATGCAGCCGGGTGCTCCAGTCGAACGAGACCGCGTAACGCCGGAACGATGCGGCTTGGGTCACGATGTTCGCATACGTCCATTCGGCCGGATGCAGTCCCCGCTTGATGGCCGCGTTCTCGGCCGGCAGACCGAACGAGTCCCACCCGACCGGGTGCAGCACGTCCTCCCCGCGCAGCCGCCAATACCGCGCGATGGCGTCGCCGATCGCATACGCCTCCGCATGGCCCATGTGCAGGTCGCCGGACGGGTAGGCGAACATCGAGACGATGAACCGCTGGGGCGAGACCGAGCGGAAGAGGCCGAGCGACTCCCACACCGGTCGCCAGCGGTCCTCCAGCGCGCGGAAGTCGTAGCCCGTCATGGCGGGACGTTAGCGCTCGGCGGCGGCGGCCCGCCTCCGAATTCTCGCGAGCCGGATGACCCGGGCCGCGAACGCGGGACGGAACAGCACCGACGGCGGGTCGACCAGATGCTGCACCCCGGTGGCGGTCCGATAGATCGTGGGGTCGATCTGCGAGGCGTACGTGATCTGCCGCGAATACCAGTTCCGCAGCCTGATCCCACGTGGCCGCGGCCCGGTCGTCGCCGGGAACGCGAAGTCACCGCCGACCGCGAACCGCCACGGCGTCTCGTTGATCTCGGCGACCTGGCCGTAGAAGTCGTGCGCCATCGCCGCGTCCGGCACGCGGTGATGCCGGTCGAGCGCCTCGCCGAGCGCCGTCGCCGCCCTGGCCGCGCAGGTCATTCCCTGGCCGTAGATCGGGTTGAAGCTGCACACCGCGTCGCCCAGCGCCACGTACCCGCCGGGCAGCCGCCCGGCCTTCTCGAAGAGCCGCCGCCGGCTGGACGGGAACCGGGCGACCGACACGTCCGTCAACGGCTCGGCCCGCGAGATCAGGTCGGCCACCGCCAGGTCGGGGAGCCGCCACGCGTACGCCTGGAAGGCCGCCGCCGTCGCGGGCGGATCGGCCATGTGCCACCCGCCCAGCCCGACGATCCACCGGTCGCCCTCGACCGGCAGCGCCACCGCCGACATCCAGTCGTTCGGGCCGGACGGCAACACCAGAGCCGCCTGCCAGTCTCCGAGATCGCCCGGCAGCCGGCGATAGAGCCGGGTCGAGTAGGCGACCCCGATTTTCACCTCGATCTGGGCGGGCGGCGGCAGGCCGAGCGAACCCAGCCACCGGTCGGAGCGCGAGCCGCGCCCCGAGCAGTCGACGACCAGCGATGCCTCGAGCGTCTCGCCGGTGTCCAGCACCACGCCGGTGACCACGCCGTCCCGGCCGGCCAGCCCGGACACCGCGACCTGGTCACGGATCGCCACCCCGGGCAGCGCCGCCACCCGCGCCCGCAGGACGGCCTCCAACTGCGGCCGGGTCACCGAGATCATCGCGTACCCGGTCGGCGACACCGGCCAGCGGCTGCCCAGCCGGTACGTGCAGAGGTCCGCGCCCGTTTCCAGCAACGTCCCGCCCAGCGCGAGCAGCTCCTCCTCGAACCCGGGGAACAGCGCGGACAGCTCCCGCAGCCCGCCCACCAGCAGGATGTGCGGGTGCTCGCCCTGCGGCACGCCGCGCCGGGGCGTGGGGCCGTAGGGCAGCGTGTCCCGGTCGAGCACGGTGACGGTCGCGAACCGACGGCTCAGCACCCGCGCGGCGGACAGACCGGCGACGCCGGCCCCGATCACTATGGCTCTGTCGTCCACAGTGGGTAGTTAACTACAGCAGCGCCCCGATTTCTGCCTCGATGCCCGCCCGCAGCTCCGGACCGGCCACCACCGCGCGCGTCCGCTCGAGCACCGGCGCGAGGAAGACGTCCGGCCCCGGCGTCCCGGCGAACGGCGCGACCGCCGCGATGGCCAGGCGCCCGGCCGGCGAGGGGGTGAGCGGCGCCCGCAGTTGCAGCCCGCGCACCGCGCTGATCAGCTCGACGGCCAGCAGGCTGGTGAGGTTGTCCAGCACCGTGCGCAGCTTCTTGGCGGCGGCCCAGCCCATCGAGACGTGGTCCTCCTGCATGCCGCTGGTGGGCAGCGAGTCGGCCGAGGCGGGCACGGCGAGCCGCCGGTTCTCGGCGACGATCCCGGCCGCCGTGTACTGGGCGATCATCAGACCCGAGTTGACGCCGGCGTCGGGGGAGAGGAACGGCGGCAGGTCGCGGGAGCGGGTCACGTCGAGCAGCCGGTCGACCCGGCGCTCGGCGATCGAGCCGACCTCGGCGGCGGCGATCGCGAGGAAGTCGGCGGCGAACGCGAGCGGCTCGCCGTGGAAGTTGCCGGTCGACTCGACCCGCCCGTCCGGCAGCACGACCGGGTTGTCGACCACCGAGATCAGCTCGCGTCCGGCCACCGAGGCGGCGAAGTCGAGCGTGTCCCGGGCCGCGCCGGCCACCTGCGGGGCGCAGCGCATCGAGTACGCGTCCTGCACCGCGTGTTCCAGGTTGTCCCGGTGCGAGTCCATGATCGCCGAGTTCTGCAGCAGCCGGTGGATGTTCGCGGCCGACGCGGCCTGTCCCGGATGCGGCCGGATCGCGTGCAGCTCCGGCAGGAACGGCCGTTCCGAGCCCAACATCGCCTCGATGGCCAGGGCCGCGGTGACGTCGGCCATCGCGAACAGGTGCCGGCAGTCGTCGAGCGCGAGCAGCAGCATCCCGAGCATGCCGTCGGTGCCGTTGATCAGCGCGAGGCCCTCCTTGGCGGCCAGGTCGAGCGGGGTCAGCCCGGCCGTGCGCAGCGCCTCGGCCGCCGCCACCCGCTCGCCGTCCTTGCCGACCACCCAGCCCTCGCCGAGCAGCACCAGCGCGCAGTGCGCGAGCGGCGCCAGGTCGCCGGAGGCGCCCAGCGAGCCGTGCTCGGGCACCCACGGCGTGATGTCGTGGTTGAGCAGGTCGGCAAGCCCTTGCGCGAGCACCGGCCGCACGCCCGAGTGGCCGAGCGCGAGCGAACGCAGCCGCAGCAGCATCATGGCCCGCACCACCTCGCGCGGCATCGGCGCGCCGACCCCGGCCGCGTGCGAGCGGATCAGCGCGTGCTGCAGCTCGGCCCGCCGCGACGGGTCGATGAAGGTGCCGGCGAGCGCGCCGAACCCGGTGGAGACGCCGTAGACCGGGCGGCCGGCGGCCTCGATGTGGTCGACGATGGCCCGGCTGGCGGCCATCGCCTCGATGGTGGCGGGCGCGAGCTCGACCCGGGCGTCGCCGCGGGCGACCGCGCTGACCTCGGCGGGGGTGACGCCGGTAGGGCGAACGGTGACGATCATTGAAGCACTCCGTTGTGCAGAACTGTTCGGATCAGGGGGACGCCCGGCCGGTAGGCCAGGTGGAGATGAGAGGGCGCGTCCAGGACGATCAGGTCGGCGCGCGCCCCGGCGCCGAGCACACCGATGTCGGTGCGGCGCAGCGCGCGGGCCCCGCCGGCCGTCGCCGCACGTACGGCCTCGGCGGGGGTCATTCGCATTTCGCGTACGGCGAGGGCGATGCAGAACGGCATCGACGAGGTGTACGACGAACCGGGGTTGCAGTCGGTGGCCAGGGCGACGGTCACCCCGGCGTCGAGCAGCCGGCGCGCGTCCGGGTACGCCGACCGGGTGGAGAACTCGGCGCCCGGCAGCAGCGTGGCCACCGTCTCCGAGCCGGCCAGCGCGTCCACGTCGGCGTCGCTGAGGTGGGTGCAGTGGTCGCCGCTGGCCGCCGCCAGCTCGACGGCGAGCTGCACGCCCGGCCCGGGGCCGAGCTGGTTGCCGTGCACCCGCAGCCCGAGCCCGGCGTCGCGGCCGGCGGTGAGGATCGTGCGCGCCTGATCCTCGTCGAAGGCCCCGCGCTCGCAGAACACATCGATCCATTTCGCGTACGGCTTGGCCGCCGCGAGCATCGGACCGCAGACCATCGACACGTACCGCCACGGATCGTCGGCGTACTGGGCCGGCACGACGTGGGCGCCGAGGAAGGTGGTCTCCTCGGTGACCTCCCGGGCCAGGCGCAGCAGCCGGGCCTCGTCCTCGACGGTGAGCCCGTAGCCGCTCTTGATCTCGACCGTGGTGCTGCCCTGCCGGCGGGCCTCGGCGACCAGGCGCTCGGTCGAGTCCCGCAGGTCGTCGTCGCTCGCCGACCGGGTCGCGCCGACGGTGGTGCGGATGCCGCCGCCGGTGTACGGCTCGCCGGCCATCCGCGCCCCGAACTCGGCCGCGCGGTCCCCGGCGAAGACCAGGTGGGTGTGGCTGTCCACGAAGCCGGGCAGCACCGCGGCGCCGTCCACATCGATGCGCCGGTCCGCCGCGGGCGCGTGATAGCTCGGCCCGACCCAGGCGATCCGGTCGCCGTCGACCACCACGGCGGCCTTGGCCAGCAGCCCGAGCCCGTCGTCGCGGTTGGTGACCAGCTCGCCGATGTTGTCGATGAGCAGCGTCATCGGGCGTGCTCCCGGGGGAGGGCCTCGGCCAGCTGCCGGGCCGCGTTGATCACGGTGTGCCGCCCGCCCGCGACGACGTGCCGCCCGTCCACGATCACGTCGGTGACGTCGGCCGCGGTCGCCGCCAGGACCGCGCCCTTCGGGTCGCTGCCCGCCGTGCGCACCGAGTCGAGCCGCACGCAGACCAGGTCGGCCCGCTTGCCGGCGGCGATCTCGCCGGCGTCGTCCCACCCGATCGACGCGTGGTTGGCGGCGGCCCCGACGAGCTCGGCGATCGTGAACAAGAAGCTCGCGGACGCCGTCGAGCGGCAGAAGACCAGCACGAGCGACGAGCCCGCCTTCGACGTGGATCGCTACTCCACCGCGTACGTCCTCATCGTGGACGGCAGGATCCTCGCCCTGATCCTGCCCGACATGCGGGTCAACGACATCAAGGCGATCCGCCACCAGCTGAAGGCCGAGATGCAGCGCCTGGGCCGCACCGCCGACCTGCGGGTCTGGGACATCGGCCACCACCTGCAGACCGGCTTCCTGGACGCCGCCGCGACGAAGAAGAAGACGCTCGTACAGGCGCGGAGCAGCCAGCTGATCAAGCTGACGAGGATGCTGTCCGAGCTGGTCCAGATGAAGAACGCGCTGGGCAAGCAGCCCGTCGACGTGCTGACCGTCTCGGCGCACGGCGAGAAGATCGATCCCGCCGTGGCGCTGCTGTTCGAGAGCATGGGATACCAGGTCGTGCCCGCACTCGATGGGCTGGGCGTCCGGCTGATCGAGGCGGTCACGGCGACCGGCCGGCGGGTGGCCGGCCTGGCCGGCGGGGCGCACTACCGGGTGGGCGGCACCCAGGACCCGCTCATGCGCCGGGCGCACGCCGCGATCGACGAGCTGGAGCAGGCCGCCGCCGACGCCCAGCGCCGGGCCGGCAAGCTCAGCAAGAAGAACGTGGACAAGCCGGAGCGGGACCGGCTGAAGGACGAGGCGACGACCGCCCGGAAGAAGGCCCAGGCCATCCGCGAGAAGGCCGACGCGTACGTGAAGAAGGCCTTTGCGGAGCTGTCGCCGTCGGTGGAGCGGACCACGCCGGGGAGCGTGGCGAACCTGGCGGCCGAGGAGGGCGCGCTCCGCACCGAGCTGGCCGGGTTCGACCGGCCGGTCGTCGGCCGGCTGGGCGCCTTCTCGGACGTGGCGGTGGCGGTGCTCGGCGGCGACATCCCCGCCGAGGCCCGCGCGGACCTGCGCGTGATTTCGGAGTACCGGCAGCTGGAGGCCCAGGTCACCGGGCCGCAGGGCACCGGCGTCACCCCCGAGGTGCGGGCTCAGTTCATCGCCGCCCTGGAGAAGGCGCGCACCGTGGTGCGGCGCAACCTGGCCCAGGCCGAGAAGCAGGGTCAGGAGGCGGCCGAGGAGCGGATGACCCTGCGCGACGAGATCAAGCACATGGACCAGCAGATGGACGCCGCGCTGGAGTCGAGCCGCCGGTCGGGCTCGGGCCGCGACGTCATCAAGCGGCGCCTCGCCAACGGCAAGCTGGTGGAGACCCGGATCGAGGTGCCCCAGCGGCCGTCCGCTCTCACCCGCGGCGTCCGGGCCGCGGCGGACGCGGTCGGACGGGGCCTGGGCGCCGTGATGGTCTACCAACTGGTCCAGGGCGAGGCCGAGCTGGAGGAGCGTTACCAGCGCGGCGAGGCCGGGCTGCTCGAGTTCGCCTCGGGCACCACGCACAACCTCTACGGCATGTCGATCGGCGTCCGGATGGTGGGCGCCGTGCACGTGGCGCCGGGCGAGTTCCTGGTCCTCGCCGCGCTCGACATCACCCAGACCGCGCTGCGCGAGTACGACACCTCCGCCCAGCGCAACACCGCCATCGCGTACTCGGTGATCCGCAACGCGGTCTCGCTCGGACTGATGGCCGGCGGGCAGGCGCTGATCGAGACGGGCCACCCGCTCGGCATCATCGCCGGGATGGGCGTCATGTTCCTGGCCGATCCGATCCTCGAGGCGCTCGGCGTCTACGACTGGCTCGAGCGCAAGTTCGAGTTCCTCCCGGACGACGTGGTCGAGGTGATGCAGAAGCTGACCAAGCTGCTCGCCGAGTACCGGGTCATCGTCGGCGCCCTGGAGCTCTCGCGGCGCACCGCCGAGCAGCTCACGTCGGTGGGGGCGAGCAACCCGGAGGAGGCGAGGAAAGCGGCGCTGCGGCTGGTCGACGAGCGCAAGGCGGAGGCCGAGCAGAAGGAGGCGGTCCTGCTGCGGACCTTCCTGACCGGGTACGAGGAGGCGAAGAAGAGCTACGGCGGGCTGCCGGAGCTCGACCGGAAACGAGCCGAGTTCCTGGAGATGATGATCAAGGCGCGCGGGCCGGAGGCGCCGCGACCCAAGTCGGAGGAGGAATATACGAACGCCACGATCGCCGTGATCGCGCAGACGTTCGGGATGGGCGACGGCGCCGGGCTGACCGCCCGGGAGAAGGCCGACGCCGTTTTCCACACCGTTGAAGAGGGCCTGACGCTGGAGAAGATGTCCGCCGGCCAGATCGCCGAGCTGGGGCAGTGGGCCAAGATGGACGAGTGGATGAACGACGTCTGGGCCGAGCTGCAGGGCAAGGAGACCGGCGAGATCGACTGGAAGGACGTCGCGGAGAAGGTCGGCCAGCTCGACCAGATGTTCGCGAGCGCGCGGTACCGGCTGAACCCCGCGGACATCGGCACCGAACGCGCGAAGCCGCTGCTGCCGGTCAACTCGCCCGTCCGCTTCTTCTACCAGCGTGAGCTCACCCGGCGCGAGGAGCGCTTCGCGTGGTTACGGGCCTCCCTCGGCCAGGCCTCCGCGGGGATCAGGCAGCCGGCGCTGGGCGCCGCGGCCGGGATGGCGGCGATGATGGCACAGCCGAGGACGCCGGCCGACCCGGACGGCTCGCCCGTCCTCGGCCTCGCCCTCGACGGCGTCGACGCGGCCGTCCGTGCGTACCGGGAGGCGCTGGGTCAGCAGCCCGCGCTCGGCGACGGCCTCACCGCCGAGTCGGTCGGCGGCCATTCGTGGGAGGCCGGCGCCGCGTACCCGCGGTTCGTCGACACCCACCCCGACTACCGCCGCGGGCTGTTCCGGCTGAAGGCGCTCGAGCTCGCGTTGCGTATCAGCCGGGGACAGGCCCAGGCGGCGCGACGGGAGGCGCCGAAGGTGTCGGCGGCGCAGGAGGAGCGGTTCGCGCGGCTGGCGACCGAGGCGCGCCAGGTCGAGGAGGACCGCCGGGAAGTGCACGGGTTCCTCTTCCCCGAGGAGGCCCAGGCGAAGGTCGGCGAGATCCGGATCCGGGAGAACGTCGAGCTGGCGGTCCTGCTCGGGCAGAGGAAGGACGTCCAGCCGCTGACCCCCGACGAGCAGGCGGCGGCCGTCACGAGCGAGCTGCGCGGACTGCGCCTGAGCACGATCACCAACCGGCTCGCCCAGATCGCCCTGCTCCGGTTCCCCACGGCGGAGGAGATCAAGCAGGGCAACGACCGGGTCGAGGGGATCTACCAGGTGGTGGGGGAGTACGGCGGCACCGATCTGTTCGTGATCGGGCTCCCCGGCGAGCAGGTCACCGAGGCCGACAACGTGCTCGTCGGCTTCGTCAAGGAGCGCGGCGAGACCACCAGCGGGGAGTACGGCCACGTCGGCCGGGTCGAGGTCACCCCGCTGAACGACGCCGCCGTCCGGTTGTTCGGGGGGACCGCCAACCAGACGCTGCTGCGGCCCCAGATCCGCCCGGCTCGGGTGGCCGACGTGCGGAGGGGACTGTGAGCCTTGCGGTGCGGATCGGTGGCCGCCTCCGGGAGGTGGTGATGACCTTGCCCACGGCCGGCGACGTGGTGCCCGACATCCGGGAGCCCGGCCGGCACACCGCCGAGGACCTGCGGTACCTGGTGCTCGACGTGGTCGGCACGGTGGACGGCGTGGTCGCCGGCCTGACCGAGGCCGACGAGATCCGCGCCGACCCGGTCGCGCTCGCCGAGGTGTTCGGGGCGCGCAACCGGCTCTGGAGCGAGTTGCGCCTGCGCGGCCGGCTCCGGACGCTCTGCCCGCATTGCCGCGACCGCGAGGCCACTTTCTCCCTATCGACGCCCGCCCTCGTGCTGATGGCCGCGCCACCGCCGATCTTCACCGCGGACGGCATGTTCCCCGCGATCCCGGTGCTCACCGACCCGCGACCGCGGGGCGCACGCCGGACCGATGAGCCGCGAGCGGCCCGGCTGCGGGTGGAGCTCCCCTCGGGCGGCGAGGCGGAACTACGCGATGTCGACGCCGAATCGGACGACGGCGTGGATCTCGAGGAGCTGGCCTGGGAACGCTGGGCGCCGCCCGAACGGCCCCCGCCCGCCGATCACGCCCACTGGCGGCGGGCGTCGCCGGGCTTCCGGGCGATCCTGCGGATGAGCGTGGCATTGCGCTCGCTCGACGGCCACCAGGATGTGTCGCCCGGCATGGTGGAGGGCCTGTCGATCGCCGACTTCGGGTTCCTGGACGCCTGCTACTACCTCACCCACTACGCCGACCAGCCACGCCCGGACGCCATGGTGGTGACCTGCGCCGGATGCGGCGGCCGCTATCTGGCGCTGTCCTGAGGGGCAGGCTAGCCGGCCGCCACCGCTGAGGCCTGTTTGCCGGCGAGCTTCTCCTCGTACATGGCCGCGTCGGCCGCCGCCAGCAGCGCGCCGGCATGCGGGTGGTCGAGCGGACCGCACGAAGCCAGGCCGACGCTGACCCCGAAGCGCAGGGTCTCGCCGTTCCACTGGACCGGCTCCTCGGCCAGCGCGCGCAGCCGGTCGGCCAGCTGCCCGGCGCCGGCCTCGTCGTCGACGCCGGTGGCGAGCACGACGAACTCGTCGCCGCCCAGGCGGGCCGCCGTGTCGGCCGGGCGGATCGCCGAGGTCAGGCGCCGGGCGAACTCGACCAGAATGAGGTCGCCGGCGGCGTGGCCGTACCGGTCATTGATCTGTTTGAAGCCGTCGAGGTCCATGTAGTAGACCACCGGGCCGAACCCGGAGCCGCGGAACAGCTCCAGCTCCAGCGCCGCGTGCAGCGCCGCCCGGTTGGCCAGCCCGGTGAGCTGGTCGTGCTCGGCCTGGTGGGCCAGCGCCGCCTTGATGCGCTCCTGCTCGCGGACGACGAAGACGAAGCGCACCAGGATGAACGTGGTCAGCAGCGCGATCGAGGCGAGCAGCGAGACCCGGCCGACGATCGACTCGAACGAATGCAGCCCGGCCACGGTCGGCGCCACCACGAGGGCGATTCCGAGGAACACCACCCGGGCCGGGTGCAGCCGCTGCGCCGACGCGTTGTCCGGCTCGGCGACCCTGGCCGCGTCCCGGTGCACCACGGCCGCCGCCAGCAGGCCGTTCGCCAGCAGCAGGAGGCCGTCGAACCGGTCCGCCTGGCCCGATCGGGACAGCTCCGGGAACACCACCGGCAGCAGCGAGATGCTGATGTCGCCGATCAGGGTCAGGGTCAGCGCCGAGACCAGGTAGCGGGCCGGGCCGCGGGTGGAGCCGGGCGCGAACACCAGGATCGCCATGGCCGCGAAGAACATCACGTCGCCGAACGGGTAGGCCGCGCCGACGACCAAGGCCAGCGACAGGTGCTGCTCCTCGGCCGCCGGCAGGATCAGGAACTGCCAGAACAGCCAGGCCACCACGGTGGTCATGGCGGCGGCGTCCAGCATGCCGTCGCGCAGCCGGCCGGGTGCGCGCAGCCGCACCAGCTTGACCATGCCGGCCACCAGGAACGGATACCCGGACAGCCACAGGAAGTCCGAGGGGGAGACGTCGCCCAGCGGGCCGGCGAACCGATCGAGCAGGTCGTACAGGATGTCGCCGGTCAGCCAGACGGTCAGCGCCACGGTGACCAGCCGGAACGCGCCGCGGCTCGGGCCGGTGATGGACCGCAGTCCCCACCAGGCGCACCCCACCACGGTCGTGAATCCGATCAGGTAGGCGATGTGTGCGGCGTTGGTGCCCGGTTGGAAAACGGACACCGAGCCCGCAACCGCGGCGAACACCGGCACCGCGGCGGCCGGGACACGTCTCATGCGCCCTTTATCGGTCCGCGGCCACCGAGGGTGAGGACTTCGCGGGCTCTTTCAGGAACGCCATCACCTCGGTGGAGAAGCGGTCCGGCGCGAGGCTGTGCACGCGGTGGCCGACCGGGATCGTCGCGAGCCGCGCGTCCGGGAGCGCGTCGGTCACCTCGGCCAGTCGCTGCGGCGGTATGCAGCTCGCCGGGCCACCGGAAAGGAGCAGAG
>Ga0081540_1004441_pt1 | contig 10698 bp, 13 predicted proteins | sample TabmetS2T1R1_FD_71024 | JGI IMG/M metagenome (GOLD analysis project Ga0081540, IMG submission 71024) | Tabebuia heterophylla rhizosphere microbial communities from the University of Puerto Rico - S2T1R1 | ecosystem: Host-associated > Plants > Roots > Rhizosphere ... | reverse complement strand
GCCGTCCGGAGCACCGTCGAGCGGCACGGCGGGCTCGACGTCCTCGTGAACAACGCGGGGATCGTCCACGTCAACCCGCTGCTCGACGAGACCCTCGAGAACTGGAACGCGCTGCTGGCGGTCAACGTCACCGGCGTCCTCGTGGGAATGCAGGCCGTGATCCCCGTGCTGCGGCAGCGCGGTGGAGGCTCGATCGTCAACATCTCCTCGATCTTCGGACTGGCGAGCGCGAGCGGCTACGTCGCGTACAGCGCCAGCAAGGCGGCGGTCGTCTCGCTCACGAAGGCCGCCGCCCTCGAACTCGCCCGGGACGGCATCCGCGTCAACTCGGTCTGCCCCGGCGGTGTGCGGACGGCGATGAACGAGGACGAGGAGGGTCATGGCGTCGTCCCGTTGACCCCGATGGGCCGTCGGGCGGACGTCCGTGAGATCACAGGGGCCGTCCTGTTCCTCGCGAGCGACGACGCGACCTTCGTCACCGGCACCGAGATCGTCGTCGACGGCGGCTACCTCGCCCGATGAGCGGTCGAGCCAGGGCCGCGCTCAGCGCATCACGAGTCCGCCGCTGAGAACGACCGTCTCTCCGGTGAGATAGGACCCGGGGACGCTGCCGAGCTTCCACACCCAGTCCGCGATCTCCTCTGGTGCTGCGGCTCGACCGAGCGGGACGGCCTTGACGGCCTCCTCGATCCGGCCGCCCGCGATCGTCCCGGCCGTCGCCACCCAGCCAGGAGCGACGGCGTTGACAGCGATCCCGTCGTCCGCGAGCTCGATCGCGAGCGACCGGGTGATCGAGACGACCGCCGCCTTGGACGCGCTGTAGAGGAGCTGTCCGCGGGAGACGGCGAAGGCGTCGATCGACGCGAAGTTGACGACCGCGCCACCGCCACCGTGCGCCCTGATCAGGGGCACCGCCGCGGCAGTCACGTTCAGCGTGCCCAGCACGTTGACGTCGAAGATCCTTCGGTAGGCGTCCTCTGTGTAGTCGACCAACGTCGACGTCGGGTAGATCCCTGCCGCGTTGACGACTGTGCTCAGCGCCAGGTCAGGAACCGCGCTCAGCGCCGCCTCCACGTCGGACCGTGACCGGATGTCGACCGTCAGCGGGACGAGTCGGTTCCCCAGCTCCGTGTGGAGCGTGGCCAGTCCCACGGCGTCGACGTCGAGCGCCAGCACGCGCCAACCCTCCCCGACGAACCGGGCGGCAACCGAAGCGCCCATCCCGCTCCCGGCGCCGGTCACGACAGCGCTGAGGGCCTGATCCGCCATACCTGACTATGAACGAGACCCGTTTCGGTCGTACAGCTCTGTTCCGAACGACCATCCGCAGCCGCTCCCTTCGACTGGGTCGCAGGGCCTCGGGCAGCCATCAGGCAGCTGCTCGTCGCAGCAGGTCGGCCGCGATGCGGATCATCTCCTGCGTGGCGGGTGAGAGCCGGCCGGCTGACCGCGTCACGAACACGAAGGTCTCGAACATCGGCGGGTCCAGCGGCGCCCACCGGAGTCGGTCACCCATCTGCATGGCGGCGAGCAAGGAGCGGGCAACGACGGTGTCGGCCACCCCACGAGCGGCCAGAGCCACGGCGGCCGCAGGCAGCTCCACCTCGATCGTCGGCTCCAGCACGACACCGGCGTCCCTGGCGCGATCGGACAGCTGCCGACGGGTCGGATCCACGTCGCCCCAGCGCGCCTCCGGAAGGATCAAGGGCAGCGTGGCAAGACGTTCGATACTCACGGGCCCGATCACGCGGGCGGCGTCGGCGCTGGCATAGACGACCTCGGCCGTCCATACCGGAGGAGTCACGTCCAGCCCCTGCCGGTCCACGGGCAACGCCACCAAGCCGGCCTCGAGCCTGCCATCGCGCACCGCCTCGACCACCTCCACCGAGTTGCGGCCCAACATCCGGACGCGCACCGCCGGGTACCGGTCACGGAACCGTGAGACCAGGTCGACCAGGAGAAAGTGGTGAGCACTGCTGAAGGTGCCGAAGGACACGGCCCCGCCGCTCAGGGATCGGACCGGCCGGACGACGTCGACAACGTCCTCCGCGGCCACCAGGGCTGCTCGGGCCTGCGGCAGCAGCAATTGCCCGGCCTCTGTCAGCACGAGCCTGCGATTGGTGCGGACGAACAGGACCACACCCAACCGGCCCTCCAAGCGGCGGATCTGCTCGGACAGGCTGGGCTGAGCCACGTGCAGTGCGACTGCTGCCGCGGAGAACGATCCGTGCTCGACCGAAGCGACGAAGTACTCCAACTGCAGCAACGTCACCGGCGACGACATGCCGCCGACAGTAACCTCGACGTGAGCTCATCAGGCTCGATACGGCCGTTCGCTCATGGTCGACGATCTGGACTTCCGCCACCTCGTGCGCGACATCGGAGGAACCCCTTCGGGGTCTGTTCGCCGTCGACCCGACCAGCGGTGACCAGAGGCTCATGGCCGACGGCGACAACCTCGCGGCGCCCTGGGACGTCGAGGTGCTTCCCGAGGGCACGCTGCTGGTCGCCGACGCGGAGGCGTCCGGCGCCGTGTCCGCGTACGACGACGCTGTGGGACCGCACCCGGCGGCTAGCGCGTCGACCACGCACTAGCCGCGCGACGGACTCAGGCGCTTCGGACTAACTGGGACGTCCAGAGGCGGCCGAGCCAGGCGGCGAAGCGTTGGTCGCTCCAGCCACGCTCAGCAACCAGCCGCTGCCACAACGTGCCGTCCATCGTCGCGGCAAGCACGTCACGGCATTCATCTTCGCTGACCGCGAGCTGTCCCGTGGCCGCGGCGGCTTCGGCGAATTTGGTGCACGCGTCAAGCCGACCCTCGTTCCACTCAGCCAGGATCGCGGCGGCGGCTGGTTCGCTCGCAGCGGCGCCCTGCAGGGCCGCCAGCAGCGGGCCGAAGCGCCGGAACACTCGAGTCATGAGCACGGCGTGCTTGGCGAAACGGGTCGGCAGATCGGGCTCGGCGAGGACGGCGGCGATCTCCGGTCGGTGCAGCAGGCGGACGTCGTCCTCGTCGCCGCGGAAGCTCACATACCAGACCTGGCGCAGCAGCGCCGGCTTGCTCCGGAACGTTCCGTAGACGGTCTCGACGGAGACGCCGGCGGAGGCCGCGATCTCCGCGATCGTGGTCCGCCCATATCCCTGGCCGACGAAGCGCTCGTACGCCGCGGCGACGATCCGCAGCCGCGTCTCGCGGGCCTGCTCCTGTCGGCGCGTGGAGTGGTATCGCCTCTTGACGGGCTGCGACATTCGGTACATCCTCTCTGTGTTGACTACAGTCTAGCTGTAATGGAGCATGTCGTGACCATCAATGCGACCGAGCAGTTCCTCGACGAGATGCTGCCCCGGCAGCGCGCCGCCGAGCAGGCGATCCACAACGGGGACGTCGAACCACGCCTGGCGCTGTGGACCCGCGGCGATCCCGTCACCGTGTTCGGCGCCCGACTGTCAGCCTCGGGGTGGGCAGAGGTCGAGACGATGTTCCACACCGTCGCCTCCTGGTTCTCCGACTCGAGCGCGTATGAGTTCGAGGTGATCGCCGCGGGCGCGAGCGGCGACCTGGCCTACACCGTCGGGTACGAGCGGAACCGGGTGAAGGTGCACGGCGAGGCGCGGACGTACACGCTGCGCGTCACTCACGTCTACCGGCGAGAGAACGGCCAGTGGCGGATCGTGCACCGGCACGCCGACTCTCCGCCACCGGAAGAGGGGACGATCTGAGAAGACGGAACGGGCGATCGACGAGACGCCCGCGGAGACTTACGACGAGCGACACTCTGCGTCGGATGCTGGCGACGGACCCTGACGCTCATGAGCACTTCATGGGGCGCTGGAGCGCCCGTCTGGCGGAGCCCTTCCTCGCATTCGCCGGTGTCGAAACGGGTCACCGGGTCTTGGATGTCGGCTGCGGGACGGGCACCTTGTCCCTGGCATTGGCCAAGCGTGGTGCCGAGACAGTCGGGGTGGATGCGTCCGAGACGTACCTCGACGGCGCGCGACGCCTTCGATTTCTGGGGTGGCCTGGCCGCTCTCGACCTCGTGCTCGATACCGGTGCTGCGCTCGATGAGGGCATCCGGACACTACGGGCGCTGATCAAAACACGCCCGATCGTGCGGGCGAATGGACAGGCCGAGCTTTGGCGTCGGATTGGGCTCGTCGACGTGGTGGAAGTGCCGATTGTGCTCAGCACCCCGGGCACCCACCAGGTCCTCAACGTCGGCTGCGGTCGCGGGTACACGGTGCTCGAGGTGCTCGCCATGTTCGCCGAGGTCACCGGCCGGGACATCACGCCGCTGCCAGCGGCTCGCCGCGCCGGCGGCGATGGTGGCGGACCCGTGACGCGCCCGGGCCCTGCTCGGCTGGAACGCCGACCACGGGCTGCGGGAGATGGTTATCAGCACATGGCAGGCGGCCTTGCACGGCACACCGCGCCCGTCAACGCAGGGGGAGGCGCCAGGGGACGGCTGATGCGGATCGCCCTGGTCGCCGAAGGGTGCAAGAGCCAGATCTCAGTAGCTTTGTCAATTCTATGAGTGCGCAATTGTTCCCGCACCGTGTCCGGCCTCGACGGCGGCGACGCCCAGGGCGACCAGGACACCTGACGAGCATCCGCGGAGTGACCGGGCTGGCGGTGCGCCCGTAGCTCCGGCTGCGGCTACGGGCACACCTCCCTGGTGGACGCGCCGCTAGTACGAGGCCGTCGCCGCAGGAGCCCGCTCCGCGTTGTCGAGGTTGTCGTCGATCTGATGGGCCGCTGCTGCGGTGCCCAGTAGGGCCACGCCCACGAGGAGCACGAGACCGGCAGCAAGGATCCGCCGCGGTCGCGGCGCGGGTGACAGCAAAGCCATCGCGCGCTGAGCGACGAACGTGTCCGTCGCCGCAAGGGCCACTCCTGAGTCAGGGCGAAGAGGCGAGGCCGCGGCCCTGGCCAGCCCCGCCCTGGCGAGCGTGCGCGCCACCAACCGGCGATCACCTACCTCGGCCGCGGCCGCTTCGTCCGCATCGCGCTCGACGGCAAGGCGCACCCTGCGGGCAGTCGCCCGCAACAGTGGGTTGGCGGCGGCCGCGAGATCGGCCAGTTGGACATAGAGATGGTGATGTCCGATCAGGTGCGCGGTCTCGTGGGCGAGGACGACCCGACGTTCGCCGGCCGTGAGCAGGCGCAGCAGCGCGGTCGAGACGACGATGCGCCCACCGATGCCACTCGCAGCCTGCCCCGGAAGGTGCCCGGGAAGGGTGGGCAACGCATAGGCATCGGGCACGTCGTCCGCTATGACGACGAGGCCGTACGTATGGGTGCCGAGGCTGCGACAGGCCGAGTGCGTCCTGACCAGGAAATGACCCGCGCGGAGGATCTGACGCACGGCCGAGCCGAGCAGCACAAGCATTGCGACACCTGCAGCGACCTCCATGGGCACGGGCCCGGGTCGGGTAGCGCGCAGCGCGATCGGTGACCAATCGCCGACCGCGGCCACGGCGGGAACCAGCGCCAGTGCGAGGAACCCCAACGAGGCCAACACCGCGCCGGTCCCGGCCGCCACAACGACCATGGCGGTGGGCAGGAGGCGGACGCCGACGCGAGGGGGCAGCACCCGGACGAGCGTGGGTCCGGTCGCAGCGAGCACGGCGTTGGCCGCGAGTGGCAACCACATGGGCAGCCAGATCATCAGGGATGCCCTGCCCCAGGTCCGGTCAACGGTGACTCGTCGTCGTCGCGTCGTCCAGCGGGTCGGGAGTCCTCGATCAGGTCGACGAGCAGTTGCTCGTCCTCGGGCGCCAGGTCCGCGATGAAATGGGCGAGCACGCCTGCGCGGTCGCCGCCGGTCTCGAGAAGCCGTCGCATCCGCTGTGCGACGGCAATGCTGTGCGCGCCTTCGGGGTCGGCGGTCAAGCTGTATGTGTAGGCACGGCCGACGAGTTCCCGCCGCAGGACACCCTTGTCATGCAATCTGGACAGGGTCGTCATCACCGTGGTGTAGGCGAGATCCCCGTTGAGCGAAACAAGAACCTGCGATGGCGTCAGAGGGCCGTCAGCTGCAGCGAGGCACGTGAGGATCTCACGTTCGAGTGCTCCGCGTGGGCGCCGGCCGCCGCGCGGCGACGAGGGTGTCGACATGGCCATCGGCGCCTTCCGGGTACTACTACTATCGTTAGTCGTACTCTTGCGTCATGTCCAGGGTGTCATACGGCGTTGTGCGTTGCCGCCGCGCTCGGCTTCAGGATCCCCGACGGGGGCCGCGCCAAGGACAGCTCGTGCGCCCAGCGCGACGCGCATCGGCGCTGTCCTCGCCTGGGCCTGCTGCCGCGTGACACGGCGCTGCTGGACGCGGATCAGCTGGCCTTGCGGTAGCGGGCGAGGATGGCGGCGCGCAGCTCTTCGACCGGTGCGCCGAGAGCCGTCAAGATCTCGGGCACCACACCGTCGTGCAGGGCGAGGAGGGCAAGGGTGAGGTGCTGGACCCCAACGTCGTTGTCGTGCAGCGTCTGCGCCTCGCACACCGAGAGCTGCAGCGTCTTCTTGGCGCGCGACGTGAACGGGAGATGACCGCCAGGAGCGGCGCCGACGAGAGTGGAAGGTTGCCGGAACGAGCCTGCCGTTGGTGGAGCCTCGCAGCGGGCGCGATGGCGCCGGCGACGGCGCGTCAGTTCGGCCAGCGGACCCTTCCCCCACGCTGGTCGTCTGCTCCGGCCGGCAGGCAAAGGCCGGGTGAGGGCGTCCGGGCCGAACGCGCCTTCGATCCGGGCCCGGACGACGTCCAGATCGATCCCGATGAAAGCCAGCGCCTGGCGGTCTATGCCACCCAACGAGTCGGCCGTCTGACCTCGCCCGATGACGCGCAGGATCTCCGCCTCAACGCGTTCAGGGGTGACACCGTGGTCTCGCAGGACCTCGGCGGCCGGCTCGCCAGTCCCGGCGACGGCCAAGAGCAAGTGCTCGCCGCCGATGTAGGGATGCCCGAGCCGGCGCGCATCCTTCTCGGCGTGCACCACGACCTCGCGAGCGCTGTCGGCGAAACGCTCGAACATCATCGGCCCCCGGCCAGGCGGCCGTACTTGCGGTGAACGGTCTGCTTGGTGACGCCCAGCCGGGTGGCGATGTCCCGCCATGACCATCCGAGCTCTCGCGCCTGCCGGACCTGGAGGAGCTCGAGCCGTTCAGCCAGTGCGCGGAGGGCCGCGACCGCGCGCAGCCCGACGTCGGGGTCGCTGCTGGCGGCGCCCTCAGCGATCTCCTGCGTCGGCTCCATGGCGTCAGCATATACTGACGACCGTCTCACGTCAACAAATGCTGACGATTGCACGACGGTCGCCGTTGGTGGCTGGGCTTGCAGGGCACGGGACAGCTCAAGACTGTTGACGTTGGTCCGAGCACGACAGCTGATCTGCGGCTTCAGCGACTGACGGGATCGTGACCGTGATGGTGAGACCGCCGTCGCGCCGCGGGTGCGCAGTCGCGGTGCCGCCGTGGATGGCGGCGATGGACGCGACGATGGTCAGGCCGAGTCCGGACCCGTCGTGGGCTGCACGGTCGTTGAGGCGCTGGAACGGCTGGAAGATGCGCTCGGCGTCCCCCGCGCTGATGACCGGCCCGGTGTTGGCCACAATCAGCTCGCTGGATCCGGCTGTCGTGCGGGTGGTGATCCAGACGTCGCCGGCGGTGTCGCCGTAGCGGATCGCGTTGTCGACCAGGTTCGCGACGAGGTGCACGGCCAACACGGGATCGCCGGCCACGACGGCTGGTTCGAGCGCGACGTGCACCCGCCGCTGGGCGGGATCGGCGGCGTCGAGGACGTCTTCGGCGACGGTGGCCAGATCGACCGGCTCGTGGACGGTGAGGCCTCGGTCGTTGCGCGCGAGGATGAGCAGCGCGCTGATGAGGTGCTCGGCATGGTCGACCGCGGCGCGGATGTCGGCGGCCATGCCACGCAGGTCAGCGGGGGTGCTGTCGGGGTTCTCGAGGACGACGTCGATGGTCGCGCGCATGACGGCGAGCGGGGTGCGTAGTTCGTGCGAGGCGTTGGCGATGAACCGCTGCTGCCCCTCGAACGCGGCCTGGAGCCGGCCGAGCATCTCGTCGACGGTGTCGGCCAGCTCCTTCAGTTCGTCGTGGGGACCGCGAAGGGCGACGCGCGCGGACAGGTTGTGCTCCGATGCGGCGCGAGCGGCGGAGGTGATCTCCTGCACCGGGCGAAGCGCCCGCCCGGCCGCGATCCAGCCGAGGATCGCCGCGAGGGCGAGGACGACAGCAAGTGTGATCAGGGAGTAGTCGAGCAGGTGCGACAGTGTGAGGTCGCGCTGGCGCTGGGCGCCCTGGAGCTGGAAGTACGCGCTGCACTTGGTCAGGACGCGATCGTCGGGACGAGCGCTCAGCTGTTCGGACCGGCACCGCGCCAGGAAGCTGGCCGGAGCCTGCTGCTCCTGTCCCTGCGGCTCGAGCCGCGCCACCAGCGCGTAGCTGACGGCCACGACGATCGCTCCGCACGCGGCGAACAGGCCGGTGTAGAGCAGGGTCAGCCGGGCGCGGACGGTCAGCCGCGGGCGACGGCTCACATCCGGTAACCCTTGCCGACCACGGTTTCGATCAGCGGCGGATCGCCGAGCTTGCGCCGCAGCCGGGCCATCGTCACCGAGACGATGTTGCTGAACGGGTCGGCGTTGGCATCCCAGACGTGCTCGAGAAGCTCCTCCGCGCTGATCAGGACGCCGTCTGCGGCGAGCAGAGTCTCCAGGATGGCGAACTCCTTGCGCGTCAGGGAGAGGGCGCGGCCGCCGCGGCTGGCGCGATGCCGGGCCCGATCCACGGTCAGATCTCCCCGATGCATGATCGGCGGGGCGGACGGAGCCCGGCGGGACAGCGCTCGCACCCGGGCGACGAGTTCGGCGAACGCGAACGGTTTGCCGAGGTAGTCGTCCGCGCCCAGTTCCAACCCGTCGACTCGGTCCTCGACCTCGGCGGCGGCGGTCAGCATCAGGATCCGCGGGCCGGAGCCCGCCAGCTCCCGGCAGACCCGGTCACCGTGCACGACCGGCAGGTCGCGGTCGAGCACGATCACGTCATAGACCGTCTGGGCGGCGGCGTCCAGCGCCGCGGCGCCGTCGTGGACGACGTCCGCGGCCATCCCGGCCTGACGCAGTCCCTGAGCGATCCGGCCGGCCAGCGTCGCGTGGTCCTCGATCACCAGCACCCGCATCCGGGCCAGTATGCGCCGGCCGCCATGACATCGCTGCAACATCGGCGGTCGCCGGAATGTCACCGCGGCGGCGGTAGGACTGCAGACATGACGCGAACCCCTCGGCATGGAGGCGGCGGTGACGTCGACCGGCGCCGACCGCGCTGAGGCCGTGGTGCCCAGCCGCGCCATCCGAGGTGCGCCGAGCCCCGCACGGGGCATCCGCCTGGCGCCCGTGGAGGCGGCGCTGTCCGCTGTCGCGTTCGCAGCGTTGTGCGTCGTGGTCCTGTCCGTGCCGGCGCAGATCGCCGAACCCGATGACGGCGCCTACCACCATTCCATCGTGGCGATCACCATGGGCGATTGGTTGACGTTGTCGACCGCGCAATTGGATGCGCTCGACGCAAGGATGGGCGGCCCGGTCGGCCAAGTCCCGAATCAATGGGTCGAACTGGCGGGCGGACGGTACATCAGCGAGAAGGACCCCGGCTATCCGTTCCTCGCGGCACCGTTCCAAGCGCTGGGCATCATCCGGTGGGCCCCCCTCTTCTACGGAGCGCTGGCCTGCCTTGGCCTGTTCGTCGGCGCTCGTCGCTGGCTCGGGCGCGTCGGCGGCATGGCGGCCGTGGGCCTCTACTGCTCCTCCGGAGCAGCGCTGGCGTTCGCCTGGCGGGATTACATGCCGACGTTCACCGACGCTTCCTTGATCGCGGCCGGCACCGGATTCCTGCTCTGGGCGGTACTGGCAACCGGGGCGAGTTCCCGGCGCCGCACCTGGGCCGGCCTCGCCGGATTCCTGGCGATCGAGACCGCGACCTTCGTCCGGTACACGGATATCGTGATCCTCGGCTGCGCCGTCGTGGTGGTGTCCGCCGCGTGGTGGCTGCGAGCCGCGAACCTGCCCCTCCGGACGGTGTGCTGCTGGCTTGCGTCGGTGGCCGTCTTCGGCGTCGCGGTGGCCGTCTTCGACGAGGTCGTCTACGGAGGCCCGTTGATCACCGGGTACCCGCCGGGAGAAGTCACCTTCGACCTGGCCGCTGTCGCGTCGAATGCACGCACCATGCCAGCGCACCTGGTCCAGGCCATGCCCATGCTGGTTCTGGGAGTGATCTCGCTGTCGTGGATCGCCGCACGGTGGCTTGTGCTCCGCCGGGTCCCCGGCACGGCAGGTGCACTGGCTCGTCGGGATATGTGCGTCGGCTTCGCCCTCGCCGGCTCGTGGTTCGCGATCTGGGGCCTCTACTCGGCGTACACCTGGACGACCGATCCGACGAGCGTCTCCGTGCAGGTCGTCAGGTTCTACGTTCCGGCGATCGGCGCGATCGCGCTGGTCGGCGCCTGGCTGGTGACCAGGATTTCCGGTCGTGCATGGGTGGCCGGCCTGACCTCGACCGCGATCATCACCGCCATGCTGTGCCTGGGCGTGTCCTCGTTCTACTCCATGTACGCGGCATTCGGCGTGCCGCTCAGTGGCTAGTGGCGGGCGCCTCGTGCTCGAGGCCATCCGCAGCGCCGCGTGACACGTT
>Ga0081540_1004440_pt1 | contig 10699 bp, 6 predicted proteins | sample TabmetS2T1R1_FD_71024 | JGI IMG/M metagenome (GOLD analysis project Ga0081540, IMG submission 71024) | Tabebuia heterophylla rhizosphere microbial communities from the University of Puerto Rico - S2T1R1 | ecosystem: Host-associated > Plants > Roots > Rhizosphere ... | reverse complement strand
TCGCCGACATATCGGCGGCCGCAAAGCAACCCATCATGGATCACATAGTCGGCCTGATGGCCGCGATGTTCAGCCGCCGCAGCGAAGCGAGGTGGTAACCTCCGAGGTGGTGACCTCTGAGGTGGTTATCCCCGCCCCGTCGCGGCGTTGAACGGCGGACCGGGCCCAACGGCCCGGTCCGGAAGTCGTTCTCAGAAGTTACGCTGGGCGCGGAACTGGAGCAGGACCGTGTCCTGATCCTTGAACTCGTAGAGTGCGGACGGCTTCGGACTGCTCGCCGCGAACACCGAAGAGCCCGACATCTTCTGGTCGAGATGGAACCACTGGACTTCGCCCGAGAACGTCAGGTTCTTGACCGGGGTCCAGCGGGTGACGACGCCGAGCTGCGAGACGTTGAAGTCGGGGTTACAGGTGTAGTTGCCCGCGGCGTTGCCGGTCAGCGCCTGACCGGGGTGGCTGGCGGCGAAGGCGGCGCAGTAAGCGCCCTTGGCCGAGGTAGTTCCGGCACCCAGCAGATTGTCGTTGGCGCCACCGTCGTACCTGACGGCCGAATAGCCGCCGAACAGGCTGCTCGACCAGAAGGGATTCCAGTTGTGGTTGAACGCGCCGCGAACGCCCCAGGCCGTCGTCAGGACGATGCCGCCGGTGCCGGCTGGGCCGGGCATATAGACGCCGTCGGTGGTCGCGCCGAAGCCGACGCTCTGGTAGGCGAAGCCGCTGTCACCGAACATTGCAAAGCTCGGCGAGGAGCCACTGGTGGCGATCACGTTCTTGGTCGTGCCCTTGGCATAGGAGACGTCGAACTTGATGTCGTCGCCGGCGCCGGTCGGGATATTCTTGATGTTCAACGCCGCCATCACCGAGCCGCCCCACTTGCTTTCGGGATGACCGCTGATTTCGGAAAGCGCCGTCGGGACGCCGCCGGCGCCCAGCGTATTGTACGACGCGTTGACCTCGTGGGCCGCGGCCGACAACTGGAACAGGCCCCAGGCCTGATCGACCCGGATGTTGCCGACGATGTCGGGAGAATGGGTGCCGGCATAGGCGTTCGATCCGGTGCCGTTGGCGCCGATCGCCGACGGAATGCCCAGATTGTAGACCGCAGTGCGATTCCACACGGTCGGGTCGTCCAGACCGATCGAGGCCGACACGCCGTTGCCGAACTGGGCGGTGTACTGGATGTTGTTGACGCCGGTGTCGGTGTTGTTGCCGCCGAGCAGGCTCGAATTGATGTTGCCCGGGAAACCGTTCCAGGGCGTCGAATAGGCCGAAGACGACTTACCGAAGGTGAAGCCGGCGAACTGGATGAACACATATTCGACCGCGACGTAACCGCCGCCGGGGACATCAAGCAATTGAGGGTTGTTACCGAGGGTCGTGTTTTGGACCGTCGGGTTGCGGCTGCTGCCGCCCAGATTGGTGAACTGGATATCCGCCTGGCCGAATGTGCGGACCACGCCGTACTCGGTCGCGGTGCGGGTATCGACGGTCAGCGCCATACGCGAACGGGAAACGAAGTAGTCACGGTAGCGGTTTTGCTGGCCGAGATCACCGTTCCAGGCCGGCGCGCCGTGGGCGCCGCCGTTGAAGGTGGTGTCGGCGCGCAGATAACCGCCGATCTTGATGCAGGTGTCGGTGCCCGGGATGAAGAAGAAGCCAGCGCCGTAAAGCGAGCAGATCCTCACATATTCGACTGCCTTGGCCTTGACCGGAAGGTCGGCCGCCTGTGCCCCGCTCAGGGCCATCAAGCCTGCCGCCGAGCTGAGAATGAGTGTTCGCGCCGTAGTCATAAAAGTCTCCTTGCCCACGATTCCATGCAGATGCATGCGCCACAGGTAATCCAAAATTCCAAATAGTGAATGACAAGACTGTGAGGCGGATTCACTTGGCCGACGCCTGTGATTTTTTCGCAACGCAGTGGCGTTTGCCCGGCGCAAATGAGTTACTTTCGCGTCAAACTTGGGGGCTGCACGGCAACAATATTCCCTCCCGGGCGACCACCCGTCTTCGGCTGAACGACAAACGCATATCAGCACTTCCGCCCGCACGCGCCGCAGACGCTTTACCGGTCCGGAAAATCCTGTTCCTACTGTGACAAATCGGCCGGACAGAACCGGCCTGCATCAAGGGGGAGAGACCGTCATGAAGCTCGGCGCCGCCATTGCGGAAATCATGAAGCGGGAGGGAATCGAAATCCTCTGCGGCTATCCGGTCAATCATCTCATTGAATATGCCGCCAATGCCGACATCCGCCCGGTGATGGTGCGCCAGGAACGCATCGGCGTCCACATGGCGGACGCGATCTCGCGCATCACCTCAGGGCAATCGATCGGCGCGTTCTGCATGCAGCACGGACCCGGCGCCGAGAACGCGATGGGCGGCGTGGCGCAATGCTACGGCGAGTCGGTTCCCGTGCTGGTGCTGCCGATGGGCTATGCGCGCAGGCTCGCCAATATCGACCCGAACTTCAACTCCAGCCAGGCGATGAAGGCGTTCTCGAAATCGTCCGAGCCGGTCAATATCGCCGCCGAGGTCTGCAACATCTTCCGGCGCGCCTTCACCAAGCTGAAAAACGGCCGCGGCGGGCCGGTGATCGTCGAAATCCCGGCCGACATGTGGAACGAGGAAGTGCCGGAGCCTCTCAATTATACGCCGGTGCTGCGCACCCGTTACGGCGCCGATCCCCTGCATGTGAGGGAAGCGGCGGCGCTGCTGGTCGGCGCCAGGCGGCCGGTGATCTATGCCGGCCAGGGCGTGCATTACGCCAAAGCCTGGCCGCAGCTCAGACGTCTGGCCGAGCGTCTCGCCATCCCTGTCACGACCAGCCTTGGCGGCAAGTCGTCATTTCCCGAGACGCATCCGCTGTCGCTCGGTTCCGGCGGCCTCGCCGTGCCGCGGGCGGTACCGAAATTCCTGGGGGATGCCGACGTGATCTTTGGCATCGGCTGCTCGTTCACCGAAACCTCGTTCGGCATCGCCATGCCGAAGGGCAAGACCATCATTCATTCGACGCTCGATCCCAACCATCTCAACAAGGATGTCGAAGCCAAAATCGGGCTGGTCGGCGATGCCGGCCTCGTACTCGACGCGTTGCTGGAGGAGATCGGCAAAACCGTCACCTCGGATCGCGACGCGACGGCGGTCGCAGCCGAAATCGCAGCCTCTCACAAGGAATGGCTGGCGAAATGGATGCCGAAGCTGACGCATGACGAAGCGCCGCTGAACCCCTACCGCGTGCTGTGGGATCTGCAGCACACCGTCGACATCAACAACACCATCATCACCCACGACGCCGGCAGCCCGCGCGACCAGTTGTCCCCGTTCTGGAAAGCGGTCGAGCCCTTGTCCTATATCGGCTGGGGCAAGACCACGCAGCTCGGCTACGGCCTTGGGCTGGCGATGGGCGCCAAGCTGGCAAAGCCCGACAAGCTCTGCATCAACGTCTGGGGCGATGCCGCGATCGGCTTCACCGGCATGGATTTCGAGACCGCGGTGCGCGAGCGCATCCCGATCATGTCGATCCTGCTCAACAATTTCTCGATGGCGATCGAGCTGAAGGTGATGCCGATCTCGACCGAGAAATACCGCTCGACCGACATCTCCGGCGACTACGCCGCGATGGCGCGCGCCTTCGGCGGCTATGGCGAGCGGGTGACGAAGCCGGAAGACATCATCCCCGCGATCAAGCGCGGCATCCAGAAAACCAAGGAAGGCGTGCCGGTGCTGCTGGAGTTCATCACCAGCAAGGAAACCGAGGTTTCGAGGCCTGGGACCTGATGACCAGTCGAGCGCCCTACTCCGTTATCGGCGTCGACGGACCGGCCAGCGGCCGCTCTTCCATCGCGATGACGCAAACTGCCGCGGTCGCGAGCAGCGCGGTGGCTGCACCGAAAACGTAGCGGAATGCGGCGATCATATCGGCGACCGGGATCGCATTCGCTCCTCCCCGGTGTTCGCCGAGCGAGATGCCTGCCCCCAGCGCCATCAGGAGAACGGCGCTGAAGGCAGCGACGGTAAATGACGACATCAGCGAGCGGAAGAAATTCATCGCTCCCGTCACGGTGCCGATCTGCGCGCGCGCCACCGAGTTCTGCAACGAGACCACGGTGACCGGGAACGTGGTACCGAGGCCGAGCGCAAACAGGGACAGCACAATCAGCAAGCCCCACAGCGGCAGCGTCGTCACCGTCAGCACCGTGCCGAAGATCACGGCCATCGAAGTGCCGGCCATCGCCACACGCTTGTAGTGCTTGGCGCGCGCCATCGTCCGCCCCGCAATCGCCGCGCCACAAGTGGAAACCGCCGCGAGCGGAATCAGCGCCAGGCCGGCCTCGCTGGCGGTGAGGTGGTAGACCACCTCGTAATAGAGCGGCAGATGCACGGTCAGCCCCGTAATGGCGCCGAGCGCGCAGCCGCCGGCGGCCATGGCGTAAGGCACCACCGTTCCGCCCAATAATGGCAGCGGCAGAAACGGCTCTTCGGCATTGCGCGCATGCCAGACGAAGGCGAACGCCAACGCAACGGAAGCGCCGATCATCGCCATGATCGCGGGCGACAGCCACGCATAGCGGTTGCCACCCCAGGTGAGCACCAGCATGACCACGACGGCGGATGCCATCAGCAGCACGCCACCGAGCCAGTCGACCTTGCGGCGGCGGTGGAACACCGGGATCTTGCCCATCTTGGGCAGCAGCAGAAACAGCGCGCCGACGGCGAGCGGCACGTTGATCCAGAAGATCATCGACCAATGCAGATGTTCGGCAAACACGCCGCCGAGTACTGGCCCCATCAATCCCGCAGCCATCCAGACGCCGCTGAAATAGGCCTGGTACTTGCCGCGTTCGCGCGGGCTGACCACGTCCGAGATCACGGTCTGCACGACCGGCATGATGCCGCCGCCGCCGAGCCCCTGCAGGCCACGGGCCAGAATCAGCACCGTCATGTTGGGCGCCACCGCGCAGAGGACCGAGCCGACGGTGAACAAGGAAAGCGAGACGGTGATCATGGCGCGGCGGCCATAGATGTCGCTCAGCGTGCCGAACACCGGGGCAACCGCGGTCGACGCCAGGAGATAGGACGTGATCACCCAGGAGAGATTGCTGACGTCGTTGAATTGCCGGCCGATGGTCGGCAGTGCGGTTGCCACGATGGTCTGGTCGAGTGCGGCCAGGAACATCGTCAGCAGCAGACTCATCAGGATGGTGCGGACCTCATCCGGCGTCAGCGGCGCAGGCGGGGCGATCGGCGGCGCATCGCTGACATCGATGACCTCGGGCGCGATGCGCGAGAGTTCGCCGGCAATATCGTCGGGCAACGTCGTATGGTCGGCAGGCTCACGGCCCGGCCGTTGGGGCTTGTTCATGTCGGACGTAATATTTGTTCTGTGCGACCAGGCCGCCGCGAATGGAATCGCCTTACGCGCGGCACAATAAAGGGCAAATTCTCCTCGCGGCAGCACCCCGCGCGCATGGGTGCATCCCGCAGGGGGTATCATCGGGGTTCCGCGAGGCGCTTTGGCCGGTAACCGCCCCCTTCGGAGCCAATATGATTAATGATTACCGGCCTCAGACGAGCCAATTCCGCGGGACCCCGAGCGCAGCCTAGAGCTTCACCGGCTTGAGCAGATCGATCAGATGCGGCTTCCTTGGGTCGACGATCGAGAGCTTGTCCGCCATTTTCGGATTCTTCTTGAAGAATCCGCCAAGGCTGTGCTTCTCGGGAGACCAATCCTCCCGCACCTTGGTTGCCGGCTTCTTTTGCTTCCTCTTCTTCTCCTTGGCCTGCTCCTTTTCCCAATCCGCCTTGCGTCCCTCGTCGATTTCCGCAACCGGATAGGTGAGATGAATGGTGTAGCTGGCGTCATCGCCGCGTGCATCGAGCAGCATTTGCAGCGTCTTGCGTTCGGGGTTGCCATGCTCGCCGTCGCCGGAGAACACGTAATGATCGGCCGGCACGCGCTCGAAAAAGATGGTTTCCATGCTGTTGTCGCTGCCGTGGTGAGGAACCTTCAGAAGATCGACATGCTTCTTGCCGGCCCCCGCTTCCAACAACCCGGCCAGCTCCATTCCTTCCAAAATCTTGTCGCCGCGGGCATCGCCCGTCAGCAACATGCTCTTGCCGCCCAGTTCGGCGAGAACCACGATGCTGGACAGGTTGGGGATGGATTCGTCGACGAAAGCCGCCAGCGCGGCTTCCGGTGATTTCTTTTTCTTCTCCTTCTGCTCACGCAGCCATTCGTCGTGCTGTTCCTGCAGCGCCAGCAATTCCGGCTGCATCGGCCCGATCACCGTCACTTTCATGTCGCCGAGCATCACCGGCTTTGCCGTTTCGGTCGCAAGGATCAGCTTGCCCTTGAACTTGTTGTTCGGTTTCCAGCCGAGAGCCTTGGCATCGTCGCGCAACGCGCGTCCCTGCGGAATGCTGGACAGCACCTCGACCGTTTGATGCATGTCCTCATCTTCGATGTCTGCATCATCGTTGAGCATGCTTGCTCCGAAGCTGGCCAGCACGCTGCCGGAATCGATACCCGCCCCGCCCGCTGCGGCGCCGGTCTCGACCGACGCCGTGCCGAACCCCGCCACCAGTTCATCGGGCTTGGTCTTGAGCAGATCGTCGAAGCTGTTGTGCCACAGGCTCATCACGTCGAGCCGCAAATCCGGGCTGTTGCCGCGCTGCTCCCTGGTCAGATCGAGAATTCCCTTGATGTGGTCGTCGTCGACGTGGCTCACCATGACGACGTCGACCGGCAGCGGGTCCCGTTCATCGAGATCGCGCGATTGGTGGATTTCCTGCAGCCGCGGCTTGAGAAACGGCTTGTAGACATCGGAAGGACCGCCATCGATCAGGATCAGATGCGGGTCATCTTCCGCGCCAAAATGCAGCATCAGGCAATCGCCCTTGCGCGCCCGCAATACGTCGAGACTGAAAAACATCTTCCACCTCCCTAAATGGATTGAAAGGCACGCAGGACATCGAGCATGCCGTGGCCCTGGAAGCTTCGCTCGCGGCCGAGATCGGTCGCGCTTTCACACAAAATACGTTTGACGCGGCGCGGCTGGCCGATCAGTTCCTCGTAGCGCGCCAGCAGCATCGCGGCTGCGCCGCTGACATGCGGCGCCGCCATGCTGGTGCCGGATTCGGGGCCCCATTCGCCGCCAAGAACACACGAGTGCACGCGCTCCCCGGGCGCCACAAGATCCGGCTTAAGGCGGCCATCGCCGGTCGGACCACGGCTGGAGAAAAAGCTTACACCGTAGGTATGTGGCCAGTTTCCATGTGTTGATCCGACCGTGATGACGCTTTCGCCATTGCCGGGATCGGTAATGCTGAATGCGGCGTAGCTCTCGAAAACGCCGCCGTCGATCGTAGGAAGTTTCTGATAGCCGCGATTGCCCGCAGCAGCGACCACGACAACTCCACTCTCTACCAAGCGTTCGCACTCGTTGCACACCGGCGTACGTCCGCAGGCGTAATTGCGCACGTTGTGTGGAATGGACAGACTGAGATTGGCGCCGTGGATCGTGATGTAGTTGTGTCGCTCGTTCACGTAGCGGATGTATTGGAGCGCAGCGATGATTGCGAATTCGGTATCCTCGAGGGTCTGGCCGAGCACGCGAAAATCATAAAGCCGGATGTCGGGACACATGCCGTTGGCATGGCCGGGTTTCTTTTCGTCGGTACTCTTCCCGTTGGCGCCAATGATGCCGGCGACATGCGTGCCATGTGGGCTCGGCGGCGGCAGCGGATTCTTGAGCGTTATAAGCTTTTCAACGACGCTCCAGTCAATCGGACGTTTTGCCTTGGCATCATCGCTGATCTTCTTCAGGTGGATGGAAGCCTCGGCTTGCTCGATACCGGCTGCATCGGCGATTTCCTTGAGTTGTTCGGGGATCACGTCGAACGGGTCGTTGCTGACGATCTCGCGGATCCGGGTGAAATCGAAGGTCTTCCTGACACGCGATCTGTCAGGCTTGTCCGGATCGGCGAAGGCCTGGTGCTTGTCGGCTATGCCCGAATCCAGCACGGCCCACACGATGTTCTTGCAGTTTACATTGAACAGGGAGAGCGCTGCATCGGCCTTGACCGCCGGAACGGACCGGTCGAGCGCCGCCGAGGCGATACGGTTCAACGATATCTGGAAGATGTAACCTTCGCGATCCGCGTCGATCGCTTCGACGTTGTCGGCACGCGCAAGCGCCATCAACTGCGCGGCGTTTTGCACAACTACCTCGTAGGCCCTGATGACGCCGGCGATGATCCGAGGAACAAACGGCTGGTATCGATCGAAAGCATCCTTGAAGCTCAGGGGCGGGAGCGGTGGCAATGGCGGCTCATCATGACTCCCCGGCGGTCGCGGTGGGCGCTGAAATTCCTCGGGACGCTCGAGCTTGCTGACCCAGTAGATCAAGCCGGCCAGCGCGATATATCGTTCAAGCGACGTGAAATTTTCTATGGTGGACTGCACGCCCGCCTTGCCGGCGTCGCGTCTCAGTAACTTCTCCAGCCTGTCCGGCGCGACGGCCACTATCCGGCCGGCGCCCTCTTGCTGATGCCACCATTGCGTCAGCGGAACGAAAATGCAGAGCACCTCGTCGAAATATAGTCTGGCTCCGACCAGGCCCTGCAGATATGCGATCTTCGGCCTAACCTTGTAGCGAGAAGCCGGTGTTGGATCAGTTTCTCTTGCGCGCTCCGCAGCCCGCAGCCTCAGACCTTCCGGAATGATACTGGCCACGCCAGCGGCGGTGGCTGATCGGTGCGGCGTGATCAACACGTCCTGAACGTTGCCGGGATCGAGGGCGTAGGCGGCCCATACATCTCCCAGCAGCGGAGAATCCTGCAGCACGCGGCGATCACCGGCGGGACCCAGCAGGATGTGCTCGACAAGTTCGGCCGGAATGGAGAATTGCTCCGGCCCGCCACCGGCGGCTGGTGCGGGCTCGGGCGCTGGGGGTTCTCGCGCGGTGTCGGGCTTCGCTTCACCCGATGTAGCCCCGGCGGACGCCGCCTCGGCTGGCGCCGGCGCCGGTGGCTCCGGGGCCGCCTGGCCGGTGTCACCCGCCGATTTCGGTCGCCGCCGCCGCGTCGTACCCTGCTTGCCTGTCTTTGCCACGTTCAGCCCCCTCGCCTTTACGTCAGACTCCTGATTGCGGATATGGAAAGCCCGGCTTCGGTAGCAGCTTCGAATCCAGATGCTTGCGCAGCGCCGCATCGCTGACGGCGTAGCCCCAGTTGATCAACCGCTCCTGCGTCGCAGCGTCGAGCCGCTTCAGGCGCGTCGGGAGTTCTGCAAGCTGCTTCGTGCGAGCCAGCGGACAGTCGAGCGCGTCAGGCAATTGGTAATCGGCAATATCGGTGCGGATGCCCCAGTAAGCGCCCTTGCGCGTCCCCGACACGAAGGAGTCGATGACCTGGCGCCTGCGCAGCGAACGCACCTGGTTGTCGATCAGGTTCAGAACCCGGTAGGAATGCCGTGGCCAGTCCGTCTCCGGCGCTTCCTCTTCCTCGATCTTGGCGCCGGCATCGCTTACCAGCACGGTCTGGTGCCGCTTCCACGCGGTTTCCAGCCCGAGATTGTCGTAGACACCGCCATCGCTGAGAACGACGCGGGTGGTGAATGGCGGGCGCTGCAGGTCCATCCCCGAATTCGGGACGAAGTCGCTGTCCTTCAGGCGCAGTTCGAACGGCGACAGTACCGGTGGGAATGCCGAGGAAGCCGCGACCGCCTGCGCCAGGAGAATTTTGGGATTCCTTACCTCGCCGACGCGGTAGTCCCGCATATAGGGCTTCATGAAGCGCCAGAGGGCGCCGGATTGCACGTTGGTCGCGTTGATCACGAAACGCGGCTCGTCGGGCATATCCTGCAGCGTCTTGCCGCGAAACAGATGATGATCATAGGCCTTGGCGATGCGATCGCCGACGCTGCCCGGCAGCAATGCACCCAGAATGACGGATTCCGCATCGATCGTGACACCAGCGAAAGCACGCAACGGCTCAACGAATTTCGGAATCAAATCGCTCTGGATGCTGTTCGGTTTGAAACTGAGCTGGCGCCATGCCAACGCCAACTGGCCGGCAGTGATCGAACCGCCCGAGACGCTCGATATCCGCTTGATGTTCTGCAGCAGCCCGGTCTCATAGAGGCGCCAGATCACCCCGATATGAAACACCATCGCGCGATATCCGCCGCCGGAAAGGCATAGCGCAGGTGTGGGTTCTAGCGGCTTGTTTTCGTCATCAGTCGGAATCGGCTGAACCGGACCGGTATTCACGGGGCACCTCAAAAACTGAGGGACATCTCACTGATGGAAAATAGAGATCGAGCGCAAAGCCTGAGGGTGTTCGTATTCAAATATGCAACCAGTCTAGCGCCTCGATGGCCGAATGAACAGGCGCATGGCGCTGCGGCGGGTGAGCGCAGGCTACCGGGGCCGCTTCTTCAGCCGCGCCCGCTTCGGCAGCAGCGCGGGCCATCGCACGATGTGATCCTCGAGATCTTCATCGGCAATCTCGTCTTCGGTGCCCTGCACCCGCCCGCGCACGGACACGCCGGCCTCGTGCACGGTATTGGGGTCTCCCGAAACCAGTGGATGCCACCAGTAGAGATCGCGCCCCTCGGCGACCAGTTTGTATCCGCAGCTCGGCGGTAGCCAGCTCAGGGTACGGACGTTCTCAGGGGTGAGCCGGACGCAATCGGGAA
>Ga0081540_1004439_pt1 | contig 10699 bp, 8 predicted proteins | sample TabmetS2T1R1_FD_71024 | JGI IMG/M metagenome (GOLD analysis project Ga0081540, IMG submission 71024) | Tabebuia heterophylla rhizosphere microbial communities from the University of Puerto Rico - S2T1R1 | ecosystem: Host-associated > Plants > Roots > Rhizosphere ... | reverse complement strand
GTCGGCCTCCACCGCGGCCTGGAGGGCGTCATCGACTGGGACGGTCCGGTGCCGTGGTGAGAGGAGGGAAGGGCCTTTGACGCGTCTGGCCGGCGATGCTACTGACCCGGCCCCGTCGCATCGGCCGACATAGCTCAGCTGGTAGAGCAACTGATTCGTAATCAGTAGGTCCCCGGTTCAAATCCGGGTGTCGGCTCAATGGGTTAGCAGGTCGTCGGATCGCCCCGTGGGAGGTCGCCCGTGAAGTGCCTGGCCCTCGTCATCGCCGTCCTCGCCAGCGGTTGCGCCAGCCTTCCCCCGGTGCCGCCTCCGACTGCGCAGTGCAACGACGGCTCGTTCTCCTACTCCGCTCACCGCAGCGGCACGTGCGGCGGTCACCGCGGCGGCGTGGCCCAGTGGCTCGCCGAGGTCCCGCCCTGACACCTCCGAGACGCGGGACGCGGTGACCCCGGACAGCGGAACGAACCGCTGCCCGGGGCCATGCCGCGACTCAGATCACGGCTGGACGAACGGAGTCCCGTTGTCGAACCGCGCCTTCGCCGGCAGCGTGTAGAGCTTCGTCGCTCCGGTCGGATCCACCCACGGCCAGGTGTAGCCGCGGCCCGCGTCGAAGAAGCTCGGCCTCCCGCCCAGGTAGAGCGAGTTCGGCAAGCTCTGCGGGAGGCTCGGATCCCACTTCACCGAGTTGGTCACGTAGTCGAAGTTGCCGTGCCGGATGGTGGTCGCGGCGACCTTCGGGTCGGTGGGGTAGGGCGCCCAGTCGTCCCAGCCGAGGAGGAAGATCGCCGGCTGATCCATGTTCCCGCTCTCGTACACCCAGCCGTTCATCTGACCGGCCACGCCGAGCACGTTCCCCACGAAGCTGTGCCAGTACGAGTAGAACGCAGCGCCCGCGGCCCGCTTCGGCCCGTTGTTGCTGCTCCCGGCGTCGCCGAAGTCGCGACGGGTTCCGCTCAGATGGTTGCGGAAGATGGTGTGGTAGATGGCGTTGCCGTGCGTCTTGTCCGAGTCCCAGTTGAAGCCGTAGTTGCCCTCGAACAGGACGTGGTGCGGGCCGACCATGTGTGAGGCGTTGAGCCCCACCTCGATCCAGCTGGTGTTGGTGTTGATGTAGCCGTCGTCGACGTAGTTGTAGCCGAACACCGACCCCGCGCCCGACGAGCGCGCCACCATCACCTTGTTCGCCTTCATGATGATCGAGTTCTCGATCAGAGACTCGGACGTCGCGTCGGAGAGGCTGATCGCGTAACCCGCGCCGCCCGGCTGCGCCCACGCCGCGTCATGCACGTAGGACTCGCGGATCTCGATCCGGAACGACCGGGTGAGCGCGAAGCCCTCGTCGTGCCAGACCGAGTTCTCGACGTTCTTCGCCCAGCAGTTCGCCGCCCACTCGAAGCGGATGTTGCCCTGGTCGCCGCCGATGACCGACAGGTTCTCCACCCCGGCGTTCTGGGTGTGGGAATAGCTGAAGGCGGTCAGCTGCGCGGTGTTCGAGGTGCGGTACGAGATGTGGATCGGGGTGTTGAAGACGATGGTGTTCCCGCTGATGGATGCGATCTGCTTGATCTCGTTCGTCGGCCGATCCTGACGGCTGAACCAGCCGGCGGCGTCCGGGAACGGATCGTCGGTCCCCTGCGAGGGGTTGTGCCGCTGGTAGACCACCCGGAAGTCGGAGGAGGCCCAGATCTGCCCCCGCCCGCCCGGATCCGGCTGCCAGCTCGCGCCGGAGAGCTCGTCGAGGAGGACGATCTGCCCCGGGCTGAAGCCGGAGGCGCTGGAGACGGTGATCGAGTTCGCCCCCTTGGCGGCGTCCGCGGTCAGGTTGGTGGACCGCTCGTTGTTGCTGTCCCAGCGGGCCGGACCGACGATGACCAGCGGCGAGGGATTGGCCCCGGTCGCTTCCTGTCCCGGCTTCGCGCCGTCGGTCTTCTGCAGCGTGGTCTGACCGGGGCCCGCACCGCGGAGGGTGATTCCCTTGTTCAGCAGGACGTAGTTTCCGCCGTTGATGGTGAAGGTGCCCGCGGAGAGCTGGACCACCTGACCGGCGGGGCACGCGTCGACCGCGGCCTGGATGGTGGAGGTGGCGTCACCCCCGGGCGGGTTGACCGTCCGGCAGACCGTGCTCCGCGCGGGGATTCCTCCGCTGACCCCGGGATTCCAGGTGGTCATCCGGTCCGCGGGAAGCAGCCCGCCTCCGGACGGCGGGGGCGGGGGAGGGGGCGCGGCCGCGCTGACGCTCACCGTGGCCGAGGCGCTCTCGGTGTTGTCGGCCACGCTGGTGGCGACGACGTGGAAGGTTCCGGCGTTCCCCGGCGCGGTGTAGAGGCCAGATCCATTGACCGTCCCTCCCGCCGAGCCCTCCTGGATGGACCAGCTCACCGCCGTGGACTGACCGCTGGTCGTGCCGGTGACGGAGGCGGTGAAGGTCACCGTCCCGCCGGCCTGGGCCGAGGCCGAGCCGGGAGCCACGGAGACGGTGATGTTCGGCGCGGCGCTCACGTTGACCGTCGCGGTGGCCTTCTTCGAGCCGTCGGCGACGCTGGTGGCGACGACGTGGAAGGCACCGGCCGTCCCCGGCGCGGTGTACCGCCCCGAGCCGTCGATGCTGCCGCCGCTCGACCCCTCCTGGACGGACCAGGCCACGTCCGTGGATTGACCCGAGCCGGCCCCGGTGACCGTCGCGCTGAAGGCGACGGTTCCGCCGGCGATGACGGAGGCCGACGACGGGGAGATGGAGACCGCGACCGCCGGCGCCGCGGTGACGTCGACCGTGGCCTCCGCGTTCCTGGACGGGTCGGCGACGCTGGTGGCGACCACGTGGGCGGTGCCGGGGTTCGCCGGGGCGGTGTAGTTGCCCGAGGCATCGACGGTGCCGCCCGAGGCTCCCTCCTGCACCGACCAGGTCACGTCACCGGACTGGCCGCTCCTGATGCCGGTGACCGCGGCCTTGAAGCTCAGGGTGCTCCTGGCCCTCGTCGAGGCCTGGCTCGGAGAGACCGCCACCGAGATGCCCTGGTCGTCGGTCACCGTGACGGTCGCCCTCGCCGTCTTCGAGGTGTCGGCGACGCTGGTGGCGACGACGTGGAAGGTGCCGGGAGCGTCGGGCGCGGTGTAGTTGCCCGAGGCATCGATGGCCCCGCCGCTCTTCCCCTCCTGGATCGACCAGGTCACTGCCGTGGACTGACCGGAGCGGGTTCCCCGGACCGAGGCGGTGAAGGTGGCCGAGCCGCCGGTGCTGAGCGAGGTCGTCGACGGCGCGATCCGGACGCGGATCCCTCGCCACCGGACCCAGATGGTGGCCGTCGCCTTGCGGCGAGCATCCGACTTGCTGGAGGCGACGACGTGGAACGTCCCCTCTGTGTCGGGCGTGGTGTAATTGCCCGCGCCATCCACGGTGCCTCCGCCGCTCTCCTGGACCGCCCAGGTGAGCGCGTCGGGACTCGAGGCGACGTCGGCGAGCCCGGTGGCGGCGAAGGCCAGCGATTCGCCCGGCTCCAGGGAGACCGGAGTCGGGGCGATGCCTCCGTTCGCCGAGTCTCCGACCTTCCCACCGCAAGCAACGAAAAGAAAAACAGACAACAAAAGGAACGCAACGGTTCGTTCTGTTCGCATTGGCGCGCGGACTTAGAAGGTCTCACGCGACCCATGCGAGAAGCGGGAAGGTCAGGGCTCGCCCCTTAGGCTGCCCGGCACATCCACCGACATCGACGCGCAGCAGATCATCCTCTCGCACCTTCGCGTCCCTCTCGCTCAGAGGGGAAATGCGATCTTCAGTTCAGGTATCCGCTGTGCGGATCGATTTCGACGGCCGACGTGTTCGAGGATGCCATCGAGGTGAGAAGCTGAGCTGTTCGCTCGCCGACCGTCACCATGCTCAACGCCAAACACTAAAGAAATGAATGGTGAGACATATCGCGACATGCAAAGTTCCGCCGGGAGTTCAGACGGGCCGGTGAGAGGTCCCTTCGACGCGCACGCGACCCGACGCGAGACGACTCGTTCGACACCCGAGGCCGGCTCAGCCCGGAGCGTGCCTCGTCCGCGGAGCGACGTCCTGGAGCGCGACCGCCATCCTGCGCGCCGCCTCGTCCAGCTCCTGCTCGTCGAGCGGGGTGAAGCCGAGGCGGACCGCGTGCACCGGTCCCCCGTCGAAGGCGTAGCGGCGGCCAGGGAGAAATCCGACGCCGTGCTCGATGCCGAGCTCGCTCCACCGGTCGAGGTCGACTGCCGGATCGATCCGCGCCCAGAGCGCCATCCCGCCCGCCGGCGGCGTCACGTGGAGCACCGATCCCAGGTGCTTCCGCAGCGCCTCGACCAGCGCGTCGCGGCGGCTCCGATACACCCGTCGCATCCGGCGGACGTGGCGGACCAGGTCGCCGTCCTCGAACAGCTCTGCCACCGCGCACTCGTGCGCCTGATCTCCCTGGAGGTCCGTGACCACCCGTAGCTCGGTCACCCGGGCAATGACCGCCGCCGGCGCGACCAGGTACCCGATGCGCAGGCCCGGAGCGAGCACCTTGGAGAGCGTGCCCACGTAGATCACCACCCCTGCCTCGTCGCGGCTCGCGAGCGGGAGCACTGGCCGGCCGTCGTAGTGGAACTCGTGGTCGTAGTCGTCCTCGATGACCACCAGACGGTGCTTTCGCGCGATCTCGAGCAAGCCCATCCGCCGCGCCGCGGGCAGGACCGAGGTGGTGGGAAACTGGTGGTGAGGCGTCAGGTAGATCGCCCGGAGCGGACGCTGCTCGGCCACCGACGCCAGTGCCGCCACGTTCACCCCGTGCGCGTCGATCGGGATCGGGACCAGCGACGCCCCGGTGAGCCGCAGAGCCGCCCATGCCCCGGGATGTCCGATTCCCTCGACGGCGACCACGTCGCCCGGGCCGAGCAGTGCACGGGCGATGAGGTCCAGAGCCATCTGACTCCCCCGGGTGATGAAGACGGTGTCAGCCGAGGCCGGCAGGCCGCGGGTGGAGGCGAGCATCTCCGCCAGCGCCGCCCGGAGCCGGGGGTGCCCGCGAGGATCTCCGTACCCCAGCAGCGCGCGCCCGTGCCGTGCGAGCGCGCGCCTGTATGCGCGGGACAGCTCGGCCGCGGGCATCCTCCGCACGTCCGGCGCTCCCTTGGCGAGGACCAGCACGCCCGGAGGGAAGTCCGGGATGCGAGAGGAGGGGACGGGCGGTCCGAGCGGAAACCCCGGGGCGAGCGACAGCCGTGAGCGCAGCCGCTCCCGGGGAATGCGGATGGACCCCGGCGGGAGGTCCCGGGCGACGAAGGTCCCGCCCGCGGGTCGGGTGTGGAGCCAACCCTGGGCGATGAGCTCTCCGTACCCCGCGAGGACGGTGTTGCGGTGGATGCCCAGGGACTCCGCGAGCGTTCGAGACCCCGGCAGTCGCGCCCCGGGCCTGAGGCGTCCGAGGCGAATGTCCTGCTGGAGCGCCTCCGAGAGCTGGAGGAAGAGCGGCTCGCTCCGCGAGGGGTCCAGCACCACCGTGTGCTGCCAGGACCGCATGCCCTGTCTTGGCCCTCCTCGATCGACGGCAGTATCCCGCGTCGGCCGGTCCGCCGGAATGGACCAGTTCTGAAGAAAGCGACTGGACCAGATCTGCGCAACTGGCCTGTCCGCTTTGATCGGACTGGCCCTCCAGCAGCCGCGCGCCCTGGCCCACCGTGGCTCCTCGCACCGGCCGGAATCGTTCCGGACGGGGCCCACCAGAGGAGGTGGCCCATGAGATTCGATCGCTTCGAGGTGTTGTTCGCCACTGCTGCCCTGGTCATCCTCGGCTGCGGCGGGGGGGTGGCGCCCTCGCCGTCGACCGGGACGGACACCTCCGGCGCTGGGGCGTCGTCCAGCGGAAGGTCGCAGCAGGAGCGCGAGGACGGTCGTGGCTTCGCCATCGCTCCACGCCCGGCGGTGGTGGCCGGGAAGACCACGCTGCAATGGATTCCCGAGTGGTGGCGGTACGTCATGTCGCAACCGGCGGACGTGAACCCCTTGCTCAACGCCTCGGTGGACTGCAGCGTCGGCCAGTCGGGGCCGGTGTTCTTGCTCCCGACCATTCAGGGCCCCGGCTTCACGCGAAGCTGCACCATCCCTGCGCACACCCCGGTGCTGTGGACCTTCCAGTCCCTCTTCAACGACTACCCTTGCCCCGACCCGACGTTCCAGCCCGCTCCCGGGCAGACCCTCGAGGAGTTCCTCGCCGAGGGGGCCAAGGCGTTCGACGACAGGCTCACCAACATGACCGCGTCGATCGACGGGACCGCGCTCGACCCGAACCGGTACCGGTACCTCACCGGGCTGTTCTCGTTCACCGGGGACCCGAGCCTGACCGCCACGTTCGACTCCTGCGTGACGGGGACCCAGCAGGTGGCCGTCGCGGACGGATGGTTCGTCCTGGTCCGCCTCTCCCCCGGCGACCACACGCTGGTCTCGAGCTACGTCAACTCCCGCGGACACCTGGGCGTCGCGACCTTCCTGCTCCACGTGCTCGGCGAGCCGGGGGACGACCGATGAGGTGGCCCATGAGACCGAACGTTCGCTGCACCCTGCTCGCCGCCGCGCTGCTGGCCGTCGGCTGCGGAGCAGGTGTCTCCCCGCAGGACCCGGCCTCGAGCGCAGGAGAGACGGCCGCGATGACGACCGCCGACGCCCAGGGCATGTCCGACCGGCACCGGAGGGACGACGAGGATCGCACCCCGCGGTTCCTCATCGTGCCGAAGCAGGTTCCGGTGGCCGGAAAGACGACCTTCGGGTGGATCCCCGAGTTCTGGCGGTACATCTACTCCGTTCCGGCCAGTCAGAATCCGGAGCTGGTCGACTCCGCCGACTGTGCGGTGGGCCAGTCGGGTCCGGTCTTCTTCATCCCCGGCGAGCAGCACGACGTCTACACCCGGAACTGCACCATCCCCGCGCGCACGCCGGTGTTCTGGGCCATCTGGTCCCTGTTCAACGACTACCCGTGCCCGGACCCGACGTTTCAGCCGGCGCCGGGACAGACCCTGGTCGACTTCCTGGCCCAGGGCGCGCAGGGGTTCGACGACGCGGTCGGGAACCTCGCCGCGACGATCGACGGCAAGGCCATCGAGGTGAGTCGCTACCGGTACACCACGGGCCTGGTGACCTTCACCGGCGACCCGAGCCTCACCTCCACCCTCGACGGCTGCGTCACGGGAAGCCAGCAGGTGGGTGTGGCCGACGGATGGTTCGTCCTCCTGCTGCTCTCTCCGGGGGACCACACCCTGGTCGTGACCGCCACTGCCCCGAGCGGACATGCGACCAGCCAGACGTTCAACCTCCACGTCCAGCGGCACGGGGACGACGACTGAGCGAGCCGTCCGGCGGTCGACGGACGGCCCCGCGCGCCGGCTGCAGCCACGGGCCGGAGCGCGGGCGGCCGGTTAGACAGACCGGCCGATGCTGCTCTCCACCGTGCTCGCGCTGTCGCTGTCCGCGGCTCCAACGTCCGAGGACGTCGCCACGGCCACCCAGTCGTGGAAAGAGGGTCGCCTGAAGCGGCTCCAGGCCGAGGACGGGTGGCTGAGCCTCGTCGGTCTCGGCTGGCTGAAGGAAGGGACGAACAGCGCCGGATCGGACGGAAAGGCGGACGTCGTCTTCCCCGAGGGCGCACCGAAGGCCGTGGGAACCTTCACCCGCTCCGGGCGGACCGTCACCTTCCAGCCGGCCCCCGGGGTGAGCGTCACCCGCGACGGAGCGCCGTTTCCGGGTGGCGCCGTCCAGAGCGACCAGGAAGGCCGCGCGGAGCCGGACATCCTCCAGGTGGGCCGGCTGCGATTCCAGCTCATCGACCGCGGCCAGCGCATTGGGGTGCGGATCAAGGACCCCGAGGCCCGGGCGCGGAAGGAGTTCAAGGGCATCCCGACGTACGCGCCGTCGGAGAAGTGGCGCATCACCGCCCGGTGGGAGCCGGTCAATCCCCCGACGGAGATCGCCGTCCCCAACGTGCTCGGGGAGATCGAGCGCTCGCCGTCCCCCGGGACCGCGGTCTTCATCGTGGACGGCAAGGAGTACCGGCTCACCCCGGTGCTCGAGGAGGGGACGCCCGACTACTTCTTCATCTTCGCCGACGAGACCAACCGGACCGAGACCTACGGCGCGGGGCGCTTCCTCTACGCCCAGCCGGCGAAGAACGGCACGCTGATTCTCGACTTCAACCGCGCCTACAACCCGCCCTGCGCGTTCAGCGCCTTCGCCACCTGTCCACTGCCGCCGAAGCAGAACCGGCTCGCCATCCGGGTGGAGGCGGGGGAGAAGCGCCTGCCGCACTGAGGCCCCGGCGTCAACGCACGGTCGCCACCGAGGCCGGGGCGCCCCGGATGAGCTCGTCTCGGAGCTGGGTGAGCTCGGCCACCGTGACCGGCCGCATCTGCAGAGGAACGGACGGAAGCTTTCCCGCGTCGACCCACCAGATTCGCCGGTCCGGCTGGCGGAGATAGGCGCGCACCGTCTCGTCGAGCGCCTGCGGCGCCACGTCGGGAAACGCGCTGGCCCACGAGGCGTCCACCGGCGTCCCCCGCTGGATGGCCGCCCGGAACCTGTCGAAGGCCTCGGGGTGCTCCTTCGACATCCAGTGGACGAGGGCCCAGGCCGCACCCTCGTAGGCGGGGTAGCCGACGTCACCGGTGCTCACCGCCCGGCCGTCCCAGGGCAGCAGCTCGTCGGCGATGGAGAATGCGCGGGTGCTCCAGTAGCGACCGAGCGCCGACCGGTTGACCTCACCCAGGCCCACGCGGCCGGACTCCTTGTGGTGAGCGAACGGGACGAGGTTCTCGCCGAGCCCGAGGAGCAGCCACGGTGGAGCATGGGGGTCGAGCTGACGTCCCAGCTGCCAGACCACGCCCTTCATCGGGATGAAGACCCAGCTGTGCGGCTCGGCTCCCGAGCGGTAGCTCCACGAGGCGGGTGGGCCCCAGATGACCATCCGCGGAACCGGCCGGTCCTCGAAGACCGCCGCACGCTCGTAGCGGTTGGTCGAGATGCCGAAGGTCCAGTCGAGATCCACGCCGTTGTGGGGACAGACGACGTTGAGGGTGGTCGCGGCGCCCTGGGGATGGCCCGGCCACAGCGCGGCGAGAGCGATGGCCCTGAGCTCCTCCAGCACCTCCACGCCCATCCGGGCGTCCTCCTTGGAGATGTTGGTGACCAGCTGCACGTGCGGCGTGCGGGCCACCCACCAGCCGGTGTCCTCGGGCGCGACCGCGCCAGGCCGCGGCGTCCCGACCGGACCGGACGCGCAGCCGAGGACGAGAACGGCCAGCCAGACGAGATGCTTCGCCATGGAACTCCCCCCGGGGGTGACTCCGTCCGGCATGAGAGCGCGGATGCCGCTGACCGGCAAGGATTGACCGCCCCTGTCTTCCGCGCGGCGCCCGCGCGATCCTCGGCTAGCCTCGTCATCCGATGAGGCAATCGCTCCTGCTCGGGCTCACCGGCCTCGGGCTCTTGCTCGTTCCCTCCGTCGCCCGCGCGCAGTGGTCCGCCCGGCTCGCGCTCGAGGCCCCGATGTACGCGCACACCTCCAGCAACGGGCAGAGCAGCTCCTACGGCATCAACAACAGCTTCCAGCCCACGCTCGACTTCATCGGGAGCTACTTCGTCACCCAGACCGTCGGGCTCGACCTCGAGCTCCGGACCGGCATCGCCGCCACCGGATCGGGCTACACGCGGCAGCGCACCGCCCTCGGGCCCGGGGTGACGTACGACGACCCGACCTTCCCGCTCTACGGTCGGCTGTCGTTCCCCATCCAGGTCGAGGACACGGTCGTCGCCTTCGTGCGCGTCGGCGGCGGGCTGAAGATCCTCGACATGGCGTTCCTGCGCCTCTACTTCGAGGCGACCGCGGACTTTCCCCTCGGCGGCAGCGGAGTGTCTGCGTTCAGCAGCCAGGCGTTCAACGCGGGGCTCGGCGTCTGGCTCCGGCTCTAGGTTCGGCGCGCTGGCCGGTTCGGTGCATGCTGGGCGGTCCATGCGCCGTCTCTCCGTCCTCCTCGTCCTGGTCGCCTGTGCCGGGAGCCCGCCGGCTCCACAGACGGCCACCGGGCCGGTTCACGTGCAGCTCCTTGCCCTGAACGACTTCCACGGCAACCTCGAGCCGCCCTCGGGCACCGTCCATCTCCCGGACGGCACCGTCCCGGCCGGCGGAGGGGGCTGGCTCGCGGCGCACGTGGCGCGGCTCCGCGCCGAGGAGCCCGACACCCTGGTCGTCGGCGCGGGTGACCTGGTCGGCGCGAGCCCGCTCGTCTCCGCGCTGACTCACGACGAGCCCACCCTCTCGCTCCTGGACGCGCTCGGGCTCGACGTCTCGAGCGTCGGCAACCACGAGTTCGACGAGGGCGTGGACGAGCTGCTTCGCCTGCAGCGCGGCGGGTGCCGGACGGACGACTCCGGCTGCAAGGCGCCCGGCTTCCCCGGCGCGCGCTTCACCTACCTCGCGGCGAACGTCGTCGACCGGACCGGGAAGACGATCCTCCCCGGCACCGCGCTGAAGAAGGTGGGCGGAGTGACCATCGGCTTCGTGGGCGTGGTCCTCCGCGAGACGCCGTCGGTGGTGACCCCCAGCGGGGTGGCCGGGCTGACCTTCGGCGACGAGGCGGACGCGGTGAACGCTGCGGTCCCGAAGCTGCACGAGGCCGGTGCCGACGCCATCGTCGTCCTCATCCACCAGGGCGGAGCCCAGGC
>Ga0081540_1004438_pt1 | contig 10699 bp, 9 predicted proteins | sample TabmetS2T1R1_FD_71024 | JGI IMG/M metagenome (GOLD analysis project Ga0081540, IMG submission 71024) | Tabebuia heterophylla rhizosphere microbial communities from the University of Puerto Rico - S2T1R1 | ecosystem: Host-associated > Plants > Roots > Rhizosphere ... | reverse complement strand
CAGCAATGTCACACTGCGCAATTCTACCGTCTCACAGAATCTTGTAAGGGGCGACGCCAGTAGCGCGCGCGGCGGTGGTGGGTTATTCGTGGGAGGTACTCAACGCTTAATAGCCCACAATTCGACGATAGCCTTCAATACTGCTGTCGGTACGGGCGGCGGCATCGTCGCCAATTCATTGGCGACCTATCCTTCGGAACTTGTCAGCACGATCGTCTCCAACAATATCGACGAGAGCGGCTCAAATGATATCGCATCGGAGATTTCGCATTTGCTTTCAATCGTTGGCAGCAACAATCTTGTCGTCAGTTGGAGTGCAAGCGTGGCATTGCCGACCGACACCAAAACCGACAACCCCGAGCTCGCAACGCTGGCGGACAACGGAGGCGTTACCTTGACGCACGCGCTTCTCGAAGGAAGTCCAGCTATTGACAATGGTTTAAATGTAGATGGTAGCAGTTGCGATCAGCGCGGCTATCCATATCGACGGACCGTCGGAACTGCATCCGACATTGGCGCTTACGAGGCGCAAGGCGAACGTCACCTCTTCGCGGATGGCTTTGACGGAGCAACGGCCTGCCCGCCTTAGAGAAGTGCTATTTGTGATTTCATCGAAAAATCGCATGAAAATTGGGGGAAGATCTGGGCACAAATCATATTCTTCGCGGATCGCGGGTAGCGCACCGGAGATAAAGACCCAGACCGGCATTTGAACGTACACGACTGACTTTCGGGGCATTGTTGGCCACGCAAGAGTCGCTATCCTTCGTGCTTTGCTTCCGGACTTCGCCAATGCCGCGCTCGCCGCTTGCCGTCTTCGTCACCCTTCTCCTCACCGCCGCCGCGCCCGCGCAGGCGATCACGATCGAGCAGGCCATGGCCGACCCCGACTGGATCGGCCCGCCGGTCCAGCACCCCTACTGGGGCGTCGACGGCAAGAACCTTTACTACACGGTGAAGCGCAAGGGCTCGCCGGTGCACGATCTGCACCGCGTCGCCGTCGCCGACGGCAAGGACGCGATCGTCGACGCCGCCGCAATGCCGCAGGCCGACGGCGAAGACGCGGTGTTCGATCGCGCACGCACGCGTGCGGCGTTCGTGCGCAGCGGCGACGTGTTCCTGCGCGATATCGCGAGCGGTCGCCTGACCCAGGTGTCGCGCACGTCGCAGGCCGAATCCTCGCCGCATTTCTCGGGCGACGGGCGCGCGCTGCAGTACAAGAGCGGCAACGACTGGTTCGTCTACGACATCGCCGCCGGCATCGGCGGCCCGGCGGCGGTCGTGAAGACCGAGAAGGATCCGGATGCGAAGAAGCCGGACGATCTCGGCGAGCTGCAGCTCAGATACTTTTCGACGCTGCGCAAGGTCAAGGACGATCGCGACGCGCAGAAGCAGCACGATCAGGAATTCACGAAGGCGGATCCTACGCGCGCGCCGGAGCCGTTCTACGTCGGCGACGACGTCAAGATCGAAGGCACGTCGCTCGGACCCGACGGTCGCTGGCTGCTCGTGTTCACGACCGCGAAGAACTTCGAGAAAGGCAAGCTCGGCAAGCTGCAGCGCTTCGTCACCGAGTCGGGATACGAGGAGCAGGAGGACGAGCGCACGCGCGTCGGCCGCAACGATCCGGCGCCGCAGACGATCCGCCTGCTCGATCTCGCCGGGCACGAGCAGTACACACTCGCGACGACGGACCTGCCCGGCATTCACGACGATCCGCTGAAGGCCGTGCGCGAGGAAAACGAAAAGGCGAAACACGCGAAAGGCGGCGACGCCGGCGCCGGGAAGGACGACGAGAAGAAAGACGACGTGCCGAAGGAGCGCGCCGTACGCATCGTCTCCGACGCCGAGGACGGCGGCGGCGGCGGCGTCGAGTGGAGCGCGGACGGACGCGAGGTCGCGATCCAGATCCGCGCGATCGACAACAAGGACCGCTGGATCGCCACGGTCGACTTCGGCGCGCACAAGCTCGTCAACCAGCATCGCCTGACCGATCCCGCGTGGATCAACTGGAACTTCAACGAATTCGGCTGGGAGAAGGACGACCGGACGCTCTGGTATGTCTCCGAGGAAACCGGCTACGCGCAGCTCTACGCGAAGAAACCCGGTGCCAAGGCCAACGCGCTGACGAAGGGAGCGTTCGAGGTGTCGAGCCCGGCCGTCTCGCCCGACGGGAACTGGTTCTACGTGCGCGCAAATGCCGAGGCGCCGTATGCGTACGACGTCTATCGCGTCGGCGTCGGCGGCGGCGCGCTCGAGCGCGTGACGTCGGTGAAAGGCATGCAGGAATTCCGGCTGTCGCCGGACGGCCGGCAGATCGCGATCCTGCGTTCGGGTCCGTACCTTCCGCCGCAGCTCGCGCTCGCGAGCGCGGACGGCGGCGCCGCGCGCGATCTCACCGACACGCGCACGGCCGAATACAAGGCGCTCGCGTGGCCGGAGCTCAAGATCGTCGAAGTGCCCTCGACGCACGCGAAGCAGCCGATCTACGCGAAGTTCTATCTGCCGAAGGATTTCGACGCGTCGAAGAAATATCCGGCCGTGATGTTCGTGCACGGCGCGGGCTACACGCAGAACGTGCACCTGCAGTGGCCGTATTATTTCCGCGAGCAGATGTTCCACGACCTGCTCAACGAGCACGGCTACGTCGTGCTCGACATGGACTACCGCGCCAGCGAAGGCTACGGCCGCGACTGGCGCACGGCGATCTACCGGCAGATGGGCACGCCCGAGCTCGAGGACCTCGTCGACGGCGTGCACTGGCTCGAAAAGAACTACGCGGTCGACCCGAATCGCGTCGGCGTCTACGGCGGTTCTTACGGCGGCTTCATGACGCTGATGGCGCTGTTCCGCGCGCCCGACGTGTTCAAGGCCGGCGCGGCGCTCCGTCCGGTCACCGACTGGACGCAGTACAACCACGAATACACCTCGAACATCCTCAACGATCCGACGGTCGATCCGATCGCCTACGAGCGCTCGTCGCCGATCGAGTTCGCCGACGGACTCAAGGGCCATCTCCTGATCGCGCACGGCATGATCGACGACAACGTGCTGTTCGAGGATTCGGTGCGCCTCTACCAGAAGCTGATCGAGCTGCACAAGGACGACTTCGAGCTGTCGGGCTATCCGATGGAGCGGCACAGTTTCGTGCACGCGGATTCGTGGCTCGACGAATACAAGCGCATCTACCGGCTGTTCGAAGCGAACCTGAAATAAGCGGACCTCGAGCGCGGCTGATGGTCGTTGCGCTAGACTCAAGCACGCAGCCGATGCTCGGCGACACGCCTCGTGCCGCCACGTGCGCATGGCTCGAAAAACCGACGCGACACCAGCAAGGAGGTCCCATGGCAGACCACATCCGCGCTCTTGCAGTCCGCTGGTTCAATGACGTGTGGAATCATCGCCGCGCGGCCACGATCGACGAGCTCATGGCCCCGGACGCCGTCGGCTACATGGAAGGCGGCCTCGTGCACGGGCCGGAGGAGTTCAAGGCGGTCCGCGACACGCTTCTCGGCGCGTTTCCCGACATGCAGGTCTCCGTCGACGGCGTCGTAGCCGACGAGAGCCACGCGGTCGTGCGCTGGAGCGTCACGGCCTCGCACACGGGAGATCATCTCGGCTTCCCGGCATCCCACCAGCGCGTGTCGTTCCGCGGCATGACATGGCTGAGCTTTCGCGACGGCAAGATCGTCGGCGGCTGGGACGCCTGGAATCAGGGCGCTCTGATCCAGTCGCTTCAAGCGCAAGCCGGCAGTGCTCCCGCGCGAGCGGAGGCGCGGCATTGATCTCCGTCTCGGTCAGCATCGACGTGCCGGATCTCGAAGAAGGCGTCCGTTTCTACTCGACCGCGTTCGGTTTCGGGAAGGGCGCCGCGCCGATCCCGGGCCTCGTCATCGAGCGCAAGGCGCGCAAAGGCTAAGCCGCACCGCGATGCCGGCCGGAACCTGCCACTGCGGCGCCGTGCGCATAGAAATTCCACGCAAGCCGCGCGCGCTGACGAGCTGCAACTGCTCGATCTGCCGCCGCTACGGCACGCTGTGGGCCTACTACCGCCGCGGGACCGTACGCATCGACTGCGCGCGCGGCGCGCTCGACGCGTATGCCTGGGGCGACCGGCACCTCAAGTTCGTGCGCTGCCGCGTCTGCGGCTGCGTGACGCACTGGGAGCCGATGCGCGTGGCGGCGCATCATCGCATCGGCGTCACCATGCGCAATTTCGAGCCGGCGCTTGTCGGCCCGCTTCGCGTCCGGCGGCTCGACGGTGCCGAGACGTGGAACTGGCTCGACTGACGAGCGCGCCAGGTGGCTCGTTTCGCGTCACACGCGTTGCGCTACGCGGAACCGTCGTCAAACGGAAGCACCCGCTATCATGCCGACCGCTCGGCCGACACAGGAGATCACCATGGCGCGCGACATCGTGTTCACGCCGAACGTCGCCAGGCCGCCGGCGACGTACAGTCAGGCGGTCAAGGCCGCGGGACTCGTGTTCGTTTCGGGAACGGCGCCGACCGATCCCGCGACCGGCCAGCTCGCCGGCACGACGATCCAGGAACAGACGCGACAGTGCCTCGCGAACATCGCGGCCATTCTCGAAGCGGCCGGAAGCTCGATGGACAAGCTCGTCAGCGCGACGATCATCCTCGCCGACGAGGACGACTTCGCCGGACTGAACGAGGAATGGCTGCGCTGGTTCCCGTCGAATCCGCCGGCGCGTCAAGGTGCGAAACTGCCGGTGCGCGTACCGGGTCTCAAGGTCTCGATCGCAGCGATCGCCGAAGCCTGATCGCCGCGCGGCGCAAACGAGGAATGACCGATGTCGAAACTGCGCGTGCAATGCCGCACCGGCGTCGGGGAGGTTAGCGCGATGAGCCGCACGCTCGGGCTGCAGGCCACGCTGATCGCCGCGCTCGCGACGATCGCTGCGTGCTCGCCTCACGAAAACGGAAGCGCGCACGCGACGCGCGCGGCAGCGGTCGATTTCCCGACCTCGTGTACCGCCGCCGTGCAGGACGACTTCGAAAACGCCGTCGTGCTGCTGCACCACATGACCTACGTCAAGGCGCGCGCGGCGTTTCGCGACATCGCCGCGCGCGATCCTTCGTGCGCCATCGCGAACTGGGGCATCGCGATGACGCTGTTCCAGCCGCTCTGGCCGACGCGGCCGAGCGCGGCGGACCTGCACCTCGGCTGGGACCTCGCCGAGAAAGCCCGCGCGATGCAGCCGACGACGCCGCGCGAGCAGGCGTGCATCGCGTCCGTCGCGGCGTTCTTCCGCGAGCCCGACGCGACCGACTACTGGCAACGCATCCAGCGCTGGGAAGCGGCGCTGGCCGCGCTGCATGCGCAATTTCCGGACGATCGCGAAGCCACGGCGTTCTACGCGATGGCGCTGCTCGCCTCGGCGAAGCCGGGGCCGACGCTCAACGAACACTCGCGCAAGGCCGCGGAACTGCTGATGCCGCTGCTGCGCGCGCACCCGGATCATCCGGGCGCGATGCACTATCTGATTCACGCCGACGACATTCCGGGCCGCGAAGGCGACGATCTCGACGTCGTGCATCGCTACGAGCAGGCCGCGCCGGACAATCCGCACGCGCTGCACATGCCGACGCATATCTACACGCGCCTCGGCGACTGGGACGGCGTGATTCGCGGCAACCTGCGCGCTGCCGACGCCGCGCTCAAGTTTCCCGCCGGCGAGCACGGCGAGCTCGTCTGGGACGAGTTCCCGCACGCGATCGAATATCTCGTCTACGCGTACCTGCAGCAAGGCCAGGACGAGGAGGCCGCGCGGCAGATCCAGCGGCTCCTCTCGACGCCGAAGCTGGAACCGACCGCGAAGACGGCGTTCCATCTCGCCTCGACGCGCGCACGGAGCGCGCTCGAGCGCAAGGACTTCGCCGCGTCGGCGGCAGTCGCGCCGCGCGAGCCCGACATCGTCGCCTGGGACCGTTTTCCGTGGCCCGAAGGCATCGCCTGGTTCGCGCGCGGCTACGGCGCGTCGCGCACCGGCGACCGCGCGGAAGCGGAAAACGCGTGCGCGAAGCTCGACGAGCTCGATGCCAAGGCGACCGCGGCCGGCGAGGAAGTCTTCGCGCGGCAGATCCGCGTGCTGAAGCTCGAGCTCGACGCGTGGAATGCGCACGCGGCCGGCGACGACGGGCCCGCGCTCGTCTCGATGCAGCGGGCCGTCGATCTCGAGGCCGGCACGCCGAAACCCGCGGTCACGCCGGCACCGACGCTGCCCGCGGCGGAGCAGCTCGGCGATCTCCTGCTCGAGCTGAAGCGCCCCGGCGACGCGGCGGCGGCGTATCGTCTTGCCTTGCAGCGCTATCCGAACCGCTTCAACGCGACGCTCGGCCTCGCCCGAGCGCTCGCGCAGTCGGACGACAAGTCCGGTGCCGCGAACGCCTATCGCGAGCTCCTGCGCATCGCCGCGCACGGCACGCGCGCCTCGCTCGGCGAAGCGCGGGAGTTCCTCGCCGGCGACTCACCGGCCGCGGAGCCCGCAGCGCCATGATCCGCAACCGCTCGATGCCGCCCGGCACGTTCATTCCGGAGCTCGGCTATGCCGACGTACCGGCCGCCGCCGCATGGCTCTGCAAGGCGTTCGGCTTTTCCGAGCGACTGAGGATCGCCGATCACCGCATCCAGCTCACGCTCGACGGCGGCTCGGTGGTCGTCGTCGAAGGTCCGCGCGAGCCCGACGCGATGCACGCGTCGACGCATGCCGTCATGGTGCATGTCGCCGATGTCGATGCGCATTGCGCGCGCGCGAAGCGCGAGGGCGCGCGCATCGTGCGCGAGCCGGCGTCGCATCCGTTCGGCGAGCGGCAATACACGGCACAGGATCCGGGCGGCCACCGCTGGACATTCTCGCAGTCGATCGCCGATGTCGATCCGGCCGACTGGGGCGGCGTCCTCGTCGATCCGCAATGAAAGCTCCCTTCGATCACCGCATGGACACGCATCGACCGACGATCCGCCGCGCAATCGTCGCGGACGCCGCGGCCCTCGCCGCCTTCGCCGCGCGCACGTTCGACGAAACGTTCGGCCCGCACAATCGGCCCGGGGACATCGCGGCGCACCTCGCGTCGGCCTACAGTGTCGCGCAGCAGACGAGCGAGATCGAGGACGCCGACGCCGTCACGCTGCTCGCGCACGCGGACGGCGCGCTCGTCGCGTACGCGCAGATCCGCCGACAATCCGTGCCCGCGTGCGTCACGCACGAGCGCCCGGTCGAGCTCTACCGCTTCTACATCGATCGTCCCGCGCAGGGGACCGGCGTCGCGCAGCGCCTGATGGCGGCCGTGTTCGACGAAGCGCGCCGGCTGGATGGCGCGCACGTCTGGCTCGGCGTCTGGGAGCGCAACGCGCGCGCGATCCGCTTCTATGCGAAAGCGGGCTTCGCGGACATCGGCTCGAAGGATTTCTTCGTCGGCGAGGACCGCCAGACCGACCGCGTGATGGTCGCGCCGGTCGGCTAGCCCGGCTTCAGCCAGCGCGCCGCGAGCGGCGGGATCAGCAGCAGGCTGACCAGCGTCGACGACACGAGCCCGCCGAGGATCACGACGGCCATCGGACCTTCGATCTCGTGGCCCGGCTGCTTCAACTGCAGCGCGACCGGCAGCAGCGCGAGCGCCGTGAGCAGCGCGGTCAGCAGCACCGGCGTCAGGCGCTCCTCGGCGCCGCGCAGCGCCGTCGCGAGACTCCACGCCTGCCCTTCCTCGCGCACCAGATGATCGTAGTGCGAGACGAGCAGGATCGTGTTGCGCGCGGCCATGCCGAACAGCGCGACGAAACCGACCATCGCGCCGAGCGTCAGCGTGCCGCCGGTGATCGCGATCGCAGCGACGCCGCCGATCAGTGTGGACGGCAGCGCGAGCAGCACGAGCGCGACGTGCCGCGCGTGGCCGAACGCAAGTCCGAGCAGCAGCACGATCAGCACGAACGCGGCGACCGAATGCAGCAACAGCTCGTTCGCCGCTTCGCCCTGTGCTTCCGCGGCGCCGCCGTAACGCAGATAGACGCCGGGAGGCAGCCGCACGTTCGTCGCGATCGCCTTGCGCGCGGCTTCGGCGTAGCCGGCCTGATCGCTCGTCTTCGGCGTCGCGACGACGATCTGCCGGCGCAATCCGTCCTCGTGATCGATCATGCTGCGCGCCGTGATCGTCTCGACGTCGGCGACTTTCGCGAGCGGCACGAGCGCGCCGTCGCGACCGCGCAGGAGCAGCGTGCCCACGGCATGCGGATCGCTGCCGGCGCCTTCGATGCGCAGCGCGATCGGCACGCTTCGATCCGCGTGCTGGATCGCCGCGACATGGTTGCCGTGAAACGCCGCATTGATCGCGTCGAGCGCGTCGCCGGCCTGCAGCCCATACAGCGCCAGCGCCTCCGGCTTCAGCGCGACGCGAAGCTCCGGCTGCCGCGGCGGCACGACGAGCCGGACGCCGCTCGAATCCGGCAGCTTCTGCAGCACCTCGGCGATCTTGCCGGCGACCTCGTCGTCGACATCGAGATCGGCGCCGAAGACGCTGACCGAGAACGGCGCGCTCTCGCCGGACAGCGTCTCGCCGATGCGCTCGGCGAGCACCGAGTAGATCTCGACGAGCTGGTTCGGATAATCGTCGAACACGTCGCGGATCGCCGCGTCGATATCGGCGGCCGTGTGGCCCTTCGCCGGATCGATCTGCACCTCGAACTCGCTCTTGTTCGGCGTGTCCGGATCCTGGCCGTTCTCGGCGCGGCCGATCTGCTCGGCGACGCTCTTCACGCCGGGAATCTTTGCGAGCGACTTCGAAATGCCCTCACCGATCCGCGCGGTCTCCGCGATCGCGATGCCGGGGCGCAGCGACGCGTGCGCGATCAGGTAGTTCTCGCGGAAATCCGGCAGGAGGCGCGCGCCGAGCAGGGGCAGCAGCACGATGCCGAGCACGCCGCTCGCGATCAGCAGCGCGAGCAGCACGCGCGGCCGCCGATCGAACCCTTCGATCGTGCGAAGCTGCCAGCGCTTGCAGCGCGCGAGGAACGCGGCTTCGGGCCGCGGCCGGTGCTTCTGCATGACCAGTGCGCAGAGCGCCGGCGTTGCGCTCATCGCGACGAGCAGCGAGAGCCCGACCGCGAGCAGGAACGCGATCGACAGCGGCCGGAAGAATGCGCCCTGCAGGCCCGACATCATCAGGATCGGCAGGAACGCGACGGCGACCGCGGCCGTCGCGTAGAACACCGGCCGGCGCACTTCTAGCGAGGCGTGCGTGAACAGCGTGCGCACGTCGATGCGCTCGCCCGTCGAGATCGAAGCGCGCATGCGGCGCAGGATGTTCTCGACGTCGATGACCGCATCGTCGACGACGACGCCGAGCGCGACGACGAGACCGCCGAGCGTCATCGTGTTGAGCGAGAGCCCGAACGTCTCGAGGATCCACACGGTCGTCAGCAGCGCGAGCGGAATCGAGCTGAACGACACCAGCGCGCCGCGCCAGTCGCGCAGCGTGACGAGCAGCAGCGCGACGACCAGCACGGCGCCGATCAGCAGCGAATTGCGCAGCTTCTCGATCGCGCTCTCGATGAAGCTCGCGGGACGCAACAGCGCGGGATGATAGGCGACGCCCTGCTGCTGCAACTGCGGCGCGAGCGCGTCGAGCCGCCCTTCGAGCGCGCGCGTGACTTCGAGCGTGTTGGCGCCGAACTGCGTCGACGTCTCGACGAGAATGCCGGGCCGGCCGCCGATCATCGCGTCGCCGAAGCGCGGCTGCGCGCCGTCGCGGATCGTCGCGACGTCGCCGAGCCGCACCGGCACGCCGTCCTTCGTCGCGACGATCGCCTGCGCGAGCGCTTCCGCCGTCGCGCCGGCCGCCTGCGCCTGCACGACGAGGCGTTGCGTCGCGGTCTCGATGTAGCCGCCGCCGACGAGCTCCGTCGCGCGGCGCGTCGCGTCCGCGACGTCTTCCAGCGTCAGCGCGTACGCCGCGAGCTTGAGCGGTTCGACGAGGATCTGCCGCTCGCGCACCTCGCCGCCGAACACCTGCGCCTGCGCGACGCCGGGCACGGCGAGGATCTGCGGCTTGACGACCCACTCGACGAGATCGCGCAGCGCCATCGGCGACAGCGTGTCGCTCGTGAAGCCGAAGTGGACGAGGTATTCCATCGACGACGACAGCGGCGAGAGCTGCGGCGGACTGACGCCTTGCGGCAGGAGGCCGCCCGCTTCGGCGAGCCGCTCTGTGACGACCTGCCGCTGCCGGTACGGATCGCCGCCGCGGTCGAAGATCACGCGGATCGCCGAGAGACCCTGGCTCGACGTCGAGCGCACCGTGCGCACGTTCTCGGTGCCGGCGAGGAGGCCTTCGAGCGGGCGCGTGACGAGCGCCTCGACTTGCGTCGCGTCGAGGCCCGGCGTTTCGGTTTGAACCAGCACGTGCGGCGGCGCGAAATCGGGAAACACGTCGAAGCGCGCGCCGATCAGCGCCGCCGCGCCGAGCACGGCGATCAGCACGCTGAGCGCGGTGACGATGCGCGGGTGCGCGAGGGAGGAGCGGACGATTGCCGCTAGCATCGGCAGTCACCTCTCCCGCTTGCGGGAGAGGTCGGCCACAGGCCGGGTGAGGGACGAGCTTGCGAAAACGGGCGGCGACGCGAGACTGCCCCCACCCCCACCCCCCCCCCCCAACGGGAGAGGGGGAAAGGCGCGGGGGCGCGG
>Ga0081540_1004437_pt1 | contig 10701 bp, 6 predicted proteins | sample TabmetS2T1R1_FD_71024 | JGI IMG/M metagenome (GOLD analysis project Ga0081540, IMG submission 71024) | Tabebuia heterophylla rhizosphere microbial communities from the University of Puerto Rico - S2T1R1 | ecosystem: Host-associated > Plants > Roots > Rhizosphere ... | reverse complement strand
CCTCGGCATGTTGATGTCGGACACCACCATGTCGACATCGGGATTGGTTTCGATCGTGCGCAGCGCCTCCAGGCCGTCGCGCGCAAAGACAAAAGCCACCATGCCCGCGCGGATCTGGTGGCGGAATTTCTGCAGCACCAGCGCCTCGAGATCGGGTTCGTCGTCGACAAAGAGGATAGTCGCAGTCATGCAGTTGGCCGAGCTCGCCGCCGGGTACGTGGACGCCCAACTCCTGGTTTGATGCGTCAGGGTCCCGGCGAGCCTAGCAAGGCCAGCGGTATTTGTCTCTTGCCGCAGTGCGGGATGGATCGGCCATCCCTGTCATATCCCTATCAAAATGGCGGCGACCGAAGCCGCCGCCATTGCAAAATCACGTCGCCCGGAGCGTCTTCTCCCCGGCGAGGTCGTAATCGGCGATCTGTTTGCTGCGCTCGGATTCGGCGGCCGCCCGGTGGTCGGTGGCGAGCACCACATAGACCGCCGGCAGCACGAACAGCGTGAACAGCGTGCCGATCGACATGCCCGCGACCACCACAAGGCCGATCGAGAAGCGGCTTGCCGCGCCCGCGCCCGTCGCCGTCAGCAACGGGATCAGGCCGGTGACCATCGCCGCCGTCGTCATCAGGATTGGACGGAGCCGAATGCGCGCCGCCATCTCGATGGCGGAGCGGCGGTCGAGGCCCTCATTGAGCTGCAGCTCGTTGGCGAACTCCACCATCAGGATACCGTGCTTGGTGATTAGACCCACCAGCGTCAGCAAGCCCACCTGCGTGTAGATGTTCATGGTGGCAACGCCAAAGAACAGCGGGATCAGCGCGCCGACGATCGCCATCGGCACCGAAATCATGATCACAAGGGGATCGCGCAGGCTCTCGAACTGCGCCGCCAGCACCAGGTAGATGATGATCAGCGCAAAGATGAAGGTGATGGCGAGCTGGTTGCCCTCCTGCACGTACTGCCTGCTGTCAGCGAGGTAGTCGTGGCTGAAGCCGGCCGGCAGTTTCTTGGCTTCGCTCTCCAGGAAATCCACCGCCTGCCCCACCGTCACGCCCGGCATTGGGACTGCCTGGAAGGTGGCGGAGTTGAGCTGGTTGTAGTGGGTCAGCGCATTCGGATCGGTCCCGGTCTCGATCGACACGATGGTCGAGAGCGGTACCTGTTGGCCGCTGGCGGTGCCCACATAATAACCGCCGAGCGATTCCGGCGACAGCCGCTGGCTGCGCGGCACCTGCGGGATCACCTGGTAGGAGCGGCCTTCAAGGTTGAAGCGGTTGACGTAGTTGCCGCCGAGCAGCGTCGCCAGCGTACCGCCGAGCTGCTGCATGTTGACACCGAGGTCCTGCGCCTTGGGACGATCGATCTTCACCTTGACCGTCGGCTGATTGAAAGCGAGATCGCTGTCTGACGCGATGAACAGGCCGCTCTTGCGCGCGGCATCCTTCAGCTTGTCCATCTGCTCAAAAACGGCGCGGAAGTCGGCGGTGGAGTTGATCACCATCTGCACCGGCAATCCGCCCGGCCCGCCCGGCAGCGGCGGCAGGTTGAAAGCAAAGGCCTGCACGCCCTCGATCTTTGAAAGTTCGGCCTGCACCAGCGGCTTCAGCTTGATCGAGGAGCGCTTGCGCTCATCCCAGGCATGCAGCAGCATGCCAGCGATGCCGTTCTGCGCGCCGTTGATGCCGTTCAGCACGAAGCGCAGATCGGTCTCCGGGAATTTCTGGAACGCCTCGTCGAGCTTCTCGCCGTAGAAATTGAGATAGTCGATGTTGGCGTATTTCGGCGCCTTGGTCACCGCGAACACGATACCCTGGTCCTCCTCGGGCGCGAGCTCCTTGGAGGTGTGCATATAGAGGAAGCCGACGAGACCGAGGATCGTCACGGCGACCATCAGGGTGATCGGCAGATAGTCAAGCGAGCGGTCGAGCTTGCGGCCGTACCAGCGCGTCATCGCGCCGAACACGCGGTTGACCAGCTTGGCGAAACGCCCCTCGTCGGCGCTCTTGAGGAACACCGAGCACATCATCGGCGACAGCGTCAGCGCGATCACGCCGGAGACGATCACGGAGCCGGCGAGCGTAAAGGCGAATTCGCGGAACAGCGAGCCGGTGAGACCACCGAGGAAGCCAATTGGGGCATACACCGCGGCCAGCGTGATGGTCATGGAGATGACGGGACCGACGATCTCGCGCGCGCCTTGCAGCGAGGCCTGTACCGCCGATTTGCCCTCTTCCAGATGGCGGTGGATGTTCTCCACCACGACGATGGCGTCGTCGACCACCAGGCCAATGGCGAGCACCATGGCGAGCAGCGTGAGCAGGTTGAAGGTGAATCCGGCCGCCAGCATCAAAGTGCAGACGCCGATCAGCGAGAGCGGAATAGTGACGACGGGAATGATGACCGAGCGGAACGAGGCCAGGAACAGAAAGATCACGACCACGACGATTCCCACGGCCTCGATCAGCGTCATCTTCACCTCGTCGATCGAGGATTGGATGAACTTCGTGGAGTCGTAGGCCACCTTCATCTTCATCGAAGGCGGCAAATTGCGCTCAAGCTCGGGCATCAGCGCCCGCACGCCCTTGACCAGGGTCAGCGGGTTGCCCTGTGGCGTGGCCTGCACGCCGATGAAGATCGCGTGCTCGCCGTTGAAGGCGACGCTCGCGTCGGAGCTTTGCGCCGCAAGCTCGACGGTGGCGATGTCCTCCATGCGCACGAAGCCGCCGTCCTTGGCCTTCACGATCATGCGCTTGAATTGCTCGACATTGCGCAGGTCGGTGTTGGTCTGGACGTTGGAGACGATGAAATAGCCCTTCGACTGGCCGGCGGCGGCCTGGAAGTTGTTGGCCGCAATAGCCGCGGCCACCTCGTTCGAGGTGATGTTGCGTCCGGCCATCTTCACGGGATCGAGCCAGAGCCGCATCGCAAAGGTCTGGCCGCCGAGAATGTCGGCTGAGGCAACGCCATCGACGGTCGAGAGCACCGGCTGCACGACGCGCGTCAGATAGTCCGAGATCGCCGAACCGTTCAGTTCCTCCGAAGAGAATCCGAGATACATCACGGCCGTGGTTTGGCCGGTGGTCTTGGTGACGACCGGGTCGTTGGATTCCTTCGGGATCAGGTATTTCACCGAATTGACCTTGGCGAGGACTTCCGTGAGCGCCTGGTTCGGGTCGAAATTCAGCTTGATGTAGACCTGGATCGTGGAGGTGCCCTGCACCGAGGACGAGGTGATGTAGTCGACGCCTTCGGCGGAGGCGACGGCCTGCTCGATCGGGGTAGTGATGAAGCCCTGGATGAGTGCAGCGGAAGCGCCGGGATAGGAGGTAGTGACGTTCACCACCGTGTTCGACAGCTTCGGATACTGCCGGATCGGCAGCACCATCGCAGCGCGCAAGCCGATCAGGAGGATCAGCAGGCTGACGACGACCGACAGCACCGGCCGCTTGATGAAGATATCGGTCCACGACATCGTTTAGCCTCGAAAATCAGTAGCGCGGCGGCTGCGCCGGAATCGGCGGCGTCGGATCGGTCGAGATCGTCACCGCGGAGCCGGACTGCAGCTTGAGCTGGCCGAGCGCGACGACGCGATCGCCGGGCTTCAAGCCCTTCAAAATCTCGGCGCGGCCGTCGACGCGGTTGCCGGTCTGCACGAAGGTACGCGTCGCGACGAGGCTGCTCTTGCCGTCCTCGCCCTTCTTCTCCTCGATCAGGAACACGGAGTCGCCATAGAGCGTGTAGTCCACCGCTGTCTCGGGAACGGTAATGACCGCCGGCTTGTCCGGCAGCACCACCGTGGTGCTGGCGAACATGCCGGGCTTGAGGGTCTTGTCGGGATTGGCGATCGTCGCCTGCACGCGGATATTGCGCGTGTCGGTCGCGATCTGCGGCTCGATGGTGGTGATCTTGCCGTCGAAGGTCTTGCCCGGCCAGGCGTCGACCTTGATGCGCACGATCTGGCCGACCTGCAGGGCGCCGGAATCCTTCTCCGCCACCGTGAAGTTCAGATAAAGCATCGACAGATCGGTCAGCGACACGATTTGGGTGCCCGCAGTCAGATACTGGCCGACCTCGACCTTGCGGACGCCGAGCTCGCCGTCGAACGGCGCGCGCACCAGCTTCTGCGAGATGATGGCTTCGGTCTTGGCGATGCCGGCCTGGGCCTGGTCGTATGCCGATTGCGCCTGGTCCACCGTGACCTGTGCCCCGAACTGGCGCGCGGCGAGCTGCTTGGCGCGATCGAGCGACAATTGCGCCATGGTAGCCTGCGCCTTGAAACTGGCGAGATCGCCCTGCTCCGGCCCGTCGAACAACTGCACCAGCGGCGTACCCGCCTTCACGCCGGCTCCGGCGGTGAACAGGATCTCGGTGATGCGGCCATTGAGGTCGGAGGTGACGTTGACCTGATGCACGGCGGCGAGATCGCCGACCGCGGTGAGCAGATTCGGAATCACCTCGGACTTGGCCTCGGCAACGTTGACGGCAACCGGCGGCGGCTTGTTGCCAGCGAAGAACTGCTTGATCATCTTGGAGCGGAAGGCCTCGAAGCCGACGAAAGCGCCGACGATCAGCACTAGTCCCAGGCCCACGATGATGGACCAGCGCAGCAGCTTGGCAGGTCGCTTCTTCGGCGGCTCGTTAATCGGCTTGCCCTCGAGATTGGCCGGCTTGCCCGTGATATTGGCTTCGGTGGCGATGTTCATTTTATGCACTTTCCTTGGCTACCGATTGTCCCGGTGTCGATGACAAGGCGCGGTCGAGATGGGAGGCAATGGCGGCTTCGCTCAATCCGATGCCGCGAAGGATGAATTGGCAGAGTTGCCGCTCGAGAACGACAGCATCGCCATACTCAAGACATGGCGTTACCGGCAGCCGCGTCAGGGCCGCGGTCAGAACGGTGTGGTGCGCGAACCAGAACAGGTTGAGCGGCTCGCCGCCGATCTTGGCCGCATCGCCCGCTTCGATGGCGCGCTGCAGCGAGGTGACGAAAGTCGGTCCGATCAGATCGGCGATCTTGCCGTACAACAGCCGCGCGAATTCGCCGTCCTCGAGATGGCTCGCCGCCATGAAGCGCAGGCGCTGCGCCTCCTCCTGGTCGGAGCCGTTCGAGATGTTGACGAAATGACCGACCATGCCGCGGACCAGTTCGACCAGCGTCGCTGTCGAAGGCTCCTGTCCGAGCAGATGCGCGAGATCCGGATCGGCCTCGCATTCCTCAGCGAGGATTTCGGCATAGAGCGCGGCCTTGGAGGGGAAATGCTTGAACAAAAGCCCTTCGGAAATGGCAGCGGCGGCCGCCACGCTCTTGGTCGTGGTGCCGGCAAAGCCGTTGCGGGCGAAGCAACGCTTGGCGGCGCCCAGGATCAGCTGGCGCCGCAAATCGGAGGTCATGCGCAGGTTAGACATGGGGCGCGTGAGTAATCACTCACCGTGGCAAAGTCAAGGCAATATATCGCAATGCATCAAGGGGTTGGAGGATGGCGGCCAGCGGAAACCGTAAGTTGACCAAGGAGATAGGCGGCTACACGGGCGCGAACCCGAGGGAGCCGCGGATGCGGCTCACAATATAATTGCCGTCCCGCATCGGCAGGATCCGCTCGACATTGGCGCCGTCGATTTTCACATTGGCGAATCTCGGCCCGCTCTTGAGGTCGTGCAGCTTCGGAACCAACGCCCCGACCTCGGCCATGGTCGTGATCGCGCAGCTGTCGGCAATGCCGCAGGCCTTCGCAACGCCAACGAGGTCGACCGCGGATGACGTATGGCTGGTCTGGCCACCGGTCTCGCCATACCGCTCATTGTCTAGCACGATGATGGAGAGATTGCCTGGCTTCTGCATCGCCACGGTCGCGAGCGAGCCTATGCCCATCAGCATGTCGCCGTCGCCGGTGATGACGACCACGGGCAGGTCCGGCTGCGCCAGCGCGAGCCCCAGCCCCATCATGACCGCGCCGCCCATGCCGCCCCAGAGATAGAAGTTGCGGTCGTGGTCACCGGCCGCCGCCATGTCGTTGGTGGAGGCCCCTAACCCGCCGACCGCGACCATGCCCTTGCGGTCTTTCAGCAGCGCGGCAACAACGGCGCGGCGATCGAGAAGATTGGTCTTGCTCATTTCACGAATACCTTTGCCCCGATCAGGCGCTGCGACAAAAGAACGGCGGTCGGCGTGCAGGCGTTGTAGGCCTGCGCAGCACCAGCCTCGACAACCTCGCGCACTTCGGCGGGCGAATTGGCGCGCATCACGCGGATGCCCGAGAGCTCGAACACGGCCTGCGTGGTCGATCCCATCGGCACCTGCCAATGATTGAACTCGCCCCATTCGCCGCGCATGGTCACAATGGTGAAGAACGGCAGGCGAAACAGCTGCACCAGCGAGAACATGTTGATGCAGTTGCCGACGCCGCTCGACTGCATCAACAGCGCACAGCGCTGTCCGCCGGCCCAGGCACCAGCGACCAGCGCCACGCCCTCTTCTTCCGTCGTCAGGACAATACCGCGCATGGTGTCCGAGGCGAGCACGCGCTCGATCAACCTTGAATGCCCGGCGTCCGGCACATATGGCACCTGCCGCACGTCGTAGCGCTGCAGCACGGCATAGATGTCGTCCGGCCAGGTGGCTGTCAGTTGTTCCGACGTGTCAGTGCGGGCGTGCATGGGCGTTTCCTGTCATCTTGCCGCGACTGTAGAGGGGCCGGCACGTTTCATCAAAGCGCAAAACCGCATGTGGCTCTGCGATTTCCTCGTGTTGTTCCGCGTGTGGTGCCTCCGGCTGAAAGCGGCCCGAATTGTATTGCGCGGGGCCAGCCCTCGGCCTAGGATAGTTGCAAATGAGACTAATTGGGCAGGGTGGAAGGCATGAACATGCATACGCGGGCGCTGGCCGATGATTTCGACCTCGAACATCTGACGGGCGAATTTTACGCCAACCCCTACCCGACCTATCGCGCGCTGCGGGAGAGCGAGCCGGTCAAACGCATGCGGAACGGCTCCTACTTCCTGACCCGCTATGACGACCTCGTCACCGCCTACAAGAACACCAAAGCGTACTCCTCCAACAAAAGACGCGAGTTTGCGCCGAAATACGGCGACACGCCTCTCTATGAGCACCACACCACCAGCCTCGTGTTCAACGACCCGCCCGCGCATACCCGCGTGCGGCGGCTGATCATGGGCGCGCTGTCGCCACGGGCGATCGCGGAGATGGAGGGTGACCTGATCGCCCTGGTCGATACGCTGCTCGATCGCATCGCGACCAACGAAAAGTTCGAGCTGATCGAGGACTTTGCCGCCGCCATTCCGGTCGAGGTGATCGGCAATCTGCTCGACGTGCCCCATGACGAGCGCGAGCCGCTGCGCGACTGGTCGCTGGCGATCCTCGGCGCGCTGGAGCCGGTGGTCAGTCCCGAGGCTGCCGAGCGCGGCAACAAGGCGGTGAAGGATTTTCTCGCCTATCTGGAAACGCTGGTGACGCGGCGCCGCGCCAGGCCCGGCGATCCGGCCCGCGACGTGCTGACGCGGCTGATCCAGGGCGAGGAGAATGGCGAGCGGCTGACCGAGAAGGAGTTGCTGCACAATTGCATCTTCCTGCTCAATGCCGGGCATGAGACGACGACCAATCTGATCGGCAATGGCTTGGTCGCGCTGACGCGCTATCCCGACCAGAAGCAGCGGCTGATCGAGCATCCCGATCTGATCAAGACGGCGGTCGAGGAAGTGCTGCGCTACGAAAGCTCGAACCAGCTCGGCAATCGGATGATTGTGGAGCCGGTCGAGATCGGCGGCATTGCGATGCCGGCCGGCACGCCGGTGACGCTGTGCATTGGCGCCGCCAACCGCGATCCGGCGCAGTTTCCGGATCCCGAAACCTTTGACATCGGCCGCACGCCGAACCGGCACCTTGCGTTCGCCACCGGCGCGCATCAATGCGCCGGAATGGCGCTGGCGCGGCTGGAAGGCGCGATCGCGATTTCGCGATTCCTGGCGCGGTTTCCGGGATATGCGCTGGATGGCGAGCCGGTGCGCGGCGGTCGCGTGAGGTTCCGCGGGTTCCTGAGCGTGCCGTGCAGGATGGGGTGAGACGAAATGCGCCTTATCGTCATTGCGAGCGAAGCGAAGCAATCCAGCTTTCCTTCGCCGCGACAAGAAAGCTGGATTGCTTCGTCGCTTCGCTCCTCGCAATGACGCGGGAACATGGGTGCTCGATCTCACGACGCGGATTCGCCTGAGCTTTGCAAATTCGTTGGGCCTCTCCTCAGAGAGAGGCGCAGGGAAAGCCGAGCGCCGACTGCGCCCGCAGCACCGTGTGCAGTGGTAGTGAAGAACGCACACGGATTAGACAGGTACAGCCGAGACATCCCGGCTTTCCCCGCGCAATGGTTTTACGGCTTATACGTGCTCTCCCCGGGAAGCGGCCTTTCTTGTCCCCGTTGTCAGCGAGAAACCCTCGCCAACGTAGCGCCAGGGTCGCGGCGCCAGGACCACACGACTTCGCCGTCCGCTGCGGCGTTTTCGTCCGGTGAGAAAATCACCTGACGCCACAGCGTCCATCGCATCCAGCGCCCTACGTATCGTGACGATCGCGAAACGTCCCTCAGTGGGCACGAGACAGCGCTGTTGATACAGTAAATCCGAATTCTGGTAAAGAGAAATATTTTTGATTTTAGGCCTTGACGCTTGCCGGTGATTTGCCCGTCGTGCCGAACCTGCAACACCTATCCCCTCATGGTGAGGAGCGCGGCACGCGCGTCTCCCGAACGATGCCGCGCATCGCCTTGAGAACCATGAGGCCGCATTCTTGCCAGTGGCCATCCTTCGAGACGCACGCTGAAGCGCTCCTCAGGATGAGGTCGGTGGGTGTGATCGCCTTCAGGCGTTCAAAAATCAATTCCTACAACGGAACCCACCCGAACGAATCCCGCGCTTGCGCGTTGAGCTTGAGGGGCGGCCGTATAAAGAGGGAGTGCGGTCATGTTTACGCGCGGCAGTGGCTTTGCGGCGATTTTTCTCGTCGGGATTTCTTCAATTGCGTTCAGCGTTGACGCATTCGCGCAGCACGGCAGGCCCGGAGCGGCTGCGCCGGCTGCTCCAGCAGCCCGGCCCGCGGCGCCACCGGCCGCCATGGCGCGCCCTGCCGCACCTCCGATGGCGCGCCCTGCCGCGCCCCCAATGGCCCGCTCTGCCCCACCCGCCATGGCCCGTCCTTCGGCGCCCGCGATGACGGCGCGTCCGGCGCCGCATATTGCCGCACCCTCACGCCCGGCCGCACCGCACATCGCGGCGCCGCGACCGAGCATCCAGCGCACCCCGCCGCCGCAGCGTCCGGCGGTGGCGTCGCGTCCTTCCAGGCCAGAGATCGCTGCGCCATCGCGGCCGAGCACGCCGGCCGTGACCACAGGACAATCGCGGCAACAGCAGGCTGAAACGCGAGCGAGCCAGCGTGAGCAGCGGATCCAGGCGCGGCAGCAGGCCGTGCAGGAAAAGCAGCGCGCTACGCTTACACGCGAGAGCACGGACCGGCAGAGCCGCATCGATCGCCTGCAGAAAAACGTGCAGGAATTGCAGTCGAAGAAGGCCGACGGCCAGCGGGCGCAGCGCACGCAGGAACGGCTGCTGCAGACACAGAACCGCCAGCTGCAGGAGTTGCAGCGCGTGCAGCAACGCGACCAGGCGCGCCTGCAGAAACTAGGACCGCAGCCTCAAGCCGAGCGGGCCACCGCCGCGATGCAGGCGGCCGCACGCGGCCGGTTTGCCGCACGCTTCGGCAGCAAGGACGCGTTCCAGGCGCAGGCCATGCTTGCGGCCCGGCAGAACAATTGGGCTCCCCGCGATGCCTGGCGGCACCACAAGCGCGCGACATTCATTGCCTGGCTCGGCCCGGTGTTCTGGCCCTACGCCTATTCCGACATCTTCGAATACACGTTCTGGCCCTCCGCCTATGAGCCTGGCTACTGGGCCTATGCCTATGACGACTTCGTCGACACCGTGTTCTGGGGCGCGGACAACCGCTATTCCGCCTATGCCAGTTATCCGGTTGGTGGCGGGGTGGCTTCGCGCGAACGCGGCGAGCCGAGCCCGCAAGTCTTCCGGCAGTTGTGCGGCAATCCCGGACAGGGCGTGACGGCGTGGCCGATCGGAGAGATCGCGAAGGCGGTGCGGCCGACAACGGAACAGCGCGCGCTCCTCGACGATCTGAAGGCCGCGGCGGCCAGTGCTTCCGACGTCTTCAAGCAATCCTGTAGCGACAGTTACGCGCTGACGCCGCCCGGCCGCCTGCGCGCGATGACCAACCGCGTCCGCGCCACGCTCGAAGCGGTGCGGATCGTGCGGCCGGCGCTGGAGAAGTTCTATGCGTCGCTCTCCGACGAGCAGCAGGCGCGCTTCAATGCGCTGCGGCCGAATGTCGGCGAGGCTCCGCAGCAGGAAGCTAACGCGCCATCTGAGGCCTGCGGCGATCCAAAATCCAGCCTGACGCAATTGCCGATCGAACGGATCGAGGCCGTCACGCATCCGGCCGGCAAGCAGAAGCACGCGCTCGACCACCTCAGCAGCGCGACAAGGGACGCCGTCAAGATCCTGCAGTCGGCCTGCCCGGACAGCGTGCCGTTGACGCCGGTCGGCCGGCTGGAGGCGATGGAGAAGCGGCTTGGCGCCATGCTGCAGGCCGCCGACCGCGTGCAGCCGGCGCTGGACGAGTTCTACGCCACG
>Ga0081540_1004436_pt1 | contig 10701 bp, 7 predicted proteins | sample TabmetS2T1R1_FD_71024 | JGI IMG/M metagenome (GOLD analysis project Ga0081540, IMG submission 71024) | Tabebuia heterophylla rhizosphere microbial communities from the University of Puerto Rico - S2T1R1 | ecosystem: Host-associated > Plants > Roots > Rhizosphere ... | reverse complement strand
GTCCATTGTCGATGCAGTGCCCACGACGATTCCTTCACCTTGGAAAAGGGTAGATGGGACTCGTGCATACATCTACGCGTTCCCCATGAAACGGTGATGGGATTTCATTTCTTATGAGTGAGGGGATCCAGATGTCAACGGACGCCAAGTCTTATTCGGTTCCGCAAATATTCCCAGGCGGTTGGATGTGACCAGAGCTTTGATTTCCCGGTCCATGCCGGTAAGGTCGTGAGTGTGCCGCTGAGCGCATTATGTACCGCATCCTTTAGTTTCGGAATGGCATTTGCGATCTGCAGCAATGGATAAGTTGAGAAGTTATCTGTCGAAGCGGGTTTGATCATTGTCTGGGCGACAACAGCTCCCGTATCGATGCCCCGATCGATTTTGTGGATTGTTACCCCACAATGTTCTGGATCTCCGGCGGCAAGCGCCCAATAACCCCCATGCACGCCTCGATATAGAGGTGTTATACCAACATGTGTATTTAGAAACACTCCGCTGGTTGTGTTCAGTACCTTTTCTTCAATAATTCGTGTTCCGTTAACAACCACCACCGATGGGGATAACTTCTGCAAGAGAGATATAGTCTGTTCATCGTTGATTGACGAGACATCCACCACAAGTTCCGCGGGAATCGAAGCTTCGATCATGCCGTATTCTCTCAAGATCGCCGTTCTTCTCTTTGCGCTCTCGCGCCTTAAGTATGGAGTCAAAAGCTTTACAAATAGAATTTGGCCTAGAACCTTGCGCCAGCCGAGTTTCTTGAGACGACGCTTGAGAAAAGTCGACCTGGAAACTTTCCCTTCTCGGATAACCCTTTCTATGTGGAACTCACCGGCGAGTGAGTGATAAATAATTCGTGAGAGATCGCTATCATCGACAAGCATTACTAAACCAGGCAATGAGGTTTCTCCACGCGCAATACATTTTCTGCGACTTCTGCCATCGTCAAGGATGGCCATCCTAGCTCATGGTTCAGATTTGCAAAGTGTTTTGCAATGCTTGCTAGGACAGCCATGTTTTCGTTTAAATGCAGTCCAAAATTGTGTGGATGCCACCAGAGGTGAAAAGTCTGACGTCTTCTGGCCGCCGTGGTCATGGAATCGCAGATTCGTTTCACACGCATGGTTTCGAACATTTTCGGCTGCGCCCTCCACGGGCGCAAAAATCTTGATTGAGGAACCCTGACAATGTTGTATTCGTCGTCGAGAGAGGGCATAACGCATCCGTCGCTGCTTAGAGCGAGATAGCTGTCAGCCAGTCGTAAAGCTCTGCCATAGATGCCGTTTCCCATTTTGATAAGTGGGTCGGCCTCGATGCTTCGGTAAGCAATTAGTCCTTCTTCGGCACAAATTCGTATGTGCTGACGAGATATCTGATTGCGCGGGAAGACAATGCTCTTTAGATCAACGTTGTATTGCTTGGCAATAGACTTTGCGCTTCGGAGATCGGCTCGAAACGATTCAAGTGTGGGCCCGGGCGCGAGGGGGTAAAAGTGAGACAGCGTGTGTGTAGCGATCTCTTGTCCTTCGAAGGTGAGTATTCTGCGAATCAGCGTGGGAGCGAAATGAAACGGATCTTCGTTTTCATTTCTCCCAAGTTCAGATAATGCCGCATATGGGTCAAGGTTGGGCTCTTGGTAGTGAGGTAACTCTGTTGGTATTGCGGCAATTAAATCGTCGATACTCGTAAAGAATAGGAAACCAACTGTGGCCCAAGTTGCATGGATACCGTATCGTTCGAATAGCTGGAGCATCAAGGGAATAGCTTCGCGCACCCCCAATAAATTTTCACGATAGTTTTCGACCGTGCGATGGTCGCGCACCCCCCAATGCAGTTCAAAGTCGAGACTGATTACAAATGCTCCTCGAACCCCCTCGTCTGCATTCATAGTTTTGCGCGGATCCAGCATCAGCGGAGAACTCCCGGTGGCGCTTGCAGTGTCAACGACTCACTCCAAATTGGGTAGCGGTCATAAGCCGGTACTCATCTTCAAGATGATAACAATAGTGGTCGAAGCACAGGACCTCAAATTGCGGTCAGATTGCGCACCCATTGCGGGATGGTTGTTAATGGGAATTTAGATTGCTTGCCACTGCGAAGTTTTCTTAGTAGCGTAGGCCCTTAGAAACTGAGGCTGAATGGTGAATGGCCATTCCAAAGGGTACTTCACCTGCGTTAACGTTGTGTTCGAGCCGCGATTTTAGCGATCGCGCTTTTGAAGTTTGAACTCAAGTTGTGACAGTCGAGGTGGGATTGCTGACAATGGGCGGAACTCAACGCAAAACAAGAATTAGTGTCTTTGGTCCCACAGATCATACTTTTAGTATTGATCGGTATGCACGGGAACTCACGCGCGGTTTTCCTTCGACTGTTGATGCAAAGCTTATTGAGTATTCAGCTTCGGATGCACTGCTACGCAAACAAATTGACCGTTTCTGGGGCTATCCGCGCTTTGTCGAGCGTCAGAAGGGAGATTTTAATGTAATCGTTACCGAAGCCTACGCTTATCTGCTTCGAGTGCTGCCAGGCAGAAATACGATCTGTGTTTGTCATGACATGCATGGATTAACGTACACGGGCCCGCGTAACGCGCAATATCGCTTTTATTATTTGCGCTATCGTTGGGCATTACGTTTTCTGAACCAGGCAAAATTCATTGTAACGATATCGCATAATACTAAAGCTGAGCTTCTCAAGTATTGTCCAACTCTTTCAGAAGAGCGTGTTATTCCAGTACATAATGGACTTGAAGATCATTGGCGAAAAACCGTTCCGGCGATGGAACGTGAGCATCTTCGGGTCAAATATGGATTGAAGAACAAACGGATCATTCTTCATGTAGGGAGCGACCTTTGGTACAAAAATACGGTCGGGCTCATTCAGGCATTTGCGCGACTGCCCGACGAAGATTTGCATCTGGTGCACGTAGGCAATTTGATGCCGGACACGTTAGCTGTTGCCGACAATTTGAAAATCAGTAGCAGAATCGTAAAACTCACAAACTTGTCCGATGATGAATTGGCAGCTCTTTATCAGATCTCAGAGGTACTTGTTTTTCCATCCTTTACGGAAGGGTTTGGATGGCCGCCATTAGAGGCGATGGCATGTGGGTGTCCTACGATATGTTCAACGGCAGGCAGTCTTCGCGAAATTTGTGGAGAGGCTAGCCTCTTTGTAGATCCGCATGATATCTCCACCATGACGAATGCGATCAGCCGGGCACTCAATGATGAAGTTTTACGAGACAGTCTAATTGCCAAAGGCTATGCGCAGGCCGCCAGATTTTCTTGGCGGTTTACGGCGAATAAGTTTCTCGAACTTTTTGAGACAAACTAAGATTTCAAATGCTGATGGCTGATGAAAGGCTGCCTGCAGGCAGTTGGATTTAATTCTGCAGTGGTTCCAGCTTAATGTCATCTACCCAAAACCTTCCCTGAACGCGCGTATCTCCAGGGTGCCGTAACATGCCTAGTATCAAAAGATTTGTCTGGGGCCCGGTCAGCAGTTCGGTTTCTAGGCGGTGCCAGGGGGTGGTCCCTAATGTTTCTTCCGTGGCTCCACAAATGGTATTGTCGGTGGCATCTGAAAGGGTAAGGCTCGGACCATTTGCGGTTGCAAGATCTTCGCTCTTTACCCACGCAGACAATCGATAGCGTGTGCCGGGTTGCACAGCAATGTACTGAAATACGCCAGCATCACTGCCATTCTCGCTATAGACGAACCTTAGCGAACGGCGCCCAGAGTGGAACTCGGCGCTATCAAGAGTTACCGCGATATGTGGGCGAGGTGTGTAGCGCCAATCGAAACCAGAATTAAGTATTTCCTGATTAAAAGAGCCGTCCGTGACCAGGTTATTTTGTTCCGAGTATGCCTGGAGAGCGCGAGATCTGGAGGAAAGTTGCTTCCACACATCACTCGCTTGAGCCACAGCACGTGCCTGAAGCAGATTGTCAACATAAAACAGACCCTGATGGTAATCGAAGGGGATTGTTAGTTGCATCAGGTAGGACCAAATTTGGTGGGCCGATTCAAGTTCACCCGTGGACAACAAAAGTTGGATAAAGGCGATGTAGACGTTCGGATTAGGTGGAAGGATTTGTTGTATTCGCCGGATGTCGTGTATTGATTGCCAGCAGATATTTAGTGTCGGTGTTGCAAGCGCTGACTCTTCGCGCAGGACGACTGCAAACTGGTCCAGAGCGTTTACAGTATCGCCTTGAATCAAGAAAAAGTTAGCAGCGCTCCAAGCAATATCCGGTGTGGTCGGATCCACGGAGAGTGCTTTGTGAATTGCACCATTACTCAGTTGTCTATTTCCGACTGAAAAATAGGCCTGAGCGGTATCCAACCAAATCGAGGAGCTGTAAGGATTCAATTTCGATGCTTTTAAACACTCATCGATCGCCTGTTGGGGCACTTGAGAAACAAAGATCATGCTGCGACATAGCAGATCGTGATAGGTGGCGTTTTGGGGCGCCAGAGAGATGGCCCTTTTTAAGGAGGATTCGTCAGCGAGCCTAGCAAGTTGATCCGCGCGGTACGCATTTGTGACGAACCAAATATAAGTGGCAGCACCCACGATACATATCGCAAAAAGGATCAACCGTTGCAATCGACCTTGTATCGAAATCCACTCCATGTCAAAGATCCATCCAATTCCGACTACGAGGATTTTGCTATTGTCTCGTTTTGTTCATGTTGATCAGGGGTTTTGCCTGAATCTTCACCGGTGTTGACATTGATCTTTTGATTCTTTTCCTCGGTGTAGTAACGATATTTGGATCCATAGTAATAGTAGTAGTCCGGCGAAGTCAGATCGGCGGCGTTCACCACGACACCAAGTAAACCTGCTTTTACGCTTTGAAGGACGTTACGCGTCCGTCGGACGTGAGCTGCGGTCGTTTGACCAGAGCGAACAACCAAGAGCACCGCATCCGTTTGAACGGATAAGAGGACAGCGTCAGTCACTGAAATAACTGGAGGCGAGTCAACGATGACGTGATCATATTCATCGAGCCACTTCTTGAGAAGGTCTCGCATCAAAGATGAGCTCAACAACTCAGAAGGATGTGGGGGCACTAGTCCAGCCGGAATAACAAACAAATTGGGTTGAATGGTGGGTTGGATCGATTCGTTGATCTTAGCGCCACCGGTCAGGACATTTGACAAACCAACCTGGCCTTTTAACCCGAAGGCCTTGTGAACGCTGGGACGACGCATATCGGCGTCAACCAGAAGAATCCGTTTTCCCTGCTGCGCCAAAACGATGGCGATATTGACGCAGGTCATCGTTTTTCCATCTTGGGGAACTGAACTCGTGATCAAAATTGAGCGCGGCGGATGAGAAACGCTGGAAAGAAGTATTGATGTGCGAAGCGCCCTATATGCTTCGGCGATTTCTGACTGAGGTTCTAAATATGTAATTAACGGTCGTGCGGTCGTGCTGCTTCCGGCAACCTTCTTGAGCAAATGTGCCTTTGCGATACTGGTCACCGGTCCATCGAAGGCGAACTGTAGAGGAATAACTCCTAGAATTGGAAGTCCTGAGACGCTTTCTGCCTGATCCGGTGTACGTACAGTTGTGTCGAGCGCCTCGAGCCCGAAGGCGATTGCGACTCCGCCCACCAAGCCGATGAGCAGTGCAAACTCTAGGTTTCTTGGTATGTTTGGCCTTGCGGGATGGAGGGGAACACGTGCCTTGTCAACTACGCTGATGTTGCTGGACTCTAAACCAGCGGCGAGACTCGCTTGCTTCAACTGTTGTAGCAGACCGTCGTAGAGCTGTCGATTTGAATCAGCCTCCTGTTTAAGAACCTTATACTCAATGGCATTTTCGTTCAGTTGATCGGCAAGGCTCATTTGCTGGACGAGGGCAGCTTGCAGCATTTGCTCTCGTTTCAATGACGTCTGGAAATCATTTTGGATTCGATTCACACAGCTTTGAACTTGTTCTTTATAGTTCCGATTGATTTGATCGAGTTGATTCTTGACCTCGAGCACTTTCGGATACCCCGGACCGAACTCTGTTGAAAGGAGTGCAAATTGTGCTTCTAACTGATTTTCCTGCTGACGGAGAGTAGTGAGAATTGGATCTTGAAGGACAGCACCTAAGCTCTCTGGGTCGCTATTTACCGCGACCTGATAGAGAGACTCCTTCTGGATGCGATCACCTTGTGCTTGAGTCAGTTCTCTGTTCAACTCGTCGAGCTTTTCGGTTGTGAGGTTTTGCTTATCGTCGGCACCCACGATTCCGTGTTCTTTTTGATATTGAATGAGCTTGGCTTGCGAAGTTTCCACCTTGATTTGTAGGTCAGCAAGCTGTTTCGATAACCAGTCAGCTGCCTGTATGGTGCTGTCGTATCGCGATCTTACATTCTGCTCAATAAAAGTTGCTGTTATCGCGTTTGCGATTTCCGCTGCTAGCGATGCGTCTGGATTTGAGTATTTGAGCTCGACCAAAGCAGTAGATGGAATTTGCTGAACTCTCAAGTTGCCTTGAAGCTTGTGGATTAACTGTTCCTGGCGAGCTCTTTCCTGAGCCGGGGACTCAGAAACTGCGATGCCGCCACTGCTTTGAACGGTAGCATTGCCCGCAAATTCTGGACGTGTGTCGAGATTTAATCGATGAATTACAGATTCAGCCAGCGTATCCGATTGGAGGATCTTGACTTGAGTATCTATGTCAGCCTGAAGGTCAACAGAGCCCTGCGTAAACTGGTTATCTTTGAAATTAAGCGGATTAGCGGGCCGCTGAGAAATCATTATTCTCGTTGAAGCGTCATAGATAGGAATCATGCGTACGCTAATGAGACCTGCCATGATGAAAACGACGACAACAGACACAACTACAGTCCATTTTCTTTTTTGCAGGATTCGCCAGTAGTCTGTCAGCGACTGTTCCCGCACGGTTCCGCCGAAACTCTCGTTAAGACTCGCAAGTCTTAGCGAATCCTGTCGTGCGAGTTCTGTGGATCCTTCCACAAGTTTTCCAGAGTCCATTCCGATTACCCTCGTATCCGGCCAAATCTGTGATCGGCTTTCGGGCTACTCGAACCAGTTGTTACGATTGCCGACAAGGCAAAGAAGATGGCTGCATTGGCGGGTATTTGTAAATTGAAATCGACCACTCCGTGAGCCAAAAGCCCCACGCAACCAATATAGGCTGCCAAGGCCATGCTCGGCCGAACGCCGCTGCGCCAGTTCTTAGAATTTCGAATGCCAGCACGGCACAGCAGAAAAAGAAAGACTGCGGCGCAAGCAAAACCGACAATTCCTGTCTCGACGAGCGTCTGAACAAAATCATTGTGAGCTTCGTTCACCCAGAAATTAGTGTAGAAGCTACGAAATGACGGATACACATCGGAGAATGTCCCTAAGCCCCATCCCAAAATGGGGTGCTGTCCTACCATCCTTAGACTGTCCTTAACAATTGCGAGTCTTCCGGTTGCTCCTGCATCAGAAATTGGATTGAGCAAACGTGCCAATCTTTCAACGAGACCCGCGGGTCGCAGCCAAATTAGCCACGCAACTAATGCCAGGGCAAGAGCTCCAATGACCATGATTTCGCGATAGGTTGATCGCCTTTGACGGAGCAAAATCAGCGCAAGCACGGCAAACTCTATTGCAAAAGCTATCATTCCACCCAAAGACTGGGAGAGGAAGATGGTGCTACTCATGAGTATTGCCGCAAAAAGGAAAAACGCCCGAATCGACCTCGTCAAACCCTTGGTAATGGCAAGCATAAATGGAAATGGAATCAGCATTTCCATTAAGCCCGCGTAATGGGCATGGTTTACATAAGGCCCGTAAATCCACCCCCCGAAGCGGTTGGGCACAATCCAATAAATTTTCCCGTTCGATGTGAATTGTTGGACAATTGCAAAGAGCGAGAGCAGAAATCCGAAACCAGCGAAGAAAAAGCCCAAGACGGAGATCCATGGCTTCTCGTGAAAAGTATGGGCCACAAGAAAGAAGAGTCCAGCATAGCTGGCCCAAAGCAGCCCTTTTGACCAAGTTGCATACCAATATGCAGTTAAATCAAATGAAATCTGTATCAAAACCACAATTGCGAAAGCTACTATTGGAAGATAGAGCTGGTTGGAAGCAATACGAAAAGTGCCACTGGCAATTTCTCGCGCTCCCCAGATGACAAGCATTGTCGCGGTCGCTACTTCGAAGACACAAATGCTCCACGGCTGTACAGCGCCAAATGCTAACGGTCCAAACCCAAGGACAGAGCAAACTCCTACTACCAAAACAAGATTGAGAATCCGCGCAAGCCGGCTGTCCGGTGTATAGGAAGCAAGCGGAGAAGTATCAGCGGCGCTACGTTTGGTTTGCAGGAGTGTCAGAATTTACTCCTTAAAAAGCAAATAACTTCCGCGAGACAGGAGTGTAACGCCTTAGCTAAGCGGTTGTCATTGAATGAATTAGAAAAATCAAGACGAACGTGGCGTACGAAACCCAATCGCGCACCAGCAGGGCGATTCGCTAAAGGTGATTCGCTCGAGGCCCGCATCTTGCATCATGGAGTTTATCTCTTTGCGTGTGAAGCGCTTCTCAAGACGTGTACCGAAACGATCGAGGGCGTCAGTACGCATCGAATAGAAGCTTCGATTTCGATATGAGGACAACGGAAAAGAGTCGATGTTTACCCCAAATCCTTCAAACAGCTTCGAGGTTCGAGCGAGCGGCCAATAGACAACTGCAGCTATGAGATCACAAAGGGGTGATCGAATGATGAATGGAAGGGCGCTAATCAATCTTCTGATTAGATCGGAGAGTTTCCAAACGAGTCGAAACCAGGTTGGACGATTGTCAAATGCGTAATAAAGATATATGAGAAGCGGCGCACCCGGTTTCAATTTTCGTGCGCACTCCTTGACTCCTTGTCGCGTGTCAGGGATGTGATGTAGCACCCCGAGAGAATATCCAAAGTCTAGCGAGTTGTCCGCGAGCGGAATAGCTTCCACCGAAGCACAATGGAAGCTACAGTTTGGATGTGTCCGAAGATTCCGACGAGCTACGTCCAGGGCAGCTGAGCTTGCGTCAATGCAATGGAGATGCCCCACACGGTCGGCCACGAAGTGAGCCCAACGACCTGTACCACATCCGAGATCGAAGCCTTCAGCGTTGGGCGACAGCTCATGCCAGGGAAAGATAGAGAAATATGATTCAAAGAGGGCCTCGAGATCTGGGTTTTCTAAGCCGGCATGGTCAAACTTACTCCACTCCTCGCCGAATGCCTCTACTACAGTCGGATCGATGTTTTTCATCCGACCTCCGAAACGGATCGCATATTGAATATTGTTTCAGACACTCAAATGAGCCAGTTCGATATGTTCGATGGATCTACACAGTCCACATGCTAGACAAGAGACGGAAGAGGAGTGTACCGCCCAACCTGCACGACTGTCATCTCTACTTTCGTAAAGGTTTGCAATCCATAGTGCCAATGGCCAGCGGCCGTTCGATACTGAAAATTCCAAACAGATGTTGACGCGAGCGATTATGTGCGAAGGAAGTTAGCTACGAGTAGTTTTTATTTGGGCAATTTACCGCAATGGCAAAGGAGGAACAACAGTTGACATTCGGCAAATTTCAATCATTTCTTGTCCTCTTCTTATTAGTATGTCTCGTCCAGGTCAGGTCGTCGGTTATGGCACAAGATGTAGACTCTGCACTGCTATCGGCTGAAAAAAGCAAGTCAGAAATTAACGTTCTCATTGATTGTGGTGCTCGTGGAGACGGAATAACAGATGATGGTCCCGCCCTTCAGCAGTGCATTGCGACGCATCCGGGCAAGACGATTGTTTTTCCGAGAACTCGGACGAAGGGGCGCTGTGATTTCATATTGAGCCAGACGCTGTCTGTTAAGTCTTACAGCACCGCTCTGGTTGGTGTAGGAGGAACCGCGAACAACAATACTACATTATGTTGGACCACCGATGTGACTGGCATTGTCTTTTCGGGAAGTGTCGGCGCAGCGGTGCGTAACCTGAATCTAAGCGGTAACTCACCCTTTGATCCAGCCAATGCGAAAACCTATACATCCGGCATATCCGATGGCGTGCGTGTCAGCGCAGGCCAGACGGCGATACGAGATGTGTTTGTGGATTACTTCTCGCGTCATGGGTTAAACGTTGATTCCACTCAAGGAGAACAAGCAGACATATGGATATTCGAGAATGTCCGGTCCGAACACAATCGAGGCGATGGTTTTCATTTCGTCGGTCAAGATGCCAACGCCGGATTGTGTCTAATGTGTATTGCAAGACTGAATCAAGGATGGGGATTTTACAATCAAGCAGTGATTCCGAGCACCTACATTGCTCCGTTGACAGACGGCAATCACAACGATCCGACGAGACCGAAAGAGACGGTTCCAGTCTCGCAAGTCACCGTTGCGAATGGAGTCGCAACTGTAACGACAACCATTCCACATCAAACGATCGCGGGTGATTGGGGACTTATTCAGGGATGCCCTGCTTTTGGCAGTAAAGCTGCAATTCTATCGGTTCCGAACTCCACAGCACTGCAAATACCAACGGGCAATGCTGATGGAGTCTATTGTGAGACACACTCCGCGACGTTTGGCTTTCAATCCGGTGCACGAGTCTGGGCTACAGGTCGCACTGTCTCTGACATGGAAACTAAAGCCGGAAGCAACTCCGTGACATCCGTTACAGCCCACTGGAC
>Ga0081540_1004435_pt1 | contig 10706 bp, 8 predicted proteins | sample TabmetS2T1R1_FD_71024 | JGI IMG/M metagenome (GOLD analysis project Ga0081540, IMG submission 71024) | Tabebuia heterophylla rhizosphere microbial communities from the University of Puerto Rico - S2T1R1 | ecosystem: Host-associated > Plants > Roots > Rhizosphere ... | reverse complement strand
GGTGCAGTCTGACTGGTGGGAGCCTGAATCTCCTCCGCGTGAACAGGTACAAAGCATTTCTCCACCTTGTACTCGTTGCTGCCGGAAAGGAGGCCGTAGTTGCATGTGCGAATCTGTGCAAAGGTCGGCGCAGGTTTTTGGTGGTAGGGCAGTGCCGTATGAATAGAATGTCCGGCTCTCCCCGTGCTTCATATACGGGCCTGTGCCGACGTCTCCGAGACCGCACATCATCTGCGCATGTGCTGGTATACAGAACAGTACAGTGAGCAGTATCAGTAGAGCCCGCATGTCGTTCCCCTGTGCGAGCATAGCCAGAAATTGGCTCAAGAAAAAGGCTCCGCATTTGCGCGGAGCTAGGCTGCGTACCCATAAAACCGGCCGGTGGCGCGACGAGGCTTACGTCCGCTTTGCCCCTGTAGCGACCAAGTTCGTGCGCGGCGCAATATGTCGCGATGGGCCACAAGCGGAAGTGAGTCATGATCGCCGAGACGTTTAGACCGCAAATACGGCCAGTCGCTCGACAACCCAGTACGCTGCCATGATCCCGATCGCATAGGTCACAGCAAGCCTGCCGTGTCGTTCGACAAAAACCGGAAACTTGATCCATTGGGCCAGTCGCAAGCCGGCCAGCACGGCCGCAATGAAGATCAGCTGTCCGACTTCCACGCCGATATTGAAAGCAAACAACGCCAGCGGAATATCGCCCTGGGGCAAGCCGATTTCCGTCAGCGCGCCGGCGAAGCCGAATCCATGTAGCAGGCCGAACGAGAAGGCAACGAGCCAGGGCCATTGCGCCGTCAGGCTCGGCTGTCCCCGATCGGACCAAATGATTTCACAGGCCAGCAGGAGAATGCTGAGCGCGATCGTTGCTTCAACCGGCGGGCCAGGCACGTGCACCATCCCCAATGTCGCAAGGCTTAGGGTGATGGAGTGCGCGATGGTGAAGGCGGTGACCGTGATCAGGAGGACGCGGCCGCGGCGCACGATCAGGATCAGGGCCAGCACGAACAGCAGATGATCGTAGCCGAACAGGATATGTTCGATGCCGTGCATCAGATAGGCGCGCGCGACCTCCAGTGAGCTGCGTGAGGTCGCGATCTCGATCCATGGCTTTGACGGACGCACCAGCGTGGTGGAGTAGCTGCCGTCGAGCAACTGCACGCGCACCAGCGCATCCGTGATGGTCGCTTGCAGGCCGACGATCTCGATGCGCGCGCCAGTGAGCCCGCTGTCCAATTCGATCAGCCTGCGTTCGACCAGCGAATCCGATAGTTCGCGCAGCGTCGGCTCGGTGACATTGCGGGCTTTTTCAGGGAATCGGAGCGCCACCGGCAGTCGCATGCCTGACAACAACGGCGTGCGCCAGACAATCTGATAGCGGTGCGGCGCAATCTCGGTGACTTCCATGTACGCCGGACGAGACTCGTGCGCGGACGCGCCGCCAAGAAAAGCGAGTGCTGCGAAAAGGATGCCGAGAATTGCGGATCGCAGTGTCAATTCAGGGCTTCTCCGGTAGCACGACCTCGTAGCGCGCCCGCATCGTATCGTAGGCTTTTGCCTTCGCCTGTGCGCGCTGGTCGGCGATCCAGCCCGCTTTGACGTCCGATTCGATCTCTTCAAATGCGGGCACCCTGCCCGGAGCCGACGAGTCGACAAAGACCAGGTGCCAGCCGTAGCCGGTTTCCACCGGTCCTTGCCATGAGCCAGGCTTGGCGTTCACGAGCGCCCGCGCAAAGTTAGGCCCGAACAGCTTGGCGATGTCGTCGAATGACCGATCGCCGTAGTAATCCTGGTACATGAAGGGATCGCCGAGAGCTGCGACGTCGCTCGAAGTGGCCGACTGCCCGGCGACCTGCTCAAGCGCTTTCGCTGCGGCTTCCCGAGTTCGTTCACCATGCCGATCGGAAGAAAAATAGAGATGACGGAACGTGACTCGCGGCAGCAGGGCAAATCGCTGCTGATTGTCGTTGAACCAGGCCCTGAGCGTCTCGGCCGAAGGGTCGTTGTCGACTGAAGCGCCTTCGGCCAGAAATTCCATTTTCTGCGCCAGGCGCCGTTTGACGATGGTGTCGTCCTTGTCGAGACCAAGCGCCATTGCCTCGCGGAACAGCACTTCCTCCCGAACCTTGAGCTCGATGAGATTTCGCATCTGCTCGGCAGTTGGCGGCGGCCGGCCCTGCGCCCGCCAGGCCACGCTCATTTGGACAAGATCATCCGGCGTCAGGACGATCCGGTTAGATGCGGACGTGTCCTCCGATTTGGGATGCAGGTAGCCGTAGCCGACAAACAGCGCCACGCCGATCAGCAGAAAATGAAGCAGCGGCTCACGCGACCATCGTCTTAGCAGCGATGGCCGAGCCGGCTCGGCTGCGTCCGGATTCGTGTTGGACGCAACGACTCCATCAGTTGGACGATCTAACGACACTTACAGGCTCTTGCTGACAACCTGCCAGGCTAGAACGGAGACCGCCCGGCCTGACCCAGGCTGAGCGTCTCCAGATTTATCGGCGTTGGAACGATCTCATAATTGGCGTAGCCGTATTCATTGCTGCGCGCGCCAAAATACTTGTCGCCGACCTTGTAGACCGTGACCTCGTAAGGCAGGTTTCCGAACGCGGTGACGATCTTGCCGTCCTTGATCGCATAGGACGACGGCGAGCCAAGTTCACCGCTATGCATGACGTCGCCAATCTGTCCCGGTTGCGGCAGGGTGCCGTCGACATTGGTGATCAGCCGCCGTCCGGCCGTGCTCCAGATCACCTGGAAGACGCTGCCGGTCACGTTGTTGCGGATCCAGGTCGACTTGCCGACGATCAAATCCTTGAGCTCGGCATCATTGAGCACGGTCGCGCCCGGCTGCTGTTTCAGGCTGGCGGCGGTCGTGCCGGGTTTGGCGGCCTGGCGCGCCTGCTCGGTCGGCGTGTACCAGATCGGCGAAGCCCAAGCGCGTTCCTGAATCGTTGCGGACACGTTTTCCGGAGGATTGATCCCGAGAGCCTTGGCCTGAATCGTGGTCCACCGCGGCGTCGGGATTTCGAGCGCCCGGGCGTAATAGAACGCGTCGAGACTGGGATCGAATTCCGGATCGCTCCAGACGGTCTTGAGCTCGACCGCGCCGATCGTGTTCTTGTAGCTTGCGTCCTGGATGTTGACGGTGCTGCCGATCGGCGCGACCTTGCCGTCGACGGGATCCGGCTTGCGATTGCCCGCCCAAACCACGTCAAAGACCTTCTCGAACGTCTGGCCGTCCTTGGTCCATCCCTTGACGATCTGGATGCGGTCAAGATTGCCCGATGTCGGGTCCTTCACGGCCCACACCGCAAAGGATGGCGTCTTCTTCTCGGCGGGCATCGAGGACAGGTCGCCTCCCATCGGCACCCCCTGCGCATAGGCGGTGCGGACCCACAGCCGGTCCTTCAGCCAGTCCGGAACGAGATTCCAGACTTCTCGGCCCTTCACGTCCTTGACATCCTGGCTGTATTGCCATCCGCCAAAGAAGCGGAGCTGAATGCGCGGCCCGCTGGTGGCGAAGGTCTCCTTGCGCTGCATGGCGTTGAACAGCGAAACGCGGGTGTTCTCCTCGGCCCATACGCCGGTGAGGCCGGCAGGATTCTCAAGGCGAACGTCGAGGCCGGCGAAGACGTGCCCCGACATGCGCTCCTTGTCGGTGCCGTCGTTGCGGGCATGGCCGCCGTAGAAGTTGTCCTGGCGGTAGGGAACGCCGGTATTGTGCGAGTCCGAGCCGCCGACGATGCCGAATTTGTAGGGGTTGTAGCCCCGCGCCACCTGCATCGCGATACCCGTCTTGTAGGCGTCGCGGAAGTAACTGCCGGGGATGGTCGGGAAACGTCCCGCGGGATCGCCGAGCAGATAGGTCAACACCTCGAAATTCGCGAACTCGTCGTTCGGCGAGAGACTCGGATGTGTCTCCGACTGCCCCTTGATCTGCTTGATCTCCGACAGCTTCTCGTTGCGCTCACGCGACTCGGCCCAGGCCTTGTCGATCGGCCGTCCCTTGAAATCGACCTCGGTCGGGAACATGATTCCGTCGGACAGGTTCGCGTTGTGCGAAATCGCGAGCAACTCGTTGCCGGCCTTGCGCTGGCCGTCCATCCAGTCCCAGAGATCTTCCGGAGCGTTCGAGTCGATGGAGCTGAACGGCAGCTCCGGCACCTTGGCGCAGTCCTTGAAGAAGACGTTACGGTGCATGTTGCGGTTGTCGGGCGTCGACGTCCATTCATAGGAACAGAACGCGGTGAACTTGCCCGGCCTGTTGTTGCGATCGGCGATCGCATTGTTCTCTTTCCAGATGTTGCCGGCGACTTCGGGGCTGATCAGCTCCTTGATCGGCTTCTTGTCGACGATGGTGTAGCCGAGCCAGAGATAGATTCGCTGGATGTCGGCGGCGCTGCGAACCTTCAGCTTTTCCGCGATCGGCAGCTTGCTCAAGGCTGTGCCGGGCGTATTCGCCTGCTTCACCGTGCCGGCATATTCGGAGTGATCGGTCACGCCCATCCAGTCCAGCGGGGTCGTGATCTTGATGGGGTAACCCATCGGGTGAAGGATGGTCTGCCCCTGCGCGTATTTGTAGGCGTCATCCGGCCCGGTCTTGGTGTTGCCGAAGATGTAGGCGTCGAACGACCAGCTGGTATGGACGTGGGTTTCGCCGAAATACGCGTTGCGCTCCGGGGTGGTCTGGGCGAACGCCGGCGATATCAGGGCGGTAGAGGCTGCAAAGGCGAACAATGCGATGCGATGGTTCTTGCTCTTCATGTCAGTACCCCTATTCGCGTATTCCAACTCCAACGATAGATCGACTCAGTGTACAGGCCGCCATCCCTTGCTGTCGATGGCAGCCCGCGCTTGTGTTCCATCATGCCAACCGGCCTACCATCAAGCAGATCGTCGGGCCGTCGCGCCGAGCACCGCCTCGTCGAACGATGGAAGCGGCTTGATCAGCGGAGCGAGCGCCTTGCCGGCTTGCTCCGAGGTCAACACGTTGGCCGGGTCGACGATTGACGCCTTGTCCGGATCGGGCTCCCAGACATCTTCTCCGACCAGCCGCCCCCGATCGTCATACGGCCAGATCATCTGGATCACATTTGAGTAGAGATACATGGAATTCTCCGTCCGCCTTGAAGCTCTTCGCAGCGAGAACGTGCTTCAGGATCGCCTCGGACAGAAAGCCGGGCAGATACGACATCACCTTGTTCGCCAGCAGAGACCGGCCGGCTACTTGCTGACGGACAGTGGTCACGGACGCGACAAAATTGTCCGCGACCGCGACCTTGCCGTCTCAATCGAAAGAACCCCGCGCCTTCTTTTCCCTCTTCTCAGTAACAGGGCGGATACGGATGGTAGCCGCAGGTCGGACGGTAGTATGGGTGGTAGTACGCGGCCGCACCGAGTGCGCCGGCATACATCGCGCCGCGGAATGCGCTGCGCCGGGCGACGCCGGCGAACGACAGCGGGGTGAACGGCCGGCCGATGATGTCGATGAAGAGCGCGGCCCCGCCGTCGGCGCCGGCAAGATCGCCTTCAAGCATCTGGATATTGAAGGTGAGCCTGTCGCCCTCGACCTTCGGATTCTTCAGGACCACGACGGCATCCTTCACCGAGCCGTCCTTGCCGAGCACAGAGACGGTCGCGTTCGGCGGGTTCTTGGCAAAACTGTCCTCGCCCGATCCCCATTCGGTGATCACATCGGCGGTAGCCTGGTGGCCCGCGGCCCGCACCGGACGGTCGGCAAAGATGATCGAGCTCGGTGACACGCCGGTGAGAACGAGGGTGTCGCCCTGAAACGTCGCGCCGCGCGAATTGAGAACGAACAGCGAGGGCACGATTTCCGGTTTGGCCGTTGATGGCGTGCCGATCGTCTTCAGGGCGGGCGGTGTTGCCGCGCTCTGGCCAAGCGCTACGTCCGTACCGCAAATTGTGATGGTGAGAGCCAGTAATGCGAAAATCTGATTCAATTCTGTGATGCGCATGACGTCCATTCCTTTTCTTGAAGTTCGTTCGATCGGCGTCGTAGCACCCTCGCTTGGAAGCGAGAGACCGTGCAATTTCGGCTGCAGTTTACGCCGCACCGGCATCCGCAGAATCAAAAACGTGCGCTGAAATTAGAGGTCTTGAGATTGCAGATTGGTGACTTCCAAGGCTGGTGCTTCGGCTACCTCCACGGGAATAGATTAGCACAACCAGAAAATGACGACCAGTGTCTGCGAACTGGTTGTGCGGTTCCCACCGCACACAACATTTTTGAATCTGAAGGAGTGCCGCGAATTCGACGCTGTAAGCGGGCCACCGGGCTGGAATACCAGGCCATCGTCTTTCGATTTCCGCCCGCGTGCCAGCGCCTCTGACCAGTTTGTTTGATTTCAATCAAGCCGAACTTTTTCTACCTCAGCGAGAACGCACAGACAATCATGGAGGTCGCTGCATGGTTTCGCGTTGTCGCATGGGTCCGCTCTTGATAATCTATGTCCCATCGTCTGGCAGTGACGTGTCCCGGTGCGCGGAGTATTCAGTGCAAAGAGGCAGCGAGCAGAACGGGTCGTCACTGATTTTCGGCGTGCGGCCTTCGCGGCAGCCCGCCCTTGTATCCATGATCCAACACTCATTCCGGCAACCGGTGTGCCTCGCGCGAGGCGGCAACCGGAGCCGGCTGTGCGTCGAATAGGGAAGACAAAAGCATGAAACCGTCGTTTCAAGTGTTCGCAGCAGTCACGGCCTGCGCCGCGTTGTCACTAACTCACGTGGCTTCGGCTCAGACGCCAGCGGGAAGACCTCTGGGCCTCGTCACGCCGGATCGGGTCGAGACTCGCATCGGCGCGCTTGAATTTAGGGATGGCGCACCGACGATGGAAACCGCCGAGAAGGTCCGCGACACGCTGGACTTCACGCGCGCCCTGAATACTTACAACAACAGCTTCCGCGGCGCATCGGCGTATGCCTTGGGCAAGGGCTTCCAGAGCATTGGCGCGGAGGACAACACACCGGTCATCTTCTCCGATTTGATGGACGCAAGGTCGCTGTTTCTCACCGCCAACGCTGACACCATCTACTACATGGCGGTAGTGAACCTATCGAAGGGCGCGATGGTGGTCGAGCAGCCCCCGATGGGACTAGGCACCATCAACGACATGTGGTTCTCGTGGATCATCGACATCGGCTTCCCGGGGCCGGATCGCGGCGAGGGCGGCAAGTACCTCCTCATACCGCCCGGCTACGACGGCACGCTGCCGGAAGGGGGCTTCTACGTCGCGCGCTCGAGGACCAACCGCGTGCTGTACGCAGCGCGATCGTTCCTGACCAACAATGATCCCAAGCCAACCGTTGAGCTGATCAAAAAGCATCTCAAGATCTATCCCTACACGCCGGGCGGCGTGGGTACGAGTATCGCGACAGCCCTCGAAGGCAAGGTACGGCTCGCCAGGAACCCGCCCACGCCTGAAACCAAATTCATCGAGGCCAGCGGCAAGGCGTTCAACACGATTCCGCCCGGCGATTACGGCTTCTTCGAAATGATCAACGAGAACGTCCAGCAGGAGCCGGCTACAAGTTATGACGTGGAACTCGCGGGACAGCTCGCCGCCATCGGCATCGTGAAAGGCAAGCCGTTCAAGCCTGATGCGCGGATGAAGAAGATCCTCACCGACGCTGCCGCCGTGGGCAACGCGACCGGCCGCGTGCTGAACTGGCGTTCTTCCGTACCTCATCCGGAGTGGGCGTACTACCCCGGCTCGATGTGGAGCAGCATGCTGTGGGAAGGTGGCGCCAACTTCGAGACGCCGCCGCCGGAGTTCACCAGGGAGGGCATGTTCAAGCCGCTCCCGCCGACCGGCGCACGGACTCTCGATTCGCGGACTGCATTCTACTACGGCTACACGCTCGACTCGCCGGGCATGATCATGCGCATTCCCGACGTCGGCTCACAGTATCTCATGGGCTTCGTCGATTCCGCCAACAACCCCTTCGACGGCGGCAAGACCTACAAGGTGACGCTGCCCAAGGGCATCCCCGCACGGGCGTTCTGGTCGTTCACGCTGTACGACAACCAGACGCGATCGATGCTGCAGACGTCTCAGCGCTATCCGCGCGCCGGGAGCCAGAACTATCCCAGTCCTGCGGCGGAGACGAGCGCCGACGGGACGACGACCATCTACTTCGCGCCGTCGCAACCGAAGGACGTCGCACGAGGAAACTGGATCGAGACCGACCCGGCGCGTGGCTGGTGGGTCATCTTTCGCCTCTACAGCCCGCTTCAACCGTTCTTCGACCGAACGTGGCGGCCTGGCGAGATCGAGCTCGTGTAGCGCGACGTCGATGCACCCTTCAACCCACCGCCGTCCTAGCGATTGCCACAGAGGTTGTCTTCGGACTCCCGCTCGTCTACATCGCCTATCAGAAAGACGCGATGACGAACGTGGCGACGCCCGAGAGCGGACGGGCGCCACTCAATCATTGCGGTCATCACCGCGGGTTGAAGCCGAGCACGTTGCGCACTCGCATGGACAAACAGCGCATCACGCGCGCAGCGGCACTGCTCGCCGGGCTCCCGACCGACCTCCCCGGCGACTGGAGCCTCCGCGCACTGCAGCGACAACACATCTCGGACGTGCTCGTGCTCACCGGGGGACGCATCGAGGGGGCGCACGGCGCGGCCGCGCTCCTCGGCCTGAAGCCCAGCACGCTTCGCACGCGCATCGAGAGGCTGGGCATCAGGCGTGAGTCAAGCGTGCATCGATCCTGAGGTGATCCGATGAGTTCGAATCGTGTCGCAACCAACTACGAGTTCAGCGGCGGTTTCCCGACCAGCGCGACGGCGGCGCGTGTCCATGACGACCAGGACTATCAGCGCGCGATCCAGGCCTATCGCTTCTTCTATCCCACGGTGGCGATGGAGTCGACATTCCAGGGCCAGCGCGACGCCGGTGCCGAAGACAACAAAAGCGCGCTGATTCTGGCCGGCGGTCCACGGCACAACCTGTTCACCGGCAATTCCGACACGCCGTACATGGGCAGTGCTGTCAATCTCAAAGCCACCGGACCGCTGGTCATCGAACTGCCCGCGGGCCCCTATCTCGGTCTGGTCAACGACCACCACTATGGCTGGGTGCACGATCTGGGTCTGCCCGGCGATGATGGTGGCAAGGGTGGCAAGCATCTGATTCTGCCGCCCGGCTATGACGGGACGCCGCCAACCGGGTACTTCGTCTCGCAATCACGCACGAACTACATCCTGATCGCCGCGCGAGCGCTGCCGCCGAACGGCGATTTGAAGGCCGCACTCGACAACCAACGGAAGATCAAGATCTACCCGCTGGCTCAGGGCGCCAACCCGCCCGCGTTCACCTACTTCGATCGCACGAGCGACAAGCTCGATCTCATGCTCATGGTGCGGTGGGAAGACAACATCCAGTACTGGGAAAAGCTGCACAAGGTCATTCAGGAAGAGCCGCCCATCGACCAGTTCCGCCCGATGCTCGGCATGCTCGCCAACCTTGGGATTGAACAGGGCAAACCGTTCGCGCCCGACGCCCGGATGAAGGCCATCCTTGAGCAGGCGGCCAAGGACGGGAAAGCGCAGATGCTGGTCGCGGGGTTCGCGAGCAGCCGGCCGGACGTCGCGGTGTGGCCCGATCGCAAGTGGGAGTACGCCACGCTGCGCTATGAAAACGGCGACTTCCAACTGCCCACCGGCATCGACATGGAAGCCCGCGACCGGTGGTTCTCGCAGGCGGTCGGGATGTCGCCGAAGATGGTCTTGCGGACAGAAGGGGCGGGCTCACTCTACTGGCTCGGCCTGCGCGACAAGACGGGGGCGTACGTCGACGGCAGCAAGACGTACAAGCTCGTGATTCCACAGCCAGTGCCGCAGAAGTTGTTTTGGTCGGTGACGGTGTACGACACCGAGACACGTTCACAGATTCAGACGGATCAGGACAAGGCGGCGCTCCGCTCGCTCGTCGAACTGAAGGACGTGCCGACCACCGAACCCACCGAGCTGTACTTCGGGCCGAAGGCACCGACTGGCAAGGAAAGCCGGTGGATCAAGACGATTCCGGGAAAGGGCTGGTTTGTCTACCTGCGTCTCTACGGCCCCACGAAACCGGCGTTCGACCAGTCGTGGAAGCCGGGAGATTTTGAAGAAGTGACGTAGTCCGTTCATCTGGCGCTACAGAGCGCCGGCAGCACGCATCGGAGCATAACCAATGAACGTCTCTTCGGAATCGCGCTACAGCCAGCTTGCCAGTCTTCCGTTTACCCACTCGCAGCTGTCGAAGGACGCGATCGCCGTCCTGGCGGACGAGCTGACATTTCAGCGTGGCGTGCAGCTCTATCTGTGGGCACTACCGTCGCTGAACATGTACGGCATGAAGGAAGCGTCCGAGGCGAAGTTCGGCAAGGGGTACAACGTCCTGCCCATCTTCAAGGATCGTCTCGATGCCAAGACGCTGATCACCACGCCCAACTCCGACGTCATCTACGCGCTCGGCTACCTCGATCTGAAGGAAGACGGACCGCTGGTGATCGAAGCGCCGCCCGGTCTGCAGGGCATCATCGATGATTTCCGGCAGCGGCCCATTCCCTCCGTGGGCGAGATCGACGGCAAACAATGGTCCGGCGACGTCGGGCTTCCCGGGCCAGACAAGGGCAAGGGCGGCAAGTACCTGATTCTCCCGCCCGACTTCACGGGCGACATC
>Ga0081540_1004434_pt1 | contig 10707 bp, 10 predicted proteins | sample TabmetS2T1R1_FD_71024 | JGI IMG/M metagenome (GOLD analysis project Ga0081540, IMG submission 71024) | Tabebuia heterophylla rhizosphere microbial communities from the University of Puerto Rico - S2T1R1 | ecosystem: Host-associated > Plants > Roots > Rhizosphere ... | reverse complement strand
GTCGCCCATGTCCGGCTGCTGCCGGTCACCGACGGCGACCGCACCTTCTGGCATTGGGAATCCCGATTCACCGCGCGGCCCGCCGATGCCGAGCGGTTGACGCAGATGGTCTCGGAACAGATCTATCAAGCCGGCTTCGATGCCATTCGAAGGCACCTGAAGGAGGCCGCATGAAAGCGGAGGCGAAGCGATGCCCGTCACGGTAAAGACATTCGCAAGCTCCGGCGAGGCGGCGTTGGCCTTGTCGTCCGACCGCGGCGCGCGCTATCTCGGCGGCGGCACGCTTGTCATGCGCGCCCTCAACGAAGGCGATATCTCGATCTCGACCGTTGTACGCGCGACCGATCAGGCGTTGTCTCGCATCGACATCGCAAGCTCGCGCGTCACGATCGGCGCCGGCGTCACCTTCGCAAGAATTTTGGCCGAACGCGATCTTGCCTTTCTGCATGCGCCGGCGCGTTCGATCGGCGGACCAGCCGTCCGCAACATGGGCACGGTGGGCGGCAATCTGTTCGCGCCCAGTCCTTACGGCGATTTCACCGTGGCGCTGCTGGCGCTCGACGCGACCGTCTCCGTCCAGGGCGGCCTCGGTGCCCGCGACATGGGAATCGGGGAGTTCCTGCAATCCCGCGAACGCCAGAGCGGCGCGCTGGTGCTGTCCGTCTCCTGCCAGCGGCCCGCCAGCGCGGATGCCTTCCGCTATCGCAAGATCGCCCGGATCAAGCCGAAGGGCGGTTCGGTGATCACGCTCGCCGCACATCTGCCGGTCAGCGGCGGCCGCGTTTCGGGTGCCCGCATCGCACTCGGCTCGATGGCCGCGATGCAAATGCGCGCGCGAGCCGCTGAACGAGCACTCGAAGGACGTGCGCTCGACGATGCAGCGATTAATGCCGCCGCAGCGGTGGTCGCCGAAGGCGTATCGCCCGCAGACAACGCGCTTGGCAGCGCCTGGTATCGCCGCGAGATTGTCGGCGTTCATCTTCGCCGCCTGCTATCCGGCTTGGAGTAAGCATTTATGACCAAGACCCCGCTCCAGTTTCGTCACAACGGCCGCGACGTCGCCCTGTTCGTCGACGGCGGCGTCAACCTGCTGGTCGCCCTCCGCGAAGGGATCGGCGACATGACGCCGAAATTCGGCTGCGGCCAGGGCGGTTGCGGCGCCTGCAGCGTGCTGATCGACGGCGAACTGCATCTCTCCTGCCTGACGCTGGCAGAGACCGTGAACGGCCGCTCGATCGAAACGCTCGACGGGCTGAAGGACGGCCCCAACCTGCATCCGCTGCAGCGCGCCTTCATGGAGCAATTCGCCGCGCAATGCGGTTACTGCACCCCGGGCATGCTGATGGCCGCGAAGGCGCTGCTCGATCGCAATCCATCGCCGACCCGTGCCGAAGTCATCGAGGCGATATCGGGCAATATCTGCCGCTGCACCGGCTATGAGCCGATCATCAATGCCGTGCTCGCCGCCGCCACGAGCGGACGCGCGCGCGCCTAGAGGGAACGACCATGCTGGAATTGCGCAAGGACATCTTCGCCGACGAACGCGATGACAATCTGAAAGAGATCGGAAAGGGCACGCAGCGTCAGGACATGCTCGGACATGTCACGGGCACCTCGACCTATTTTGACGACCACAAGCTGCAGGGCATGCTCCATCTCAAGGTATTGCGCAGCCCACACGCCCACGCCCGCTTGCGCCGCATCGACACGACGGAGGCGGAACGCTCGCCCGGAGTGCGGCGCATCATCCGTGGGGCCGACGTGCCGGTCAATCTCAACACCCTGCTCAGCCTGATCAACTTCGGCAAGGACGATGAGCCATCGCTCGCCGTCGACAAGGTGCGCTACAAGGGCGAGCCGATCGTCGCCATCGTCGCCGACAGCCCGCGCGAAGCCCATGAGGCGCTCACAAAGGTGCGCGTCGACTATGAGCCGCTGCCCGCGGTGTTCGACGTCGAGGACGCGCTGAAGCCGGGCGCGCCCGTCGTCAACGACGTCTACCCCAAGAACACTTTTGTCTATCACGATGTCTACGATCACCAGAAACTGCGCTTCGGCGATGTCGAGCGCGGGTTCACCGAGGCCGATCATGTGCTCGAGCAGCGCTACCAGATGTCGCCGATCGAGCATGCGCCGACCGAAACCAACGGTTCGATCGCGGCGCCCGACACCAACGGGCGCTATGTCGTCTACACCTCGACGCAGGCGCTGTTCTTCTCGCTCGACACCTGCGCAAAGATCCTCGACGTTCCCTCCAATACCTTCCATTTTATCGGCGGAACCGTCGGCGGCGGCTTTGGCGGCAAGGTGGATACGCTCACCGAGCCGCTCGCCATTCTCGGCGCGATGCTGACCGGGCGGCCGGTGCGCTATCAGCTCGGCCGCGAGGAGGAGATGCAATTCGGCTCGCCGCGCGGCGCCGAGCGCATCTACATCAAGGACGGCGTGATGCGCGACGGACGCATCGTCGCGCGCAAGATCCGCGCCTATTTCGACAGTGGCGCCTATACGCGGCTTTCCAGCTATGCCGTCGTAAAATGCGCAGCGCACCTGCCCGGCCCCTATACGATCCCCAACGTCCATGGCGACATCTACTGCGTGTTCACCAACCGCACGCCGGCGACCGCGATGCGCGGTTTTGGCGTCACGGCGATGGATTTTGCGCTCGAATGCCAGATGGACAAGCTTGCCCATCTCGTCGGCATCGACCCGATGGAATTTCGGATTCTCAACGCCTATCGCGACGGCGACATGAAGGCGCATCGGCGCGAGGCGAAAAACACCGCGCTGATCGAATGCGTCCAGGTCGCCGCCGAAAAGGCAAAATGGCCACTTCGCGAAGAGGTCAGGCGGATGTCGTCACGCAAGGACGGCGGCGGCAGCCGCGCGGCAATATCGCCGACGCCGCTTGAACCCGTACCGCAACGCGCCGCAATTTCGCAGCAGCGAACCACCTACGATCGCGCGCCGCCTGCGACGATCCAGCCACCGCCGCCCGCGCCGACGCCACCCCCTCCCCCGCAGGCGCCAGCGCCGTCCCACGGTGCCGCCCGCTTCTCCTCCGTCTTCGGCACCAGGAGGCGCTGACCATGGCAAGACATCGCGGACGCGGCATCGCGTCGATCAACTATCCCATCGGCATGAACCTCGGCGGCGACCCCAGCCAGGCTCTGGTTCATTCCAACCCCAGCGGAAAATTCACCGTGTCGCTGTCGTCGATCGACCTCGGCCAGGGCATGAAATCGGTGACGCGGCAGATCTGCGCGGAGACGCTCGGCGTGCCGGTCGAGGACGTCTATGTCGATACCGCCGACTCCGACACCGGACCGCACTGCATGGGCTCGTTCGCCTCGCGCGGCACGCATCGCGTGGGCAACGCGGTGATGGCCGCGGCGAGGGAAGCGCGCGGCGTCATGATGGAAGCCGCCGCCGAGGAGCTGGAGGTCAACGCCGCCGATCTCGACACCGACGGGCGCGGCAACATCCACGTCAAGGGCGCGCCGCACCGCTCGATCTCCACCAAGGACGTCGCCATCGCCGCGCAGTTCAAGCAGGGCAAGACGATCTCGGGGCGCGGGATCTTTCTGGTGCCGCTGTCGGAGGTCAATCCCGAGACCGGCGAGATGTCACCGGCCACCTGTTACGCGCACGCCTGTCTCGTCGCCGAGGTCGAGGTCGACGACGAGACCGGCGAGGTTGCGATGGTACGCATGGACAGTGCGTATGAGTTAGGCCGCGCGCTCAATCCACGGCTGGTGGAACAGCAACTCGTCGGCGGTGCCTGGATGGGCGTCAGCCACGCGCTGTTCGAAACGCCCGAGCCTTATTATCCCGACCCGGCGCACGGCCCGCGCGATTTCGTCGAGTATCTGATGCCCGGCCCCGGCGACATCTGCCCGCATGATATCGCGGTGCTGGAACGCCCCGCCGCCGATGGCCCGTTCGGCGCCAAGGGCCCCGGCGAGATGTGTGCCAATCCTGTGCTGCCCGCGGTCGCCAACGCCATTTTCAATGCGGTCGGCGTGCGGATGGATGAACTGCCGATCACGCCGGAAAAAGTCTTGCGGGCAATCAAGGCCCAGGGCGGCGCACGGCCGCAAGCGCGGCGCTGAGGTCTTTCCATGGTGGTACGCGGCAACATCGTCGGCATCGATAGTCCGGAGGCGCTCGAGCGGGCGTTGCGAACGGCGTATTACCTTGCCGACGACGGCCTCGCGACGGCTGCCTATCTCGCGCTGGCGCTCGGCAAGCCGCTGCTGCTGGAAGGCGCGCCGGGCGTCGGAAAGACTGAAGCGGCGAAAGCCATCGCCGCCGTGCTCGGCCGCCGCTTGATCCGCCTGCAATGCTATGAAGGCATCGACGCATCAGCCGCGCTCTACGAGTGGAACTATCCGCGCCAGATGCTCGCGATCCGCCAGGCCGGCGAGGAAAGCATCGATATCTATGGCGAGACTTTTCTGATCGAACGGCCGATGCTCGCCGCCTTGCGCGCGCCTGACTCCACCGTGCTGTTGATCGACGAAATCGACCGCGCCGACCAGGAGTTCGAGGCGTTCCTGCTCGAATTCCTCTCCGATTTCCAGATTTCGATTCCGGAGCGCGGCACGGTGCGCGCAATGGAACGCCCTGTCGTCGTGCTGACCTCGAACCGCACCCGCGACCTGCACGAGGCGCTGCGCCGCCGCTGCGTCTACCACTGGATCGACTACCCCACGGCCGAGCGCGAGGCGCGCATCGTGATGATGCGGGCGTCCAGCGTTGCCGAGTCAACCGCGCGCGCCGTCGTCGCCGCCGTTGGCAAACTCCGACGCGAGCCGCTCAGCAAGGCGCCGGGCATCGCGGAGGCCGTGGACTGGGCCGAAGCCGCCACGCTGCTGCACGCGCGCGGCGCCCGCTGGCCGGATGCCTTCAAGCGCTCGATCGGCGTCGCGCTGAAGGACGAGGAAGACCTCACCTTCATCTCCGGCCGGCTCGACGCCCTGATTGCGGAGGCCGCTGCGTGAGTGACGACCCGCAACTGCCGCGGCCGGTCCGCGTCTTCGTGTCCTTTGTCGCGCTGCTGCGCGCCAACGGCTTTTCAGTAGCGCCGGAACAGACCGCCGCATTTCTCGCGGCGATCGAGCTGCTCGGTCCGCGCAGCATTGAAACCGTTCGGCAGGCCGGACTTGCGACGCTCGCTCCGCCGCCCGAACGGCGCGCGATCTATGATCGACTGTTCGACCTCCATTTCCTCGGCAGCGAAGCGATCGATCACGCCGGCACGGAAGACGAGGAAGTGGTTCGCCTGCAGGAGGAAGGCCGCGGCGAAGACGAAACACTGCTGGCCGATGAAGCCAACGAATCCGGGCTTGCCGCGGCGCGTGCGGAAGCGCTGGTCGAACGCCGCTTTGCGCCGGGTGCGACTGGCGAAGCCTTGCGCCGACTGTCGCGGGAGGCCCCCACCCGGTTGCCGAGACGCCGCGGCCACCGGCGCATGCGCGCCCGCCGCGGGCCGTGGGCGGATCTGCGCCGCACCTTGCGCGAGAGTGTGCGCAACGACGGCGAGGTGTTGCGGCTCGGACGGCTGAAGCGGCGCACCCGTCCGCGCAAAGTATTGTTGCTGATCGACGTCTCCGGTTCGATGAAGGGCCGCACCGACGACAACATGAAGCTCGCCCACGCCGTGGTTCACGCGGCTCCCAATGTCGAGGTATTCACCTTCGGCACCCGCCTCACCCGCGTCAGCCGCGCGCTGCGTCTCAAGCGCCGCGAGCAGGCGCTGTCCGCCGCCGCGCATCTAGTCAGCGACTGGGATGGCGGCACAAGGATCGGCGATGCGCTGCAGGCGTTCCTCGCAGTGCCGCGGTTCGGCGGCTATGCGCGCGGCGCTGCGGTTGTCATTCTCTCCGACGGCCTCGAGCGCGGCGATCCCTCCGCTCTGCTCGATGCCGTCGCAAAATTGTCGCGGCGCGCCTGGCGGCTGAGCTGGTTGACGCCGCTGGCGTCAGGTCCCGGCTTTCAACCGCAGACCGAAGCGCTGATCGCGATCCGCCGCTTCGTCGATGATCTCGTCGACGGCGGATCGACCGCCGCGATCGTCTCTCATGTGCTCTCGCTCGGACAAAGGAAGGCCGCGTGACCGAAATCGTCGATGCCCACCATCATATCTGGCGTCAGGCCGACCTGCCCTGGCTGATCGGCCCGATGCAGCCGCGCATCTTCGGCCCCTATGAGCCGATCCGGCGCGACTATCCGATCCGCGAATATCTCGATGACCTCGCCGGCTCAGGCGTAACGCGATCGGTCTATGTGCAGACCAACTGGGTCAATGATCGCTTCGAGGATGAAACCGCCTGGGTGCAGGAAACCGCGAAGGACAACGGCTGGCCGCACGCCATCGTCTCCTATGCTGATTTCAATGTCGATGACGTCCGCCCGCAGCTCGACCGTCTGGCGCGCTATCCGCTGGTGCGCGGCGTGCGCATGCAACTGCACTGGCATGAAAACCCGCTCTATCGCTTTGCGGCACGGCCGGACCTCTGCGCCGATCCAAAAATCCGCCGGAACGTCGCGCGGCTCGCCGAGTACGGCTTCAGCTTCGATCTGCAGGTGTTCGCGCCGCAGATGGAAGGTGCCGCAGGCCTTGCCGAAGCCTGTCCCGATGTCACTTTCATCCTGCAACACGCCGGCATGCTGGAAGATCTTTCACCGCAGGGCCGATCTGCCTGGCGCGCCGGCATGACCCGGCTCGCGGCCTGCCCGAACGTCGTCTCAAAACTTTCCGGCCTTGGCACCTTCATCCACCTCAACGCCCCCGCGCACATCGCCTCGATTCTCACCGATACGGTGGCGATCTTCGGCGCCGACCGCTGCCTGTTCGGTTCGAATTTTCCGATCGAAAAACTTTGGACCACCTATCGCGAGCTGATCGACGCTTATCTCGCCGCAACGGCCACACTTGCCGCCGATCAGCGCGACGCCGTTCTGCGAACGACTGCCTTGCGCGTCTACCGGCTCGACCGATGACGGCATACGCCAATGAAAAGAATATGGGAGGGAACATATGCCGCTTGAAATCAAGATTTTGGACTACGGAGATATCGAGCTGGAATCGAGCTTTCTCGTGCTCGGCCGCGACTGCGGCCGGACCCGCCGTGTCCTGACGCTGGGCTTCCTGATCGTCGGCGGTCCCTATCCTGTCGTGATCGACACCGGCTACCGCTCCAACCAGATCATGGAAACGCTGGGCATGCGCGGCCTGCAATTCCACGAGAACATGATCGAGAACCAACTCGCGCGCCATGGCGTGCGCATGGGCGACGTCCGCTTTGTCTGCCACACCCATCTGCATATCGACCACGCCGGCAAGGACGACCTGTTTCCGATGAACACGACGGTCGTGCTCAACCGCAAGGAGCTGGAATACTCCGTTTCCGGCCTGATGCATCCGCAGTATCCGGCGCCCGACATCAAGCATCTGATCGACCGCCTGCATACCAGGAGCGCGCTGCGTTTTCTCGATCTCGAAGTGACCGGTCCGGTCGAGTTGATGCCGGGCGTCTATTGCGAGGCCGCCAACGCCCACACCGAAGGCTCGATGAACATTCACGTCCATACGGCTGACGGCATCGCCACCATCTGCGGCGACGTGATCTACGACTTCAACGATCAGATCGTCACGCCCTTCAACGAAATCCATGATGCCGAACCGCGCACGACAGGCAATCACGGCACGAGCAAACGGGCAGAGAAAGCAGCGATCAAAAAACTCCTGAGCAGTTCGCGCTATCTGCTCCCGGTCCACGACCGGCCGGCCAAGATCGAGGGCGGCAATGTGGTCGGCCGTCTGCACGATCAGGTGCCCGGCCCCGTGGTTCAGAGCCTGCCCCAGCGCAACTGGTTCCCGGCCTGAGCGCTGAAAGGACCGACCGATGACGCACGTCACGCTGCGCCCGGAATTCGAAAACCTGATCGACCCCTACGCGCCCGTCGGCCAGGTCGGGACAGGCTTTGAATTCACGGAGGGGCCAATCTGGCATCCGGTCCATCACTATCTGCTGTTTTCGGATATGCCGGGCGACGTGCGCCGGCGATGGGACGCCAAGCGCGGCGTCGTGGAGGTCAAGCGCCCGTCGAACAAATGCAACGGCATGACGTACGATGCCGAACTCAACTTGATCGTCTGCGAGCATGCTACATCGTCCTTGATCCGTGAGCGCCCCGACGGCCGCCGCGAGGTGATTGCCTCGCATTTCGAAAACCAGGAGCTCAACAGCCCGAACGACGTCTGCGTGCATTCGAGCGGCGCCATCTATTTCAGCGATCCCTGGTATGGCCGCATGCCGGTCTATGGCGTCGAGCGGCCTCGCCAGCTCGGCTTCCAGGGCGTCTACCGCGTTCCACCCGGCGGCGGCCCGCCAAAGCTCGTCGTCGATCGCCACCTGTTCGACCAGCCGAACGGCCTCTGCTTCTCACCCGACGAGCGCCTGCTTTATGTCAATGACACCGTACAGGCGCTGATCCGCGCCTTCGATATCGAGGCCGATGGCTCGCTTTCCAATGCGCGCGTCTTCGCCAGCGGCATCCGTTCCGAGCTCGAGCCCGGCTTGCCCGACGGCATGAAGTGCGATCAGCGCGGCAATGTCTGGGTCACCGCGCCCGGCGGCGTCTGGGTCTATTCGCCATCAGGCGAACTGCTGGGCAAGGTGCGCGTTCCCGAACTGGTCGCCAATCTCGCCTGGGGCGGCCCTGATTTTCGCACGCTCTATCTGACGGCAACCCATTCGGTCTATGCGATCCCGGTCAAGGCCGGCCCACGTCACGAGCCCTATATGAGCGGCCGCACGTCGGCTGGCCCCGATACCGGCTCCGTGCAACCCGCCCCGCCGCAACTTGCCGGCAGCGACATGCAGCTCGATCCGCGGCGCTGTGCGATGATCATTCAGGATCTGCAGAACGACGTGATCATGGAGGGTGGCGCATTCGCCGATTCCGGCTCGCCCGTTCATGCGCGCCAGCAGCGGGTGGTCGACAACGTTCGCCGCCTTGCGGATGCCGCCCGCGCCCGCGGTGTCGTCATCATCCATGTCTGGTTCATCGTCGAGCCCGGCGCGCCCGGCGTCACGCTCAATGCGCCGCTGTTTGAAGGATTGGTCGACAGCGGCGCGATGGTGCGCGGAAGCTGGGGCGCCGCGCCGGTGCCGGGGCTCGAGCCGCGCGCCGGCGACTTCATCGTCGAGAAAATGCGCATGAGCGCCTGGGAGGGCACACGGCTGGAGACCATCCTGAAGGCGACCGGCCGCGACATGATCATCAACACCGGCGCCTGGACCAACATGTCGGTCGAGCACACCGCCCGCACCGGCGCCGACAAGGGCTTCTTCATGATCGTGCCCGAAGACTGCTGCTCGACCATGAACGCGGACTGGCACAACGCCTCCATCAATTTTGCGATGCAGAACGTTGCCGTCGTCACCAACGCCGATGCGGTCGTCAGGGGATTGGGATGAACAGAGCGCGGCCATGCCCAAACTCTTTCACCTGAGCTGCTCGCCGCGCGCCGACTCGGAGTCCTCCGCCGGCGCGCGCGTCTTTATCGACCGCTTCCGCCAGGCACGGCCGGACTGGGACATCGATGTGATGAACCTGTGGCGAGATCACCTGCCGGAATTCGAGGGCTATGTGCTGGAGGCCAAGTACGCCCGCATCAACGGGCGGCCGTTCACGGATTCGCAGCGCGATGCGTTTGCGGTCACTGAGCGCATCGCACTCCGCTTCGCGCTTGCCGATCGCGTGCTGATTTCGACGCCGATGTGGAATTTTGGTATTCCCTACAAGCTGAAGCAATGGATCGACGTCATCACGCAGCCCGGCCTCGCGTTCCGCTTCGATCCGGCGCAAGGATACCTGCCGCTGTTCAAGGACAGGCCTACAATCGTGATCCTGGCAAGCGGCAGCGATTTCGTCACCGGCATGAATCGCGGCCGCATCGACATGGCGACGCCTTACTTGCGCGAGGCGCTTCGCTTCATCGGCGTCAGCGACGTGCGCTTCGTGCCGATCGGGCCGACCACCGGCCCGCTCGAACCGATCCGCACCGCGCGCGAAGGCGCGCATCGGCGGCTGGCCGAGATGGCCGCGCGATTTTGATCCGGCAGGCTTGGCGGAACCGGAACATTTGCGGCAATATTGCGCTTACCCGGTTGCGCCGAAAGGAGGCCCCGTTGAAGTGCTACGAACTGCAGGGACCGAACGGAGTAGATGGACTGGCGCTCGTCGACAAGCCCGTGCCGGAACCCGGTGAAGGTCAGGTGCTGGTTCGGCTGAAGGCAGCCACGCTGAACTATCGCGACCTTCTCACCGTAAAGGGCGGCTACGGTTCGCGTCAGAAATTTCCGCTCGTGCCAGTTTCGGACGGTGCGGGCGTGGTCGAGCGGGTCGGCCCGGGCGTGCGGGAATTCGCGCCCGGCGACCGCGTCATCGGCAGCTTCTTTGAAAGCTGGACCAGCGGCGAGCCCAGCGAAGCCAAGATGCGCCGCGCCCTCGGCGGCTCGGTGGACGGCGTCCTGGCGCAGTATCGGATCTTTCCAAAACATGCGGTGGTCAAAACGCCGGAGCACCTCAGCGACATCGAAGCCGCAGCACTGCCCTGCGCCGGGGTCACGGCCTGGAGCGCCGTCGTCAAGCTCGGTGGCATAAGACCCGGGCAAGCCGTTCTGACACAAGGCA
>Ga0081540_1004433_pt1 | contig 10710 bp, 10 predicted proteins | sample TabmetS2T1R1_FD_71024 | JGI IMG/M metagenome (GOLD analysis project Ga0081540, IMG submission 71024) | Tabebuia heterophylla rhizosphere microbial communities from the University of Puerto Rico - S2T1R1 | ecosystem: Host-associated > Plants > Roots > Rhizosphere ... | reverse complement strand
GGAACCGTCCCACCCCTGGTGTCGGCCCCCTCGAATTGCTCCGGCTTGAACGCCTTCACATAGTCGGTCGCCTTCGCGATCCGCTGCTGCAATTCCTCAAAGCTCGTCTCGGTGTCGGGCGTCGTCGGCACCTCGCTGCCGGTCAGCCGCGCGCAGGTTTTCATGGCGAGATCGCAGGCGGTCTGCACCTGCCGCGTCAGCGGATACATGTCCGGATAGAGCCGCGCATTGAGCAGCACCTCGGGCTGGATGTTCTTTGCCTTGCAATGCGCTTCCGCTTTGATGAGCAGGCCGGAAAGGCTGCCGAGAATCTGCAGGAAAGCGGGCACGGTGGCGTCGTGGAAAGACATGTGATGCTCTTTTCGTGATGTGGAATAACGCCTCGGGAGGATGAGGTGTTTTTCGAGATGGGAGGGCACGCGGAAGAATGCAACGCTTGTCGCCGACCGATCGCGAACATTATTCCCCGACTGTCATCGCCCGGCTTGACCGGGCGACCCAGTATTCCAGAGCAGTTGCAATTGAGCCGAGAAGCCGCGGCGTACTGGATGCCCCGACGGAGCCTGTCATCGGGCTCGCCAAAGGCGAGGCCCGGTGGCGGGGCATGACGATGAACCTCAATTCATCGCGCTTGGGCGCGGAACGCCGCGCATCCGCGCCAGCAACTCGGCTGTCGGCCAGGAATCCGCGGGCAGGCCATATTTCACCTGCATCGCTTTCACCGCCGTGCGGCTCAGCTGCCCCATCACGCCGTCGACCTTGCCGACATCGAAGCCCGCGCGCACCAATAGTTGCTGCAGCTCCTTGAGCTCGTTGAGGGGCAGCTGCGCCACCGGCACGGATGGATGCCGCATCGGCGGGGCGCCGGCGATGCGGCTGGCGAGATAGCCGGCGGTGGTCGAATAGATCAGCGAATTATTCCACTCGGTGTAAGCGGCGAAATTCGCATAGGCCAGGAACGCCGGCCCGGTGCGGCCCATCGGCAACAGCAGCGAGGCCGGCAGGTCGTCGTTCGGCAGCGGCCTGCCGTCGGCATAGGTGACGCCAAGCTGCGCGAATTTCGCGCGCGGCATTTTGACGGTGAGGTCGGCCTGCTCCCACGGAAAATCCTGCGGCGCGCGCACTTCTTGCAGCCACGGTTCGCCGCGCCGCCATTTCAGCCCGGTGGCGATGTAGTTCGCGGTCGAGCCGATGACGTCGGGCGCGCTGCGCAGCAGGTTGCGATGGCCGTCGCCGTCATAATCGACCGCATAGTTGAAATAATGCGTCGGCAGGAATTGCGTCTGGCCGAGTTCGCCGGCCCACGAGCCGATCATCTCGGACGGCGAGAGATCGCCGCGGTCGATGATCTTCAGCGCGGCGATGGTTTCCTTCTGAAACATCTCGGAGCGGCGGCAGTCATACGCCAGCGACACCAGCGACGGCAGCGTGTGCAGTTTGCCGAGCTCGGCGCCAAAACTGCTCTCCAGTCCCCAGAATGCGGCGATCACGGCCGGCGGCACGCCATATTCCTTCTCGGCGCGGGCGAACGCCGCCGCATGCATCCGGATTCGCGCCTGCGCGTTCTTTGCCGCGCTCTCGGACGCCCGGTTTCTTGCGAAGTCGGTGAACACCTGGCCGAACACGCGCTGGCCGCGGTCGCGATTGACGATGCCTTGGTCGTAGACGAGGTAGGGCGCAGCCTCGGCGAGCGTGCGCTGCGACACGCCGTCGGCAACCGCCTGCTGTTTCAGGTCGGCCAGAAAGCGGTCGAAGGACATGCCGTTGTGACACGCCGCCGCCCGGGGCGATGGCCTGACGGCGGCGGCCGGCTGGTCGGGTGCCGGGGCAACAGGCCGCGGGGCCGTCGCGGCCGGCCTCGCCGGTGCAGGCCGGACGGGAGCGGGCGCCGGCTGGGCCGATGCAAGGGATGAAAGGGACAAGGATACCGCGGCAGCAACGAGACATCTCAAGAGCGGCATCCATATCCCCGCGAAAATTCGTGAATCCGAAGCCAAGTTTTAAACCGGCAGGCCCGATTAGCCTACGGCTCCGCCTGTAGCCCGGATGAGCGCAGCGACATCCGGGGTCCGGCGGTCCCGCATATCGCTACGCTCATACGGGCTACAATTCCGCCCCGGAACAATCCGCCCGCAATCCCCGCCGCATGCATAGGTGAACCCGGTCTCGCAGGCTGTTCCAACCGCCTCCCGCCGTGTAGGGTCGCCTCACTGCCGGGCCGGTACAAGGCCAGCGTCCATATGGGGCGGGCAGGAAAAAGGGAGATCGCGGAAAGACCATGACGGAACTCCGATATCTGGCGCCGGCTACGCTTGATGAAGCGATCGGCGCATTTGCGAAAGCCGGCAGCGCCGGGCGTATCCTGGCCGGCGGCACCGATCTTCTGGTGCAGATGCGATCCGGCGTGCTGAAGCCCGGCGTGATCGTCGACATCAAGAAAATCCCGGAAATGATGGGAATCGAGCAGACCGCCGATGGCGGCTTTCGCATCGGCGCAGCCGTGTCCGGCATGGCGCTCGCCGAGCACGACACGTTCGGCAAGATCTGGCCGGGCGTGCTGGAAGCCGTGAACCTGATCGGTTCCAAGCAGGTGCAGGGCCGGGCGTCCGCGGGCGGCAATCTCTGCAACGGCTCGCCGGCCGGCGACAGCGTGCCCGCGATGGTCGCCGCCGGCGCCGTCGTCACCGTGCAGGGCCCGAACGGCCGCCGCGACATCAAGGTCGAGGATGTTCCCGCCGGTCCCGGCCGCACCAATCTCAAGCCCGGCGAAATACTGTTGAGTTTCACCCTGCCGCCGCGTCCGAGCGGATCGAGCGATGCGTATTTGCGCATGATCCCGCGCACTGAAATGGATATCGCCGTGGTCGGCGTCGGCGTCAGTCTCGCCATGAAGGACGGCACTGTCACCGCGGCCCGCGTCGGCCTCGGCGCCGTCGCGCCTACCGTGCTGCTGGTCGAGGACGCCGCGAAAGCACTGATCGGCTCCAAACTCGATGACGCCGCGCTCGCCAAGGCGGCCGCTGCCTGTTCCGCCGCCTGCCGTCCGATCGACGACAAGCGCGGCACCATCGCCTACCGCATCAGGGTGGCCGGCGTGCTGCTCAAGCGCACCGCCGCAATCGCCGCCCAACGCGCTCAAGGAAAATGATTCAATGGCCAAAGTTCACGTCACCACGTCAATCAACGGCGAGCCGATGGAATTCCTCTGCGAGCCGAACGACACCATGCTCGATGCGCTGCGCGGGCCCTTGGGTCTCACCGGCTCCAAGGAAGGCTGCGCCTCCGGCGATTGCGGCGCCTGCTCGATCACGCTCGACGATCGTCTGGTTTGCTCCTGCCTGATGCTCGCGGTCGAATCCGAAGGCCACGAGATCGGGACCATCGAGGGCATGGCCAACGGCGAGCATCTGCATCCGCTGCAGCAGAAGTTCCTGGAGATGGCCGCTCTTCAGTGCGGCATCTGCACTTCGGGCATGCTGGTCGCATCCGCCGCGCTGCTGAAGAAAAATCCGGAGCCGAGCGAGGAGGAAGTCCGCTTCTGGCTCGCCGGCAATCTCTGCCGCTGCACCGGCTATGACAAGATCGTCCGCGCGGTGATGGAAACCGCCCAGGAAATGCGCGCCCAATAAAAGCTGGAGCCAGCCCAATGAACATCGTCACCAACAACAAGTGGATCGGCCAGCGCACCATCCGTCCCGACGGCATGGACAAGGTCACCGGCCGCGCCCAGTTCGCCGCCGACACCACCATGCCGGGGATGATCTGGGGCAAGGTGTTGCGCAGCCCGCATCCGCATGCGCGCATCAAATCGATCGACACCTCCAAGGCAGAAAAACTGCCGGGCGTAAAAGCCGTCGTCACCTCGAAGGACATCGTCGACTTCCCGATCGCCAACGGCGCGGTCATGCTGGGTATCCAGGATATGCGCTGGATGTGCCGCAACGTGATGGCGCGCGACAAGGCGCTGTTCCCCGGCCATCCCATCGCCGCCGTGGCCGCGACCACGGAAGCGATCGCAGCGGAAGCCTGCAAGCTGATCGAGGTCGATTACGAGGTACTGCCGTGGTCGATCGAGATCGACGACGCGATCAAGCCGGATGCGCCCATCCTGCACGAGTTCAACAAGTTCGACGGCAAGCCCTCCAACATCGCCGGCCGCCTCGAGCACAAGAAGGGCGACATCGCGGAAGGTTTCAAGAAGGCCGATATCGTCATCGAGCGCACCTTCAACACGCGCCCCGTGCACCAGGGCTATATCGAGCCGCATGCCTGCCTGATCTCGGTAGCGCCTGACGGCAAGACCACGATCTGGAGCTCCAGCCAGGGCCAGTTCATGGTACGCGCGATGACGGCGCATCTCACCGGCATCCCGCAGAGCGACATCCGCGCCATCCCTGCCGAGATCGGCGGCGGCTTTGGCGGCAAGACCATCGTCTATCTCGAACCGCTAGCGACCCTGCTTGCGAAAAAATCCGGCCGCCCGGTGAAGATGGTGATGACGCGCGAGGAAGTGATGCGTGCGACCGGCCCCACCTCGGGCTCGAAGAGCACGGTGAAGATCGGCGCGACCAAGGACGGAAAAATCGTCGCCGCGCACGGCACCTTCTATCTGCAGGCCGGCGCCTTCCCGGGCTCGCCGATCCGCGGCGCGGCGGGGTGCAGCTTCACGCCCTACGACATCCCGAACCTGCTCTCCGAAGGTTTTGACGTCTGCTCCAACCGCTCGAAGGTCGCGGCCTATCGCGCGCCGGGCGCGCCGATCGGCGCCTATGCGGTGGAATGCGTGATGGACGAAGTCGCTAGCGCCTTAAAGATGGACCCGCTCGACTTCCGCCTGAAGAACGGCGCCAAGGAAGGAACCAAAGCGGCGCACGGCCCGACCTTCCCGCGCATCGGCTATCTCGAGACGGTGGAAGCCGCCAAGGCGTCAGCGCATTACGCCGCGCCGCTCGGCGACGGCCATGGCAAGCCGCGCGGCAGGGGCGTTGCTTCCGGCTTCTGGTTCAACGCGGGCGGTGAGTCCTCCGCGCAAGTCAACATCACCGAGGACGGCAACGTCGTCGTCACCACGGGACACCCCGATATCGGCGGCTCGCGCGCCGGCATCGCCAATATCTGCGCCGAGCTCCTCGGCATCGACTACCGCCGAATCTCCGTCATCATCGGCGACACGCAGACCGTCGGCTTCTCCAATCTCACCGGCGGCAGCCGCGTGCTGTTTGCGTCAGCGATGGTGGTGACGCAGTCGGCCGAAAAGGTGATCCAGACGCTGCGCGAGCGCGCCGCCAAAATCTGGAACATCGATCCGGAAGCCGTGAAGTGGGAGCAGGGCGCTGCGCATCCGGCCAGCCCCAATGCCGGCCAGTTCCCCCCGCTGACGCTGGAAGAGCTCGCCGAGAAGGCGCCCGCGATGGGCGGACCGATCGGCGCCGGCGTGCAGCTCAACACGCAAGGAGCGGATGGCGGTTTCGGCACCCATGTCTGCGACGTCGAGATCGACACCGAGCTCGGCATTGCCCGCGTGATCCGCTACACCGCCGTGCAGGATGTCGGCCGCGCCATCCACCCCGGCTATGTCGAGGGCCAGCTGCAGGGCGGCGTCGCGCAAGGCATCGGCTGGGCGCTGAACGAGGAATACATCTACACCAAGGAAGGCAAGGTCGATAATCCCGGCTTCCTCGACTATCGCATGCCGGTCTGCTCCGACCTGCCGATGATCGACTGCATCATGGTCGAGGTGCCGAATCCAAAACATCCGCAGGGCGTCAAGGGCGTCGGCGAGGTGCCGCTGGTGCCTGTGATGGCTGCGGTCGCGAACGCGATCTACAACGCGCTTGGATTGCGCTTCTACAGCCTGCCGATGTCGCCGCCGAAGGTGAGCGCAGCGCTCGACGCCGGCATGAAGCAGGCGGCGGAATGAATGAGTTGAGCTGTAGGGCGGATTAGCCGTCAGGCGTAATCCGCCGGCTTTCCACGGATATAGCAGCGGCGGGTTACGCCTTCGGCTAACCCGCCCTACGAAATGCGATGGGGCAGGGGGTCGGCAACCACACTTTTCGAGGGCGCACGACGCGCCCTCATGGAGGAGAGGAGACGACAATGCCAAAATTCGTGATCGAGCGCGAAATTGCCGGAGCAGGCAAGCTGTCGCTGCAGGACCTTCAGGCGATCTCCCAAAAATCCTGCAACGTGCTTGAGAGCATGGGCCCGCAAATCCAGTGGGTGCAGAGCTTCGTCACCGACGAGAAGATCTATTGCGTCTACATCGCTCCCAATGAGGCGGCGGTGCGCGAGCATGCCAAAAAGGGCGGCTTCCCCGCCAACAGCGTCGCACGCGTGCGCCAGATCATCGATCCGACCACGGCGGATGCGGCGGCCTGAGGCAAGCAGTCGTCGGGTCGTTGAGCCAACGGGTCGCGCGAACGCGCGACTCGTTGACTCGACCCACCCCTGCAAAACGAGGCTCGCATGATCCAGCAACTGCGCATCTACGAAATCTTTGAAAAGAACAAGGCCGCCTTTCACGCCCGCTTCCGCGATCATGCCGCGCGCATCATGCGCACGCGATACGGCTTTCGCATTGTCGCGATGTGGGAAACGAAATTCGGCGACAGAACGGAGTTCGTCTATCTGCTGGAGTGGCCGGACGAGGCGACCAAGACGGCGGCATGGGCAGCCTTCATGGCCGATGCCGAATGGTCCGAGATCAAGCGCGTGACCAGCGCGGAGCACGGCGTGATGGTGGGTGAGATCGAGGATCGTGTACTTCGGCAGGTCGATTACTCGCCGGCGAAAGCCAAGCTCGCCGCTTCGGCCCAAGCGTAGGGCGGATTACCGGTGAAATCCGTAGTATGGGTTGAGCTCTTGCGAAACCTATCATCGCTAACACGAGTGCGATGGGTTCCGCGTTCGCTCAACCCATCCTGCGATCCAAGAGCAATCAGTGAAGCGCATATGGACAATCGTTGGCGTAGCTGACGTGCGGCGGAGCTTCGACTGGTACCAGTCGCTGCTCGGTCTGCCGGAGACCGTTCCCGCCCATGACTATTTCGGGCAGATCGTCGACTCCGACGGAACGGTGCTGCTCTCCCTGCACGCGTGGGGCGCCCACGAGCATCCCTCATTGACAAGCCCCGACGTCGTCAGGCCCGGCAACGGGCTTCTGCTGTTCTTCCGAGTGGACGATTTTGACTTGGCCTTGCAAAGGGCGCGCGCGCTGGCCAACCGGCTTGACGAAGAGCCGCATGTGAATCCCAACACCGGAACGATGGAGTTTTCGCTTCGCGATCCTGACGGATACTATGTCAGCATCAGCGCGGTTGATTAGCCGCGTGGGATGGGTTGAGCGTCTTCGTGAAACCCACCATCTGCCGGCGGGCAGAACGATGAGTTTCGCTTACGCTTTGGCTGTAGGAGCAACTCAAGCGCGTGACCAGCGCCGAGCACGGCGTGATGGTGGGTGAGATCGAGGATCGTGTGCTGCGGCCTGGACTATTTGCCGGCGAGGGGGCAAAGCCTGCTCGTCGCGTGATTGCGTAGGGCGGATTAGCCGAAGGCGTAATCCGCCGTTTTTCCCGCAGAGCAGTGCGGCGGGTTACGCTTCGCTAACCCGCCCTACAGGAGCGATCCAAATCAAAAGACCAATTCCCGGTGAATGCACTCGGCGTTCTCAGCCATCACTTCGATCGCAAGCGCAGGCCTGGGTGCGGTTTCTAGACAGCGCAAATCCGCGGCGAGGTGTTTTGCGAAGACGACGGCGTCCGCGGGGCCCGCAAACTCGCGGCCCAATTCGTCGTCAATTCTGAGCTTGTCGTGCGTGTTGAAGAAGAAGCGCATGCGACCTCCACGGCTCCAGTATGCGGGAAGCCCGCGGCACCGTCTTGATCTCCGTCAAGCCGCCATCGCGTGCGCGTCCGTGCGAACCGTTCGTCCCATTCCGCCCAACATTTCCGGCCAGATCATTGAATTCGTTCTCCCACCGCAATAGCCTCCCTTGCGGAGGACCATTGGCATGGGGCCGCGCGGCGACGGGGTCAGGCTTTTCATCACCATCCTGCTGCCCTTCGTCGTCATTTTCGGCGCGATCGAGCTTGTCATTCGCGTCACCGCCGCCGGCGAGATTGCCTTCTTTCGCACAGTCGTGGGCGAGATCCCGCCGCATGTTGCGATCTTCAGGAACCCGGATACCAGGATCAGGAAGTTCCAGTTTCCGGTCAATCCGCACACCGCCGATTCCTTTCTCGCCTGGAAGAACCAGTCGAACCTCGGGCAGGAGCCGTATCTCACCACATCGCACGGCATCTACTCGCCGCACGAGATCGCCTACGAGCGCGACGGCAAGCGCTACCGGCTGCTCATTCTCGGCGACTCCTCCACCGCGGGGCTGGGCATCGACAAGCAGTCCGACACCTGGCCGCAGGTGCTGCAGCGCCTGCTTGGCGAGCAGTTCGAAATCGTCAATGCCGCGGTGATTGGCTATTCGACCGAGCAGGCGCGAGCCGCACTTCTTCGCGAGTACTACAAGTACAAGCCCGATGGCGTCCTGTTCTATTTGGGCAACAATGACGGCTTCGGCTCCAGCGTGCCCGACCGCCGCCTGCTCGACGTGACGCAGGCCGGAAAGTCTTTTCTCGCCCGCGTCGAGAACTGGCTCGTCGATCACTGGGCGACCTATGTGTTTCTGAAAGCGGCCGCGAAATACGTCAACCAGGTCGCGTTCGACACCGACCTCGGCGATGAGGCGCTCAAGTTGCCGCGCGTTCCCCTCGATCAGTTTCGCGAAAACATGGAGGCCATGGTGCGCTGGGCGGAAGGGGCGGGCAGCGACATCTATATGCTCATTCCGCCGGTGCCGCTGGAATATCCGCCGCGCATACTCGAATACGATTTCCGCCGCGCCTATGAGCCGGGCTTTGGCAAGAGGAACGGATGCCTCGAAGACGGCAAGGCGGCGAGCGACCTGCTGCCTGCGCTACTAAACACCGACGTCACCGCGCCGCGTTATCCCAAATACGATCTGCCGATCGGACGATACGCCAACCAGGTCGTGCGCTGCTTCGACGGCCGCCTCGCCGAGCAGCGCGAGCGTTTTTCAAAACTGGTGGAGAGCGGCGCGAAGGGTCCGGATGTCTACAACAATTTCGGCTACGTGCTGGCCCGCTCCGGCGACGGAGAGGCCGCGCTCGCCGCCTTCCTCAAGGCGATCGAGCTTGCGCCAAAGGTCCCGCACTTCCACTACAATGCGGGGCTGACGTATCGCCGGCTCGGTGACGAGCAGGATGCGCTGGCGCAGCTGCAGGCGGCGATAGACCTCGATTTCACCTCGGCCCGCATCCAGTCGCCCTATGTCGCCGAGCTGAAGAAGATCGCGGGCACCGAAAGGCGCATCGTCCTCATCGATGCTGGCGCGGCGTTCCGCACCTGCGATAACGAAATGCTGTTTGCCGATCACGTGCATCCCAACGAGAAGGGGCAGGCGCTGGTGGCACGGATCGTTGCGAACGCGCTGGCGGCGCGCCGCGCGAACGCGTGTGAGGGGGGCAGCTGCAGCCGGCCGGAGGTGACGGCGATTTGCGGCAAATAGGGCCGCTGGGTGCTGCGCCGCTCAATCGGTAGTGAGACTTCCGCTTCGGTATTGCGCCGCAAGCGATGCTGGCTGGTTCTGGTTCGGGGTCGGCGAGATGACAGAAGACATGACCATGGTGAGGTAGACGGCGAGCCAGACGCTTGCCACCACGATTGTCCCTTTGTGATCGTAGGGAGGAACGTCTGGGCCGGGCCCTGATCCAACGATTTCATTGTCATTGAACGAGGCATCACAGCGGTCTTCGGGCGGTGGCGCTGTTGCCCGCCGCGATCGACCTCTGTCGTCTGCACCCCCTGGAGAGACCGCCGCTTTTTTCATAACCGTCTCCTTCGAAGGACTGGTCCGCAGCGATGAGCGCATTAGGTCTATTGGTGTCGCTCGGCCGCAGAGTCCTTCCAGCTCTTCTGCAGGCCCGCCACTTCATCTCTTCTTTGGTCGGTGAAGTGCGCAAGCAGTAGCAAGAGGATAAGGATTGAGCTGTAGAGGCCCGCCAGTCGGAATCGCCAGCGGCCTCCGATCGTTCGGTACTCGCGCGCTGCTTCATTCTTGAGTTCATTCATGGCTTCACCCATCGAGGAAATGAAAGAGACGTAAGAACGTGAAGTGTCAGAGCGCCTTCAAGACCATCAGGATTTCCCGCCATAGGCGCCAGCGGGCGGCGAAAACGCAAAGACGTCGTCAGGTATGAAAAGGTGCTTGGAAAAAGACGGCTTGATTCAGGGTCTTGGTCGCGCCTGAAAATGTGCAAAGAATTCACGGCGAGGCATCGGCGCGTAAAATGCTCTTACCGGAAGCTGATGACATTTTCGTGTGGGGCAATTCACATTTCGAGGTCACAAACTGGCGAGTGATCGCGTGTTTGTCCTTCCGTTGCCCCGCGGAGACAGTTTCGGCGGGTGACGCTGGCGCTAAACCGCCCTACGGCTCATCAGGCTAAGGCTGTCTTGTACAGCGGCGAGGTCGGTGGGGACGCCAACGCAAGGCTTTGCAATCTCCGGCGTTACCGAGTGTTGATAGTCCTAGAGCGAGATGACTTTTCTTCGAATCGTCATCTCACTCTAGCTCTTTGTTGGAGCATGATCTTTTCGGAAAACCGCTTCACACTTTTCCGGATCATGCTCTAG
>Ga0081540_1004432_pt1 | contig 10712 bp, 8 predicted proteins | sample TabmetS2T1R1_FD_71024 | JGI IMG/M metagenome (GOLD analysis project Ga0081540, IMG submission 71024) | Tabebuia heterophylla rhizosphere microbial communities from the University of Puerto Rico - S2T1R1 | ecosystem: Host-associated > Plants > Roots > Rhizosphere ... | reverse complement strand
CCTCGTACTGGACCACCTCGTCGACGAGCTCTGCACCGTGTTCGCGGAGTCGAGCGAGCGCCTCGTCGAGGTCGTCGACGGCGAACATGACACGCAGGTAGCCCAACGCGTTCACGGGAGCGTTCCGGTGGTCGGCCGCAACGGCCGGCGTGACGAATCGTGAAAGCTCTAGTCTGCTCTGGCCGTCCGGCGTGCGCATCATGGCGATCTCGACCTGCTGGCCGCGCAGCCCGGTAACACGCCCCGACCACTCCTCGTCCACCGTCGACTCTCCCTCGAGCTCGAGCCCGAGCTCGCTGAAGAACGCGATTGCCGCCGCCAGATCCTCGACGACGATGCCCACGTTGTCCATGCGTACCGCCATTTGCCCAAGCTACAGCGTGTCGCCTGAGGGGCTTTGTTCAGGTCGCCGGCGGCGCTCAGCTGAGCAGGGGCGACGGCGGGATCCGGGTGTGCCCGTGCACTTGCGGGAGGACCATTGCCAGGTCGTCGATGTAGCACCACGACCATTCCTCCCCCGGCTCGAGGGAGCGGATCAGCGGGTGGCCCTCCTCTCGCGCATGGGCCGTCGCGTGCTTGTTGGGAGAGTCGTCGCAGCAGCCGACCTTGCCACAGGTGAGGCAGATGCGCAGATGCAGCCAGGGATCGCCCACCTTCAGGCACTCCTCGCAGCCGGCGACGGACTCGGGCAGCTCGGTGACCTCTACCTGATCCAGATGCGTGCACTCGGGCATTCGTCCTCCTTGATCCCTCACGCCGGCTCCTGAACCGGCTCTACGATCGCATCGATGAGGATTGCAGTCTCGCGCTGGGCGAGCTCCGGCGGGGCGCCCGCGAATCCCTCCTTTATAGGATCGGTTTGTGCCGGATCATGACGTCCTTGTGATCGGGGCGGGCCTCGCGGGACAGCGGGCCGCGCTCGCAGCCGCCGAGCAGGGGGTCTCGGTGGGGATCATCAGCAAGGTCCACCCCGTGCGCTCGCACTCGAATGCGGCGCAGGGGGGGATCAACGCCGCGCTTCAGGAGGGCGACAGCTGGGAGTCGCACGCCTTCGACACCGTCAAGGGGTCGGACTACCTGGCGGACCAGGACTCGGTGGAGATCATGGCCAGGGCCGCGCCCGACGAGATCCTCCACCTCGAGCACCTGGGGGTCACCTTTCACCGCAACGAGGAGGGCAAGCTCGGGACGCGGGCGTTCGGCGGGGCCTCCGCGGCTCGGACCTACTACGTCGCCGACATCACGGGCCAGGCGATCATGCACGTTCTCTACGAGCAGCTGATGAAGTACTCCGAGGACGTCGCCCGCTACGAGGAGTACTTCACCACCGGGCTGGCGCTCGACGACGACGGCAACTGCGTCGGCGCGATCTGCCGCAACGTCAGGGACGGCTCGATGGACCACTTCGGCGCCAAGGCCGTGATCCTCGCCACCGGGGGCAACGGCCAGATCTGGCACCCCACCACCAACGCGCTGATCTGCACCGGCGACGGCATCGCCCAGGCCTACCGGGTCGGGGCCAAGCTGATGGACATGGAGATGATCCAGTATCACCCGACCACGCTGGCCGGGAAGGGCTTCCTGATCACGGAAGGAGCGCGCGGCGAGGGCGCCCATCTGCTGAACGCCGACGGCGAGCGCTTCATGGAGCGCTACGCCCCGAACAAGATGGAGCTCGCCTCCCGCGACGTGGTCTCCCGGGCCGAGCAGACCGAGATCGACGAGGGGCGGGGCTTCCCCGACGGCACCGTCGCCCTCGACATCACGGTGGTCCCCCGAAAGCGGATCCACGAGGCGCTGCGCGAGATCGTGCTCGTCGGGCGCGATTTCGCCGGGGTGGACATCACCAAGGAGCCGATCCACATCAAGCCCGGCAACCACTACACGATGGGCGGCGTCAAGACCGACGTCGAGGGGCGCACCAACGTGCCCGGTCTCTACGCAGCCGGAGAGGTGGCGTGCGTCTCCGTCCACGGCGCCAACAGGCTCGGCGCCAACTCGCTCCTCGACACGCTGATCTTCGGCCGCCGCTCCGGCGTCGACGCCGCGGAGCGGGCCAAGGGCCGCGACCAGACCCACGTCTCCCACACCCTGCTCGACGACGAGCAGGCGCGGGTGACGGAGATCATGGGACGCGAGAACGGATCCGGACGCCGCGTCTCCGAGATCCGGCGCGAGCTCGGCGACACCATGGACGAACACGTCGCCGTCTTCCGCGAGGCGGAGGGACTCGACGCGGCACTCGACACCGTTCGGCGCCTCAAGGAGGAGGCGCAGAGCTGCTACATCGACGACAAGGGCTCGGTCTTCAACCAGGACGTCCTCGGGGCACTCGAGCTCGGCTACATGCTCGACTGCGCCGAGTGCACCTGCGTCGGCGCGATCCACCGCACGGAGAGCCGGGGGGCCCAGTTCCGCACGGACTTCCCCGAGCGCAACGACGACGAGTGGCTCAAGCACATCGACCTGACGCTGACGGACGACGCCCCGGAGATCAGCTACTCACCGGTGACCATCACCCAGTGGGAGCCGCAGGAGCGGACCTATTGATCTGCCGGTCTTCGCGCATGGGTAGGGTGAATGTCCGTGGCTGACTTCACGCTCAAGGTCAGGCGCTTCAAGCCCGAGGACCAGGAGGGCCCGTACTGGGAGACCTTCGACGTCGACCTCGACCCGACTCTCTCCGTCCTCGACGGCCTGCTGCAGGCGAAGGACCGCGACGACGGCTCGCTGGCCGTTCGCTGCTCCTGCCGCGCGGCGATCTGCGGCTCCTGCGGCATGAAGATCAACGGCCAGTCGACCCTCGCCTGCAAGACGATGCTCGAGGAGGCTCAGTCCTATGCCGAGAGCCACTCCGTCAAGGGGGAGAACGGCGGCGGAGGCACGGAGATCGTCGTCGAGCCCATGGGGAACATGCCGGTGATCAAGGACCTGGTCACGGACATGGAGTCCACCCACTGGACGAAGATCCGCCGCGTCACTCCCTGGCTCCTCCCGGAGGGCGAGCCGCCCGAGCGCGAGTACGTCGTCCCGCCCGAGTCGATGATCGACGTGACGCAGTCGATGGCCTGCATCCAGTGCGGCGCCTGCGTCTCCTCCTGCCTCTCGATGGAAGCCGATCCGGACTTCATCGGCCCCGCGGCGCTCGCGAAGGCCTACCGCTTCGTCGGCGACCCACGCGACGCCGAGACGAAGGAGCGCCTCCACGACCTCGCCCAGGACCCGCACGGGATCTACGACTGCACCCACTGCTTCTCCTGCATCGACGCCTGCCCGAAGGGCGTCGCCCCGATGGACCAGATCATGCGGCTGCGCCGAGCGGCCGACGAAGAGGACATCGAGGACCAGAACCACGGGCGCAACCACATGGAGGCCTTCACCAAGATCATCGAGAAGAAGGGAACGCTCGACGAGGCAGCCCTGCTGCAGGAGTCCTACGCCCCGGGGATCAAGGGCAAGCTGGTGCCCAAGCACGGCGCGGTCAAGGGCCTGATCGAGTCGATCCCGACAGCGGTCCGGGGGGTCACGGCGGGGAAGATGCGCTCGCTGCCGAAGCTGATTCCCGGCGTCCACCACAAGCTGCCCGGCGATGCCCAGGATCACGTCAAGCGGATCTACGCCCACGCCGAGGACCACCAGGTCGAGCTCAACCTCTACATCCGCGGCGAGGAGCCGGACGAGGAGGCGCCCGAGGCCGAGGTGGAGCCGGAGCCGGATGAGGCGGGCGAGGAATGAGTGACCTGAAGCTGGCCTACTGGCCCGGATGCGTCTCCCGGGGCTTCACGCCGGAGCTGCACGGTTCGATGGCTCTCGTCGCCGACCGGCTCGGCATCGAGTTGGTCGAGCTCGACCGCGCCAACTGCTGCGGCGCCGGCGTGATCGCCGAGCACAACCAGGAGCTCGCCGACACGCTCAACGCGCGGACCTTCGCACTCGCCCAGCAGACGGGCCTGCCGATGATGAACATCTGCTCGACCTGCCAGGGCTCGCAGTCGGAGTGCCAGCAGCGCCTCGCCGACTCCGAGTACCGCTCCCACATCAACGAGACGCTCGCCGAGGAGGGGCTCACCTACGACCCCGAGGGCTTCACCAACAAGAACTTCCTCTGGGTGCTGGTCGAGGACTACGGCCTCGATCGTCTCTCCGAGCAGATCCAGCGCCCGCTCGACGGCCTCAAGGTCGGTCCCTTCTACGGCTGCTACATCCTGCGCCCGAAGCACCGGCTGGGCTACGAGGACCATCCGGAGCGCGACCTCTACCTCGAGCGGGTGATCGGGGCGCTCGGCGGCGAGGTCGTCCAGTACGACGGCGCCCGCAAGTGCTGTGGCTTCCCGATCATCACGATGGCCCGCGACGTCTCGTTGCGCCAGGCCGGTACGCACATCAGCGACGCGCTCGACGCCGACGCCGACTGCCTGGTCACGCCGTGCCCGCTCTGCCACCTCAACCTCGATCTGCAGCAGCCCGAGGCCGCCAAGGCCGTCAACCGGGATCTGGGGCTCGCGGTCCTGCATCTCCCCCAGCTCGTCGGCCTGGCGCTCGGATTCGAGCCCAAGCAGCTCGGCATGAACAAGCACGTCGCCTCGACGGAATGGGTGCAGCAACGGCTGGAGGCCGTCCCGGCCTCAGCGTAGTGTCCGCGGGGTCATGGCCTCGGCGGACCCGCCCGAGACGCGGCACCGGATCAAGATCCGGATCCTCGTAGTCCTGGCCTCGATCCTCGCCTTCCTGGCGATCTTCACGAGCTGGATCGACCGGCAGGCGCTCAACACCGACCGCTGGGTCCACACAAGCGGCAAGCTCCTCGAGGACAAGACCATCTCGGACGCCGTCGCCACCTACGCCGTCGACCAGCTCTACGCCAACGTCGACGTCTCCGCGGTCATCAAGCAGCGCCTGCCGAAGGACGCCAAGCAGTTCTCGGCCCCGGTGGCCGCCGGAGTGCGGCAGTTCGCGACCCGGGCGGCGCAACAGGCGATCCAGTCGCCGCGAGTCCAGCAGGCGTGGCAGGACGCGAACCGGATCGCGCACACCGAGCTGGTCTCGATCCTGAAGGGGAACAACGAGGTCGTCTCGAGCCAGAGCGGGACGGTCGTCCTCGATCTGCGGCCGCTGGTCCTGCAGCTCGCCGACCGGATCGGGCTCAAGAAGCAGCTCAACCAGAAGCTGCCGCCCGACGTCGGGCAGCTCCAGGTGGCCGACTCAAAGGACCTCGACACCGCCCAGACGGTGACCAAGCTGATCGAGGGGTTCGCCTGGGTCTTCACCTTCGGGAGCGTGGCGTTCTTCGGTCTCGCGGTCTACCTGGCGAAGGGGCGCCGCTGGATGGTCCTGCTCGCCTACGGTCTGGGCCTGGTCGCCGCGGGGCTTGGCGCGATCGCCGTTCGAGGCGCACTCAAGGGGCTCTTCGTCGACTCTCTCGCGAATACCGAAGCCGCCAATGAGCCGGCGAAGCACGCGTGGGACATCGGGACGTCGCTCCTGCAGAGCATCGCGACCACCGTGATCATCTACGGCGTCCTCTTCGTGCTCGCCGCGTTCCTGGCATCGCCCTCCGGCTACGCCGTCGGCATCCGCCGGGCGGTGGCGCCCACCCTCCGCGATCGGCGTGAGCTCGTCTGGTCGATCTTCGGCGCGGCGTCCCTGATCGGGTTGATCGTCTGGCCACCCGACGGGTTCCGCCAGCTGGTGCTGACCGTGCTGTTGATCGGGCTCGCCGGGCTGGGCATCGAGGCACTCCGGCGAAAGACGCTCGTCGAGTTCCCCGGCGCGCAGCGAGGGGACTGGATGCGGTCGATGCGGGAGCGCGCCGGCCGCATGACCTCCGAGACCGGCCGCCGCGTCGGTTCTGCCTTCAGGGGCCTCGCCTCGGACGAGGTGCGCCAACCCGAGGACGCCAGGATCGACCGCCTGGAACGGCTCGGCGAGCTCAAGGAGAAGGGCATCCTCACCGCCGCGGAGTTTCGCGAGGAGAAGCAGAAGGTCCTGAGCGCCTAGCGGCCGTCCGTGGCCGCCGTCCGACCCATGCGCCGCTCGATCCACTTCGCGCCCACGGTGTCGGTGAGGCCGTGGGCGAGGATCGAGGCGAGGATCACGAAGGCCGCGATCTCGAAGATCAGGTTCCTGTTGGCGACGTCGGAGTTGAGCACGAGCTCCGCGAAGAGGATCCCGGCGACGCCCTTCGGCCCGAACCAGGCGATGAACCAGCGGTGCGTGCTGGGCAGTCGCTCACGGATGAAGGCGAGGTTGATCGCGATGGGACGGGCGATCAGGAGGGCGAAGACGATGAAGGCCGCCAGCAGTGGGATGTCGGCGTGGTAGCCCGTGGCCACGATCAGGCCGCCGAAGGCGAGGAAGGTGAGCACCTGGAGGATGGAGCTGACGTTCTCCGCGAAGACGACGAAGTCGTCTGCGATGTCGTGCTCGGCGACGCCGAGGGAGATGCCGCAGACGAAGGTTGCGATCAACCCGTTGCCGACGGTGACGTCCGCGATCCCATAGGCGAAGAGGCCGACGCCGAGCGCATAGATCCCCTCGTAGCGCCGAACGATGCCCCCACCGGGAATATGGCGGGTGAGCCGGCCCGCGCCGATTCCGAGAAGCACTCCGACCACGGCGCCGAAGGCGGCCTCGCCCAGCAGCTTCGCCGCTTCGGTCCCGGCATCACCCCCGGGCGAGGCGAGGATGATGAAGAAGAGGACGAAGGGCAGCGCCAGGCCGTCGTTCAGCCCGGACTCGAGGTTGAGGGCGTGCCTCACGGAGGCGGGCACCCGCTGGGACGTCACCACAGCCGACGTCACAACCGGATCGGTGGCGCAGAGCACCGATCCGAGCAGGAATGCCTCCGCCCACCCCAGCTCCGAGAAGAGCAGCTTCGCCGCCAGCGCGAGCAGAACCAGCGTCAGCGGCATCGCGAACACCAGCGCCCGGACCACCGGCCCCCAGTGCAGGACCAGCAGCTCCCGCTCCACGAACAGCCCGTCGGAGAAGAGCGTCACGATCAGCGCCAGCAGAAAGAGGTTGACGACGGCCGTGTCCGTGCCGTGAACCTCGATCGCGCCCGTCTCCGCCAGGATCAGGCCCGCGGCGACGGACAGCACCGAGATCGAGAGCACGGTCCCGCGCATGACCCCCGACAGGGCGGCCGCAATCGCCAGGAGCGCTCCGCTGTAGAGAAGCGCCTCACCGAAGCCGACTTCCATCCGCGCCTTATACCGTCTCGCTGCCAGAATGCCCGTCGGGCAATCGACCTAGGGTGATGGGAGGAGCGTGAGCGAAGCCAGGACGCCACCGAGACGCGCGCGAGCGCAGGAACGGCTCCAGCTCACCCGGAGGCGGGTCCTCGGGGCGGCTCCGGCGGGGGCCCTGGCGGCCCTCCTGGTGATCGCCTCCGCCTTCGACGGCGCCTTCGACCTGCGCTACTGGGCCCTGATCGCGATCCTGGCGCTGACGATCCTGATCACGACCCAGATCACCGGCGGAATCCTGCTGGATCGCGGCCCGCTGAGCATCGCGGTGGGCCTTGTCTGGGCGTTCGCCGCCTGGACGCTGCTCTCGTCGATCTGGGCCGATTCGGCGGCGCAGGCCTGGGAGGGCGCCGACCGGACGATCCTCTACGCCGCCGTGATCACGGCCCCGCTCGCGCTGCCGGGCAGACGCCAGGCCCTCTGGGTGGGGCAGGGGATCTTCGCCGGGGTTGGACTGGTCGCGGTCATCACGCTGATCTCCCTGCTCTCGAACGGAGCCGATCTCTTCCTCGCCGGGCGCCTCGATGACCCGCTCGGCTACCGGAACGCCACCGCGACACTGTTCGCGTTCGTCTTCTGGCCGCTGATCGGGTTGGCGGCCGAGCGCGGTCGCAACACCCCGCTGCGCGCCGTGACGTTCTCCGTCGCCACGCTGTGCCTCGGGCTCGCCTTCCTCACCCAGTCGCGCGGCGTCCTGATCGGGCTGGTCTGCGGTGCCGCCGCCTTCCTCGCGATCGGGCCGGACCGGATGCGGCGGATCCTGCTGGGCCTCGCCGCGGCCGCGGCTGTCGCGATCTTCTCCAGCCCCCTGCTCGACCCCTACCACGCCTTCCAGAACGGTCAGGTCGTCACCAACTCCGTCGTCGACGACGCCAGCCGGGCGCTGCTCCTGCTGACGCTCGCGGCCCTGCTCTTCGGCCTGTTCGTCGCGCTGCTCGACAACGGCCTGCGCGGCTCCGCGGTGGGCGAGGTCGCCTCGAGGACGGCGCCTTACCTGTTGGGCGTCCTGGCGGTGGTCGCCGTCGTGGCGGCCCTGGTGGCCATCGGCAACCCGGCGACGTACGCGAGCGACAAGTGGGATGAGTTCACCAACCTCGACTCCACCAGTTCGACCTCCACCCGCCTGGGGACTGTGGGGGGCCAGCGCTACGACCTCTGGCGCGTGGCCGTCAAGGAGTTCGACTCCGCACCCGTCGGCGGGGTCGGGGAGGGGAACTACGAGTTCGGCTACTTCCAGGACCGTCGCACCGACCGCAATCTGACCGATCCGCACAGCCTGCCGTTCAGGCTGCTGTCGGAGACGGGGATCGTGGGCCTGCTGCTGTTCACCGGCGTCATCGTCGCGCTCGGTATCGGAATCGTCCGCTCGACTCGCGAGTCCCCGCCGAAGGACCGGCGCATCATCGCCGGGCTCGCGGCCGGCGGGGCGGTCGTGATCGGTCAGTCCCTGACCGACTGGCTCTGGCTGCTCCCGACGGTGACCGGCCTGGGTCTGCTCTCGCTCGCCCTGGCGGCGGTGCCGCGAGGGCGCGCCGAGGACAGGCCCACCCCGCTGCGGCTGCCGTGGTTCCAGCGGCGCGAGAGGCTCGCCGCTCGCTGGGGGATCGCTGCGCTCCTCGCCGCCGCTGCGGTGAGCATCGTCTTCCTCTTCCTCTCCGATCTCTACATCCGCGAGGCGCGGGACGAACAGGGCAAGTCCGCGGCCAAGCAGCTATCGGCGGCTCGTACCGCGGCCGACTTCAATCCGGTCTCGGTGCTCCCGCTCTACCTCCAGGCGTCGGCGCTGGAGGCCGAGGGCGAGCGGAGCCACGCCAGAGACGTGCTCCAGGACGCCCTCTCGAAGGAGCCCGAGAACTTCGTCACCCTGGCGCTCCTGGGGGACCTCCAGGTCCGGGACGGCCAGTTCGCCGATGCGGCCCGCTACTACGCGAAGGCGTCGGACCTCAACCCGCGAGACACGGGTCTCCATCAGCTGGCGGAGCAGACCGCCCAGCGCACGGCGGCCACCGACCCGGACGCCGAGAAGAAGAGCTCCGGCTAGCGGGTGACGCCCCGGAGCAGCTCGTACCAGCGGTCGAAGGCGCTTTCTCGCGAGTAGCCCTCGATGACCGCCTGGCGCCCCGCGGCCCCGAGGCGCCCGGCCCGATCGCGGTCGCGCGAGAGATCGGCAACCGCGACCGCGAGCTCCCGCGGACGCTCGGGCGGGACCACCACGCCGCAGGAGACCTCGTTGACCAGGGTCGCCGCCTCCCCCGCCGCCGAGAGGACGAGCGGCCTGGCGGCGCTCATCGCCTCGAACATCTTGGTCGGCAGGGCGCCTTCGAACAGAGGCCGGTCGCGCAGCAGGACCACCGCCGCATCAGCATCGGCGTAGAGCTCCGGAATGCGCTCGTGTGGGACCCGGCCGAGCATCGTCACGTTCGGCACGCCGCCCTCGGCGAGCCGGCGGCGCAGCTCCGGCCCCTCGGCGCCGTCTCCCGCGATCACGAACTCGATTTCGGGCTCGTCATCGAGGAGCTCCGCGGCGTCCACCAGCGTCCCCACTCCCTGACTCATCCCCAGCGTGCCGGCGTAGAGGACCTTGAAGGTTCCGTTGGCGCGAGGGGGCGAGGCGGGGAAGAGCTCGGGGTCGACGCTCGGTGGAATGCGATGGACCTTCCCCCGGGACTCCTCCAAGCCCCCCAGCGCGGTCTCGATTCCGCGCGTGGGACAGACGATGGCCGCCGCCCGGCGATAGCAGGCGTGCTCGAGTGCCCGGGCGGCGGCGACCAGACGCGGCCGGCGCAGGGTCCCGAGCTCGACGGCGGAGTCGGGCCACATGTCGGAGACGTTCACGATCAGCGCCGCGTCCTTCGCCGCCGCGAAGGGAATCGACGCTCCGGCGAGGAGCAGTGGAGGCGTCTCGACGATCACCGCGTCGGCTGGACCACCGGCGGGCGAGGTCGCCAGGGAGCTGAGCCCGAAGGAGACGTGATTGACGATCCGGCGACCAAAGCCCCGGTTGGGCGCCGGATAGACCGCGCTGCGCACGACCCGAACCCCGTCCGCTTCCTCCTTCTGCCAGGGCCGGTTCCTGTAGGGCGGCTGGATCACCCCGTCCGGGTAGTGTGGGAACCCGGTGTGCACGGTGACCTCGACGCCGCGGCGGCTCAATCCACGCGCAAGGGCTGAGAGCCGGGCCTGCGGCGCCCCCACCTCGGGCGGGTAGTAGTGAGTGAGCAGGGTGACTCGCATCGGGAGGCAGTAAACCGCGTCTACTCCGAGTACGCCCGGAGCGACCGCAAGCGGCGGGCCTGGGCCGCCGACAACCCGGGGAACGCCGCGATCCGCGCCGAGGTCCTCGCCCACCTGTTGCGGCTCGCGGGCCCCGAGATCGCCGGAACCGGTGAGGTCCTGGACGTCGGCTGCGGCACCGGCTGGTGGATGCGGGCGCTGGTCGAGGCCGGCGTGGAGCCCACCAGGCTG
>Ga0081540_1004431_pt1 | contig 10713 bp, 6 predicted proteins | sample TabmetS2T1R1_FD_71024 | JGI IMG/M metagenome (GOLD analysis project Ga0081540, IMG submission 71024) | Tabebuia heterophylla rhizosphere microbial communities from the University of Puerto Rico - S2T1R1 | ecosystem: Host-associated > Plants > Roots > Rhizosphere ... | reverse complement strand
CAGGACCTCGAGCATGAGGCCGTGGCCGCTCTGCGTCGGGTCGTACCACGCGCCCGTGAAGGCAGACGTGATCGACACGGCCGCCGCGTCGAGGGCGACCTGCTGGACCGAAAGGTCGACGCAGAGCGCGCTGCCGACGATCGCGTTCTCCGGAACCAACGCCACCCACACGCATCCGGCGACGTCGTACAGGCCCGGGTAAAGTCCGCCCACGTATTCGGGCGCCGCAGCGACGCCGTTCGCGTCGGTGACGACACGATCGGCCGCGGACTGATCGGTGAAATGTCCGTATACATCGGCCGGCGGACAGGTGTCGGGCTGCAGCGGCAGCGGCAAGCAGCTGTTGGGAAAGAACTGCACGACGATCCCGTCGAGCGGCGCGCCATGCGCATCGACGATGCGCACGCTGAAGGGCGACTCCACCGTGCCCGTCGGTTCGAGGCGAAGGGTCGGGCTGCCGACGATCGACAGAGTCGCGTTCGGATTGCTGGCGCTCTGCGTCTGCGCCTGCGCCGTCGGCATGATGCTGGCGAGCAACAGCACGAGTCCGGCAAGCCACACGTGTTGGATTTGCATGACACCCTGTTCCGCGCTGCGGGTGCCTGCGAATCTAACTCAAAACAGCGCGCAGCGGTGACGATGACGATCGCGCAATCCTTCCTGCATCGAAATGGCCAAGCTCGCTTGCGCAGCCGCTTGTAAATGCGGTTGACGCGCGGGTCGCAAGATCGTCTTATGCCTTTGCAACATTGTGTCGACCTGATTCGCTGCTGCCGCCCGAGGGAGATCGACCATGAAGCGCAAGATCGCTCGCCTGATCGTCCTCGCACTCGCCTTTTCGCTCACCGCGATCGCGTCGGCCGAAAACCTCGTCGTCAATCCCGATTTCGACGACGGCCTCGACGGATGGACCGTGTCGACGACCGGCAACGGCCACGCCGCGATCGACGCGACGCGTGGCCTTCCCTCGCAGCCGTCCGCCCAGTTGACGAGCGACTTCGTCACGCCGTCGGTGAGCCTCGTCTCGACCTGCGTGCCGATCGACGCCGGCGACATCTTCGATCTCTATGTCAACCTCGAGGTTCTCGCCGGGCTCGCCAGCGTGCACGTCGCCGCCTACAGCGACGGCAATTGCGGCGCGCAGGTCGCGACCAGCGACAGCAACGCGTTCCACGTCCACCAGTGGCAGACCTACGCGATGACGAATGTGCCGGTTCCTCCTGGCACGCACAGCGCGAACGTCGTGCTGACGGCCGCGCTCGACGCGGCGGGCACGTCGCCGCGCGTCAATTTCGATCACGTCGAGTTCGGTCCCGCCGGCACCGTGGTTTCGTTCATCGACATCAATCAGGAAGGCCTCGGCGGCACCTGGTACAACCCCGAGACGAGCGGCCAGGGACTGCAGTTCCAGATCACGCCGGCGACGTCGCCTGCCGCCGACGGCGCGCTGTTCGGTGCGTGGTTCACCTACGACACGGAACCCGGCAACACGACCGACCACCAGCGCTGGTACTCGATCCAGGGCGGCATTCCGTCCGGCGCGACGAGCGCGTCGTTCGTGATCTACCAGAACACCGGCGGAAACTTCGACGCAGGCCCGCCGACGTCGGCCGCGCGGGTCGCGACCGGCACGCTGCGTTTCGAGAATTGCGGGCGCGGCACGTTCGACTACGCGTTCGACGACGGACGCACCGGCTCGATTCCGCTGCAGCGCATCCTCGCGAACGTCGCCTGCGTCGACACGCCCGCACCGACCGACGCACCGAGCGATTTCGGATTGTCGGGCGCCTGGTACAACCCCGCGACCGGCGGCCAGGGCATGCTGGTCGAGGTCAACCCGACCGCCGCCAACGCGTTCGTCGGCTGGTATGCCTACGCGGAATCGGGTGAAGGAAGCGGCGCGGCCGGGCAACGCTGGTTCAGCGCGCAGGCGCCGTACACCGCGGGCTCGACGGCGATCGATCTCGCGCTCTACGCCTCCACCGGCGGCACGTTCGATTCGCTGGCCGGCGAAGTCACGACGACGCCGGTCGGCAACGCAACGCTGACGTTCACGAGCTGCACCGAAGCGACGCTCGAGTATCTATTTCTCGACGGCGACCTCGTCGGACGTCGCGGCACGATTCCGCTCATGCGCATCGGTGCGACGCCTTCGAGTTGTTCATTGACTCCGCAGTGAGACGTCCGACGCTGATCTCGTGACGCGGTCCCTGCTGGCCTCGGATGGCCGCTGGCGGCCGGCTATTTCATCAGGCGAGAACGGCTGGCCGCAGGCGTGTCATTGCCTGCCGCTTGCGACTAGAATGACCAATACCTTCGCGCGCGGCGGTTTTCGAGCCCATACGCCCGCTGCCGGCCGAAATGCCAGTCTACGCAGAGCTCCATTGCCTTTCTAATTTCTCGTTTCAGCGCGGCGCCTCGAGCGCGCGCGAGCTCTTCGAACGCGCGGGATCGCTCGGCTACACCGCGCTTGCGATCACCGACGAATGCTCGCTCGCCGGCATCGTGCGCGCCTTCGAAGCTTCGCGCGATACCGGCCTGAAGCTCATTGTCGGCACCGAAGTCCGGCTTGCCGACGGGCCGAAGCTCGTTCTGCTCGCGATGAGCCGAGACGGCTATTCCGATATCTGCCGGCTCATCACGACGGGACGGCGCCGCAGCGAAAAAGGCGAATACCATCTCACGCGCGCGGACGCCGAGTTGCTCGGCGCCGGCGTCGCCGTGCTGTGGATGACGGACGATGCGCCCGCGAAACGATCGGCGCCGCACCTCGACGGGCACGCCGAGTGGATCGTCCGCCATTTCGCCGATCGAGCCTGGCTCGCAGTCGAGCTGCATCGCGGCGCGGACGATGCCGCGCGACTCGCGACGCTCCGCGATCTCGGCCGGCGTCACCGCCTTCCGCTCGTCGCCGCCGGCGACGTGCACATGCACGCGCGCAGAAGGCGCGCGCTGCAGGACGTCGTGACCGCGATCCGACACGGCACGACGATCGCCGAAGCGGGTCATGCGCTGTTTCCGAATGGCGAGCGCCACCTGCGCGCCGTCGACGATCTCGCGTCGCTGTATCCGCCGGATCTTCTCGCGGAGACGTTGCGCATCGCCGCGCTCTGCACGTTCGACATGAACGAGGGCCTCGGGTATCGGTATCCGCACGAGATCGTGCCGCCCGGCATGGATGCGACCGACTATCTGCGCCAACTGACCTACCAGGGCGCCGCCGAACGGTATCCGCGCGGCATCTCGGAGGCCTTGCGCAAGACGCTCGAAAAAGAACTCGCGCTGATCCATCGCAAGGGCTACGAAGCGTTCTTCCTGACCGTCTACGACATCGTGCGCTGGGCGAAGGACAGGAAGATCCTCTGCCAGGGCCGCGGCTCGTCGGCGAACTCGGCGGTCTGCTTCTGCCTCGGCATCACGGCCGTCAATCCCGAAGAAGGCCATCTCCTGTTCGAGCGCTTCCTGTCCGACGAGCGCGACGAGCCGCCCGACATCGACGTCGACTTCGAGCACGAGCGGCGCGAGGAAGTCATCCAGTACGTCTACGCCAAATACGGACGCGCGCGCACGGCATTGGCGGCCACCGTCATCAGCTATCGCGGCAAGAGCGCCGTGCGCGACGTCGGCAAGGCGCTCGGCTTCGCGGCCGACCAGCTCGACAGCCTCGCCTCGATGTTTTCGCGCGTCCGCAGCGGCAAGACGCTCGATGCAAACCTGCGCGAGCGCGGCTTCGATCCCGCGAGCCCCGCGCTGGTCAAGCTGTTCGCGCTCGCCGGAGAGCTGATCGGATTCCCGCGCCATCTCTCGCAGCACGTCGGCGGTTTCGTGATCTCGGAGCATCCGCTGCACACGCTGGTGCCGATCGAGAACGCGGCGATGCCGAACCGCACGATCATCCAGTGGGACAAGGACGATCTCGAGACGATGAAGCTGCTCAAGGTCGATTGCCTCGCGCTCGGCATGCTGACGTGCCTGCGCAAGTGCTTCGATCTCCTGCGCGAGCACAAGGGCGTCTCGCTCGATCTCGCCGGCATTCCGCCGGACGACGACGCCACGTACGAGATGATCCGCGCGGCGGACACGGTCGGCGTCTTCCAGATCGAATCGCGCGCGCAGATGTCGATGCTGCCGCGACTGAAGCCCGCGACGTTCTACGATCTCGTCATCGAGGTCGCGATCGTGCGTCCCGGCCCGATCCAGGGCGGCATGGTGCATCCGTATCTCAAGAACCGGAAAGCGCCGGATGGTGTCGTCTACGAATCGAAGGACATCGAAAAGGTGCTCGGCCGCACGCTCGGCGTGCCGATCTTCCAGGAGCAGGTCATGGAGCTCCTGCGCGTCGCCGCGGATTTCACGCCGGGCGAGGCCGACGCGCTGCGCCGCTCGATGGCCGCGTGGCGGCGCAAGGGCGGGCTCGAGCATTTCGAGCAACGCATCTTCGACGGCATGGAGAAGAAGAATTACTCGCGCGAGTTCGCCCAGCGCATCTTCCGGCAGATCCAGGGCTTCGGCGAATACGGCTTTCCCGAGTCGCATTCGTACAGCTTCGCGCTGCTCGCCTATGTTTCGTCGTGGCTGAAATGCCATCACCCCGAAGCGTTCGCGTGCGCGCTCCTCAACGCGCAACCGATGGGCTTTTACGAGCCTTCGCAGCTGATCCAGGACGCAGAGCGCCACGGCGTGCGCGTGCTGCCGGCGGACGTCGCATTCAGCGGCTGGCACAACGCGCTCGAACGCGTCGACGGCGGCACGCTGGCGTTGCGCCTCGGCCTGCGCCAGATTCGCGGGCTTTCCGAGGATCTCGCCGCGCGCCTCGTCGCCGCACGCGACGAAGCGCCGTTCGCCGACGTCGCCGACATGACGCGCCGCGCGCGCGTCGGCGACGGCGATCGCGCTCGTCTCGCGGACGCGGGCGCGCTCAAATCGCTGAGCGGCCACCGTTACCGCGCACGCTGGGACAGCGCCGGCGCCGAGGTGCCGGCGCCGCTGCTCGCGCGCGCTGCGATCCCCGAGGAGCCCGTCGTGCTGCGCCGGCCTTCGCTGCGCGAGGACGTCATGACCGACTACGCGACGCTCGGCCTCTCGCTGATGCAACATCCGCTGTCGCTGATCCGGCCCGAGCTCGAACGCCGGCACGCGTCGCCGGCGAGCGTCACGCGCGACGCCGCCAATCGCGGCCGGCGCCTGCGCTGTGCCGGGCTCGTCACCGTGCGCCAGCATCCCGGCACGGCGAAGGGCGTCACGTTCGTCACGCTCGAGGACGAGACGGGTCAAGTCAACGTCGTCGTCTGGCGCGCGCTGGCCGAGCGCCAGCATCGCGTGCTGCTCGAATCGGTCGTGATGGCGGTCGACGGCGTGCTCGAGGCGAGCGAGGGCGTGCATCACCTCATCGCCGACGAGTTGCACGATTTCAGCGCGCTGCTGCCGGAGCTTGCGTTCGCGTCGCGCGATTTCCACTAACGCGGCACGCGGCCGCGCGGTCGCTCAGACCAGTCCGAGCCTGCGGCCGATGCGCGACAGCGGCGGATCGAGGCTGCGCATCAGCTTCGCGCGCACGCCGCGGCGCCAGACGTTCACATGGATCAGCGCGTCCTGCATCGTCGAAAGCTGCAGCTTGTACTCGGATCGCCCGCGCAGGAAATCGAAGACGCGCACGCCGTGCTCGCTGACGTGCTTCATCAGGAGGAGGTTCGCGAACACGCCCGGACTGTGCACGCCCGGCACCGATTCGCGGCGCAGGCCCGCCTGATACGAATGGTATTTGCCGTGCGCGACGAAACCGTACAGCAACGCGATCGGCTCGTCGTGCGAGTAGACGCCGGCGATCAGCGCGCGCCCCTGCGCACCCCACGCGGCGACGAGCCGCCGGTGGAACTCGAGAAAGCGCTCGGCGGCAAAGCAGCCGGGCTCGCCGCGCTGCTCCCAGTGGAGCTGATGCAGCCGGCGCAAGTCGTCGAACATCGCGATGCGATTGCCGTCGTCGGCGACGCGGAAGCTGACGTGTCCCGCCTCGGCTTCGCGCAGACAGCGGCGCATGCGATAGCGCGTCTTCGACGAAAGGCGCTCGATGAAACGATCGAAGCCCTCGTCGAGGTCCGCGATCGGGCAGAAGCCCGCTTCGACCACGGCGACCTCGCCCGGCAGCGCCGAGCCCGACGCGAGCTCGCGCAGCACCGATCCCTTCGGCAGGTAACGCAGCACGATGCTGTCCCAGGCGATTCCGCGCAGCGTTTCGGTCACCGCGGCGAGGCAGTACGCGCGATCCTCGGGACGACACAGCAGATCGAGATACTCGGCGCAGGTCTCCTCCGCTTCGGCCTCGCCGCTCGACAGGAGATACAGCGTTCGCGCGCCGAAGCCGAACGGGCTGCGATTGCGCCGGAGATAGAGCGGCAGCACGCCGACCAGCACGCCCGCGCGCCTGACGCAGATGATGCGAAGGCTGTCCTCGCCCGCCGCGTAGGCGTGACCGTAGATGTCCCACCACGTGCGAAGCCACGTGCTCGTCGTCGGCACCGCCGCGTGCGGACAGCGCTCGAACAGCGCGTCCCATTCCGGCGCGACGGCGTCCCAGCGGCCGACGTCGTCGACCAGCTCGGTGCGCATCATCGCGACGGCGGCGTTCATCGCGCGGAGCTCCGCGAATCCGCGGGACGCGTCATCGTACGCGAACGACGTGCGAATCGTGCTTCGGCGTCGTCCGCTGCTGAGCTCGCTGCGGCGTTCAAGCGAACACCTCGGGCAGTTGCGCCATCGCGCGGAACCAGTGCGTGTCGACATACGGCTCGATCGCGATGCGCGGAATGTCGTACGGGTCCCAGCCGGCCGGACGGCTGTAGCCGCCGTAGTACGTGAACGCGAAGTCGACGCCGGCGTCGCGCAGGCAATCGCGCGTGTCCTGATTGAAACAGGTGCGGGCGCCGACCGGATAACTGAAGCTGCGCACGGGACGTCCGAGCTCCGACTTGAGGCGATCGACGCAGAGTGTGATCTCCCGTTGTTGCGAGATCTTGTCCATTTGCGACAGCACCGGATGATTGACGGTGTGTCCGCCGATCGTCATGCCGGCGCAGCTCATCGCGCGCAACATGTCCCAGTTCATCCAGAACGTTTCGGCGCCGGCCGCCGGATGGCGTCCGCTGCCGCTCGCGTGCGCGATCGCGGCGACATATTCGTCGGTGCGCTCCTGCGCGAGCGATTTGTACGTGCGCAGCAGCGTCGTCAATGCGCGACCGCGATTCGGTGCGCCGATGTCGAGCGGCTCGGGCAGGAACGGCTTCAGCTCGAGCGAGCTCTTTCGGCTCCGGTGCAGCATCCACGCGATCTCGTCCCACCACGGCACGCGCGGCGCATCGATGTAGCCGGTCGCGACGAAGAACGTCGCGGGCACGTTCTCGGCGCGCAGGATCGGGAACGCCACGTCGTGGTTGTCGCGATAGCCGTCGTCGAACGTGATCATCGCGAAGCGCCCGCGCCCGCGCGCGGCGACGTCGTCGAGCTGCTCCGGCAAGACGACGTCGAAGTGCTGCTTGAGGAAGCGGACCTGCGCGGCGAAGCTTTCGGCGTCCGCGCTCCAGAGACCTGGATCGTAAGGCGAGTCACGGTCATCGCCGATGCGGTGATAGTTGAACGCGACGAGCCGCGCGCGTCCGGGCAGCGCTTCGACCGCGCGCAGGAGACCGCTGCGATCGAGGACGCCCGCGAGAAGCCGTTTCTTCATGTCCCCTGCCCGCGTTCATGGGCCCGTCGATCCCACGGGTTGACCGCGCAACGCGAACAGGCTCGCGGCCGACGGATCGCAGATGCGCATCCGCTCGAGGACGCGAATCCGCCGGAATAATATCACGCAGCTCGAGACGGCCACCTGACGAAAACCGGCTGCGCTGAGCGCACCGACCGACGGCTTGTTCGCGAGGCTCGCGCCGGCGACGAGATCGCGGATGCCCTCGCGCGCAAGCGCCTGCTCGACGTTCAGCAGCAGGCGCGTCGCGACCGACTTGCCGCGATGCGGCTCCAGCGTGAAGACGTTGTATAAAACGGCGCGATGTTCGGCCGCGCCGATCCACGTGCCGATCTCGTTGCGGCCGCGCGTCGTGACCCAGCAGAAGCTCGCGACTTCGTCGCCGATCATCCATGCGTAGAAGACGTGACCTTCGGCGAAGCGGTCGCCGACCTCGTCGACCGGCTCGCCGGCGCGCTGCATGGTCGCGACCGCGAGCGCGCGGCCCTGTGCGTCGGCGCCGTTCGCGCGAAGCAGACGTTCGGCGGAGATGCGCGGCGGATCGGTGCACGGCGCCGTGCAGCGCATGATCGCGGCGTCCTGCAGATGCGCGCAATGCCAGGCGAGTGACTTCAGAAGGCGCAGCGGAGCTGACATGGCTCGATCTTTACATTTGCCGCGGAATGCGCAGTGCACCGGCGGGATCGCGGAGCGCGCTTTCACCCTTCGCTATGCGCATTTCGCCGTACCCCTCGGCGAACAGAATTAGCGGGATTACCTTTCGCCTACGTTTCGAGCAGCTTTCCCGACGCGACGAGCTCGCAGATCACGCGCGTATCGCCGTCCATTGCACGATCGCGCGCCATGAACGCAATGCGTTCGCGGATGGTCGCGTGCGCCTTGCGCACGGCCGGACCGGCGTGGAAGTCGCCGGTCGCGGCGAGCGCATTCGTCAGCGCTTTCATCTCGGTTTCGAACTGCGCACGCGACGGATGATCCGCCTCGGGCGCGTTCGCGATCTTAGCGGCGAGCGCGCGCCAGTCGCCGCGCGCCGCGAGACGACGTGCCGCGTTCAGCATGTCCTGACGATAGTCGAGCGCCTGCGCCGCGGTGTAGAGCTCGAGCGCGAGCACGTGGCCGAGGTCCTCGGTCATCTCGAGCACGTGCCGCGCTTCGTTGGCGCCCATCGAAACGTGATCCTCGGCGTTCGCGCTGGTCGGGATCGAATACACCGACGCGGGATGCGCGCGCGTCGCGAGATCGTTGACGAGCGCCGCGGCCGTGTACTGCACGATCATGAAACCCGAATCGGTCGCGTCCTCGTTGCCGATCAGGAACGCCGGAAGCCCGTCGCTCGTCGCGGGATCGACCAGCTTGTTGAGCCGCCGCTCCGAGATCGACGCGAGCACCGGAATCGCCGCCTTGACATAGCTCATCGCGAGCGCGAGCGGCATGCCGTGGAAGTGGCCCGCCGAGATCACCTGGTCCTCGATGACCTCGGCGTGCTTCGCGTCGGGGAAGATCAGCGGATTGTCGGTGACCGCATTGAGCTCGATGTCGACGACGCGGCACGCCTGCGCGACCGCATCGCGCACCGCGCCGTGCACCTGCGGCGTGCAGCGCAGGCAATACGCATCCTGCGGCTGGTGTTTCTTGCCGCCCCGGAACGGCAGGAAGCGGTGATAGAACGCTTCGCGACCGTGGCGCTGAGACGGCGGCACGTAGTCCCACGCGATGTCGAAGCGCTGCTTCCGATCCTCCGGATCGCTCCAGGCATCGGCAAGCCAGGTTCGAAAGCGCGGCACGAGGTGATACGCGATGTCGACCAGCGTCGAGCCGTCGAGCAGCTTGCGAATGCTGCGCGCGGTTTCGATCTGTCCTTCGTGCGGACGTAACGCGTGGACTTCTTCCCGAAACGCACTGCCGCGGCCGGCGAATGCGTCGAGCGTCATCGCCGCGGCGAGATCGGCAGTCGCGACGAACGTGTCGAGCCGGTCGAGCGCGAGCACCGCGCAAGCGAGCATCTGCGTCGTGCCGTTGTTGAGCGCGAGGCCTTCCTTGAACGAGAGACGCAGCGGCGCGAGGCCGGCGCGCTGCAGCGCCTGCGCGCCGGACATGCGCTCGCCCTTGTAGAACGCCTCGCCGTCGCCGAGCAGCACGATCGCGAGATGCGACAGCGGCGCGAGATCGCCGCTCGCGCCGACCGATCCCTTTTCCGGAATCACCGGCACGACGTCGCGATTGAGCAGCTCGACCAGCGCCTTCAGCGTCGATACGCGAATGCCGGAGTATCCGCGCATCAGCGTGTTGATGCGGATCGCGAGCATCGCGCGCACGACATCGGCGCCGAACGGCTTGCCGACGCAGACTGCGTGCGTGATGACGAGGTTGTGCTGCATCTCCTCGAGCAGCGTGCCGTCCGGCGTTTCCGGATTGCCGCCCGGCAGCTCGTCGCGCGCGCGGTGCGCGCCGAGCAGCTTGTCGGCGTTGCTGCCGAAGCCGGTCGTGACACCGTAGATCGGCTCGCCGCAACGCACCTTGTCGGCGAGGAAATCCGCTGCACGCTGCACCTGTGACAGTTGCGCGTCGTCGAGCGCGACGCGCGCACCGCGGCGCGCGATCGCGACGACGTGATCGCGGGTCAGGCTGTTGCCGTCGAGGAGGATCGTCTGCATGTCGGGCGTTTCTGTGGTTCCGTCAGGACTTCGGCACGCTGCGATGGGTCGCGGCGGCGCGCTCGATCCCGGTACGCAAGGCGTCGACGAGCTCGTCGCGCGCGACTTCGAATTGATCGTTGTTGCGCAAGTCCTTGACCGTGACGACGCCTTTGGCGATCTCGTCGGGCCCGAGCACGAGCACGAAGCGGATACCGGCGCGGTCGGCGTACTTGAACTGGCGCGCGAGCTTGCCGGGCTCGATGACGACTTCGGTGTTGATGCCGGCGTTGCGCAGCTCCGTCGCGAGCGCGAGATAGCGCGGGAGCTCGTCTTCGT
>Ga0081540_1004430_pt1 | contig 10714 bp, 4 predicted proteins | sample TabmetS2T1R1_FD_71024 | JGI IMG/M metagenome (GOLD analysis project Ga0081540, IMG submission 71024) | Tabebuia heterophylla rhizosphere microbial communities from the University of Puerto Rico - S2T1R1 | ecosystem: Host-associated > Plants > Roots > Rhizosphere ... | reverse complement strand
AGATGGAGGAAACCGAAGCGCTGCGAACGCTCGTCGAAGCGCTGCCGTTTCCGATCTGGGCGCGCGACGAGGCCGGCAAGCTGATCGCGGTCAACCAGGCCTATGCGCGCGCGGTTGACGCGCGTGACCTCACCGAGGCGGTGGCCCGCGGCATCGAGCTGTTCGACCGCAGCGCACGCGAGGAGCTCTTCCGCGCGCATGAGGCGGCAAAAGCCTATACCGGCCGCCTGCCCGCGATCGTGGCCGGTGCTCGCCGGATATTCGATGTGCTCACCTTCCCCACGCGCCGGGGCAGCTCCGGCATCGGCATCGAGTCGACCGAGGCCGAATCGCTGCGCGCCGAGATCAAGCGCATGACCGAAGCGCATCGCCGCACGCTCGACCAGCTCCCGACCGCGGTCGCCATCTTCGGCTCCAATCAGAAACTCGCCTTCTACAACACGGCCTATCGGTCGCTGTGGGATATCGACGCCGGCTTCCTCGACAATGCGCCGACCGACTCGGCCGTGCTCGAGCAGCTACGGGCGGCCCGCAAGCTGCCGGAGGAGCAGGATTTCCGACTCTGGAAGGCGCAGCTGCACGAGGCCTATCGGGCGCTCGAGCCGAAGGAGCTCACCTGGCATCTGCCGGACGGGCGTACGCTACGCGTCGTCACCACGCCCAACCCGGAAGGCGGCGTCATCTATCTGTTCCAGGACAACACCAAGCGGCTCGATCTCGAGCGCCGCTACGACGCCATGCTGAAGGTGCAGGGTGAGACGCTCGACAATCTCATCGAGGCAGTCGCAGTGTTCGGCAGCGACGGACGGCTGCGGCTGTTCAATCCTGCCTTCGGGCGCATGTGGAAGCTCGATCCGGGCGCTCTGCGCGAACACCCGCATATCGAAGCGGTGATCGCCTGGTGCCATGCGCTCTCCGGCGACAACCCGATCTGGTCGGCGTTGCGCACCACCGTGACGGCGATCGACAATCGCGATCCGGTCAATGGCCGCATCGAGCGGCGCGACGGCAGCGCTGCCGACTGTGCTACGGTGCCGCTGCCGGACGGCGCCACGCTGGTGACGTTCCAGGATGTGACCGACTCGGTGAATGTCGAACGTGCGCTACGCGAGCGCAACGAAGCCCTGGAGGAAGCCGACAAGCTCAAGGTGGACTTCGTGCACCATGTGTCTTACGAGCTGCGCTCCCCGCTCACCAACATCATCGGTTTCTCGCATTTCCTAGCCGATCCGGTGACCGGGCCGCTGACCGAGAAGCAGCACGAGTATCTCGGCTATATCCAGGTCTCCACAAACGCCCTGCTGGCGATCATCAACAACATCCTCGATCTCGCCACCATCGATGCCGGGGCTATGTCGCTCAATTTGGGTCCGGTCGATATCCGCAAGACGATCGAGGCCGCGGCCGAAGGTATCCAGGACCGGCTTGCCACCGATCGCATCGCGCTCAAGGTCGACATCGATCCCAATATCGGCACATTCGTCGGCGATGAACGCCGTGTGGTGCAGGTGCTCTACAATCTGCTCGCCAATGCCGTCGGCTTCTCGCCGCAGGACGGCGCCGTCGTCGTGGGCGCCCGGCGCACCGACCGCAGCATCGCGTTCACGGTCAGCGATTCCGGGCCCGGGATCGCGCCCGACCTCAAGGACAAGGTGTTCGACTGGTTCGAGAGCCACTCGCAGGGGTCGCGGCGGCGCGGCGCCGGCCTCGGGCTGTCGCTGGTGCGCTCCTTCGTCGAACTGCATGGCGGCAAGGTGCGCGTCGATTCGGTGGTCGGCAAGGGAACGACGGTCACCTGCGACTTTCCGATCGACCAGAACGCGCACCGCAACGCCGCCGAATGACCGCGCCCGTGACATTTACGGCGGCGCTGGCGAACGAGACCGCGACGGCGCATCTGATGGCCGACCTCGCGCTCCTGGTCGGGCCAGGCGACGTGATCACGCTCTCGGGCGATCTCGGCGCGGGGAAGACGGCCGCGGCACGGGCGATGATCCGCTATCTCGCCGGCGATCCCGCGCTGGAAGTGCCCAGCCCCACTTTTACGCTGGCGCAGAGCTACGAACTGACGTTTCCGCTTCTCCACGCCGATCTCTATCGTATCAATGATGCGAGCGAGCTGGAGGAAATCGGATTGTCGCCGCTGCCCGAGGGCACGCTGGCGCTGATCGAATGGCCGGAGCGCGCGCCGGACGCGCTGCCTGAGGATCGCATCCACATCGCCTTCAGCCACCGCCCGGCACTCGGCTCCACGGCGCGCGCCGCGGAAATCACCGGCCATGGCAAGGCAGCGGCACAAGTGGCCCGCTTTGAGGGCCTGCGCAAGTTTCTCGCTGAGGCCGGCCTGCTGGATGCAGCGCGCGAGCGCATGCCCGGCGACGCCTCGACGCGCTCCTATGCGCGGCTGATCCACGGCGACGGCACCTCGATCCTGATGAATTCGCCGCGCCGTCCGGACGGCCCGGCGATCTATGACGGAAAATCCTACAGCGCAGCCGTTCATCTCGCCGAGGACGTCAAGCCGTTCGTGGCGATCGACAACGGCCTGCGGGCGCACGGCTTCTCGGCGCCCGCGATCCGCCAGGCCGACATCGATTTTGGCTTTCTGATCACCGAGGATTTCGGCAGCGCCGCCGTCGTCGAAGGCGATCCGCCGCGGCCGATCGTAGACCGCTACGAGGCCGCCACCGACATGCTGGCGGAGCTGCATCGTAAATCCCTGCCCGAAACGGTGCCGCTGGCGCCGCAGCTCACCTACGACATCCCGGTTTACGGTATCGATGCATGGCTGGTCGAGATGGGGTTGATGATCGAATGGTATCTGCCGGATCGTGGCGCTGAGATCAGCGATCAACGGCGCGACGAATTTACCGCGATGTGGCGCGCGCTGCTGGAGAAATCCGCCGCTGCGCCGCGGACCTGGGTGTTGCGGGATTTTCATTCACCCAACATCATCTGGCTCGGCGACCGCACGGGAATTTTGCGCGTCGGGATCATCGACTTCCAGGACGCGGTGCTCGGCCCCGCGGCCTACGATCTGGTGTCGCTGCTGCAGGACGCGCGGATCGACGTTCCCGAACAGCTCGAGCTGACGCTGTTGACCCGCTATATCAAGGCGCGTCGCGCGGCGGACAGTCAGTTCGATCCGGCGAGCTTTGCCGAGCTTTACGCCATCATGTCGGCGCAGCGGAATACGCGCCTGCTCGGCACCTTCGCCCGGCTCAACCGGCGCGACGGCAAGCCGCAATATCTGCGCCACCAGCCCCGGATCTGGACCTACCTGAATCGCTCGCTGGCGCACCCATCGCTATCGGCGTTTCGCGAATGGTACACCGCCAACGTGCCGCCGCCGCTGCCCTGATTTACCTCCTGTTAGCCAACCCGCATCTAATCTGGAACCCGCCATGCCGTGCAGGCATGGCGCAGCCATTTTGAAACGGGAAGACGGCCATGGCGGGCGCGGAGCGGCGCAGGGGAGATCGAGTCGTATTCGAGCGCGGCTTCGCTGCGCACATGATGGGAATCGACGGCACCTGGCGGCGTGACTGCGTGATGGAAGACGTCTCCGAGACCGGCGCCAAGCTGACGGTCGAAGGCTCCGTCGAGGGCCTGCATCTGAAGGAATTCTTCCTGCTGCTGTCGTCCACGGGGCTGGCCTACCGGCGCTGCGAACTGGCCTGGGTCAATGGCGATCAGATCGGTGTCAATTTCCTCAAGCAGGGCGACAAAAGGAAGAAGGCGGCCAAGCGCGGGGAGGATGCGGAGACCTGAAACGGGTCGCCAGAGGCTGTCGTATGACCGTCATCGGCGGCGACTAAGGCGTCACGGTCGCTGGTTCCAGCGAATCGCCGTGATATGATCCGCAGCCTGATTTGAATGGTCCGAGAAATCCCAAGAGAAATCTCACGAATGTCCGTTTCGCCCACCAAAGCCATGGTCCTTGCCGCCGGTCTCGGCTTGCGCATGCGTCCCTTGACCGACCATATGCCGAAGCCGCTGGTAAGCGTGGCCGGTCAACCGTTGCTCGACCATGTGCTGGACAAGCTCGCCGCTGCCGGCGTCGGCGAAGCCGTGGTCAACGTGCACTACCTGCCCGACCAGATCATCGAGCATACCGCCAGCCGCGCCCGCCCCCGCATCATCATCTCCGACGAGCGCGACGAGGTGCTCGGCACCGGCGGTGCCGTGGTCAAGGCACTGCCGCTGCTCGGCAAGGAGCCGTTTTTCCACCTCAACGCCGATACGATGTGGATCGACGGTGTACGGCCCAATCTGACGCGGCTCGCCGAAACCTTCGATCCCGCGCGCATGGACATCCTGCTCTTGATGGCACCGACCACGAGCAGCATCGGCTATGCCGGCCGCGGCGACTACGCGATGCTGCCGGATGGCGCGCTCCGCAAGCGCAGGGAACACCAGGTGGTGCCGTTCGTCTATGCCGGTGTCGCAATCATGTCGCCGTCGCTGTTCGCCGACGCGCCGGCCGGTGAGTTCTCGCTGACCAAAATGTTCGACCGCGCCAACGAGCAGGAGCGGCTGTTCGGCCTGCGGCTCGACGGCGTCTGGATGCATGTCGGAACCCCCGATGCCGTGCAGGCCGCGGAAGAAGCGTTCCTGGAAAGCGTGGCATAGTCCCGCATTTCGTGGGGTGGCCAAAGCGCAGCGTGCCCACCATACGCACTGGTCGGCCGTACGCAGCGCCCCCAACAAAATCGCGAAAACAACCCCATGCAAAGTAGATTGGGCGCCCGCTCGCAGCGCTCGCGCCGCCGACATATTCCGGCCTTGGCAGTGAGTAGCGGGGATGCCACCCTCCCCCGCATGACCTGCCCCTCATCGCCCCCTATATTGCGCCTGACCTCGAATCAGGAAGCCCATGCGCGTTTTCAGCGTTCCCGTCTCCGTGCCGTTCCTGCGCACCGTCATCGCGGCGCTGGTCGACGGCCGCCTCGTCGAGGGATTCGAGGCGCGCAAGGATCCGCTGAAACTCGCAACTGCCACGCTCTATCTGCCGACCCGGCGCGCCGGGCGGCTGGCGCGGGAAATCTTTCTCGATGAATTGAAGACAGATGCGGCGATCCTGCCGCGCATCGTGGCGCTCGGCGATATCGACGAGGACGAGCTGGCGTTTTCGGCAAGCGCAGAGCAGTTCAGCGGCGTGGCGCCGCTCGATATTCCGCCGCGGCTCGGCGAACTGGAGCGCCGCCTGACGCTGGCGCATCTGGTGGCGGCATGGGCGAAAAGCCCGGTGTCGGCGCCGCTCGTGGTCGGCGGCCCGGCCTCGACGCTGGCGCTGGCCGGCGATCTGGCGCGGCTGATGGACGACATGGTGACGCGCGGCGTTGCCTGGGAAGCGCTCGACAGGCTGGTGCCCGACCAGTTCGACAAATACTGGCAGCACTCGCTCGAATTCCTGCGCATCGCGCGCAAGGCATGGCCGGAGCATCTGAAGGAAATCGGCCGCATCGAGCCCGCCGAACGGCGCGACCGCCTGATCGAGGCAGAAGCCGCGCGGCTGACCGCGCATCATGAGGGACCGGTGGTGGCGGCCGGTTCGACCGGTTCGATGCCGGCAACCGCGAAATTCCTCAACGCCGTGGCCGGCCTGAAGCAGGGCGCGGTGGTGCTGCCCGGGCTCGACACCGATCTCGACGAAGAATCCTGGCAGACGATCGGCGGCGAGAGAGACGCGCAGGGCAAATTCACCACGCAGCCCTCCTCGAACCATCCGCAATTCGCGATGCACGCCTTGCTCGATCGCTTCGGCATCAGGCGTCGCGACGTCGAAATTCTGGGCACGCCGGCGCCGCATGGGCGCGAGATGCTGATGTCCGAGACGATGCGTCCGTCGACTGCAACCGAACAATGGCACGATCGCCTGGTCCAGCCGGATGTTTCCGCAAAGATTGCCGGTGGCATGGAAAAGCTTGCCGTCGTCGAGGCGCCCAGTTCGGAGATGGAGGCGCTGGCGATTGCGGTGGCGATGCGCGAGGCGCGGCACCTCGGCAAATCGGCAGCGCTGGTGACGCCGGATCGCGCTCTGGCGCGCCGGGTAATGGCGGCGCTGACCCGCTGGAATCTCGAATTCGACGATTCCGGCGGCGACGCGCTGATGGATACGCCAAGCGGCATTTTTGCGCGTCTCGCCGCAGAAGCCGCCGCCAGGGGGCTGGAGCCGCCGACGTTGCTCGCGCTGGTGAAGCATCCTTTGTTTCGGCTCGGCGGCGCGCGCGGCGCGTTCAAGCACGCCATCGAGACCCTCGAGCTGGCGCTGTTGCGCGGCACCCGTCCGCAGGCAGGGACCGCCGGACTGGCGCGCGATTTCGAACGTTTCCGCGTGGAGCTCAAGAAGCTCCGAAGCCACGAAACGTCCTCGCTGCACGCCGCCGAGCCGCGCGCAAAATTAAGGGACGATGAACTCGACCAGGCGCAGGCGCTGATCGCCGCGTTGCAGAAGGCGCTGTCGCCGCTGGAAGTGATGGTCTCATCAAAACCGTTCGATTTCGCCGAACTGGCGCTGCGCCATCGCGAAACGCTGATCGCGCTGTCTTCGGATCAGAACGGCGTTGCCGTCGCCTTCGAGGAAGCGCAAGGCGCTGCATTGTCAGCGGCGTTCGACGACCTGCTTGCCGAGCAAAAGCCGAGCGGCCTGATGGTCCAGCTCGGCGACTATCCCGACGTGTTCCAGACCGCCTATGCCGATCGCATGGTGCGGCGGCCGGAATCGCCGAGCGCGCAACTGCACATCTTCGGCCAGCTCGAAGCGCGGCTGACCGAATCTGATCGCGTGATTCTTGGCGGGCTGGTCGAAGGCGTATGGCCGCCGGCGCCGCGGGTCGATCCCTGGCTGAGCCGGCCGATGCGCCATGAACTCGGCCTCGATCTGCCCGAGCGCCGCATCGGCCTTTCCGCGCATGACTTCGCGCAACTGCTGGGAACGGAAGATGTGATCCTGACCCATGCGGCCAAGGTCGGCGGCGCGCCGGCTGTCGCTTCGCGCTTCCTGCACCGCCTTGAGGCGGTGGCCGGTGAAGCGCGCTGGGACGCAGCCAAAGCCGCCGGCGAAAATTACGTCAGCTTCGCCGCCGAGCTGGACCAGCCCGACGACGTCAAGCCGATCGAGCAGCCGGCGCCGAAGCCGCCCGTCGAGACGCGGCCGACAAAACTGTCGGTCACGGCGATCGAGGACTGGCTGCGCGATCCCTATACGATCTACGCGAAATACATCCTGCGGCTCGATCCGCTCGACCCCGTGGACATGCCGCTGTCGGCAGCGGACCGCGGCTCGGCGATCCATGACGCGCTTGGTGAGTTCACGCAAAAATTCGCCGACGCCCTTCCCGCGCAGCCCGCGCTGGCGCTGCGCGGCATCGGTGAAAAGTTTTTTGCGCCACTGATGGAGCGCCCGGAGGCGCGGGCGCTGTGGTGGCCCCGGTTTCAGCGCATCGCCGCCTGGTTTGCCGACTGGGAGCTGGCGCGTCGCGGCGAGATCGAGAAAATTGCCGCCGAGATCAGGGGCGAGATCAAAATCCCGCTCGACAACGAACGCATCTTCACGCTATCGGCGCGCGCCGACCGGATCGAGCAGCGCCACGACGGCAGCTTTGCGATCCTCGACTACAAGACCGGCCAGCCGCCGACCGGCAAGCAGGTGCGCATGGGCCTGTCGCCCCAACTGACGCTGGAGGCCGCCATCCTGCGCGAAGGCGGCTTTGAGAATATTTACGCTGGCTCATCCGTCGGCGAACTGGTTTACGTCAGGCTTAGCGGCAACAATCCGCCGGGCGAACAACGCTCGCTGGAGCTGAAGATCAGGAGCAACGATACGCCGCAGCCGCCGGACGAGGCGGCCGACTACGCCCGCGAGCAGCTCGAAGCGCTGATCCGCAAATTCGAGAACGAGGAGACGGCCTACACCTCGCTGAACCTGTCGATGTGGTCGAGCCGCTACGGCGCCTATGACGATCTCGCCCGGATCAAGGAATGGTCGGCGGCCGGCGGACTGGGGATCGAGGAATGGTGAAGGCTCGCCGCATCATTCCCGAGGCCGTCCGCGCCACGCAGGCGCGCGCCTCCGATCCGGCAGCTTCCGCCTTCGTTTCGGCGAACGCAGGATCGGGCAAGACGCATGTGCTGGTGCAGCGGGTGATCCGCCTGCTGCTCGACGGCGTCGCGCCTGAAAAAATCCTCTGCATCACCTTTACAAAAGCCGCCGCCGCCAACATGGCGGAGCGCGTGTTCACCACGCTCGGCCATTGGGTGACGCTCGACGACGACGCGCTTGATACCGCGATCCGCGAGGCCGGCATTGCCCATCCAAGCGCACGGTTGCGGAAGTCGGCGCGCAAACTGTTCGCCTGCGCGCTGGAGACGCCGGGCGGGCTGAAGGTGCAGACCATTCACGCGCTGTGCACGCGGCTGCTGCAGCAATTTCCGTTCGAGGCCAACGTGCCGGCACGCTTTGCCGTGCTCGACGACCGCGACCAGAACGAGATGATGGAGCGCGCCAACCTCGCGGTCTTCCTCGAAGCGTCGCGCAATCCCGACAGCCCGACCGGCCGCGCGCTGATGACCGCGATGGCGAGCGCTGCCGACGTCACCTTCAAGGACGTGGTGCGCGAGGCCTGTCTCAGCCGCGATCATTTCATGGCCTGGACGGACGCCGCCGGCAGCGCGCAGGCCGCCGCCGCGCATATTTCGACGGCGCTCGGCGTCGATCCCGATGATCGCATCGAAGACGTCGAGCGCGATATCGTCGACGGCCCCAACCTGCCACGGTCACGATGGCAAGACATCGCCCTGGTTCTGGAAACCGGCAGCAAGACCGATCAGGGCCAGGCAGCGCAGCTTCGCGCCGCGTTGGCGTTTTCCGGTGCAGCCCAGGTGGACGAGTATCTCTGCCTGTTTCTCACGGATGCCGATCGCACGCCGCGCAAATCCGTCGTTACAAAGAACTTTGCGCGGGACAATCCTGCGATTGGACGCCTGTTCGAATCCGAAATTGATCGCCTCGCGCCCCTGATCGCGAAACGCCGCGCGGTGACCGCCCGCGACCGCACCGAGGCGCTTCTTTATATCGCGACCGCAGCGGCGGCGAATTACCGCCGGGAGAAGCAGGAGCGCGGCCTGCTCGACTATGACGATCTGATCGACAAGACGCTGGAAATGCTCGACCGCGTCTCCTCCGGCTGGGTGCACTACAAGCTCGACCGCGGCGTCGACCACGTGCTGATCGACGAGGCGCAGGACACCAGCCCCCGGCAATGGGACATCGTCGCGCATATCATTTCCGAATTCACCTCGGGCGCCGGCGCGCGCGACGGCGTGGTGCGAACCGTGTTCGCGGTCGGCGACGAGAAGCAGTCGATCTTTTCGTTTCAGGGCGCGGCGCCGCGCGAATTCGACCTGCGCCGGCGCGCGCTGCAAAGAAAGTTCGAGGGCGCCGGACTGAAGTTCGATCCGGTGTCCTTTACCTATTCGTTCCGCTCGGGACCGGCGATCCTGCATGCGGTCGATCAGGTGTTTCGCGAGCAGGACATCTTTCGCAGCATTCATGCGGTCGATATCGGCAATCCGATCCATCACGCGCTGGCCGACGCCGGTCCCAGCCAGATCGATCTCTGGGAGCTTGCGGAAGCCGACGACCGGCAGGACATCGAAGGCTGGCGTGCGCCGTTCGACGGCGTCTCCGCGACCAGCCCCGAAGTGAAGCTGGCCCGGCGCATTCAGGCCGAGATCAAGGCGCTGGTCGCCAGCCGCGTGATGACGGGCAGCAAGGGCGACCGCCGGCCGCTGCGCTATGGCGACATGCTGGTTCTGGTGCGCCGGCGCGGCAACGCATTCGACGCGGTGATCCAGGCGCTGAAACATGCCGGCATCCCGGTCGCCGGCGCCGACCGCCTCAAGCTGACCGAGCACATCGCAATCATCGACCTGATGAACCTGGCGGACGCGCTGCTGCTGCCGCAGGACGATCTGGCGCTGGCGGTGGCGCTGAAGAGCCCGCTGTTCGGGCTTGACGATGACGACCTGTTCAAGATCGCCTGGCAGCGCAAGGGTTCGTTACGCGCGGCACTGGCTGAGCGGGCCTCGACCGACGGCCGGCTGCGCGATGCGCTGTGGCGGTTCGAACAGTGCGAACGACGTTTTGCCAGCGAAACGCCATTCGCGTTCTACGCCTGGCTGCTTGGCGGTGACGGCGGCCGCGCGCGGATTCTCCGGCGGCTCGGACACGAGGCGAACGACGCGCTCGACGAATTTCTGGAGCTGGCGCTGAACTACGAACGCAAGGCGCCTGCTTCGCTACAGGGCTTCATGGCCTGGCTGCGCACGGCTGACCTCGAGGTGAAGCGCGACATGGAAATTTCGCGCGACGAGGTCCGCGTGATGACCGTGCACGGCGCCAAGGGGCTGGAGGCTTCCGTCGTCTTCCTGGTCGACACCACGACGTCGCCGTCGGATACGCAGCGGCTGAAGCTGATCAACCTGCCGCAGGGCAATGGCGATCCGCACGCGCCGGGTGTGGTGGTCTGGGCCGGCCGCAAGGCCGAGGACCCGCCGGCCGTCGTCGCGGCGCGCGCGGCGATGATCGGCGATACCGAGGATGAATACCGACGCCTGCTCTATGTCGCGATGACGCGCGCCGCGGACCGCCTGATCGTCGGCGGCTGCATGCCCGGTAACATGAAAACTGTCCGGCCGCTGTCCTGGTACG
>Ga0081540_1004429_pt1 | contig 10715 bp, 8 predicted proteins | sample TabmetS2T1R1_FD_71024 | JGI IMG/M metagenome (GOLD analysis project Ga0081540, IMG submission 71024) | Tabebuia heterophylla rhizosphere microbial communities from the University of Puerto Rico - S2T1R1 | ecosystem: Host-associated > Plants > Roots > Rhizosphere ... | reverse complement strand
AGGGCGGCGGCGGGGACTGCGACGGCCCCGGCGTGACGCTCGCCCAGGGCGCCGCGGCGGCGGCCGGCGCGGCCGCCTGTTTTTGGGCAGGGTCGGGTAGGGACATGACTCCTCCAGGAATGTCGGCGGGTCAGCGCGCGGGCAGGGTGACCTTTATGCGGCAGCCGGGCGTGGGCGCGTCCACCACCGCGATCGCGCCGCCGTGCAGCTCGACGGCCCAGCGCGCGATGGCCAGCCCCAGACCGGTACCGGTCTTGCCGCCGGCCCGCTCGCCGCGGGTGAACCGTTCGAAGACCCCGGCCCGCTCCTCCGGCGGGATCCCCGGCCCCTCGTCCGTGACCTCGATGACCAGCTGCTCCGCCTCGTGCCGGGCGGTCGCCGTCACGGTCCCGTCGACCGGGCTGTGCCGCACGGCGTTGTCCAGCAGGTTGGCCACCACCTGGTGCAGCCGGGCCGGGTCGGCCACCGCGACCAGCGGCGGCTCGGTCGCGACCAGGGTCACGCACCGGCCGGCGGCGGCCGCCGCGACCTCGGCCTCCCGCACGGCGACCTGCAGGAACTCGTTGACGTCGAACTCGGCCAGGTCGAGAGGTACCGCACCGGCCTCGATCCGCGACAGGTCCAGCAGTTCGGTGACCAGCCGGCCGAGCCGCTCCGTCTGTGCCAGCGCGGTGCGCAGCGTCTCCGGGTCCGAGACGCCGTCGACGACGTTCTCCAGCACCGCCTGCAGCGCGAAGATCGGGGTACGCAGCTCGTGCGACACGTTCGCGATCAGCTCGCGCCGGGCCCGGTCGGCCGCCGCCAGGTCGGCGGTCATCTGGTTGAACGCGGCAGCGAGCTGGCCGACCTCGTCCCGCGATGTCGCGCGTACCCGCTGGGTGTAGTCGCCCCGCGCCATCGCCCGTACCGCGGCGGTCATGTCGCGCAGCGGCCGGGTCATCCCGTGCGCCAGCACCTGCGAGATCACCAGCGCGACCACGATCGCGGTCAGCGAGGTGGCCGGCGGCCGCCAGCCGATGACGCTCCAGAAGACGGCCAACCCGGCCGCGAGGCTGGCCAGGATGACGATGCCGAGCTTGAGCTTGATGTGCCGCACGAAGTCCAGCGGCCGGGGCATCAGGTCGGCCAGCTGCGACAGTCGCGCCCTCATGCCGGTACCTCCAGGGAGTAGCCGACGCCGTGCACGGTGCGGATCACGTCCGCGCCCAGCTTGCGGCGCAGTGCCTTGACGTGACTGTCCACCGTGCGCGTCCCCGATGCGTCGGCCCAGCCCCAGACCTCGGCCAGCAACCGTTCCCGGGGCAGGACGGTGCGCGGCCGGCTGGCCAGGTGCACCAGCAGGTCGAACTCGGTGGGTGTCAGGTGCACCTCGGTGCCGGCCCGGCGCACCCGGCGTTCGGCCGCGTTGATCTCCAGGTCGCCGAAGGTGATCGGCGCCGCGTCGGTACCGGCCAGGGCCCGGTCCATCCGCCGCAGCAGGGCGTGCACCCGGGCGGCCAGCTCGCGCAGCGAGAACGGCTTGGTCAGGTAGTCGTCGGCGCCGACGGCCAACCCGACGAGCAGGTCGGTCTCGTCGTCCCGGGCGGTCAGCATGATCACCGGTACCGGACGCTCCGCCTGGATGCGCCGGCACACCTCCAGCCCGTCGAACCCGGGCAGCATGATGTCGAGTACCACCAGGTCGGGCCTTGTCCGGTGGGCGACTGCCACGGCGTCCGGCCCGGTACCGGCGACATCGACGGTGAACCCTTCGGCGCGTAGCCGGGCGGCGACCGCGTCGGCGATGGTCCGCTCGTCCTCGACCACCAGGATCCGGCGTGCGTTCATGACCCGAGCGTAGGAGGTGGCGTGTGGAGAGATCAGCGCCCGCTCTGTGAAGGATTGGTGGAGGCGTGGACTGCTTGTCAAGGTCCGAATTGTGGCCTGTGGACAGTTAGTCTGGCCTGTGGACAACCGCTCCCGGCGTCCGGCGCGACGACAGGATGGAGGCGTGACGACGATGACCGAACCCGTTGTTGCCAGCCAGGCGCGCGGACCGTGGACGATCGACGATCTCGCGGACACGCCCGACGACGGCAGCCGATACGAAATCTTCGACGGGAGCCTTCTGGTGAGTCCACCCGCCGCCATCCCTCACGCGAGGGCCGTTGTGAAGCTTCGCCGCCTGCTGGATGCTCAGGCGCCGGAGCGCCTCATGACGGTGGACGGCGTGGGCGTGCTCATTCGGGGCGGCCGGAGCCTGTTCGTTCCGGACCTGACTCTGGTGAGGGCAGAGGCGCTCGACCGGCAAGCCGCCGCCCCTGCGGGCTCCGGACCCGCTCCTGGTGGTCGAGGTGCTCTCGCCCGGCAACGCCGGTCGCGACGTTGTGATCAAGAGGCACGAGTATGCGGCCGGCGGCATCCCGCATTACTGGATCGTCGACAAGAACGAGCGCACCCTGACCGTGCTGAGCCGGCCCGAGCAGGGCAAGGGCTACCTGGACTCCACCGTGGTCAAGGCCGGGGAGCGGTTCGAGACCGACGATCCCTTCCCCATCTCGCTCGATCCGGCCGACTTCTGTTGAGCCTCAACGGTTCCAGCTCTGCTTGGCGGCGCGCACCAGGCGGTCCTTGAGGTCTCTCGTGTGCCGCCGGGCCACCGGTAGCTCCCGGCCGTCGATCGTCACCACGTAGGTCCCGCCGTTGAGCCGAAGCTCCGAGATCAGGCGCAACTGCACCAGATAGGAGCGGTGGATGCGCACGAAGCCCGCGTCGGCCCAGCGCTCGGCGAGCGTCGCCAGGGACACCCGGACCAGGTGCGAGCCCTCCGCCGTGTGCAGCCTCGCGTAGTCACCCTGCGCCTCGACCCAGCGGACCGCCGAGCGCTGCAGCAGGCGGGTAATGCCGGCCAGCTCCACCGGGATAGTCGGGTCGTCCGCCCGGTCGCGCCGGCCCACCACGGCCGGATGCACCGGCACCAGCCGGGAGTTGACCACGCGGCGCAGTGACTCGGCCAGCCGATCCGGCTGCACCGGTTTGCGCACGTAGTCGGCGACACCCAGCTCGAAGGCCTCGACCGCCCGCTCCTCGTAGGCCGTCACGAACACGACCGCGGGCGGCTTGGCGAACCGACCCAGCACCCGGGCCAGCTCCATCCCGTCCAGTCCTGGCATCCGGATGTCCAGGAACACCGCGTCGACCTCGGCGTCGCGCAGCAGCCGCAGCGCCTCGGTCGCGTCGCCGGCCGTGTGCACCACCGCCACCCGGTCGTCGGCGCGCAGCAGATAAGCCAACTCGTCGAGGGCCGGTGGCTCGTCGTCCACGGCCAGCACCCGCAGGCCGGCGACGCTCGCGGAGCCGACCCCAGCCAGCGTTCGTCCGTCCGCCCCGGTCACGACCGGCCCGCCCGGACGCCCGGGTGGAACTTCGGCACCCGCATGCTCACCTTGGTACCCGCGCCGGGCGCCGTCTCGACCACCAGACCGAACTGGTCGCCGAAGGCCGCCCGCAGCCGATCGTCCACATTGGACAACCCGACGTGCTGCCCGGCCTCGACCTGACCGCCGTCCGCCGGCTCGTCGCCGTCGGGGCCGCCGACCAGTACCGACGGGTCCATGCCCACTCCGTCATCCTCGACCGTGATGTGGCATTCCGCACCCGAGTCCCGGGCCACGATGCTGACGGTACCGACGCCGGGCTTCGCGGACAGCCCATGGCGCACCGCGTTCTCCACGAGCGGCTGCAGGCACAGGAACGGCAGCCCCACCGGCAGCACCTCGGGAGCGATCTGCAGGCGCACCTGCAGCCGCTCGCCGAACCTGGCCCGCTCGATCGTCAGGTACCGGTCGATCGAGCGCAGCTCCTCGGCGAGCGTCGTGAACTCGCCGTGCGCCCGGAAGCTGTAGCGGGTGAACTCGGCGAACTCGAGGATCAGGTCGCGGGCGCGTTCCGGATCGGTACGCACGAACGAGGCGATGGCGGTCAGCGCGTTGTAGATGAAGTGCGGACTGATCTGCGCCCGTAGTGCCCGCACCTCGGCCCGGGCCAGCCGTGCCCGGGACGTGTCCAGCTCGGCCAGGGCCAACTGCGCGGTCACCCAGCGGCCCGTCTCCCGAGCGGCCTGCACCAGCCCGGGCGCCGGCGGGCCGTCCGACAGCGCGACGAGCGCCCCGCCGCGCAGCGGGACCACCACCGCACCGCGGATCACGCAGTCGACCCGGTCGCATGGCAGGTCGCGCGCGGACAGCACGGCCGAGCGGCCGCCGCCCAGCGCCTTGGTGGCCGCGGTCAGCATCTGGTCCCGGTGGTGGTCGCCGGTACCGTCGAAGGCCAGCACGCTCGCCGTGTCCGTGACGGCGAGCCCGGCCGCCCCGATGAGCGCGCGTAGGTGCCGGATCGCCTTCCCGGCGCTGGCCGGCGACAGCCCGGCGCGCAGCGGCTCGGCGGCCAGCCCGACGGTGTGCAGCACGTCGTAGGTGGCCCGCTGCGTGGCTGTGGCGATGCCCCGCCGGGCGCGGAGCCGGGCAACCCCGTAGACGGCCGCCCCGAGCGCCGCGAGCAGTGCGAGTACGGCCAGCGCGGCGGACAGGTTCGCCCTCACGGCCGCCAATCCTGCTGGCCGGGTAGCCGGATGTCCAGACACGGCAGCCGGGGACCTGATGCAATGGTGCGAATGGGTGGTAACGGCCAAAGCGGATCGGGCGGCGGGCGGCGGCGGACCCGGACGGCCCAGAGTGAGCCGCCGGACGACTGGCCCGACGATCCCCTTCTCCCGACCGAACTGTCCCCGCTCGCCCCGGACATGGCGGGCACCCCCGACCCGATGCCGCTGCCGACCGAACCGGCGCCCGACGAGCCGGCCTCCGCCGGCACGATCTCCGTTGGCACGACCTCCGCTCCCGCCGCGGGCACGACCTCCGGCGCGTCCGCGGCCGGCGGAACGGCCGACGGCGCGGCGCCGGGAGGTCGCGCGCGGGGAGGCGGCACGCAGCGCGGCGACGCGGATGCGGAGCCGGCAGTGCGCCGGAGCTGGCTGGTACGGCACCTGCCCACCCGCCAGGACCTGATCGTCTTCGCGGTGTACGCGGCGGGGGCCTGCTATGTCCTGCAGCGGCTGATCACCGATCCGCGCGGCCGGATCCAGCAGAACGTCCCGGACCAGACGCTGTTCGAGTGGATGCTCGGCTGGGGCAGCCGGGTGCTGACCGACCAGCTCTTCCCGTTCGTCAGCAGCCGGCTCAACGCCCCGGTCGGCGTCAACATGATGGCCAACACCTCGGTGCTGGGCATCAGCCTGCCGATGACACCCCTGACGCTGCTCGTCGGTACCTCCGTCGGCTACCTGATCTTCTCGGCGCTGGCCCTCGCCGGTACCGCGACCGCCTGGTACTACGTGCTGTCCCGGCACGTGGTGCGGCACCGGGTGGCGGCCGCCGTGGGCGGCGGGCTGGCCGGGTTCTCGCCGGCCATGATCTCCCACTCGTACGGGCACCCGAACATCGCCGCCCAGTTCCTGGTGCCGTTCATCGTCTGGCGGACGGTGAAGCTGTGCGAACCGCACCGCTGGCTGCGCAACGGCATCGTCCTGGCCCTGCTGGTCATCTGGCAGACCTTCATCAACGAGGAGATCCTCCTCGTCACCGCGGTCGGCCTGCTCGTCTTCCTGCTGAGCTACGTGCTGATGCGCCCATCGGTGCTGCGCCGCGGCACCCTGCCGTTCCTCGCCGGCGGCGCCGTGGCCGCGGTGATCGCCGGCGTCGTCCTCGCGTACCCGCTGCACGTCGAGTTCCACGGGCAGCAGCACGGCAAGGGCGCCAACACCTCCGGTCCCCGCCCGTACGCCTCCGACCTGCTCGCCTTCACCGGCTTCTCGCACGACTCGCTGGCCGGTCACCACACCGTGCTCAAGCTGGCGCAGAACATGTCGGAGCAGAGTTCCTTCTTCGGCTGGCCGCTGCTGCTGGTGCTGCTCGGCGGGCTGGTGCTGATGGCGCGCAGCCGGGTGTACTGGTCGGCGCTGATCGTCGCCCTGCTGCTCGCCGCGCTGTCGCTGGGCGGCCGGATCAACGTGAACACCCGCGAGACCAAGGTGCCCGGGCCGTGGACGCTGCTCGGCGACCTGCCGCTGTTCCGCCAGGTGGTGCCCACCCGGGTCGCGGTGGAGGTGGCGCCGGTACTGGCGGTCATGCTGGCGCTGGCCCTCGACCGGATGCTGGCGCTGACCGCCCGCAACCCGTTCCACCCGCTGCGGCTGCTCGGGCTCGGGCTGGTGGTCGCCGCCCTGGTACCGATCGTGCCGGTACCCATCGGGGTCCTGAACCGGCCGCCGGTACCCGCCTTCATCACCAGCGGCACCTGGAAGCGGTACGTCGACGAGCGGCACAGCCTGGTCGGGATACCGTCCGCGTCCGTCGGCAACCTGGAGCCGATGCGCTGGGCCGCGATCTCCCGGGTCGGGTACGCGATTCCGGGCGGCTACTACCTGGCCCCGGACGGCGCGTTCGGCGCCCCGGCCAGGCCCACGACGAGCCTGCTGGACGCGGTGGCAGCGACCGGCAACGTACCGAAGATCACCGACAAGGAGATCAACAACGCGCGCACGGACCTGCGCTTCTGGCGGGCGGCGGTCGTGGTGATCGTGCCGGGTTCGCAGACCGACGCGGTGAAGCGGACGGTGGTCGATCTGCTCGACTTCGAGCCGACCTTCGTCGACGGCGTCTGGCTCTGGGACGTGCGCGGCAAGCTCGACTGAGCGCAGCCGGAGCCGGGTTGTGGCGCAGGCGAGCACAGTCCCCGATGCACCGACTGAGCGCAGCCGGAGCCGGGTTGTGGCGCAGGCGAGCACAGTCCCCGATGCACCGACTGAGCGCAGTCGCAGGCGGCGCTAGTAGGCGCCCTTGCTGCGCAGCACCACGCCGACCGTGCGCCACATGATGGTCAGGTCGAAGGTCAGCGACCAGTTGTCCACGTAGTAGAGGTCGAGCCGGACCGCGTCGTCCCACGAGAGGTCCGAGCGCCCGGAGACCTGCCAGAGGCCGGTGATGCCGGGGCGCACCAGCAGGCGGCGCCGCACGTCGCCGAGGAAGTCGCCGTCCTCGGCCGGCAGCGGCCTCGGGCCGACCAGGGACATCTCGCCGAGCAGCACGTTGATCAGCTGGGGCAGCTCGTCCAGCGAGCTGGCCCGCAGGATCCGTCCGACCGGCGTGACCCGTGGGTCGTTGCGGATCTTGAAGAGGAGACCGTCGCTCTCGTTCTGGTCCACCAGCGCGGCCAGCCGGTCCTCGGCGTCCACATACATCGTGCGGAACTTCCAGACCGAGAACGTCTTGCCCTCGCGGCCGACCCGGCGTTGCCGGAAGAAGACCGGTCCCCGGTCGGACAGCCGGATGGCCAGCGCGATCCCGATCAGGAGCGGCAGCGTGATCAGCAGGCCGATCACCGCGATCACGCGGTCCATCAGGTTCTTGAACAGCCAGGCCACCCCGGACAGGGTCGGCTCTTCGACGTAGAGCAGCGGCAGACCCTCGACCGGCCGGACGTGCACCCGGGGGCCGGCGATGTCGGTCAGCTGCGGCGCCACGATCAGGTCGACGCCGGTACCCTCCAGCTGCCACGCGAGCCGGCGCAGCTCGCCCGGTTCGGCGCTGGCCGATCCGCAGACCGCCACCGTGTCGGCGCCCACTTCCAGTACCAGCGGCACGATCTCCCGGCCGGCGTGCACCGGTACCGGCGTGTCCAGGTGTTTCGGCGCCGGGTACCCCTCGGTGAGGTGGATGCCGATCGGGATCATGCCGGCCGACGGGTTGCGGGTGACCGCGCTGTGCACCTCGAGCGTCTCGGACAGCGTGCCCACCAGCAGCGTGCGGTGGATCGCGATGCCCTTGCGCCTGAGCAGGTGCAGCACCCGGCGTGCCAGGTACCGCAGCAGGCTGACGTAGACGGCGGCGCCGACCAGGGCGACCGCGACGGAGAGCCGGGAGACGCGCGCCACGAGCGCGAAGGCGGTGAACGACACCGCAGCGGCCACCATGAGGGAGGCGCGGGACACCCGCTTGAACTCGTCGGTGCCGATGCCCAGGTAGCGCCGGTCGTAGCCGCCGTTACCCCAGAGCACGACCAGCCACGCAACCGGCAGGATCACGTAGACCATCGCGTGGAACAGCGCGGCGTTGGGGAAGCCGGAGTTCGCCTTTTCGAGCTGGGTGCTGGCGGTCAGGTCGGCGAGCACCACGGCGGCGTAGTCGATGACGATCAGGGCGGCCGCGTAGGTGCGGTGCCAGGTGGACCGGCGCCGGGTGCGGAACCAGGCGGAGCGCGGTATGCCATCGGCCTTCGGGATGATCTCGAAGGTCTCGCCGTACCGCGTGTCGGTCATCTTTCTCCGGGTCGGCTCAGTGGCCGTTCGGTGGAGGCTGGTCGTCACCGTTGGTGTGCCCTCCCGCGCCGCGAACGTTCGCACGTCGGATGCTTACCGAACTGGACGGGTGTTGCGGCGCCGGTTGGCGGTGGCTCCGCCCAGCCGGCCGTCGGAGTTGCGGTACCGACGTGGTGCCAACCAGCGCACTGGCTGTCCCACCTGGGAAAGCATTCAACCACGGTGCTCCCAGTGTGCCATGGGCCGGCCACGCGCGCGGTGTCGACCGGCCGACAGTAGTGTGTGGACGTCGCGGCTGTCGAGACCCGTAAGGTAGCCGTCCGATTGCACACGGAGAGTAGCGGAACCGGCGAGTACGGTGATCACCGCACGAGGCGCGAGAGCCGCCGGTCCGCCAGCGGTTTTCCGCCGGTCTGGCAGCCCGGGCAGTACTGCAGGCTGGAGTCGGCGAACGAGACTTCGCGGATGGTCGTGCCGCAGACCGGACACGGAAGGCCGGTCCGGGCATGCACCGCCAGCCCCGAGCGCTTCTCCCCCTTGAGGGTGGCCGCCTGCTGACCGACCGATCGCTGCACCGCGTCGGCCAGGACCGAGCGCATCGCCTCGTAGAGCCGGTCGAGCGCCTCCGGGGAGAGCCGGTCGGTGATCGCGAACGGCGACAGCTTCGCCGCGTGCAGGATCTCGTCGGAGTAGGCGTTGCCCACCCCGGCGATCACCTCCTGCTCGGTCAGCACACCCTTGACCTGACCGCGCCGCGCCCTCAGCCGTTGCTCGAACTCCTCCCGGGACACGCTCAGCGCGTCCGGCCCGAGCCGCGACACACCGGGCACCAGCGCCGGGTCGCGCACAAGGTAGGCGGCGAGCTTCTTCTGGGTACCCGCCTCGGTCAGGTCAAACCCGGAGCCGTCGTCGAGGCGCACCCGCACCGCGATCGGCCCGCTGCCCGGCTTGAGCGGGGTACCCGCCTTGAAGGCGTCCCGATAGTGCAGCCAGCCGGCCCGGGCAAGGTGCACCACGAGGTGCAGGTCCTCGCCGATATGCATGTCCAGGAACTTGCCGTGCCGGGACGCCCCGGTCACCGGCAGCCCGGTCGCCGCGGACACCGGCGGGTCGTAGGTCTTCAGGGCGCTGATCGCGGAGACCTCGATCCGCGACACGGTATGACCGGCGGCCCGCTCGCGCAGGTACGCGGCGAGCGCCTCCACCTCGGGCAGCTCCGGCATGGCAACAAGTTAACCTCACTCTCGATGAAGGTGGTGATCGCGCACAACCGGTACTCCTCGGCCCAGCCGTCCGGGGAGAACGTCGTCGTGGACGCGGAGATCTCCCAACTGCGCACGGCCGGGGTCGAGGTGGTCCCGTTCCTGCGCAGCTCGGACGAGATCGGCTCGCTGCCGCCCGCCCAGAAGGCCCTGTTGCCGGTCGCGCCGATCTGGTCGCCGGCCGCCCAGCGGGCCCTGGTCGCGATCATCCGGTCCGAGCGCCCGGACGTCCTGCACCTGCACAACCCGTACCCGCTGATCTCGCCGTGGATCGTGCGCACCGCACACGCACACGGGCTGCCGGTGATCCAGACGGTGCACAACTACCGGCAGGTCTGCGCGCCCGGCCTCTACTTCCGCGACGGGCACATCTGCCACGACTGCCGGGGCCGGGCCTTCGCCCTCCCCGCGATCGTGCACAGCTGCTACCGGGGCTCGAAGGCGCAGAGCGCGATCATGGCGACCACGCTGGCGGTACACCGGGGGACCTGGCGCAGCGTCGACCGGTACCTGGCGCTGACCGACCACATCGCCGCCCACCTGCGCGACTTCGGCATCCCCGACGAGCGGATCACGGTCAAGCCCAACGCGGTCGACGACCCCGGCCCGCCCGCCCCGATCGGGGCCGGCTTCCTGTTCGCCAGCCGGCTGTCCGAGGAGAAGGGCCTGCGGCTGGTCCTGGACGCCTGGTCGCGCCGGCCGGACGGCACGCCCGGGACGCTGACCATCGCCGGGGACGGACCCCTGCGCCCGGTCGCCGAGGCCGCCGCCGGGTCCCGGTCCGACGTGGTCTACCTCGGACCGCAGGACCGTGCGGGGGTACTGGCGGCCATGCGCGAAGCGGCGGTCGTCATCGCGGCGTCGACCTGGGACGACGTCCTGCCCACGGTGGTCATCGAGGCGCTCGCCTCGGGCCGGCCGGTCCTCGGTACCCGGCTGGGCGGCATCCCGTACCTGGTCGGCGACGCGGGCTGGCTGGTGCCCCCGGACGTCGACGGGCTGTCCGCCGCGCTGCCGGTCGCCGCCGCGGGCGCGGCCGGACCGGCCGGCGGGGGCCGGGCCCCGGCAGAGGGGGCCGTCACCCCCCGGCCGCCCCCCCG
>Ga0081540_1004428_pt1 | contig 10715 bp, 10 predicted proteins | sample TabmetS2T1R1_FD_71024 | JGI IMG/M metagenome (GOLD analysis project Ga0081540, IMG submission 71024) | Tabebuia heterophylla rhizosphere microbial communities from the University of Puerto Rico - S2T1R1 | ecosystem: Host-associated > Plants > Roots > Rhizosphere ... | reverse complement strand
CCGGGCGGCCGTCCCGAGGCCGGTGAACAAGAAGGCAGTCGCGTGGGGCGTAGGCATGATCCTTCTGCCGCCCACCGTGTGGGCCACCTTCTTCACCTATAGCGGCGGATTCATCGTCCTGTTCCTGGCCGCGTTTGCCGCGCTGGTCGTGACCACCGAATCCTGACCGCCGCAGATCCAGCGCTGCCGGCGGGCGCCCCGCTGGCTGACCGGCCTACGACGGGGCGTCGTTGGCGGCGGCGATGAGCTCGCGGGCGGCGGCTTCATCGGAGGGGGCCACCAGCACGCGAACACCCTGCAGCTGCAGCTGCGGCTCCTGTCCCCCGGCATCGTCGGCCGACACCGCCGCCCTCAGGCCGTTGTTGCGCAGCATGCCGACGATCAGTTCCGCCTCGATGCGGCTGGCAACGACCGCTACGGGCACACTCGCAGTCCCGCTGGCAGCCTTCGTACCCCGGTCGTTGGAGCGCCTGCGTTTCACGTCCGTCCTCAGTCCCTCCGCTGCTGTTCCCGCCCCGCAGGCCGGTACTGGCTGGCACCTGGTCGCACCTCGGGCGGCCCGTCCCGCCCGGAACCCCCCGCCGGCCGGAGAGGCGCGAACAGGTGAGCAGCGATTATGCCAGCCTGCGCCGTGCGGACGGCGCTGAACTGCCTACAGGGTATCCGCGGATCTGAACGCTGGAAGTCCTCTATCTCACGGTCCGCCGTCGAGGAACCCGGTCACGGCCGGGACGAAGGCGTGAGCGGCATCCCCGGGCAGCGGCACTATTTAGAAGCCCTCGCCCCTTTGAAGATTGACGACGATTCTGTTGCCACGCTTCTGGATGACTATCTTGCTCATTATCTCTTGCCTGAGGCTGCCCGGCAGGCGCAGTGACTGCCAATGACGCTCTTCGGCGGCTCTGACGCCGGCGTGAGCCGGATCGGCCGCCACGACGGCCCTCAGGGCGTAGTAAGCACTTCCGAACGCGTGCTGGGTAACGTGTGCTGTTGCCACCGCCTGACCCGCGGCGTGCGCGGCAAAGAACGCCGCGCCGTTGTCTCTCACATCGCGAGCGGCGGCGTGAGCGGCAAGCGAGGCTCCGCGTATGTCGGCCATCCTCAATACGCCGGTATCAATCCAGGCCCGGCATGCTTCGATAGCTTTGCGGGGCCGGTCATCCGTCGGATATGCGTTCTCGAAGAACGGAAGTGTTCTTTCGGCGCAATCCGCGGCCCAGGTAGCCATCAATTTCTGATCTTGTTTGCTGTACTTTTTCATCCCTGTCTCAATCGGTCACGAGCGCGATGCCCGCCGTCAGGCGCCCACCGTACCGTCGATCCGCTCCCGCAGCAGGTCCGCGTGACCGTTGTGGCGCGCGTACTCCTCGATCATGTGAACCATGATCCAGCGGAGTGAGAACTCCTTGCCGTCCTGGGTCCCGGTCACGTCCAGCGACGGCGCCGCCGCGACCCGCTCCCGCGCGTCAGCGCATTCCGCGCGCCAGGTCTCGAACGCCTCCGCCACGTCGGCGCCGTCGACGTCGAACTCGGCTTCCGGGTCGTCGTCGGTGTAGTAGTGATAGGCGATCTGTTCTCGGCCCAGCACCATCGTGAACCACTGGCGTTCTCCCTCGGCCATGTGCCGGACCAGGCCGAGAAGCGACAGGCTGGATGGCGGCACAGCCCGCTCCCGCAGCTGGTCGCCGCTCAGCCCTTCGCACTTGACCGCCAGGGTGTCCCGCTGGAAATCGAGCCAGGCCCCCAGCATCTCGCGTTCCTGTGCCACCAGCGGCGGCACGAGCCGTTCTGCCGTCATGGCCCAGAGTTTAGGCATCGGCTCGGTGCCGCGGTTCCCGTGCCGGACGGCTGCCCCCGGGCGATACGCCTGTCATTCACGAGCCTATTGCTATGCATGAGCCGAATGGATGGCGGTGCCGCTGTACGGCAGCTGCCCAGCGGCGCTCAGGTCATCTCGCTGCTGCGAACACAGAGGCGTGCGTTATACGAGCCGGCGGTCCGTCAGCGCGCCGCCCAGATCCCGCCGTCCACCGGGATGATGGCGCCGGTCACCCACGCTCCCGCGCGCCCACTCAGGTACACCGCGACGCCGGCCATGTCGTCGGGGCGGCCGATGCGCCCGAGCGGGGAGGCGGCAGCGATCTCCTCGCCCCACTCGGCGAGGGTCGCCGCCATCATCTTCGACTCGAACGGGCCCGGTGCCACCGCGTTGACGGTGATGTGCCGCGGCCCGAGCTCGCGGGCGAGCACACGCGTGAGCTGGTGCACGCCGGCCTTGCTCGCCGAGTAGGAGTAGGTCGGGAACTCCGGTACCCGCAGGCCGTCGATGCTGCCGATGTTGATCACCCTGGCCGGGTCGTCTGCGGTTCCCGCCGCCTCAAGCAGCGGCAGAAACGCCCTGGTGAGGCGGAACGGCGCCTTGAGGTTGAGGTCCAGAGCCCTGTCCCACGCCGAGGCCGGGAACTCCTCCAGCCGCGCGCCCCAGGTGGCGCCGGCGTTGTTGACCAGGACGTGGATGCGCTCCTCGCGTCGGCCGACTTCGGCGGCCAGCCGCGCGCATTCCTCCTCGCGTGCCAGGTCGGCGGGCACCGACACGACGGGACCGTGCGCGGAGAGCTCGGCGACCGCGGCCTCACCGGCCTCGGGCTTGCGCGAGCTGATGTAGACCGACGCCCCGGCCTGCAGGAGGCCACGCGCGATCATCAGCCCGATCCCGCGTGTCCCGCCGGTGACGACGGCCACCTTGCCGGTGAGATCGAACAGGTACACGGGGATCCTCCGAATCGGTCTGCTGGTCGGCCCGCTGGCCCGCGCAGCACCCTGGCCGGCGGGCTGACCGCGACGGTTGGCCGATGCAGAACGATACGGCCCCCGCGGCCGTCCCGCGCTGATTGGAGGCCGGGCACGCGGACTGCCGGACTCGCTGGCCGCTCACCGATCCAGTGGCTCTTCGGGCGCCCGGCGGCGCGCGGGCCGGGCGATCACGGGGAGGCCGTGGATTTCAGGCTGCGCAGCACCGCGACGACCACTCCGAGAACAGATGCCTCGTCAGCGGGAATCGGCCCGTGGTCCGGATTGCGCGCATCCAGCCACATGCGGCCCGCGCGATAACCCAGGACCTTGACCGTTGCCTCGCCCTCGCCGGTCGCTTCGTTCTCGATGAGGGCGGCCACGGTTTGCCCGGTGTCCCCATGGTCTTGCTTGCGGACGACCACCCAGTCGCCGTCCAGAATCGCCGCGCCAAGCATCGAGTCACCGCGCACGCGGAGCAGGAACATGTCGCCATGCCCCACGATGAGCGGCGGTAGCGGCACCGAATACCCCGTTTTCTCCTCCGCCAATATCGGCGTGCCGGCCGCGATGCGCCCGAGCACCGGCACCATGACGGCTTCTTCGCTATCCGGCTCGGAGGCGCCGGCCGCTTCGCCCTCGTATTTGGGCAGCACTCTGATGGTACGCGGGCAGTTGAGCTTGTATTCGACATAGCCGAGGCGCTTGAGCTCGCTCAGCTGGTAGTGGAGCCCGCCAACGCCTTGATAGCCAAGCGCGTCGGCAATCTCCCGCTGGTTTGGTGCGTAGCCGTGGCGCCGGTGATATGCGCTGATGAATTCAGCTATTTCTCGCTGGCGTCTTGACAGCTCCATGCAGCCATCCTCGTCCCGGTGGGGACGAGGATGGCACAGTCGGAAGCTGTTTTCAAACCTGGTCGCCGTGTCGTCCTGCGGTAAAGAAGAACGCCGTTCCCCGGCGGCGAAGGAGCCGGAATGGCGGGTGGGCCATGCCGGATCCGGGCGCATCACGGCGCCGCGGCGAGCGGTGCCGGACCCGCCAGCCGCGCCGCGGGCATTCCCCGTGATCCCGGGGCTCGCCGCCAAGTCCGGGAACGGGGCTCCGTGCTGCGCACGAGGATGCTATGTTCCGGAGCTAGCCCTTCCTCCAGGTGGGAGCATGGGTGGCCGTCATCCGGCGGGCAGGGGCGCACCGCCAAGCTTCCCGGTGTCATTCCTCCGCCGGGAGGACCAGAAACCGAGCTGGGTCTGGGGTGAATCCGTCACGCGCCACGATCCTTTGAGCGTTGCCCCGAGCGGTCCTGTTGGCCGGAGACGCTGGCCGGGCGCCCTGGCGGCGGCCGCCATCTTCATGGTCTCGCTCCTGGTGCCGTCGGCTGGGAACGCGGCTCCGGACGCGCGGGCCGCGTCCGGCGGCGCGGCAGTCCAGGGATTCCCCGCCGCTAACCCCCCGGGGGAGCTTGCCCGGCTGGAAGCCCGGGCCGCCAGGCTGTCCAGGCAGTACCGCGGTCAGCTGGTGACGCTCGCTGACGCGCAGGACGCGGCCAGGCTGGCGACGGCGAAGGCGTTGCGGCTGCGCCGCCAGCTCGGCCAGGCGCACCGCGAGCTCGCGCGGCTCGCCGCGGCGAGCTACATGGGAGGCGTGCGGGACCCGGTCGGCGCGGTTTTCGGCGGCGGCGATCCTCGGCGGGCGCTTGAGGCGGCGGCCACCGCCGAGTACATCGTCCAGCAGCGCAGCGCCCGGCAGCAGGCGCTGGCACGTTTCATGGCACGCGAGCAGCAGGCCGAAGAGGCCGCCCATGCGAAGGTCGGGGAAATGCGGCGGCTGGTCGAGTCGCTGGCGAGCCAGCGGCGGAGAGTCGACGCCCTGATGGCCAAGTTCCGGCCCGAGTCACCAACGGTCGGCGGGGACGGGATCACGCCACGCATGAGCCAGGTGCGCGATGAGATCGACCGGAGGTTCGGCCCGTTCACTTCCATCGGCTGCCTGCGCGCCGAGGCCGGGGGCGAGCATCCGCTCGGCCGGGCGTGTGACTTCATGCTGAGCAGCGGCGGCGTCCTGCCATCCGGACCCGATGTCCAGCGGGGCTACGACATCGCCTCGTGGGCCCAGGCGAACGCGTCCCGGCTCGGCATCATGTACATCATCTACCGGCAGCGGATCTGGGACATCCGGAACGCGTCGGCGGGGTGGCAGCCGATGGCTGACCGTGGCAGCATCACCGCGAACCACTTCGACCACGTGCACGTTTCCGTGTTCTAGTCTCCCGCGGCGTCCTGGCGCTGCCCAGGAGCGTTCCGACAAGCTCCCCGTGGTGTCAGCGCTCACCGCATCACGGGCCAGGACGGTGGCGCGCGGGGCCCGGTGCGGAGGTGCCACGGAACCAGCGCCCGCCCTGACGCCGGTGGCGCCCGTCGTGCGATCGTGGGTCATGCCATGCCGTTCCGCCGCCGGCCGGGACCGGCGGTCGCCATCGCGCCCAGCCGGGGGCCGGCTTCGATGACGGACGTCCGCTCGTACGGGAGCCCTGCCGCGTTCCGCCGCGCGCTCACGGACAGGCTGAAGGACCTGGCCGCAGCGAGCCGCTGGGCGCTCCCGCAACTCCAGCGGCAGATGGCCTACGACCGGCTCCTCGAACGGCTGTACCTCGCGGACGGCGGCTGGATCGTCAAGGGGGCCGCGGCGCTCCTGGCGCGCGGCATCGGGGTCCGGTCGACCGCCGCCATCGACCTCTACCATGAGCCGGCCCGCGAGGTGGCCGAGGCGGTTCTGCGCCGGGCGGCGGCCGCAAACATCGGCGACTGGTTCCGCCTCGAGATCCGCGCTCCGCGGCCACTCGCCGACACCGGCGGCGTCCGCCTGCCCGTGACCGCCTTCGTCGGCGATACGGTCTGGGCCGCCTTTCACGCCGACCTCGCCGCGGCCGACGTCCGCATGACCGGCGAGCCGGATCACGTCCCGCCGCTGGCCGCCGTGGTCATGCCCGACGTCGAGCAGCACGGGTACCGGGCCTACCCGCTCGTCGATCACGTCGCGGACAAGGTCTGCGCCATGTTCGAGCGGCATGGCGCCGCCCGGGCGCCGTCCACCCGCTACAAGGACCTGGTCGACCTCGTGGCGATCGTCCTCGCCGCATCGGTGGAGGCCGGACCGCAGATCACGGCGCTCCGGTCCGAGGCCACCAGGCGCCGCCTGCGGCTGCCGGAACGCCTCACGGTCCCGGGCCGAGCGCTCTGGGAACCCGGTTACGCGGCCGAGGCTGGACGCTCGCTCCTGCCGGTCGCGCGGACGCTGGACGGGGCGCTCGCCACGGCCGGGCCCTTCCTCGACCCGCTGCTGGACGGGACGGCGCGCGGCACCTGGCGTCCGCGTGACGCACGGTGGACGTGATGAGGCAGGGCCCGCGTCAGCAGGGCAGCTTGCGGATGGCGTCGCCCTGACGGACCGTCCCGGAGACGACGATCCGGGCGTTCATACCGCGCAGCCGCAGCTCACGACCGACCCGGGAGTTGACGAACCGCCACGCGTCCTTCCCGAACCTGGCGGCGAACTTGGCGCAGCCGAGGTGCGGCTCGTCGCTCACCTCGATGACCGCCGAGCCGACGGCAAGCCGGGTGCCGGCCGGCAGGTTGACGGGGCTGAGGTCGAGATCGACATAGAGCTGGTCACCGGCCAGCATGCGCCGGTCAGGGTCTTGGGCTACGAGCACGGCGGCACGGGAGTTCATCAGGGTCAGCTGCATGGCCGGATGTGACGACCCGTCTGCCGTGCGCGTGCTCCCCCGCACCCGCCAGGTGTCGCCGGCCAGGCCGGCATCCACGTCGAGCGTGCCCGCGGCGAGCACCTCGCGCTCGCCGACCGCCGGCCGGCGCACGATCAGCTCGACCGTGCCGCCGTCCGGCGGTGACTGCCGGACATGGCCGAGGCCGGCCTGCAGCGCGGCGGTGTCAAGATGTTCCACGGCTGCCATGATCTCTCCACGTCCGTCGGGACATGAGCCCATCCGGGGTCACAGCGCGGGTCCGGCGGCTCCCCGGCTCGGCCGCTGGCCCACCGCCGGGACGATGGCCTCGATGAGGTGCGGCCCCGGCTCCGCCAGCGCCCGCCGCAGCTGCCCGGCGAACTCCGCGGCCGTGGCTGCCCGGCTCGCCGGCACGCCCATGCCCCGCGCCAGCGCGGCGAAATCGAGGCTGGGCCGGGACAGTTCGAGCAGGTTCCGGGCGGTCCCGCCGGCCGCCGCCGCGCCGACCCGGTCCAGTTCCATGCCGAGTATCGCATAGGACTTGTTGCTGAAGATGACCGTGGTGATGTCGAGCCCCTCCCTGGCGTGGGTCCACAGGGCGGAGATCGTGTACATCGCGCTGCCGTCCGCCTCCAGCGCGAGGACGCTGCGGCCCGGGCTGGCGATCGCCGCCCCCGTCGCCAGCGGCAGGCCCAGGCCGATCGCACCGCCGGTCAGCGTGAGCCAGTCATGGGGCGGTGCACCCGCCGTGGCCTCGGGCAGCCACAGGCCGGAGGTGTTCGCCTCGTCGGAGACGATCGCCTCCTCCGGCAGCAGCGCCCCGATCACTGCCGACGCCGACTCCGCGGTCAGCTCACCATCCGGGAGCGCTGGCCGCTCTTCCTGTCGCGGCACGGGCTTCGCGTCCGGCGCGGCCAGGTCCGCCAGCGCGGCGAGCGCCCCGCTTACGTCGTCGCCGGCTTCGGCGAGCAGGTGGACCTGGCAGCCCGGGGGCACCAGCAAGCTGGGCTTGCCCGGGTAGGCGAAGAAGGAGACCGGGGCGCGCGCCCCCGCCAGGATGAGATGACGCACGTCCCCAAGCTGCGCGATAGCTATCTCGGCCGGGTAGGCCAGCCGGTCGATCGCGGGCAGGCCGGCCCCGCGCTCATGCCGGGACGGAAATGTCTCACCCAGCATGCGCGCGCCGGTCGCCTGGGCAACGCGGCTCGCCGCCTCCAGCCCGGGCCGCCGCATTCCCTCACCGCCGAGCAGGATCACGCACGGCTCACCGCTGCGCAGTGCCGCCGCGGCGGAGGCGACCACCTCGCCGGAGACGGGCACCGGTGGCGGGACCGGCAGCGCGGGCGCCGGCTGGGCGCCCTCGGACCAGGACACGTCGGCCGGCAGGATGAGCGTGGCCACCGCGCCGGGCGGGGTCATCGCATGGGCCACCGCCGCGGCGGCGGCAGCGGCCACGTCGACGCCGCGGCGGGGCCGGCCGACCCAGGCGGACACTGAACCGGCCAGCGAGTCGATGTCGGATTCCAGCGGCGCGTCGAACTGCTTGTGGTAGGTGGCGTGATCGCCCACCACGGCCAGTAGCGGCGTGTGGGCACGCCGGGCGTTGTGCAGGTTGGCAAGGCCGTTCGCCAGGCCGGGCCCCAGATGCAGCAGCGCGGCCGCGGGCCGGCCCGTCATCCGGCCGTAGCCGTCCGCGGCACCGGTCGCGGTTCCCTCGAACAGGCAGAGCACCCCGCGCATCCGCGGGACGGCGTCCAGCGCGGCGACGACGTGCATCTCCGAGGTCCCCGGGTTGGTGAAGCACACATCGACGCCGCAGCCGGTCAGCGTGCCGACGAGGTCTTGTGCGCCGGTCATGCATCCCTCCCGGGGGTTGCCGGTCAGCACCGGGCCCCGCAAGCGGTCGGCGTTCGGCCCGGCCGGCGCGGTTTCCGCGGCCGTCTTGATGAGGTTTACCACGCCACCCGGGCTTGCCCGCCGCGGGCCCGGTTCACGCCAGGCCGCCGCCGCGGTGCACGGGCGGGATGTGGTACTCGAATGCCGCGGAGGCGGTGTCCCGGCCGCACGTGCGCGCCATGAGGGTGGCGAACCTGCCCAGCCCTCCGGCGGGGGCAGGGATCCGGTTCCGGGTGATGACGACGAACCCGCCGGGGGGGCAGACCGTGCCCGGGCGGTTGGCCATCACGATGGCTACCTCCAGGGCCATCGCGAGCACGTCGGCGCGCAGCCCGTCGTCTCCCAGGCCGGGACTGAGGGTGATGCCCTGGCCGTCGGCGACGATCGCGGCGGTGTCGCCGTCATCGTGCGGGCAGTCGCGAACGCCGATCCCGGTCTCCAGCGCGAGGCTGTAGAGGCAGGCGAGGGGAGTGGGCCAGCCGAGGGTATCGCCTATCGCGCGCTCAGAGACGGCCATGTGACGTCGTTCCTGTCTGCAGGCTAGGTACTTGTCAGACGCCTGGCCGGCAGGTCCGGTTCACAGCCGGAAACGCTGTATGGGCGGATCGGCCGGAAACTCGGCGGGCACCGCACCGCGAGCCTCAGTGACACTGGGCAGTTCGGAGATTACTGTCACAGACCGTTAGTGGTTTGACGGGCCTCAACGCGGGCCCGTGCGTGACGCCGTCACCTAGTGACGGTGGCACCTGGAGCGGCCAGGTGGAGGGGTCATGCCCGAGCCGGTCCGCCGTGGCCAGCGGTACATGCCTGGCCTGGACGGACTGCGTGCCCTGGCGGTCCTTGCGGTCGTTGCCTTTCACCTGGGCTGGGGCTTGGCGCCCGGCGGCCTGCTCGGGGTAGGTGTGTTCTTCACGCTGAGCGGCTACCTCATCACCGATCTGCTGCTCGGCCAGTGGGAGGTCGCCGGCAGGCTGAACCTGCCGGATTTCTGGCTGCGCCGCGCCCGGCGGCTGCTGCCGGCCCTGTTCGTGATGCTGGCGGTGGTCGCAGCCTGGGTAACGCTGTTGCACCGGGACCAGCTCGGGGACATCCGGGCCGCGGTGGCGGCGTCGGCGGGCTATGTGAACAACTGGTGGCTGATCGCTCAGCACAGCTCCTACTTCGCCCAGTTCGGCCCGCTGTCACCGCTGGCTCACCTCTGGTCGCTGGCCGTGGAGGAGCAGTTCTACCTGATCTGGCCCTGGCTGCTCCTGCTCGGGCTGCGCTGGACGCGCGGACGGCCTGGGGCCAACGGCAGGCTGGCGGTGGCGGCGCTGCTGCTGGCCTTCGCCTCCGCCATCGCGATGGCGCTGCTCTACCGGCCCGGCTATGACCCGACGCGGGTCTATGACGGCACCGACACGCGGGCCTTCGGCGTACTGATCGGCGCGGCGCTGGCGTTCGTGTGGCCCAGCCGCCACCTGGGCGGCAACGTCACCGCCACGGCCCGGACGATCCTCGACGGCATCGGGGTCGCCGGGCTAGCCGTGATCGCCGTGCTCATCTGGCGGACCACCCAGTATTCGCCGTTCCTGTACCGGGGCGGGATGGTTCTGCTGTCGGTCGGAACCGCGTTGGTGGTGCTCGCGGCCGCCTCGCCCGCGAGCAGGATCGGCCGCCTGCTGGGCATGCGGCCGCTGCGCTGGATCGGCGTCCGCTCCTACGGCATCTACCTGTGGCACTTCCCCATCATCGCGCTGACCACCCCGGCCGGCGGCCGGGACGGCATCGTCCGCGGGATGGCCCAGCTCGGGGCGAGCATCGGTGTCGCCGCGCTGTCGTGGCGGTTCGTCGAGGAGCCGGTCCGCCGCGGCGCCATCGGCCGGTGGTGGGCTCAGATCCGCTCCACCGGATGGCACCTGCGGGCGGCACGAGGCCAAACCCGGGTCGCGGCCGTAGCCGCCCTGCTGGTGGTTGGGTTGGCAAGCTGCGGCCTGGCGGGTGTCGTGCGGCCATCGGCCGCGAGCACCCAGCCACCCGCGGCGGCGGACCGGCAGGCGGCTGCCAATGGGCCGGCGCGCCCCGCGTGCCGGGGCGGGGGGGGGAGCCAGTACAGCGCGTACGCCTCGCCTGCCGGGTCGCCCAGTTCGCGGGCCAGCGCGAGAGCCTGCCGGCCTTCCTCGGCCGCCTCGGGAACGCGGCCCAGGTTCGCCAGGGCTCCGGCGCGCCATGCCAGCGCGCGGGCCAGCAGCGGCGCGGGCGCGCGTTCCGCGAAAGCGTCGCGGACCAGGGTGAGGTGGCCGAAGCT
>Ga0081540_1004427_pt1 | contig 10715 bp, 7 predicted proteins | sample TabmetS2T1R1_FD_71024 | JGI IMG/M metagenome (GOLD analysis project Ga0081540, IMG submission 71024) | Tabebuia heterophylla rhizosphere microbial communities from the University of Puerto Rico - S2T1R1 | ecosystem: Host-associated > Plants > Roots > Rhizosphere ... | reverse complement strand
GACACGGGGGTGCCGCTGCCGGAGCGTCCGATCGACCAGCCGTTCCTGATGCCGATCGAAGACGTGTTCTCGATCTCGGGCCGCGGCACGGTGGTGACTGGCCGCATCGAGCGCGGCAAGATCAAGGTCGGCGAGGAAGTCGAGATCGTCGGCCTGCGCGACACCCAGAAGTCGGTGGTGACCGGCGTCGAGATGTTCCGCAAGCTGCTCGATGAAGGCGTCGCCGGCGACAACGTCGGCTGCCTTCTCCGCGGCATCGACAAGGAGTCGGTCGAGCGCGGCCAGGTGCTGTGCAAGCCGGGCTCGGTGAAGCCGCACAAGAAGTTCAAGGCGGAAGCCTACATTCTGACCAAGGACGAGGGCGGGCGGCACACGCCGTTCTTCAACAACTATCGCCCGCAGTTCTACTTCCGCACCACCGACGTGACGGGTCAGTGCACGCTGCCGGCGGGCACCGAGATGATCATGCCGGGCGACAACGCTGCGATGGACGTCGAGCTGATCACGCCGATCGCCATGGAGGAGAAGCAGCGCTTCGCCATCCGTGAGGGCGGCAAGACCGTCGGTGCCGGCGTCGTCGTCTCGATCACTGAGTAGCGAAAGGCGCGTCCCACACGCGGGCGAATATTCGACGTGAATACGAATGCCCCGCTTCGGCGGGGCATTCGACGTTCTGGCTCTGATTTGGGCCATCGTGTCACGGCTTTTGCAGTTTGCCGCGCGCCGACCTGCTCGTAATATGGCGCAGACAAGAAGCAGCGCGGGCGGAGACAGGCGACATGCGATCGGCGATGCGACTGATCTGGGCTGGCTTGCTGGCTGCGATCTCGGCGACCGCAAGCTCTGCGCAGGAGCCATTCTACAAAGGCAAGCAGATCCGCATCGTGATCAGCGCTGGCGTCTCCGGCGGCTACAACGAATATGCGCGGCTGCTGGCCACTCACATGGGCAACCACATTCCCGGCAAGCCCGATTTCATCGTGCAGAGCATGCCGGGGGCGGGCGGGCTCCTGGCCACCAACTATCTCTATGCGCAGGCCCCGCAGGACGGCACCACGCTCGGCCTCATTCACTCGAGCGTGCCGCTCGCGCCGCTGTTCGGCACTCAGGGTGCCCGCTTTGAGGCGCAGAAATTCCACTGGATCGGCAGCATGGACCGCTCGGACGGTCCTTGCACCGCCTGGCACACCTCGCCGGCCAAGACCTGGGCCGACCTGTTGCAGACGCCGTTCATCGTCGGCTCCTCCGGGGTCGGCTCGCAGATGGACATCTATCCGGCGATGCTCAACAAGCTGTTCGGCACCAAGATCAAGGTGATCGGCGGCTACAAGGACGGCGGCTCGATATTTCACGCCATGGAGCGCGAGGAGATCCACGGCCGCTGCGGGCCGCAGCTCACTTCGTTGCGCTCCCTGCGCCCGCATTGGTTCTCCGAGCGCAAGATCATCATCCCGATCATGGTCAGCGAGCGCCGAAGCCGTGATTTTCCGGATGCGCCGAGCGTCATGGAGTTCGCCAAGGACGAGCCGACGCGCCAGCAGATCAGGCTCCTCATCGTCACGCAGGACCTCGATCGTCCGGTGCTGGCGCCGCCCGGCGTGCCGGCGGAGCGCGTGAAGCTCCTGCGCGACGCCTTCAATGCGACCATGAATAATCCGGCCTTCCGCGCCGACATCGACAAGCTGCGGCTCACGCTCGACTGGGTGCCAGGCGAGGACGTGGCAAAGAGTATCGCAAGCGCCTACGCGGCGTCGCCCGAGGTGGTGGCGGCCGCGAAAGAAACCATGGCCGGCAAATAGCTGGGGCCAACAGACAGATCGAACAGGGAGGAACGCGATGTCAGGCATGCAGCTGCAGGACGAGGACCTGCGCAAGCGCCACGAAGCGGCGGAGGCCGATCCGGTCACCTTCAGCTACGCCAAGCCTGACGGCGTCGGCGCCGGAAAAGGCTTCATCACGCTCGGGCGCAAGGACATCGTGCGCGGCGTGGTGCAGGTCGTGAAGAAGCACGGCGGCGAGAACAACCTGCACTATCACACGACCTCGGCGAGCTTCTGGATGGTGCTGAAGGGGCGCGTGCGCTTCTACGGTCCGGACGACGTGCTGATTGGCGAGTTCGGCCCGCTCGAGGGCACGATCACGCCGCGCTACTCGCGCTACTGGTTCGAGAACGTGGGCGACGAGGATCTCGAGATCCTGCAGGTGTCGGCGTTCTCGGAAGGTGCCAGGTCGAGCGGCCGCACCGATGTGTCCGAGCAGCGCTTCAAGATCGACAGCGCGGAGCATTTCACCGCGACACCCGCCAAGGCCGGCTGAGGCCTTGCCACCATGCGGCTCGCGTCGATTGCGATTGGAATTTGTCTCTTCTCTTGTCTGGCGACGTGTCCTGCCGGCGCGCAGGAGCAGTTCTATCGCGGCAAGACCATCCGCATCGTGATCTCGACCGGCGTCGCCGGCGGCTATGCCGAGTATGCGCGCGTCATGGCCGAGCACATGGGGCGCCATATTGCCGGCAATCCAAGCTTCATCGTGCAGAGCATGCCGGGCGCGGGCGGGCTCCAGGCCGCCAACTATCTCTTCACCCAGGCGCCACAGGACGGCACCACGATCGGGATCGTGCATTCGAGCGTGCCGCTGGCGCCGCTCTGGGGCAGCAAGGGCGTGCGCTTTGACACCCTCAAGTTTAACTGGCTCGGCAGTCTCGACCGTGTCGACGGCATGTGCATCTCCTGGAACGCCTCGCCGATCAAGACCTGGGCCGACATGCTGAGCAAGGAGATGACGGTCGGCTCCTCGGGCGCCGGCTCGCAGATGGAGACCTATCCGGCCATCCTCAACAAGCTGTTTGGCACCAAGATCAAGGTGATCGGGGGCTACAAGGATGGCGTGGCGGTCTACATCGCCATGGAGCGCGGCGAGCTCGATGGCCGCTGCGGCGGCCAGCTCACGGTGATCAAGTCGACAAGGCCGCACTGGCTCAGCGAGCGCAAGATCCAGGTGCCGATCCTGATCGCCCAGAAGCGCAGCCCGGAATTCCCCGACACCCCGACTGTGATGGAGTTCGTCAAGGATGAGCCGACCCGCCAGCAGCTTGACCTCGTCATGCTGACGCAAGGTCTCGACCGGCCGGTGATGCTGCCGCCCGGCGTGCCGGCCGAGCGGGTGAGGGAGCTCCGCACGGCTTTCGACGCCACCATGGCAGATCCCGCGTTCCGCGCCGATATCGAGCGCCGCAACCTGCATATTGACCCGGTGCCGGGGGAGGAGATGGCCAAGGCGTTCGAGCGCGCCTTCGCGCTGCCGCCGGAAATCATTGCTGGTGCACGTGAAATGATGGCAGGCCGGTAGGGCTTGAACCAGCCAGGCCGGGAACACGACTTATAGGGCAACCTTCCTGACCGAAAGGATTATGGTCCCATGCTCGTCGCCACCACCAACGACCTCGCCGGCCACAAGATCGTGCGCAATCTCGGCGTGGTGCGCGGTATCGTCGTGCGCTCCCGCAGCATCGTCGGCAATATCGGCGCCTCGATCCAGTCGCTGTTTGGCGGCAATATCACGCTCTATACATCGCTGTGCGAGCGGGCGCGGGCCGATGCCTATGATCTGATGGTCCAGCATGCCCAGGAGATGGGCGCCAATGCCATCCTGGCGATGCGCTATGACGCGAACGAGATAGCGGCCGGCATTACCGAAGTGCTGGCCTACGGGACCGCGGTGGTGGCCGCGCCGATGCCCGAGTGATGACCTGACGAGTGAGCGGCCCGGAAGGTGGCCCTTGCATTAGGGCGCGCCTTCATGCACCTGTCAGCGCGCGAAGGAGTGTAGCTCAATTGGCTAGAGCACCGGTCTCCAAAACCGGGGGTTGGGGGTTCGAGTCCCTCCACTCCTGCCACGAATCATTTTTTCTCTAGCCAAATCAATAACTTAAGAAAATTCGAGTTTTATTCCGAATCACTTTTGGTCCGCGTCGGTCCTCCGCTTTAAGAGCCGGACAAATTGGTGCGCGAAGCCGCCTTCCCATGAGCGTTGATCCTCTTTCGAGCGCGACGAGGGCTACCAAGCGGAACCTGCTCGTCGCTTCCGTAGCCGCCATCACGTACAAGGCGTTCAATGTCAAAATCGAGAAAATTCCAGTCGGCAATATCTCGATTAATTTCGACGACCGAGTGTTCGCATTCCTTCTCACCGTCGTGCTCTTGTGGCCCCATAGTCACGCGTGAGATAGAGCAGCCGGACCGCATATCTTCGCGGGAGAGCGAGCGCCCGCTTGACAAGTCGGCACCGGCAACGGCCGCCTGCACCGACCGTTGGTCATGTGCATCAGCGGCGACCCGTTCGATACCAGCATCCTCGCCCAATCCACGATGGCGCGAGACTATGCGCACGCTGATGCCAGACTCGGTCAGATGGCGCACCACACGACGGCCCAGAAATCCGGTCCCGCCGAACACGGTTGCGCAGTTCATTTTCGCATCCGCGAAATGATCGTCCCCGACGTTGTTGATTGATCCGTCAAGCGCGGCACGGATTGTTTCAGTGGCCTCTGCCGGGGAGCCGCCCCGGTTGACATGATGCGAAATCACATCGATCAGAATTTGGACTGCAGGGCCGACAGTCTGCCACTCTTTTTTCGCTTCATCGATCAGCGGTTCGGCTTCGCTGTACAGTTTTTCCGCCTGCTCAATGATCGGGCGTGCTCTATTGAGAAGATCGACCAGCGCCTTGGTCGCTGGCAAAGATTTCTCAATTTGCTTAAGTTGTGCGTCGCTAAGGCCGGAAACATGGCCAATGAGCTCGATGAGCCAGTGTTGGAACATCTTCTGATCTCGCTCGTCCCGAATGACTTAAATAGTACCAAGCGGACGCACAAGGGCGGCGAGTTTGTCGGATCGCGCGCTGATCTACCAGCGTCTTTGATTTCGTTGAGAAATACTCAGAGCCTTCGCCATTCATGAAATCCAATCGCTGACAGAGTGCGGTTCGCTCCCGCTGGTCGTACAAAAAGATCCGCCCAGACCGATCAGCCGTCGGCAGCCGTGTTGGTCGCTGCTGACGCCGCCTCCAGCGCCCGAGCGACATCCGCGCGCTCAGGGGTGGGCCACGTACGCACCGCCCATCGTGCGTGATCAAGCGGCGTTCCGCGATGCACCGGGTCACGAATGGTTAGAGACGCTCCTCGACCGAGCAGCTCGTCGACAACCAGCCGTTGGCCATTGCCAGCGGCTGCGTGCAGCGCCGTCAGGCCCTTGTCGTTGGTGGCGTCCACCGACGCGCCGAGGACATCCAAGCACAGTCGAAGCGCGCGCAGGTTCCCCTGCTGCGCGGCCACGACCAGCGTCGCCTCGTCGTCACGCCCCTCCAGCGTCGCGGTTGTCAAACGCCGGACCTGCTCTTCGTGGCCGCGCAGACACGCGACCCGCAGCTCCTCGCCGGCGGACAGCGCCGGCGACTTTGCGCCATGATCGACGAGCATCTTCGCAACAACGTCGTGGCCCAGCAGCAGCGCGTTCTCGAGGTGCGTCCGCTTGTTGTAGAAATCGCGCCCATTAGCGGAGGCGCCGTGAACAAGGAGTAAGGCCACACGCTCGGCAAACCCCTGTTTCACTGAGGCGCTCAACAAATAGTCAAGGCGTGCCTGCTCCGAAGTCCCCGAGCGAGCAGCAGCTCGAGCCAGCCGTCGTGGCGCAGGAAGTGCATATTATAAACTGCCTGCTCATCATTCGGATCGGCTCCCGCATCGAGCAGAAGCTCCACGAGCGCGCGCGCCTGCGGGTGAGCCGGCGCCGCAACCGGCCCCGCCTCGCCGATACCAATCGCACCAGTGATGGCCGTGTATGGCATCTGGTATATGATGGCGTGCGTCCTCGGATCCGCGCCCCGATCGAGCAAAAGGCGCGCGCACGCGAGTGGATCGCGGGACGCACGAGGCGCGATGCGCGCATTGCAGATGTAAAGCAGCGCATCCCAGTCGCGCGGCCCACCGCGCCGCGTAGCGGCGTCCGCATCACGGTCGAGGTGCTCCCGCAGTGCTCTGACGTCGCCAACGACCGCTGCCACGTAAGCGTTGCCCTGCGCAAGCCAAGGTGATGCCTCCAAGATCGCCTCTGCTTGTTCTCGTCGCCCGACGCTGTCGTTCCTCGAGTGCGTAAGGCAAGCAAAATCCAGGAACTGGTCGGTCATCGTTGGTCGCATGGCGTCACCCTACCGCGTTCCAGGAACCCGCGTGGCTAGGACATCGGGCGCTTCTTTCCACGATCTGGAAAGTGACCAAAGATGACAGCAACAGTTGGTAGCTTCAGGAGATCACCGTGCGATTTCCCGGACGCGCGGACAAGACAAAACGACATTCACCTCGCCGGCCAAGCTCAGCCGTGCGGAGGCCGCCCAGGACAAGGACGAGAAGCGGAGCGGTGTACGGATGCAAACTATTCTGAGGCGGTCCTGAAGTCATCCCCCGACCCGGAAAGGATTCGGGACGACTTTGTCGAGAAAACGCTTTCAGGAACGTCAGAGGTCGCTATCGCGGGCCGATCCTGATCCGTTCATTCGCGACCAGCTGAGAAGATGCCGCGAGTGCTAAATGTCCGCTGAAGCTTTCGGAGGTTCGAATGTCTGCAGACGTTGCTTAGATCGAGCGTCCGCGTCGCCGTCGTACCAGAAGGAAACTACGAAAAGCAGCACTGATATCGCTGCCAGCACATATATCGTCCGGGTGGTCGCATGATCGTTCATAGGTTCATTTGGGAGCGTGCGGTCGGTCGCGTCCAGTTAAATCCCTGACAGAATTTAACTTGGACGACAGGTTGGCTAAACCTTCGGTCATGCGTGCCAACCTTCGGCCAATTGCTGCGGCCGATGACACAGCTAATTTTCGTATACTGGGCCGATTCCCCCTGCCTATACCTCTGACCCCCGGCCATCCCCCGACCGAGCCGGGGGTCATCTTTACGGCCCCTTGCACAGAATCCGGGGCGTTCTAGGCGTGATCAAAGACTCGTGAGCTGGACGGACGAACTAAGGTCGATGCACCGCGTTGGTAGTTCTTAACCTGCAGAGGGAAGGTCGGCTATGTTAGACATCCTGTTGAAAACGCTCAAACCGCACAATCCCGCCATGAACAAGCGCCGGTCTTACGACGATTTTACCTGCCCACAATGTGGTTCGGAATACAAGCTCGTGCGTATGCCAGCTCCATCCGTGCCCCGAGATTCGTCGCTTCATTGCAAAGTTTGTAAGTATGAATTCGCGGCGGTCGACGGGGAAGACATCTTGAAATACTTTCTGGTGGGACGGCGTCGCCGTTCGCGGTCAGCAACGCTCACCGCGTCTCAATAGCCTGTTCTTCCGAATTTGACTTCCGCTGAATAAGAGCAACGCCCCTCGCATCACCCCAGCACCGGCTCCCCAAAGAGCACGCGCGCATAGTCACGAAGAGCTGTCATGCTGCGCGGGTTGGGATCCTCGATGAGCGCTGGCCCGCCTTCAGTCGGCATGTACTCGCCGCGGAATTCCTTGTCCTGCGGATCGTAGAGGTAGCTGCCGCCAAACTGCGGATCCTTGCCGGGCGGCGCCCAGACATTGCGATCGTTCGGCGCCGTAAGCGGAAACTGTCCCTTGTCGTCGGGGTCGACTGTCCACGCCTCCTTGACAAGGTCATGCACCTTGTTCGGATCCATGCGATTGAGGCGCTCCATGATTTGCTCCGGCGTAACGCCAAACTGCTGGGCCGTTGCCGCGATGGCCGGTCCGGCGCTTTGTCCGTCCTGATCGGAATAGTCGGCAAGCGCTTTGGCAACGTCCGGCTTATAGCCAGCAGCCTCGAGAAACTCGCGGCTCGGTCCTTCCATGCGTGCTTTGGCCTTGGCGTCATTGTGCCAATACAAGCCCAGCGCCGAGGCGAGCACGAGACCCGCGCCCACCGGGCCGCCCCAGGTCGCGAGCCAGCCGCCGCTCGAGGCGACCGAGCCCGCCGCCATCAAAAAGCCGCCGCTGGCGCTCGTCGTATAGAGGCCGGAGGCAATCCAGTCGCCGCGGGCGGCTGCATCAATGGCGAAGGCACTGTCGATCAACCCGCCTCCGATCTTGAAGTAGGTGCTGAACTTGACCCAGCCCGGCTCGAGCGCAAGCCCGGTGCGGTTTGCCTTGGCGAGAATGGATGTCGAGAGGCGGTCAGCGCCCGGGATGGCGCCGAGACCGAGCCAGCCGCGCTGCGCGCCGACCGCCAGCAGTTCGGCGGTTTCCTTGCCTGTGCCGATCGAGTAGTAGACCGCCTTGGTCATGTTGAGGAGATGGCCGGGATCCTTCGCGAACTTGTCCCAGGCCAGCGCCGCCTGATAGCCGTTGAAGGCAGCACCGAGGCCGTTCATGCTGCCAAGGAAGGCGGACGCCTTCTTCGGATCGAGTCTGACGTCCTGGCCGGTTCCGAAAATGTCGCGGACGGTATTCGATGCGGTGGCTCCCGCCGACGGAATGGCGGCGGTTGTGCCGGCGCCGAGATCGACGACCGCGCTTGAGGAAGACGGCTGCGACGTCATCAGCGCGTTGCCGAATTCCTTGACAAAGCCTCTGGTGCTGCTGACCGATGAATTCGGCGAGGCTGACGGCGACAACGTCCCCGCCTCCTGTCCAAGCACAATGCGCAGCACCTCCTTGCTGCCCTTGTCGCTCAGTCCCATCGCGAACTGCGCTTCCTTGCTGCTGACGAAGTCATTGCGGGTCTCGGTCAGCCGCTCGGTCGTCGCCAGTCCCTGCAGCCGCGGCAGCGCGTTGTTCAGCGCCATGCTGGTGCGCACCGCGCTATAGCCCAGCCCATCGACCGCATTGTATGTGCGATCGAAGTTGGGCAGCAGATCCGGCCGCTTGCCGACGTATTCGATGGTGGCGCGATCGAGTTGCTCCGGCGACATCGTGCCCGACCAGTCGGCGCGCAGGCGGCTCACCTCCGCGGTCGCGTCGCCGAAGGCCTTCACATCGTCCTTGATCCTGCCGTGCAAGACCTCGACCCCGACCTGGGTCGCGCTGAGCAGGCTGTTGGCCTCGCTGGTCCGGCCGGCGTCCTTGAGTTGCGTCGCCATCTCCAGCGCCAGCGTCGCGCCGGTGCCATCGCTGACCGACTGCATCACGGCTTCCTGGTAGGCAGGCAGCGGGTAGGCCGGGCTGTCCCGGAAGTGTGGCTGGAATTTCTCGCTCGGCAGGTGCCGGACCATGATGTCGGCGACCTGTCTCGTCACCTGCACACCATCGTTGCCGCGCGCGGCGTAGTCCGTCGCGGTGGCGATATTCTTGTAGACGCCAGCGACGTCCTGATACCCGATCGGGCTGCCTTCCGTGAGGCTGCGCTTCATGTCGGTGGCGACGCTGTCGATCGTCGGCAGGCTTGCCGCGACGATCCGCTCCGCCGTCTCCGGCGAGACGTTTTCCGTCTGCTGACGCAGTGTCTCGGCCGCCGCCTTCGCACCACCGGTCCGGTAGGCATCGCGCACGGCGTTGACGCCGGGCTGCACGGTCTTGTTGTACGCCGCCTGGTCGACGATTTCCTTGAACGCGGCGTCGTCCGGACCGTGCTGCTGGATCAGGGCGGCGCGCGCGCCAATCGCCATTTCGCGCTGCTCGGGCGGCACCTGCCCGACCACACTGTCGAGCTGGCGCTCGATCTCCCCGCGCAACGCCGTCCGCTGCGCTTCGAGATTGGATTCGAGGCCTGGCAGACGGGCCTGCCCTGCCGGTCCGCCGCTGCGCGCCGCGTCGACGTCGCGTTGCGCCTGCGCGACCGCGCCATACTTGTCGGCGATGACGCCGAGCGTGTCGCGCGTCCATCCCTGCTTGCGCCAGTCGTCGGTCACATTGCGGTAGGCGGCGGCAATCGCTTCGCCAACCTTGGGTTCATTGGGCAGGCTTCGCTTGAGTTCGTCGATCTGCGGCCGAACGGCTTCCTCAGGATAAGGCTTGCCGGTGCCGATCAGGCGAAGCTGCCCCTCGACTTCGGTTCGCACGTTGCCCCACGCCGTGCCTGCGGCGTTTCGCGCCTCCTGCAACTCCATGTTGGCAAGCTTTCGCTCGCCCGGCATAGCCTTCGGATCATGCGCCACGGCTTCCAGCGACGCGACCGAGCGGTCAGCCGCCTGCGCATCGCGAACCAGTCCACTCAGCTCTGCCTGGGTCGTCCCGGCCTGCCGCCACCCGGCATCGACGGCGGCTTCCGCCTCATTGACCTGAGTCTGGAACCTGGTGTCCTGCGGATACAGCGCGCGAATCTGATCGAGCGCAGGCCTGGTCGCCTGATCGGGAAGCGCCTGGCCTGCGCCGGCCGCCCGCAAGTCACGTTCGATGGCCGACTGCACGTTGTCCCAGCGCTTGCCGGCTTCGCCACGCGCGATATCGAGATCATCTTGCGCCAGCTTGCGGTCGCCCGGTGTTGCGCCCGGATCATGCGCCGCCTGCTCCAGCGACGCGACGGAGCGATCGCCCTCGCGCGCCTGCGTCACCAGTTCGTCGAGCTGGCCCCTGGTCGTGCGGCTCTCCCGCCATTCCTGGTCGACAGTCGCGCGCGCCCTCTCCACCGCGCCCTGATATGTCGGATCGTCTGGGACACGGCCGCGAATTTCGTCAAACGCGGGCTTTGTCGCGACGTCGGGCAGCGGCTGATTGCGTCCTGCCTCGCGCAGCTCGTTTTTCACCGAACGCTGAATGTCTCCCCAGCGGCTCCGCCACCC
>Ga0081540_1004426_pt1 | contig 10717 bp, 7 predicted proteins | sample TabmetS2T1R1_FD_71024 | JGI IMG/M metagenome (GOLD analysis project Ga0081540, IMG submission 71024) | Tabebuia heterophylla rhizosphere microbial communities from the University of Puerto Rico - S2T1R1 | ecosystem: Host-associated > Plants > Roots > Rhizosphere ... | reverse complement strand
ACCAAGTTCGTGCCGAAGGCGCGGGTGAGGGAGCTGCTGCAAAGCGAGGGCTCCGTCGAGGTCGGCGGCGTGACGCGCCGCGTCAGCATCTTGTTCACCGACATCCGGGATTTCACCGATATGGCCGGGCAGATGCCGGCCGAAAAGCTGATGATCAACCTGTCCGAATATTTCGAGGAGCTGGCGTCACTGATCATCCGGGAGAGCGGAACGGTCGACAAGTACATTGGTGATGCGATCTTCGCCTTCTGGAATGCACCGCTGCCGGTTGCGCGGCACGAGCACGTGGCCTGCAGCACGGCCCTCAAATGCCGCCTCGCCCTGCGGGACTTGAACGAGCGATGGGCCGAGCGGGGGCTGGTGCCCTGGCACACGCGCTTCGGGGTTCACGTCGGCGAGGCGGTGCTGGGCAATGTCGGCTCCTCCGACCGGATCGACTACACGGCGATCGGCGACACCGTGAACATCGCCTCGCGGCTGGAAGGGCTGAACAAGCATTACGGCACCGCTATTCTGGCGAGCGGCCAGATCGCCGACGTCTGCTCTGGCGAGTTCCTGTTTCGTCGCCTCGACCGCAGCCAGCCCAAGGGCGCGGGGAAGCCGCTGGATATCTTCGAACTCCTGGGCATGCATGAAGGCCCCGAGGAATTGCGCGCGACGCCGGAAATGGTGCGGCTGGTCGAGGACTGGAACCGCGTCTACGAAATATATGCCCGCCAGGATTGGCTCGGCACGCTGGATGCGCTGCAGGCGTTTGCTGTTGACCATCCCGAGGATGTGGTGGCCGGAATCTATCTTTCCCGCGTGGTCGGGTTTGTGCTGGAGCCCCCGCCCGCCAATTGGGATGGAATCATCCACTTCAGCCAGAAATGAGTCCAGGGTTTCGGCCGGTGGCGCTCAACGATTGGTTCGGCACACCACACCTCAGCGCGCCGCGCCGCTAACGATGAGTTGTTCGCGGAAGAACCCCGCCACGCTCGCGTTGAACTCGCGGTGAAAGGCTGCCCTGTCGAACTCCGCGGGCACATCGGTGCAGATGCGCGGGACGGCGGCCGCGAGCTGCGGCGAGCACGGCGCCAGGAAAACGAAGTGGCTGGCGGGCACGTTGTGAATGTCCGGGCTGCCCGGGAGGCTGCGGGCGACGCGCGCCGTGCCCTGCGGATCGACATCCACATTTGCCGTTGCCAGCTCGACCCGCCAGAACTGCAGCGGGATTTTGATGGCGGCCAGATTGTCCTTTGTGAAAAATCCGGTCGGTGGGTCAGCAATCACGGCGGCCCGGACACGTCCGTCAGTCGGGGGCTTGCGGGTTTCGCTCCGAACTTGTTCGCAAAACTTCGTGGCGGCCGTGCAGCCGCCTGCAACCCGTGCATAGTCCGGCGCGGCACCGATCAGCGCCAGGCTGGTATAACCGCCCATGGAGAAACCGAACAGACCGATCCTGGCGGGATCGACGACCGACTTGTCCTTCCAGTCGTTCAAGACGAAATCGATCAGGCGGACCATATCGGCTGGACGCGACACGAACACAGATAGCTCGCCGCTGCGCGAGTTGTCCTTCGCACTATCGCCCGGGTGGTTGATGGCTGCGACGACAAAGCCGGCATCCGCCAGCGCCGCTGCCGTGTCATGGTGCCCGCCGAACCAGCCGTTGGTACCGTGGGAGAAAACGACCAGCGGCAGTTTTGCGCCCGTAACCGGGCAATCCTTCACGCCCTGCAGCCCGTAATCGACGGCCACCCCGAGATCGCCGAGCTGCACATGCTTCGGCTCCCGCGCGCAGGGATACCAGATGGCGCCTGACCAGCCGGAGGCTCCGTTGAAAAGCTGAATGCCTGCGGCCTGAACCGGCGACCCGAGGCACCAAAGAATGACAGCGCAAGCCCAAAACGGTCGATGCAACAAAGGGAGCCCCAAACGAAATTGAACGAACAATGACAAGAACTTGGAATAGCAACAGGAATGTGTCGAAACCTTTTGCCATGAAGACCTGCCGGAACATTCCAGGGTTCCAATGCTTGTCACTCTGAAAGGATAGAAAGACGGGAGCCGGAGACCAGGCGTGCAGCGCATTCTCAAAATCGTTTCGTATGTGTTCGCGTTCGCGTATTTCCTGGTGGACGCGCTGTTTGTCAGCGTGGCGAGACCCATTTCAAGATGGCTTGCCCATCATCTCCGGCTGGAACGGGTGCGGACCTGGGTCCGATCGCTATCGCCCTATCCATCGCTGGCGCTCTTCTCGGTTCCGGTGATCGTTCTCGAACCCGTCAAACCTGTTGCGGCCTATTTGGCCGCGACCGGCCAATTTCTCGCTGCGGCTGCGACATTCGTCACCGGAGAGTTGCTGAAGCTCGTGCTCATCGAGCGATTGTTTGCTCTCACCCGGGACAAGCTGATGAAGATTCCTGCCTTCGCCTGGGCATATAATTACTACAAGCAGGCCATCGGCTGGCTCAAATCAACTGCCGCGTGGCAGTCGATTCTCGTCTTGAAGCATTCGATCGCCGAACACGTCAGGACGTGGCGGGCGCGCGCATTCCAGCATTGGGCCGTTCAGCGCGGCCGGTGATCGCTTGAGACAGGCGCGGTGACGTGCTCAGTGGGGGCTCAAGATTCGGCCGGCACGCCACTCCTTGCAAGCAATCCACGCAATTCGTTGATCGCGGGGAACACCTCCTGATTCCGGTCCCCGCCCTGCGCGTCGTAAGCCGCCTGCTCCATTTCGACGATCGCGCGATCCTCGGCGAATATGCGATTGGTGAACCAGGTGAGGAACGGCCATGCGATTTCAAGAACGCCCGGCCATTTCGGCCGGCGGACCGAGAGGACGATGAAGGTCCTGTTCTGGCGCTGGGCAGCACCGACGGGCGTGTAACCAAGCCAGACATGAAGGACGGGCAGTTCATTCGAGGCCCAAAGACGCAGCGTTTGATGGGGATACTCGGTGCGGATGGTCATGACATCGCGGGGGCTGGCGGATTTATCGCGCAGGCGGCCCACGATCAGGGTCTCGCCGATTGGCGGCTTTTGATCAGGCCGCCTGAAACTGTAGTCCAGTTCCATCCATCCTTCGCCGGCGCGCTTGCCGAGATATCGGGGTGACACCTTTCCGGACGTCCGTCGATGCAGAAACTGATGGTTCATGTCCATCAGGTTCTCGTGCATGAAGCTGTAGTGGCATTCAACCTGTCTGCCGAACCGCCGTGTCTTGTAGCCGCGGTTCGCGGCGGCGCCGAGTTGGGCGGGCGGATCCAATGGCGCAGACCTGCCGGGCCAGACGAAGACCACGCCATCGCACTCGGCGACGGCGTAGCGGCGCACGCCGTTCGGCATCTTCTCCTTGAGATAGGGAACATCGACACAGCGCCCCGAGGAATCGTAACGCCAGCCGTGATAGCAGCAACGAAGTGTGCGGCCCTCGACGGTGCCTTTTGAAAGCGGCACCTGCCGGTGGGCGCAGCGGTCTTCCAGCGCGAAGAGCTGTCCCTCGTCCGGCCGCACCAGCACGATCGGCTCTCCGGCGAACCGCACAGCAAAGGTCTTTCCAGGCTTCAGTTCATGCGACCAGGCAACCGGGTACCAATGGTCCGGATGCGCGCCGACGCGGCGCAGATCAGCCGTAGCAGCCGCACCTTCGAACCCCCTGCCCGCTGGCTGTGCAGTCATTCCGCTATCCTGCTGTTGCCGAGGTACCGAAATGCTGCGCCAGCAGCTGCTCGGGCGTTTCGGCGACCTCGATGGTTTGGGCATCGCCGCCGACAAAGGCGAGCACGGTGCGGTCGCCGTCGCGCCACATGCTGCCGACGAGGGCGATGTTGATGTGAACGGCCTGCCCCGTCTCAAACCGCGTGCATTCGATCCAGAAGCGCATGGCTCCTCCTTCAAGTCCGGTCAGAGACGGGGGCAGACGCCGGCGCTACGCCAGCGCCCTCAGCTCGCGGGCGGCCGCGACCATGTTGGTGAGCGCCGGCCTCACCTCTTCCCACTTGCGGGTCTTCAGGCCGCAATCCGGATTGATCCAGAGCTGGGCGTCCGAGAGCCGTTGCCGCGCCAGCTTGAGCAGCTCGGTCATCTCGCCGACCTCGGGTATCCGCGGTGAATGGATGTCGTAGACACCCGGGCCGATCTCGTTCGGATAGCGATAGCTCCTGAAGGCGTCGAGCAACTCCATCTTCGAGCGCGAGGTCTCGATCGAGATCACGTCGGCGTCCATCGCGCCGATGGCGTCGATGATGTCGTTGAACTCGGAGTAGCACATGTGGGTGTGGATCTGCGTCTCGTCGCGCACGCCCGAGGAGCAGATGCGGAAACTGTCGACAGCCCAGTCGAGATAGGCCTTCCACTCGGACTTGCGCAGCGGCAGTCCTTCGCGCAGGGCCGCCTCGTCGATCTGGATCATGCCGGCGCCGGCGGCTTCCAGATCAGCCACCTCGTCGCGGATGGCGAGCGCAATCTGACTGCACGCCTCGCTGCGCGGAATATCGTCGCGGACGAACGACCAGTTGAGGATGGTCACCGGGCCGGTCAGCATCGCCTTCATCGGCCGTGTGGTCAGCGACTGGGCGTATTCCCACCACTCGACCGTCATGGGCCTCGGCCGCGAGACATCGCCGAACAGGACCGGCGGGCGCACGTAGCGCGAGCCGTAGGATTGCACCCAGCCATGGCTGGTAAAGGCGAATCCCGACAGCTGCTCGCCGAAATACTGCACCATGTCGTTGCGCTCGAACTCGCCGTGAACGAGGACGTCGAGGCCGATATTCTCCTGCCAGCGCACGGCGCGCGCCGTCTGGTTCTGCAGAAAGGTCTTGTAGGCGTTGTCGCTGAGCGTGCCTTTGCCGTGCGCCGCGCGTGCATTGCGGATTTCGCTGGTTTGCGGGAACGAACCGATCGTGGTGGTCGGAAACGCCGGCAGGTTGAACCGCGTGCGCTGCGCCAGGGCACGCTCGGCGAATGCGCCCTTGCGGCTGCGCATGGCTTCATCGATGGCTGCCACGCGCTGCGCGACCCTCGCATCATGAATGCGCCGCGACGTTCGGCGCGTGGCCGCGGCGGCGTCGGATATCCTTAGCGCTTCCGCACCGGACTGCCGGCCGCCGGCAAGCGCTGTGCCGAGCGTCGCCAGTTCCTCGATCTTCTGGACCGAGAACGCCAGCCAGCTCCTGATCTCGGGATCGAGCTTTTCCTCGAGGCCAAGATCGATCGGGACATGCAGCAGCGAACAGGAGGGCGCGACCTGCACGCGCTGGCGGCCGAGCCTGCCGATCACGGGTTCGAGCCGGTCGAGGATATGACGCAGGTCTGCGCGCCAGACGTTGCGGCCGTCGATCACGCCGAGCGAGATCACGCGCTCGTCCGGCAATCTCGCGAGATCGTCGAGCTGTTCCGGCGCGCGCACGAGATCGAGATGGAGACCGGCGACGGGAAGCGCGAAGGCGGTATCGCGGTTGCCGCCGAGCGCGCCGAAGTAGCTGGCGAGCATGATCCGGATTTGCGGTACTTCCTTCGCGAAGGCCGCATAGGCCTGCTGCAAGGCGTTCTGTGCGGCCGCATCGAGATCGAGCACCAGACAGGGCTCATCGATCTGGACCCAGTCGGCGCCGCGATTGGAGAGCTCGCGCAATATTTCGATGTAGACCGGCAGCAGCCGGTCGAGCAGCGAAAGCGGATCGAAACCGGCGTCCTTGCTCTTGGCGAGTTTGAGGAAAGTGACGGGGCCCACCAGCACCGGCCGCGTCTGGTAGCCGAGCGCCCTCGCCTCCTCATATTCCTCGATCGGCTTGCGCGAGGCGAGCGTGAAGCGCTGATCTTTTTTCAGCTCGGGCACCATGTAATGGTAGTTGGTGTCGAACCATTTGGTCATTTCCAGCGCGGGCACGCCGTGTGCGTGATGTGCGTGACTGCACGTCGCGTCATGCGCATCGCCATCGGCGCCGCGCGCCATGGCGAAATAAGTGGCAAGCGGCACGGGGCCGCCCTTCCAGCCATAGGCATCCGGGATCGCGCCGACCATTACGGAGGTGTCGAGCACCTGATCGTAGAACGAGAAATCGTTCGACGGGATGACGGTGACACCGAGCTTTTTCTGCCGCACCCAGTTAGCGGCGCGCAGCCCAATGCCGGCTTCGATCAGCGATTGCTCATCGGATGCGCCGGACCAGAAGCGCTCGAGCGCGAATTTCAGTTCACGGCGCGGACCGATCCGCGGCGTGCCGAGCGTTGCAACAGCAAGTGAGAGAGTAGACATAGCTTCAACCCCATGATTGGGGGCAAAGGCCATGGCGGACGCATGCAGGGGAAGTCGCGCGAGCGACGGCTGCCTGGCGCACCACCGGGACACCCCGCCCGTGGACGAACATTTCGTCGGGGCAGGTCTCCTGGCTCGCGGGTCGTTGCTGCTGTCCGGCCTTCCCGAAGCATTGCGGCTTCAGTGACTTTCGTTGGACAGCGGCTCGCCGCTTACAGTTGCGGGGGCAGCGCCGGCATTGCACCGGCTTCCCTCTTAGCTCCGGATCAAGCGTGACCCGGAGAACCTCGACACATCCGCATTACCTGCAACGGCATCACCGCGTCAAGTTCGCGCCGGGCGAAATGACCTGCGTTGGCATGCCGCGCCCGGCGGGCTAGGCTCGAGGCGAACCGCACCGCCAGTCAGCAGTCGGAGGGTCGAATGAACCAAAGTGACTTCGAGAAAAAGCTGCGAGAAGACGGGTTCACCGAGGTCGAGTTCCAACAGCTCGCGCCGCGTCCCGGCAAGGGACGGCACAGGCATCTTTTCGAAATACGCGGGCTGGTCATTTCGGGCCAATTTGTCGTCAAGCAGAGCGGCGACCCCATCACTTACGGACCCGGGCAGATATTCTCTGTCGCAGAGGGCGAGTTGCACGACGAGTGGGTCGAGGCCGATGGCGCGCACATTCTCGTCGGCCGCAAATTTTCCGACGCGAGCCCGAAGCCCGGGCATTGAAGGCCGCTCGGGCGGTGCGAAGATTTTCACAGCCTTTGCACAGCCTCGGCCGAAATTTTGCGATGACCGCTTCGAAGGCATTGACACCCCGCGGCGAATAACACCAGATGTAGCCGTCACGGTCCACCACGTCGCAAGATTTGGTGGCTAAGAGGGAAGCCGGTGAATCGCGTGATCCACGCGAAAATCCGGCGCTGCCCCCGCAACTGTAAGCAGTGAGTTGCTCCCGATTAAGGTCACTGACGCGGCAACGCGTTGGGAAGACAGGGGGCGACCGCGACCTGCGAGCCAGGAGACCTGCCGCGACACCAAAAAACGTCCACGGGCGGGGTGTCCGGCGGTCGCTCGCAGACTCATGCCGGCGCCCTGCCCCGGCAATTCATGCAGCGTCGCCTTCGGCATCCAGCCCCATCAACATCTACGGGGCCTTGAAAGATGTCACTCTCTGTCGAACGCGAAGCCAAGCCAGCACCGATCATTCACTTTCGTCCCGAGTCCCCCGCCGCATCAGAGGCGCAACCACCGATGCAGGTGATCCGGCGTAACGGCACGGTGTCGCGCTTCGACGCCGGCAAGATCTCGGTGGCGATGACCAAGGCGTTCCTGGCGGTCGAGGGACACACCGCCGCCGCTTCCCGTCGCGTGCATGAGATCGTCGAACAGCTCACCGCCGATGTCGTGACCGCGCTGTCGCGCCGCGCCAGCGAAGGACGCACCTTCCATATCGAGGACGTGCAGGACCAGGTTGAACTGGCGCTGATGCGCAGCGAGCACCACAAGGTGGCGCGCGCCTATGTGCTGTATCGCGAAGAGCGCACGAGGCAGCGCGAGGAGGAAGCGGCCAAATCCGCCGTACGCGCCAGCGAGCCCGTGATCCGCGTGACCCTGCCGAACGGCGCCAGGGCGCGGCTCGACAGCGCGCGGCTTGCACTGATCATCGGCGAAGCATGCGCCGGCCTCGACGGTGTCGATGCCGCACCCGTCGTCGCGGAAACCCACCGCAATATCTATGACGGCATCAGCCAGGACGAACTGGCGCTGGCCTCGGTGATGGCCGCGCGCACGCTGGTGGAGCAGGAGCCGAACTACACCTATGTCAGCGCACGGCTGCTGCTCGACAAGCTCCGCACCGAAGTGCTGTCCTATGTCGAGGGCAGCCCGACCAGCGCCTCGCAGGCCGACATGGCCGTGCGCTACGCCGAATACTTCCCGGCCTATATCAGGACCGGCATCGCCTCCGAACTGCTTGACCCCGAGATCGGCCGCTTCGACCTCAAGCGGATCGCCGCGGCACTGAAGCCCGAGCGCGACCTGTCGTTCCAGTTCCTCGGCCTGCAGACCCTGTATGATCGCTATTTCCTGCACGTTCGCGGCAGCCGGATCGAACTGCCGCAGGCCTTCTTCATGCGCGTTGCCATGGGCCTTGCGATGCGGGAGATCGACCGCGAGGGACGCGCGATCGAATTCTACGATCTGCTGTCCTCATTCGACTTCATGGCCTCGACCCCGACCCTGTTTAATTCGGGGACACTGCGGCCGCAGCTGTCGTCCTGCTTCCTCACCACCGTGGCCGACGATCTCGACGGCATCTTCAAGTCGATCAAGGACAATGCGCTGCTCGCCAAATATTCCGGCGGGCTCGGCAATGACTGGACCCGCGTCCGCGGGCTCGGCGCCCACATCAAGGGCACCAATGGCGAGAGCCAGGGCGTGGTGCCCTTCCTGAAGGTCGCCAACGACACCGCGATCGCGGTCAACCAGGGCGGCAAGCGCAAGGGCGCGGTCTGCGCCTATCTCGAAACCTGGCACATCGACATCGAGGAATTCCTTGACCTGCGCAAAAACACCGGCGACGACCGCCGCCGCACCCATGACATGAACACCGCGAACTGGGTGCCGGACCTGTTCATGCAGCGCGTCGAATCTGACGGCGAGTGGACGCTGTTCTCGCCGGACGAGACCCCCGACCTGCATGATCTCTACGGCAAGGCGTTCGCCGAACGCTACGCCTACTATGAAGCGCTGGCTTCACGCGGCGAAATCCGCGTCTTCAAGAGCCTGCGCGCCGTCGATCTCTGGCGCAAGATGCTGACCATGCTGTTCGAGACTGGCCATCCCTGGATCACCTTCAAGGATCCCTGCAACATCCGCTCGCCGCAGCGCCATGCCGGCGTGATCCACTCCTCCAATCTCTGCACCGAGATCACGCTCAACACTTCGGACGACGAGACCGCGGTGTGCAATCTCGGCTCGATCAATCTCGCCAACCACATCAAGGACGGCGATTTGGCCGAGGCGCGGTTGAAGCAGACGGTGACGACGGCGATGCGCATGCTCGACAACGTCATCGACATCAATTTCTACACCATCCCGGAAGCCCGCCGCTCCAACCTCAGGCATCGCCCAGTTGGCCTGGGCCTGATGGGTTTTCAGGACGCGCTGCACCTGCTACGGCTGGCAGCGGCCTCCGACGCCGCGATCGCCTTCGCCGACACCAGCATGGAGGCGATCTCCTATCACGCGATCTCGGCATCAGTCGATCTTGCCGCCGAGCGCGGCCGTTACCCCTCCTTTGAAGGCTCGCTGTGGAGCCAGGGCATTTTGCCGATCGACTCGATCGCGCTGCTGGCGGACGCGCGCGGCGATTTGTCGATGGATCGCTCGGCCTCGCGAGACTGGAGCGCCCTGCGCGAACGCGTCCGCAAGGTGGGCATGCGCAATTCCAACGTGATGGCGATCGCGCCGACCGCGACCATCTCCAACATCTGCGGCGTGGCCCAATCGATCGAGCCCGCCTACCAGAACCTCTATGTCAAATCCAACATGTCCGGCGACTTCACCGTGGTGAACGAATATCTCGTTCGTGACCTCAAGGCGCGCGGCCTCTGGGACGAGGTGATGGTCAATGACCTCAAATATTTCGATGGCAGCGTCGGCGCCATCGACCGCATTCCCGACGACCTCAAGGCGCTCTATGCGACCGCGTTCGAGATCGACAGCGCCTGGCTGGTGGAGGCAGCCGCCCGCCGGCAGAAGTGGATCGACCAGGCGCAATCGTTCAACCTCTACATCGCCAATCCCTCAGGCAAGAAGCTCGACGCGCTCTATCGTCTTGCATGGTCGCGCGGGCTGAAGACGACCTATTACCTGCGCTCGCGCAGCGCCACCCATGTGGAGAAATCCACGCTCAGGGGTACCGACGGCAAGCTCAATGCGGTCTCATCGGCTGCGCTGATGTCAGCCGCGCCTGATCTGTCGGGCGCCATCGCCTGCTCGATCGACAGTCCCGACTGCGAAGCGTGCCAGTAAGGACCAGGAAGGAATATCAACATGCTCGACTGGTCCGAACCTGCTGCGTCCGCGCGTCAACTCCCTGCATCGCTGGCCGTTGCGTCCCTGCCTACCGGCGAAGCCACCGGTCTCGGCACGATCGACCGCCACGGCGGCCGCGTGTCGGTCGACGAAAAGCGCATGATCAACTGCCGCGCCGACGTCAATCAGCTGCTGCCCCTGAAATACAAATGGGCATGGGAGAAATATCTCGCCGGCTGCAACAATCACTGGATGCCGACCGAGGTCTCCATGCAGGCGGATATCGCGCTGTGGAAATCGCGCGACGGCCTGACGGAAGACGAGCGCCGCGCCATCAAGCGCAATCTCGGCTTCTTTGCCGCCTCGGAAAGCCTCGTCGCCAACAACATCGTGCTGGCGATCTACCGCCATTTGACCAATCCCGAATGCCGGCAGTAT
>Ga0081540_1004425_pt1 | contig 10717 bp, 12 predicted proteins | sample TabmetS2T1R1_FD_71024 | JGI IMG/M metagenome (GOLD analysis project Ga0081540, IMG submission 71024) | Tabebuia heterophylla rhizosphere microbial communities from the University of Puerto Rico - S2T1R1 | ecosystem: Host-associated > Plants > Roots > Rhizosphere ... | reverse complement strand
ATTTATCAATCGGAGGGTAATTTGCCCGCCGCGGCCGAGGTCCTGGAAAAAATGGATTATGATTCCTCAGCCGAGCCGTGTCTGATGGCGCGAATTTCTCAGTTTCTTTTCGAGAGAAGATACCGGGCTGCGATTCAGTTCACTCAAAAAATTCTGTCGCAGCCGACTCCGAAGCGGATGTTTACGTCGAGCTATGTCCGGCTCTCGCTGGCGGTGGCGCAGGATTTGGCGGGGGGAAAGGCTGAGGCGAAGGCCGCGTACGCTCAGGTACGCGATGAGATGGAGAAGTTTGTACGCGAACAACCTAACAATGTCTTTGTCGTCTCCGGTCTCGCTTTGGCTTATGCCGGTCTTGGCGACAAAGACGCCGCTTTGCGCGAAGGCGAACGTTCTCTCGCCATGGCGTCCTCTATTGACGACGCACTTGTGGCGCCGGGCATCGAAGAATTCTTTGCTCGCACTGAAGCACAGGTGGGCGAAGCCGATCGCGCCATTTCCCGACTCGAACGTCTGCTCACAATTCCATATTTGCCCGGTCCGATAACGCAGGCTCTTTTGCGGCTCGATCCGTCCTGGGACCCATTGCGCAACCACCCGCGATTTCAAAAGCTGGTGAGCGGTCCGGCACCAAAAACGATCTATAAGTAACGTACTCTGCGGCCCCGAATGAAAGATAACAGTCTGGATCAGACGCCGAAATGACTTCTATTTCTCGTTAAGACCTTCGCCGAGCACCACAGGAAAGACCCAGAGGTGATATTCGTCGATGAGTCGGCGGCGATTAGCGTTTGCAGCAATTCGCTGCTGCCCCAGATATGTTTTGTTACGATCCAAGGTTTCCTTTCACATAACCACAAGCCTCGGAAATTTTGCCATCTTTCACCGTTATTAGGGTGACCCCCCGAATTGATTTTTCCAAACGTTCTCCCCACGAAAAACGCCACGGTATGATCGCTTTTTCGCCCATGATAGATGCGCTTTCCGGACTAAATTGAGTATGAGGAGTATTGATCAGATCTTCCCAAAAAGCGAAGCATTGATCGTATCCCTCAACTCTTGAGCCATCTGGCGGCGGCATGGCGCCTTCCATGACACAATCCGATGCGATAATATTTTTCAGCCACTGTGCGTCGTGCGCAGTAAATGCTTTGTTAAACTGCTCAATTATTTTTGCAGTCCGAGATTCATTTGTTTCTATCATATTTGTTTCTCGCATTCTTAATATTACAACCATGACGGACCGAAAGTCTTCAATTTCAGAAGGGCTTCTCGGCCCTTTCGGTGCGATAGAGTTTCACATGCGCTTTTCGGATCTTGATGCCTCGAGGAGGTTTGGCGACCTTGCGCCAAGCATCGAGGGTTCGCTGCAGCGCATGGTTAGACGGCATTAAGTTCATTCGGTTCGCAGCGCTCCCACGTGTCGATAACTGTTCATGAGCACGCCCGTCGGCGTGGCCTTCGTGCTGACGAAAGCGAGTTCGCGCGGGTCAGCACTGTCTGAAAAGAAGCGTTTGCCCCGGCCCAGCAAGACCGGGTAGACGATCAGCACAACCTCGTCGACGAGTCCCTGCTCGAGCAGCACGGACGTCAGCGTCGAACTTCCCCAGACGATCAGGTCAGGGCCGTCCTTTGACTTAATGCCGCGAACGCTCTGTATGATGTCTGCGCCCAGGTCCTTGACTGGCCCCCATCCGAGGCTCTCCGGCCTGTGGGTCGCGACGTATTTCGTTGCGGCGTTCAGGCCGTCCGCAAACGGACCGGTCTTGACCGTCGGCCAGAAGCTGGCCCAGAGATCGTAGGTGCGGCGGCCAAGCAGCAGATCGAAGCCTTTGCCCTGTGCCTCGGCGACGGCCGCTGCCCCGGCTGCAGTTCGATACGGTGCCGTCCATCCGCCATGCGCGTAGTCATCGCCGTATTCGCCCGGTCCGCCGGGTTGGATCACGCCGTCCAGTGAGATGTGTTCGAATATCCTGATCTTTCTCATTTTGTGTCGATTCCAGTTAGATGTTTTTGCCGGCCAAATTTGTGATGCGCGTGCGCTGTGGTCTAACGAGGATTATGCCAATTTTTGGGCCCGATTCATTATAGATGCGTGCCGAAGCAACGAGTGCGGCGCACAGGTCTTCACATCGAACCTCCGAGCCAGTTCCGCGTCCGATGGTTTCCAAAATCAGATGGACCCGGTTTTGACCGGACCTGCAAAGCGGTATGTGTTGATGAGGACGCCCTTGGGCGTGCTTCGCGTCTCGACCAAGGCAAGGCTGCTCGGCGGAACGCCGTTCTCGAACAGCCGCTTTCCTTTGCCGAGCACGACCGGAACGACCAACATGCGATATTCGTCCACGAGTTCGGCGGCGATCAGCGTTTGCAGCAATTCGCTGCTGCCCCAGATATGCAACGCCGGCCCATCCGACGCCTTCAGCCGGCGGACCTCGTCCACGACATCACCGCCCATGCGCTGCGAGGTCTCCCAGTCGAGTTGGTCGAGGCTGCGCGTGACGACGTATTTCGTCGCCTTGTTGAACGCCTTGGCGATCGCGTTGTCACCCTGCTGGTTCGGCCAGTAGGCGGCAAAGACCTCGTAGGTCCGGCGTCCCAAAAGCATGTCGAACTCACCGGCGATAGTCTCGCCAAGGGCCTGGAACAGGGTGTCGTCCAGGAAGGGCACGGCCCAGCCTCCGTGGGTGAACCCGTTCTTCGGATCCTCCTCGGGGCCACTGGGCGACTGCATGACGCCGTCCAGAGTGACTTGGGTAATGACAATGATCTTTCTCATAGTTCGTTCTCCAGTTTTCCTAGTTGCGTATCTCGACGAACGACCGCTGTTTCTTCTCAATCGGATTTACTCATGGTGAAAACTGTTCGCCTTCCTATGCACATGCCGCGAAAGCAGATTGATCGGTTTCAAATTTGTTGAAGTCGCGCCGCTGGAAAACATCTTCATGCTTCGTCTCCACCGGCTGCAGATTGAGATTGGCAATGTGCGCTTCAACCATGTCGGGCAGGAACAAGTGCGGGAAAAATGATAACTCCCACGCTTTGGCCTCTTCTTCGTCGAGGACAATGCGAATGATTTCGCCCAAGTCGGGATATGTCCGCTCGTAATCCTGTTGCAGATGGTCTTTCAGTTCCGAAACGGCGGCGGTTACTCTCTGAAGAAAAACTGCTGTCGGTTCGAGATGCTTTTCAGTTTTCATCTGGTTTTCTCTGTCCGAGTTTCTGCTCCCCCAATAATACGACGAACGACAGAGGCGTTTTAGGACTTTGTTACAGCGCATGAGAAAAGGATTGAGTGAAAACAGCACCTTGGCCGGGCTCGATGCTTCGATTGAACGAGGGTGTGGGCATCAATTGAGCGAACGCGGCCGCGAATTCCGAGGCATCAAGCCAGCCGTTCCTATTCGCGTCCCATCTTGAAAAATTCTGGTCCACAAAAGCGATCGCTTCCGTCGAAGTGATCCACGTGTCGTTGTTCGCATCGACTGCGGCCATGACGCTCTTCGGCAAGAGATAGTGCAAGGCCTGACCTTCCGGTATCGGTGGAGCGTCCGGTGGCGGCTGCGGCGGCGGGAAGAGTGACCTCAGTACAGTCGCGAGTTCGGCTTCACTGAGCGCGCCATTTGCGTCGGTGTCCGCCTGCTGAAACCAGTTCAACAACGCAGCCTTCACTTCAGTGGCAATGGCCGCGCCATCCTGATTTGTGTCACAAACTTTGAGCAACGAACTGCCGATATCTTGTCCGTGGAGTACCATCATCACATGAGGCGCCGGAACCCCAGCGGTTACGCTGCCTGCAGCATCCGTGATTGTAATGCCTGTATCCTCCTGTGGATTTGCAGCGTGGGCCAAACCCATCAAACCCGCGAGCAAATATATCGCTCGCCAACTCACCATTAGACTGCGTTGTTTTTTCATTATTGCCTTTCTGTTTTTGTTTTTGTTTCGGTCGTGATTAACCTTGGCGACAGGATTCGGCTATCCAGACGGAATCTTCTACGGGAATGTGACAAGTGCGTGCCGTTTGTGACGAACGCCATGATTACAGGGACAGGCGAGCAAATACCCGACGACTGATGTTGAATTGCTGAGGAGCACGAAGTCAGGCAATCAGCAATGTTGGAACCCGGCATGTTATCCCTGCCATAGCGCGCTTCGTCCCATCAATCTCCGCGTTCCTCACAAGTAGCATGCAACTCTGTGTTGAGGTGTTATGGTTGACCTTCTGTTGTTGCCGGCGTTGAACCTCGGCACACTGAGGGCAGTTTGATGGAGGAAACTCGGAGATTGGTTAAATGGCGAACGCTCGCACTTAAGCTCGCTCTGCTCTGCTTTTTTTGGCTCTCGCTGGCGACAATATTTGCCACCCAGTTCTATTTAATCGGAAGAGATTTGCCGCTGAAAATTTCGTGGCGTGCATCGTTTCTTCGCGCGCTGGTCGAATGGTGTCCGTGGATGATTTTGTCTCCGGCTGTAATATGGCTGGCGGAGCGCTATCAGTTCGACCGCACCCGGCGATTCTGGGGTCTGCTGCCGCATCTGCCAGCATGCCTGCTCGTGATGCTGGCATACCAAGGAATCTTGATGTTTCTCACTCACGAATCGGTGGGTATCGTGTTTTTCAATTTCCAAAACAGTGGCGGAAGCCCTCCGTTCGGGGACGGCGGCGTAGTCCAGGTTTTTCATTCACAATCGAACCCATCCTTCGCTGTGCATTCGCCGCTCGGGCTCTTTTTGCAATCTCGCGACATTGGACGGGGCGTTTCGACGAGCAGCGAAGAGAACGTCTCGGTGCACGTGACGGAACCTCCCCTCGGTGAGCCTTCGTCGGGCACGATTCAAATCGCCCCTGGGCAAGCTCCATTGGCCGGACCACCTTCGCTGCCATTGCAGCCACCAGGGATACCAGGTCCACCGACGCGCTTGCTCCGTTTGGCGATGCACTCGCAATCGACGATTCCCATCTATTGGGCCATTGTCTGCGTCACATGGGTGGTGAGTTACTATCGGCAATTGCGCGAGCGCGAACGACGCACGCTTGAACTCGAAGCGCGCCTAATGCAATCGAACCTCCAAACGCTCAAGGCACAGCTTCAACCTCACTTCCTGTTCAATACCCTCAATGCCATCACCTCACTCGTGCGCCGAAAGCCAGGCGCCGCTCAGGACATGATTGGTTCCCTCAGCGATTTCCTTCGGGTGACGCTCGACACCGCGCAACAACATGAAGTGCCGTTGCGCCGTGAAATGGAATTTCTCGATTTGTATCTGGAAATACAGCAAGCCCGTTTCGGCGAACGGCTGCGAATTCAAAAGGAGATCGATCCCGCTGCGCTGGATATAGCTGTCCCCGCCCTTATTCTTCAACCTCTGGTCGAAAACTCCGTTCACCACGGTATCGAACCGCGCGAATCTGGCGGTACGATTTTCATCCGCGCACGGCACCAGGACAGTTCGCTACGATTTGAAATCCGTGACGACGGGGAGGGACTTAAGGCCGATCAGCTTGTCGCGCTGCGTGAGGGTGTTGGGCTTTCAAACACCAAAGCACGGTTGCAGCAACTTTACGGCGACGCACATCGTTTCCGAATTACGCCAAATTCCGAAGGAGGATTAACCGTCGCGGTCGAATTGCCGTGGCGCGAGGCGCCCGCTTGAGCGACATCAACGCCCCTCCGCTAATGGCGCTTCAAGTCGTAATTGTGGACGACGAATCATCGGCTCGCGACCGCGTTCGGGATTTGCTTGCGGACGAACCAGACATTGACATCGCCGCCGAGTGCTCCAGCGGACGCGAAGCAATCGCCACCATCACCGCTCTTCGACCCGACCTGCTTTTTCTTGATATCCAGATGCCGAAGGTCAACGGATTTGATGTGCTGCGGGCTTTGCCTACTCGGAATTTGCCTGCCGTCATCTTTACCACGGCTTACAATCAACATGCGCTCGAAGCTTTTGAGGTCCATGCCGTAGACTATTTGCTGAAGCCATTTAAGGCGGCGCGATTCAAAGCTGCCCTTCAGCGTGCCAGAAAACGTCTGCAGCAGCATCAGGCGGGCGAGACGGACCCTCGAATCCTCGCGCTGCTCGAACGTTTCCGGAAGACGCGTACTTACACGTCGCGCTTCGTTATCAAGAGTGCCAGCCGTGTCGTCATCGTGAAAGTCGATGAAATCGATTGGATCGAGTCTGCGTCGAATTACGCGCTGCTGCACGTCTGTGACAAGACACACGTTCTGCGCGAGACGATGCGCTCTTTGGAGGAACAGCTCTCGCCCGAACAATTTGTGCGCGTAAGCCGTTCAGGCATCGTAAACATCGAGCGCATCAAGGAACTTCAGCCAATGGCCAAGGGCGAATACGTTGTCATCCTTCACAACGGCAAACGCCTCACGATGACGCGCGGCATCCGCGACTTGCAGCAAGCGCTCGCGCCGAATTGAATGCATTCGTTTACACGGATCAACACGAATCGACCTGAATGGAACTCGACTGCTAGCAAGGTCGGAATCGAATGAAATGCCAGTCGATTATGATGCAATCTTCGCAATGGGTTCGCATCTATCGTTTCGAAGGTTCGTATCCCATAGAGGCTGTGCATGCGAATTATGTGGAACACCGATTCGCGCGTCACGCGCACGAGCATTTCGTAATTGGCATCATCGAAAAAGGTGTTCAGCAGTACTCCTATAAGGGTTCGAAGCATACGACTTCTGCCGGACAGATCTTTTTTGTCAATGGCGAGGAGCCTCATACCGGCGAACCGGCCACGCGAGATGGGTATCGCTATCGGACTCTCTGCCTCAGTCCTAAAGTGTTCGGACAGCTTACCGTCGACCTTACGGAAGTAAGGGAACTGCCCATTCTCGAGGGGAGTGTCGTCGCGGACCGTGAACTCTTCGCTCGCCTGCGACGGCTCCACCACGCACTGGCTGCGAAGGCTCCGACCATGCAGTGCGAGTCTTTGTTGCTCCTGGCGGTTCGACATCTCATTCGGATGCACGTCGAAAAGCGCAGAGATGTTCCTGGTATTGGCCGAGACAACTCAATTGTAAAGCGCGTCAAAGATTACATAGCGGCCCACTACGCAGAAGATATTTCTCTGGCAGATCTCGGTGCTCTGACGTCACGCAGTCCGTTTCATGTTGCACGGACATTCTCGAAAGCTGTCGGCTTGCCGCCGCATGCCTATCTTGAGAGCGTTCGAGTCCAGCACGCGCGCGAGTTTCTGAAGTCTGGAATGACGTTGGTCGATACGGCACTGGCGATCGGGTATCCGGACCAAAGTCATTTTACTCATCGCTTCCGACGCCACACCGGAATCACTCCCGGCCAATACAGCAGGGCCAACGCGAGCTGACTCGCCAGGACGCGGTGTTGGCAGGCATCACCCGCGATGCGCAAGATTACGCAAGACCGGCCGCACCGCATAGTTTACTGCAACGAAGGAGGTCTCGAATCCAATGACTACGCTCGACAAAATCTCACTCCACTATGTCATCATGCATCATTTCATGGAGCATTGTTGTGCACCCACCCGTGACGCTGTTGCCACTTGCTTTGGCGTCGAATGCGAGGAGGTCGCTTCCGCGATGTTTGCATTGCAGGAATATCACGGGGTGGTCTTGCACCCGCATTGTCCGGAAGTCTGGGTGATACATCCGTTCTCCACGGCACCAACCTGTTTTACCGTGCGCCATGGCGAACGAAGCTGGTGGGCTAACTGCGCGTGGTGCTCACTCGGAATTGCGGCATTGCTCGGCGGCAATGGCGTTTCGATCGAGAGCAGCCTCGGCGCAGACATTTCCCAGTGCCCATGATGCGCGTATGGGACAACGTGATCTACGCCGATTCAACGGTGTTGCTCTTCGAATCGGATGCTCAGATCGATTCCTGGGCAAAACGCCACCGCATCGCGCGTGGCGACAGTCAACCGATTCAACGCGTGTACCAGCTGGGAGACGCGTGGTATGGCCGCCATCTCGACGAACATTGGCACAAATGGACGTTGGATGAAGCGCGAGCGATTTTTACAAAATTGGGACTCAGCGGCCCGATTTGGGAGCTGCCTCATTCAGGCGAGAGGTTCTGACATTGGGCGATCTCGATTTTCTTTCGTTCCGGGCCGACTTCTCTTCGCCGCGTATCATCGCGGCATACGATGAATTGCCGCTGTGGTCAGCGATGTTCGGCCTTCTTCTTTTGGACGAAGTGCCCCTGATGCGCGTTCGCAAGGCCCTCGACGTGGGATGCGGAACGGGGTTTCCTCTCATCGAACTCGCGGAGCGCCTCGGCCCTGCGGCGGAGGTCCACGGGGTCGACGTCTGGACGGCCGGACTTCAGCGGTGTCGTGAGAAAGTCGAAGCTCGTGCCACCCCTAACATTCACATTCACGAGGCGAGCGCTGAATCGATGCCATTCGCTAACGGAACCTTCGACCTGATCGTCTCAAACCTTGGCGTCAACAATTTCGCGAGTCGCGATGCGGCGATTCGCGAATGCCGCCGCGTAGCGCAGCGTGGCGCGACGATCGCGCTGACAACCAACCTGCAAGGCCACATGCGCGAGTTCTATGATGTCTTTCGGAGTGTGCTCGAAGACGATGATGATCTCACACGTCTCGAAGAGCACATCAATCACCGCGCGACGGTTCCGAATGTTCGAGCATTGCTGCAACGTAACGATTTCATCGTGCGCCGCGTGGTGGAGCGCGAAGGCGTCATGCGCTTCGCGAACGGCGCTGCTCTCTTCAATCATCATTTCATAAAGCTCGCTTTTCTCGACGAGTGGAAGAAGGCTCTGCCGGGAAAGGAGGAGCTAATCTTTCGGGAGCTTCTCAATCGGCTAACCGGTGAGGTCCGCCTAACAATTCCGATGGCCTACGTGGAAGGCATGGCGGTGTGAAGCGAGCGAATATAATAGGATCGAGTCGACGCCCTTGGTCCCATTTTGTATCTATGGTACAAAATGGTGCCTGGGTTGCTCAATTGTCTTTGATTTCTTCACGTGCCTGTTCGCCGATTTTGGTTGGAAACGCACTCGGCACGAAACTCGTCGAGATCGGACCCGAAGTGACGATGGGATCGCGGAGCCCGTCCAGCCTTAGTCCTGAGAAAGCTTCCAAAGTGCAGTGTTTTCCGGCAAACTGCCTACGTGGAGGCAGAAATAGATTGCAAGTTGCAGCCTAATTCTAGTTAGACCGCATAACCACCATGCGCGGAGATCCCATCTTCTTCGCCGATGTCAAGGAACTCGGCCACTGGTTTGCTCAGAATGGAGCAACATGCACAGAAGTAGTCGTAGGGTTCATCAAGACGCACACCGGCCGCGCTGGGCTCACTTGGCCTCAGGCCGTCGACGAGGCTTTGTGTGTTGGCTGGATCGATGGCGTTCGCCAGCGTATCGATGACGAGCGATACAAGGTCCGGTTCACACCCCGCAAGGCAGGTTCAAGATGGAGCGCCGTCAACATTGATAGAGTCTCGGCCCTGCAGGCCGAAGGCCGCATGACACAGGCGGGTCTGGATGCGTTTGCCAAGCGTACGGAGGCAAAGTCACGAACTGCTTCCTACGAGCAAGAGCAGTTTCCCGAGCTTTCGGACACCGAGATCAAGGAGTTCAAGAAGAACAAGGCTGCCTGGGCCTTCTATCACAAGCTTGCTCAAGGCTACAGGCGCAAGGTGAACTGGATCGTCATCAGCGCAAAGCAACGCGCAACCCGAGAGCGTCGCTTCAAGGGGTTGGTCGCAGCGTGCGCAGAAGGCAGGCGTCCATAGCGATGCAAGAAGTGCGGTCTAACCAGATTAGATGAGAAGGCGGAGAGGACCTGACGCGAGAGCGTTTGGTAAACTCTCAGCCTTATGAGAGAACAACAGAAGAACAGGCACGAGAGAACAACAATTGGATTGGATCTGGGCGATCGGTGGCACCGGTTTTGTGTGCTGGGCGAGAGTGGGCAAGTGGTGGAAGAAGCAAGTGTGGCCAACAACCGGGTGGCTTTAAATGAACTGAGCAACCGTTACCCGGGAGCACTGATTGTGATGGAAGCAGGCTGTCATAGTCCATGGGTCAGCCGGCATCTGGAGCAAGCGGGATGTGAAGTGGTTGTGTCCAATCCGCGCAAGACTCGGGCGATTTATCAGCACGAACGCAAGAGCGATCGGCGCGATGCGCTGATGCTGGCCCGCATTGCCCGGATGGAGCCGGCGCTGCTGTATCCAGTGCGGCACGGAAGCGAAGAGGCGCAGCAGGATCTTTTACGCATCAAGTTGCGTGACAGTCTGGTGCGAGCGCGGGTGGGATTGATCAATTCGCTGCGTTTTACGCTCAAGAGCCTGGGTTATACCATTGCCAATCCATCGACGGAGCGTTTTCACAAGGTCGTTCAGAGTGCGCTGCCGCAGTCAGTTGTCCAGATGATCGCTCCGAGCGTGCAAGCAATCGAGGAACTTTCCCTGCGGATCAAGCTACTGGAGCGGGAGATTCGCACTCTGACTCACACCAAGTATCTCGAGACGAGCTGGCTGGAGCAGATCCCCGGAGTCGGTCCGATCACTGCGCTCTATTTCGTTTTGAAGATTGGAGATCCGGCGCGCTTTGAACGAGCACGCGACGTGGGCGCCTTCATCGGATTATGTCCGCGCCGGGACCAAAGCGGAGAGAACGATCCGCAGTTGCGCATCAGCAAACGTGGCGACGCCTACCTGCGACGGCTCCTGGT
>Ga0081540_1004424_pt1 | contig 10717 bp, 9 predicted proteins | sample TabmetS2T1R1_FD_71024 | JGI IMG/M metagenome (GOLD analysis project Ga0081540, IMG submission 71024) | Tabebuia heterophylla rhizosphere microbial communities from the University of Puerto Rico - S2T1R1 | ecosystem: Host-associated > Plants > Roots > Rhizosphere ... | reverse complement strand
TGAGCTGCCGCAGCGTGGCGAGCGCGCGGTCGAAATCGCGCACCAGCGCGGTCTCGGTGATCTCCAGCTCGAGGCGGCTCGGACGCAGCCCGGTCTGGATCAGCGTCTCATGTACGAGCTGGGCGAAACCGGCATTGTGTAGCTGAACCGCGGACACGTTGACGGCCACCGACAGTGGCTTCTTCCACGTGGCCGCTTCCGCGCAAGCGGTGCGCAACACCCATTCGCCGATGCCGAGGATGGCGCCGCTCTCCTCCGCAATCGGGATGAAGATGCTGGGCGAAACGGCTCCCCGCTTGGAGTGGTTCCAGCGCAGCAGCGCCTCGAACCCGACAATGGTGTCGGTGTGGGTTTTCTTTTGTGGCTGATAGACGAGGCTGAGCTCCTGGCGGGATACCGCGTGGCGGAGGTCGTGCTCCATCAACCGGCGCTCGCGCACCTCCTCGCCCATGGCAGGTTCGAAGAAGCGGTATGTTCCGCGGCCTTCGGCCTTGGCGCTGTAGAGGGCGGTGTCGGCATGGCTGAGCAGCGACTGCCGGTCGAGCGCATCGTTCGGGCAGAGCGCGATGCCGATGCTGGTGGACATCAAAGCGCCGCTCGCGCTCTCGTTCTCGCTACGAAGCACCTGCAAGATGTTCTCGGCAACGCGGCTTGCCACGCTAGGTCCGGAAATGCCCGGGAGCAGGATGGCGAACTCGTCGCCGCCCAGCCTCGCCATCATCTGGTTGTCGTCGAGCGTGCCGACGACACACTTGCCGAACCTCTGCAGGAGCGCGTCGCCGGTCGAGTGTCCGAACAGGTCGTTGACTTCCTTGAAGCGATCGAGGTCGAGGCACAGCACCGCGAGAGGGGTGCCGCTGTGGCGAGCCTTCTGCACCTCCTGCTCCAGCCGCTTGTTGAAGCTGCTGCGGTTGGGAAGCCCGGTGAGCGGATCGTGGTGGGCCAGGAACTGGATATGTTGCTCGGCCTGCTTGCGCGCGCGCAAGTCGCGCACCGCGATGGCGCAATGCGGCTTGCCGGCGAAGTCGATGAGGCGCAGGATGGTCTCGACCGGGACGATGGTTCCGTTGCTGTGGCGCAGACCTGCTTCGGCCGGCAGGTTCGACTGCACCAGGAGCTTGAGGCGGCACGCCTCGTCCGGGAAATACTTTTCCAGCTTGTCCCCGACGATCGCGTCGCGGTCGACCCCGGCCAGCGATGCGAAGCTGTCGTTCACCGTGACGACGACGTCGCCGTCGCACACCAGGAGGCCTTCGACGGCGGCATTGGCGAGGCCGCGCATGCGATCGGCTTCGAGCTCCGAACGGCGCCGGTCACGAACATCGAGAGCGACACCCGCGAAGGCCAGGATCACGATCGTGAAGCTTGCGAGCGCGACCGCAATGGCCAGCCAACTGGTTGGAAGGGCCCAGTGAGAGACCGCGATGGTTGGGTCCGGAGCGATTGAGACAGCGCCCATGGCGGTGAAATGATGGCTGCAGATGGCCGCCGTGAGCAGGGCAGCGCCGAGGACGCGCCATTTGAACGTCTCGCCGCCCATGCCCGTCCGCAGCGCGAGGCCGCCAAGGACAGCACCGAACACGATCGATGCGATCACGAGGGCGATGTCCCACACCAGCCGTCCTTCGACTTCGAAGGCGGCCATGCCGGTGTAATGCATGACGGCGATGCCGCCGCCGACGATCATGCCGCCAAGCCAGTGACGGGCGGGCAGCGTCTTCGCCAAGCAGACGCTGAGGCCTGCGCCGGTCAGGAGGATCGCGGCAACCAGCGACGCTGCCGTCAGCGCGATGTCATAACCGCTGGGAAGACCCGGCGTGAACGCCAGCATCGCAATGAAGTGGGTGGCCCAGATGCCGAAGCCGGTTGCCACCGCAGCGACTCCCAGCCAGACATGCCGCATATGGGTGGTCGATTTCGTGACGTGATGCAGCAGCGTGATTGCGGTGAAGGAGGCGAGAGCACAGATCAGCGCAGCCAGAACGACGAGGCGCAGATCGTGATCGTTCACGATGCAACTATAGACGGCAAGCATGATCGTCACCCCGACGCATTGAAGGCAGGGTGACGCTAAGCCATGTGGCGGAACCTCCGGTTAAGACGGGTCCGCCGCTTGGTAGTTTGATTGCTTTTCCGTTAAGAGGCCCGCTGCGGCCCTCCAGTGCAGCACTCCCAAAAGGGACTTCGCAACGGCGATATCGGTGTTGAGGCAAGATATTGCAACGCAGGATAGCGGTGACGTAGGGGCAATGTTGCGCCTTCCTGGCTGCGCTTTTTGGGCCGTGTATGTAGTCGCACTGAATCAACAAACGGGTGGCCGGGTGGTATGGGTTGACGATGACAAGCGCGACCGAATACCGGACCATGGCGGCCGATTGCATCGAGATCGCCAAACGCATGTCGCTTCACTGCGACCGTGAGCGGCTGATGGACATGGCCGAGCGGTGGCTGCTGCTCGCGGCTGCCGAGGACGCGGCCGAAACCACGCTCGACTGCGTCGGCAGCCGGCAAGTTCCGCAGTCTCGGCAAATGCAGAACCAGCGGCTCGACGACGGCATCTGAAGCGTTGGTTCGAAGGCGTCCGGCCGTCTGCCGCTGTATGCCGCGCGCCTAGCCGATGGCCGGGCGATCGAGCACGCTCCGCACCTTGGCGCCGAGCGAGGCCTCGGTGAGAGGTTTCTGGATGAGCTCCACGCCGGCGTCGAGACGGCCGTCATGCACGATGGTGTCGCGCGAATAGCCGGTCATGAACAGCACCTTGGTGCCGGGATGGCGTTCCGCCACCGCGAGTGACAGTTCCCTGCCGTTGGCGCCGGGCAGGATCACGTCAGTCAGCAGCAGGTCGACAGTCTTGGCGTCGAGCGCGCGCAGCGCCGTCTCGGCATCGCCGGCCTGGATGATGGTGTAGCCGAGCTCTTGCAGCGTCTCCGCCACGAACGTGCGCACCGCGGCGTCGTCCTCCACCACCAGCACCGTTTCGCTGCCGCCCGCGTGATGTTCCGGCGGAGTCGACGGCTCGTCGGCTTTGGCCGCGTGCGCGCGCGGCAAATAGAGCCTGATGGTCGTTCCGCGGCCGGGCTTGCTGTTGATCCCGACGTGGCCGCCCGACTGCTTGGCGAACCCGTAGACCTGGCTCAATCCGAGGCCGGTCCCGACGTTTTGCTTGGTGGTGAAGAACGGCTCGAACGCGCGCTCGGCCACCTCGGCCGTCATGCCGGTGCCGCTGTCGGTCACGGCTATCGCCACGTACTCCCCCGGCTTCGTCTCCGGGTGGCTGGCGCAATAATGCTCGTCGAGAACCACGTTGGCGGCTTCGATGGAAAGGACGCCGCCGTTCGGCATGGCGTCTCGTGCATTGACCGCCAGGTTGACGATGGCGGCTTCCAGCTGCACCGGATCGGCTTCAATCGGCCACGCGTCCGCCGGTGCCACGGCCTCGATCTCGATCGTCTCGCCCAACGACGGCCTGAGCAGCTCCTGCAGATGGCTGATGAGCCGGTTGACATCCAGCGATTGGGGCGCGAGCGGCTGCCGGCGCGAAAAGGCAAGGAGCCGGCTGGTGAGCACGGCGGCGCGCTGCGCGCCCTGCGTGGCGCTGTCGAGGAGCCGTGTCAGGCGTTCGTGGGCGCCGTCCTTCCAGTCGGCGAGCACGCGCTTCGACCGGTCGAGATTGCCGATCACGATGGTCAGCAGGTTGTTGAAGTCGTGAGCGATGCCTCCGGTAAGCTGTCCCACCGCCTCCATCTTCTGCGCCTGGAACAGCTGCTCCCGCGACTCCTTGAGGTTTTGCTCGGCCTCGCGCTGCTTCTGGCCGGCGCGCTGCAGCGCCTCCGCCAGCCGGTTGGCCTCGACCAGCGGCGACGCACCCACATAAGGTTTCATCTCGCCCCGCACGATGCTGTCGGCGTGGCGGGCCAGCCGCTCGATCGGCCGCACCACCCGGCGGCCGAGATAGAGCGCGCTCAGCAAACCGGCGCCGATCACGAAGCTGCCGCCGAGGCCGAGCGCCAGCAGCGCCTCGTTGCGCGGGCGATTGAAGTCGCTCTCGCGCAGCGACACGATGCTGGTCCAACCGGTCAGCTCCGACCGTGCGTAGGCGCCGACCACCGGGACGGCGAGCCGGCCGATGCCGCGCACCATGCCTTCCGGCTCTGCCGGCGCGGTCCACATGGTGGCCGCTGGCGTGCCGACCGCTTCTTCCGGCCCCAACGACCGCGCGATGACGATGCCTTTCTGGTCGACGATTCCGGTGATCCATCCGGCCGAAATCGGGTGACTGTCGAGCGCACTCTGGAAATGGCCGGCCGACAGGCTCGTGGCCAGCGTATATCTGACCTCCCCGTCGATGGTGACCGGGACCTGGATGCTGACGAGCGGTACGTTGCGCACGCGCCCGATGAACAGCTCCGATACCGCTGGCCGACCGGCCAGCGCCGCCTTCAGCACCTCGTAGTCGGCCACATTGGGCAGGGCGTGGCCCGGCTCCGCTGCGAGATTCATCACCTGCTGGCCGTCGCGGCTGTTGAGCGCGATGGTCAGCCAGTGCGGGTTGTCGGCATGCACCCGGCGCGCCACCTCGCTGAACGCGCCAACGTCGCCGACAACCAGCGGCGCCGAATGCCGCAGCGTTTCCAGCGCCGAGATGGCTCCCCGGATGTCGCGGTCGACGGCCTGGGACAGGCTGCGGGCGTGCTCACGCAGCACGCGCTCGAGCGCCTCGCTGCGTGCCTGCGCGTTCCACCACACCAGCGTTGCGGCCAGCGTCAGGGCAGGAGCCAGCACCGCCAGCGTCAGCGCCACGAAATATCCGCGGACTGTCATGCGCATGCGTGCCGCCGTGTCCCGACCCGGCAACGATGGAGTTCCGCGCAGAATCAATCTGATTTTCAGCCCCGATGGAAGCGCGGCGGCTCCCGTCGCTGCGGCTGCCGGGTGAGCGTCCGGTCGTTCGCGCCCGTGACCGTTGAAGTTAAGAGGCCCCGGCGCATGGGGGGGCCGGCGCGTCCGGGGCCTCGGCCGGACGCGAGCAGCTCAGGCGTCCCGCTCCGGCTGCGGGTTCAACTCTGTCGATCTGGCTTTGTTTCCGCTCCCGCCGCGACCGCGCCAATAAGTGGCGAAGCTGTTGCTGTCGCGACACGCCTTCACAGGATACGCGGCCAGAGTCGTGTTTCCGCCTTACTCGGCGGCACGCCGGCGCTACAATCGCTCGGTTGCTGGGCTTGGCAGCCGTGACGGCTCGGCAGCACGCCTCGGTCTTGGCCGGGGCTTCTCTTGTAACGTCGGAGTAGTCCCATGCCCAAGTCGCAGGAATATCGCACCCGCGCGAACGCCTACGCGGAGCGGGCCCTCCATGCCCGTTCGCTGCAGGAGCGGGATCAGGCCCGTCGCATGCAGCGGTCCTATGAGCTCCTGGCACGCACCGCGGAATTCGACGTGAGCCTCAATCAGCTCCTGGTTCAGCTGAAGGGCTGACGACCCGGCGATCGCGGAAGAAAAAGCCCCGCCGAAGCGGGGCTGCAAGGCGATCGCGCCAACACTAGTTCGACGTGCAGACCTTCACGGTCTTCATCGCTGATTCTGCTTCGGTTCGTGTCTTGTACACGCCATTGCCCACCACGGTCGTCGTGGTCACCGTGGGTTTCTTGTCCACGATGGTGCACCTCTTGGTGCTGGCGTCCTGCACGATGTAGAAATCGGACGTTTGGGCCAATCCGGGGGCGGTGAACGCCACCAGGAGGGCCGCGCCGAGCAGTGTTTTTCTCATCATTGCAACATCCTCCATTTGCCTGGAGAAAACGCCCGACTTAATTCGGGGTTCCGACGCGCGGCAGCGCGAAGCGGCGTAGAGGCACAAACTCTCCTCCGCTCATACCCGCGCAGGCGGGTATCCAAAGTCGCTTGCTCCCGAGTCTCTGGGTCCCCGCTGTCGCGGGGACGAGCGGAGGAGGGAGACGGCGCAGTAGTCGAGCGACCGGCCTTTCCTCGACGCATCTGCGGTCCGGCCAGCCGCCGTTGCAAGTTTTCTGTTGAATCAGGCGCCGGCCTGCGGAACCAAACGGCCCCGAGTCCGTTTCGCGTTCGCTTTGGACGGGCGATGCACCCGGGCTTTATGCCCACGCCGTCCTACCTTGCGCCCCGACACGCATGCCGGGGCTTCTTTTTATCCCGCTTTTGATGCGTGCCGGCGGAGTCGCGCTTGCGGGGCGCGGCGCAGACGCCTCTCTAGCTGCGGTCTCGGCTGTGCTGCTGCTGATGCGGAGGATGCGGCGGAATTGCGGGCTTGGCGCCGCTCACGCCGGCAACGTCTCGCGTGTCCGCATCGGCCGCCAGGCGCAGCCAGCGCTCGGCCATCTGCATCAGCCGTTCCCGGTCGCCGTGAAGCGACATGCGGTTGGCAATGTCCTGGCATTCGGCCGCCATCTTGCGGTAGTCGTTCGCGTCGCTCATCGGCGGCAAATCCTCTGCTCCACACGGTAGCAGGCTGCCATCCATCTCGCATGGTGGGAAATTACCTATCGGCCCTCGGCACCGACTCCCCATGCGATGAGCCCGCCGTTACGGACTGCTGAGCGGGCTCGACGAACCAAGCCTTTGCCCGGAGGTGGTTGCGCAGCGATGCTGGCCGATACTTCTCGTAGCCGGTGAAAGTCCGCACCGCCGCGAGGCCCAACCGCTCGTAGACCGACTCGTGCAGCACGGCATCCACCGGAATGTCCCGCGCCTTCGCGCTCCAGCGGAACGGCGTGCCGCCGATGCTCACCTGGCACTCGTCGTGCATCATGCCGGCGCTCGACGGGAAGCAACGGAGGCGCTCGCGGTTGACGCTCACCCGGTCGTCGTGCGGGAGCTCCAGCTCGATGAAGTCGGCCATCCACTTCAGCGCGATATCGGACAGGCGGGATTCGTTCTCCGGATAGCTGCCGCCGATGTCCGCGTGGTTGCCGGCGAACCAGATCTGCTGGAACTGCTCCAGCTCTCCCGGCTTCGGATCCGAGACAGTGCCCGATCCGCCCCAGATCACGCGCGGGAACGAGGCGCGCTGCTCGTCGATGGCGGCCGCATGCCGCGCGAAGCGGATCCCTTTGGGAAAGTGCATGTCGTATTTTCGCGGAAACAGCCGGGTCCAGCCGATCGCCGCGACCGTGTCCCACACGCCGATGAAATAGGGCAAGGCGCCGATCTCCGGGCCGACATGGCAGGCGTGCTTCTTGCGGAACTCCTCCGCGAGCCTGTCGCGCCGCTCGGCGTCGGTGACCGGCAGTCCAAGCCGGTAGAGGATCTTCACCGCCGACCTGGCGCGCCGGCGCAACGCACCAGGCTCGAGATTGATGGGCTTGCCCGTACCGTCTTCCGTGGGAACGCCGATCCTCTCGAGCACATGGGCGAGGCATCGCACCGTATAGGCGCCGCGGCTGAAGCCGAAGACATAGATGCGGTCGCCCGGCTTCCAGACTCCGATGATCGCCACGTAGCAGTCGACGATTCGCTTGGTGAGTCCCATGCCCACCATCTGCTGCAGCGTTTCCTTGAAGCGCTGCCATCTGGACGTGTGGCCCGGGCTCGGCGTGCCGATTCCGGGGATGTAGAAGGCGAGCTGTTCGTCCGGATGGATGGTTGAATCAGGATCGACGCGCGTGGCGCGAAACAGCTTGTAGACATTGGTCCGGCTTTCGTCCGGCAGCAGGCCGCCTTCATTGCCGGTGCCGTCGGCGAAGACGAGAATGTTCTTGCCCACGATCCGCCTCCATCCGCGCGAGCCGCGCGGCCCGCGCGAGCCGATCGTTACATAGCACGGGCATGCGAACAGGCGCGGAGCCGCCTGACGGAAACTCTCAGGCTTATTGGAGGCCCGCCAATCCTGATGCTGCGCCGCTCTTCAACGCAGGCAAATCGAGCCGTGGCCACGCCGCCGACCGTGTCGGCGTCGACGGCGTTGTTGCCATACGAGAAGATCAAGCCGCCGTTCGCAGGATCGCAACGCCGCGATGACGCGGCGCGGCGGCGCAAAGCGGCCGATGCCTGGTGTCAGGTGCTTGGTGTCAGGTGCCGACCGCGTCGGTGACGCATTTCTTCACATGGCTGTTCTTCGCCGCGCCGGCGAGCTTCTTGGCGGCGGCATCGGCGTCGCACGTCTTCTTGGCGTCGCTCTCGCACTTCTTCATGAAGCTCGTCATGGCGGCGCCAGCGAGCTTCTTGTCCGCCGCCTGCGACTTGCAGGTCGGCGTCTGCGCGTGGGCGGCCGCGCTCGCAAGCAGGAAAGCCGCGGCAAGAAACAGTGCTTTCATGGTCGGTCCTCCATTCGGCGGCGGCCGCGTGGCGCCGCGGCCGCCGCACCGGTTGCATCCTTTACCAATCGTGGCCGGCCTTAGAAGGGCCGCGCATAGACGCGCGGACCCAGGTACGGACGGCCGTAGAAACGCGGTCCCCACCCATAGCCGTAAACGCGATAGGCCGGATAGTAGTGCGGCTGCCACCAGCAGCGGAAGGGGCCGCAAACCCACCGCGCCGGTTGCGCGGCGGCGGGGGCGGCGCCCGCCAGCCCGCCGAGTGGCAGCGCCGACGCGCTGCCCGTCTGCAGGGCGATGCCGCCCAGGGCGGCGAGGCCGAGGAGCGCCAGTTTAACATTGCGCATGAACGTCTTCCTTTTTTGCACCCAGCACCCGTCGGCGACCTTGCCATCGCGGCGCTGTATGGTTGCTGAAAGGACCGTTCAGCTTCGGTTTGGCGTCGGTGCTCAGCGACGCGGCTGCTGATGCGGGACGCCGCGTCCTTGCTGAGCCCGATTCGCGACTGCGTAATGACGCCGCCCTCGTTTGAGTAGCAGACGCCGGATCGCGTGCGCCGTCCGCAGGCGTTAATTCATCGCCACGAACTTCGCCGCGGCGGCGACCTCCGGCCGCTCCGAGTTCGACCCGGCCGTCAGCGCCAGGAGCTTCTCGTAATTGGCCTTGGCAGCCGCCTTGTCGCCGATCTTTTCGGCGGCTTGCGCCGCGCCAAAGTAGCCGCGGAAACGGTTCGGCTCCTTGGCCTTGGTGGCCTCGAAGGCGGCGAGCGCCTCCTTGGCCTTGCCGCGGTCGAGCAGCATCTCGCCGTAGAGCTCGCGCGCCGGCGCCAGCGGCCCGGGCGTGACCACGTGCTTCTCGATCTTGTCTTCCGCGTCCGCAACGGCGCTCATCGCTGCGAGCGCCTCGTCATGCTTGCCTTGCGCGTGCAGCACCCAGGCAGCGGCGACGCCGCGCTGGATGTCGACGATCTCCGCCCAATAGGTGTCCTTGGCGTCGCGCAGCTTGTCGCGCAGTTCGGCCAGCTTGGCGATGTCGGGTTCGGCCGCCTCCGGCTTGCCCGATCGCGCGGCACCGAGGGCCCGCCCGAAATGCGAGATCGCCATGGCGTAGGCGAACGGACTCTGATGGACGGCGAGTTGTGACGCCGCATTCCAGTCGCCGCGCTCGATGGCGTAGCGCGCCGGCGAGGCCGCGCGCGCATAGTGGGCTCCCGACACCGTCGTCTTGAAATCCGATTCCTTGAGCATGTCGTCGATGACGTCGCGCGCCTGCTTGTCCTGGGCGAGCTGCAGGTAGGCGTAGACCATGTAATCCTGCGCGTGCAGGTAGTTGGCGACCGACTTCTCGGCCTTTGCGGCTTTCACCGAGGCGATGTTGGAGTCGACCGATTCCTTCCAATAACCGACACGGGTGTAGATGTGCGACGGCATGTGCTGGGCGTGCGGCGCTGCCGGCGCCACCTGGGCATAACGGTTGGCGGCTTCGAGCCCCTTATCGGCCAACTCCGGATAGTCGTAGAGATGGATCAGGTAATGCGTGACGCCCGGATGGCGCGGCAGGCGGCGTGAGATCGGCTCCAGGATCGCGGCGCCTTTCAACTGCTGGGCATGGGTCTTGTCGTTGAGGTCGGCCGAGGTGTTGAGAGTGATCGCGTAAGCGATCTGCGCCTCGTCGTCGGCGGGATATTTGGCCGCCATCTTCTCCTGCGCGTCGCGGAACTTGAGAATGCGCTGGCGATGACCCAACTTGTCGTAGTCGGTGTACATCGCCAGCATCGCGTCGATGTAGTCGCGCTCGCGCTCGGTCTTCGCGTCCATCGCCTTGGCTTTCTGGATGGCGGCGAGACCGGGCGCCAGGTTCGGCTGCGGGATCGGATTGTGCGGGTTGTCGAGCAACGTGAGCGCGACGCCCCAATGGGCCATGGCGCAGTCCGCATCGGCCTTGAGCACGTCCTCGAACACCTCTTTGGCCGGCACGTACCAGTACGAATGCTGATAGCGCATGGCGCGGTCGAAGCGGCGCTGCGCCACCTCGTTGCACGAGGTCTGGAAGTGAACGGTGCCGAGCTGCTGGTCGACATCGCCTTGCGCGACCAGCGGCTGCGACGATGCCAGCATCAATGCCGCGGTGCTGACGGTGGCTGCAAGCAGGGACTTCCGCATGATGGTCCTCCTCTCGCGTGGCAGGGGATTTTCCCGAGTTCAGGGGCGTCGCTCGTGCGGTCCGATTTCAGTCGGCATGAGCGCGGGCATGCAAAGCCCGAAGCAGGCCGCCATTATATGCCGAACCACCGTCAGGCCGAAGCGCATTACGCTGTCATGACAGCGTTTTTGTCATAGTGGCAAGTTATCGCCAGCGGCGCTCTGTTGCCCGACCGTGCCGTTCAAAAACACGGAAGAGTTGTGTCAAGGCCCGCCTATGGGCAGACCTCC
>Ga0081540_1004423_pt1 | contig 10720 bp, 7 predicted proteins | sample TabmetS2T1R1_FD_71024 | JGI IMG/M metagenome (GOLD analysis project Ga0081540, IMG submission 71024) | Tabebuia heterophylla rhizosphere microbial communities from the University of Puerto Rico - S2T1R1 | ecosystem: Host-associated > Plants > Roots > Rhizosphere ... | reverse complement strand
GGTCGCTGGTGGTCATCGATCTCCACGCCGCCCGCGAGCGGGTCCTCGCCCACCGCCTGGAGCGCGAGGCTGCCGCGCCGGTCGAGGCGCCACTTCTCGGCGCCGCGCTGGCGCTGACCTCGGCGATGGAATCCCGCCTCTCCGCCCGGCGGGAGGCGCTCGCCGAGGCGGGCATCGTCGTGGAGCCGTTCGGCCCGGACGCCTTTCGCCTCGTGGGCGTCCCGCCCTCGCTGGTGGGTCACCGCCCCGAGCTGCTGGTCGAGGCCGCCGTCGCCGCGCTCGAAGGTGGGCAAGGTGCGCCGGAGGTGCGCGCAGCGCTCGCCTGCGCCGCGGCCACCGAGGGGCGCGAGCCGTCGGCGGACGAGCTCCGCCAGATCCTCGCCGCGCTCGACGCGACCGAGCCCGGCGCGCGGGTGCGACACGGCAGAGTGGTGGTCGAGGAGCGCGCGGTGCTGTCGCTGCTGGCCTGAATCGCGATGTTGCATGACCAGGGGGGCGAGCGAGCGGCGCTTGGAATGTGAGCCCCGAGGTGGTCTGTTCCGGGCGCCACCGCCGGACACGAGAGGACACGTTGGGGACGGATCTGGAACGAGAGCTGGCGGACATCCGCCGCGAGGTGATCGAGGGACGGAACCTCGTCATCCGCACCGACAACCTCCTGAAGACGCTTCACTCCGAGGTGAAGGCCTTCGGGGCGCGGCAGAAGGAGTTCGAGCGCCGGCAGATGATCTCCGCCTGGTGGGCGTACGGGCTGTTCGCGTTCCTGGCGGCAGGAGCGGCCGTCCTCTTGTCCGGAGCCCGCGCCTCGGCGGCCAACGGCGAGCGGGACAAGGCGGTGGCGGAGCTGAAGACGCTCACCCAGTCCAACGAGAAGGAGCGGGCGGAGCAGGCGGCGGTCGCCGGCGCGCGCCGGTCCGCCGCAGACGCGTACCGGATGATGACCGAGCTGCCCGGTGACCGGCGGCTCGAGGGCATCAGCGCGCTGGCCAAGGTCGACCAGAGCAAGCTCGATCCCCTGGAGCGTCAGGCGCTGGCGGACCGCGCGGCCGCGCTCAGGCGCGAGCTGGGGCAGACTGCCTTCGAGCGGGGCAGGGCGGCGTTCCGGAGGAACGAGTGGGCCGCGGCCACCGAGGACCTCTCGCGCTTCCTGGCGATGCAGCCCACCGAGCCGGAGCAGATCGAGGCCTCGTTCATGCTCGGGAACGCGCTCGTCCAGCAGCGCAAGTACGAGCCGGCCATCGGGCCGCTCAAGACCTTCGTGGAGAAGGATCGGCGGAGCAAGAACCGCGAGTGGGCGATGACCTTGCTCGCCCAGGCCTACGAGCAGACCGGGAAGCCCGAGCAGGCTGCGGCCGTCGCCCGCGAGGCGCTGGGCATGTACCCGACCTCGCAGTTCACCCCGATGCTGAAGGCGCGCCTCTCCGCCGCGAAGCGGGCGATGTCCGGCACCGAGGGGGCCGACGCGGGCGTGACCACCGGTCCCACGGGGAACGCCGCGCCACCGACCGCCGCGACGGCGACTCCTGCCGCCGCGCCGGCGCAGGCCGCGGTCGCCGTCCCGGCCGTGGCTGGCGACGCCGGCACCGCCGCCCCGCGCGGCCGTCCGGCGATGTTCAAGACCGCGGCCGAGTCCTCGGCCGGTCTGCTCCCGCCCAGCAGTCCGTCGGCACCGGCGCGCCAGCCCTGAGCGCGCCCATGGCCCGGACCGCGCCCGCGCGAGACCCGCGATATCGGCCGTTCCGGGTGGCGGTGCTCAGCGTCTACCTGGTCGTGGTCTCGCTGTTCTGCATCCTGATCACCGCCAGCGTGGCGCGTTCCGTCCAGGCGATGAGCCCCCGGCGCGAGCCCGTCCGCACCGCGACCCTCGCCCCCGAGGCGTGCGCCGACCGGGCCTCGGAGCTGCTCGACGAGCTGGAGGGCCATCGCCGCTCGCTCACCGGCATCAGCGGCGTCTCGCAGGCGGATGCACGGTGGATGGCGTTCCGCACGGAGTGGCTGGACCGGCTCCGCCAGGCCGAGCGGAGCTGCGGCGTCGACGCGCCCGAGCGAAAGGAGCTGGCCGGCCTCTTCCGCCAGCTCGAGCACCTCGAGGACCTCTACACCACCTCCGCGGTGCAGTACTCGGGCGAGGTCGGCCCGGCGCTGGAGCGGTTCCGGAGCATGCTGGCCAGGTCGCGCGCCGGACGCTGAGCCCGATCGGCGGCGCGAGATGCCACTCCTCGGCGTCCCCTGGTTCGGGGGCCGAGGGCTAGTGCTGCTGCTGGGGCAGGAGCAGCCGGACGACGCCGCTCTCGTCGGAGACTCCCTCGCCCAGGAGCAGCGCTCGCGCCGTTCCGCCGTCGAGCGTCTCCCGCCGGTACACCCGCACCAGCGCCTGGGGGACGGCCGTGCCCGCGTCCCGGAGCACCCGTGCAGTGAGCGTCCGCCCGGTGGGGAGAGTCGCCGGGGCGAGCTGGGTGCCGCCCGGGCCGACCTGGACCAGGCGCCGGACGACCGGGAACGGGGCCCCGGGCTCGATCTCCAGCTGGTAGATGCCCGGGTCGAGGCGGAGGGCGAAGGTGCCTGCCTGGCCCGTCTGCCCCGACAGGCCCGTCGCCGGGAGCGGGGTGTCGGAATCCAGCGGGAGGACCGGATCCAGCCGGAGCACCGCGCCGGAGAGCGGCCCCGCATCGGGGAGGAGCACGGTGCCGCTCAGCACCGGGCGGGCAGGGCAGGTCCAGCTCCCGCTGACCGGTGCGCCGGCGGGAACGCCCACCGGAGTGCGGACGAGCCCGGCGATGGAGCCAGCAGGCGGGAAGATCCACAGCTGGAGCGCGCCCGGATGGTCCTCGGGCAAGGTCGAGAGCGCGAAGGTGCCCGCGTCCCCGGAGTAGGCAGGCCCGACGCGTCCGGTGCCTCCGCCCGCCACCGTGCCCTGGACGAAGACGTTCGCTCCCGCGACCGGCGTGCTGTCCGGACCGAGGACCTGCCCGCTCAGCTGGACCGGCGCGGCGGTGTCCCCCACCAGGAACGGCTGGCCGAAACGCGAAGAGTCCGAGACGGGAAAGGAGGCGACCGCCAGTGGTGGCGACAACGTTCCGGGCGGCGCGGTCCCCGGGCTTGCCTGGAGGACGCCGCCGCCGGCGAAGGCGCTGGTCCCGAACGTCAGCTGGAAGGCGCCGCTCGTGTCCGCGACGACCCGGCTGGACAGCGGCCGCCCGTCGGGGGCCTGGAGCTGGACCGTCGGCGGGAGCGGCTGTGGCTGGCCCGGACCGGCGAGGACGGTTCCGGAGACCGTCTGCACCTGGGCGGCCGGGAGCAGCTCGACGGTGAGCGGGGTGATCCCGGCGTCCATCCCGACTCCGGTCTGCATCACCGGAGGCACGGCCGGATCGAGCGGGCTCACCACCACCGTGTAGACCCCGGTGGAGACCCCGACGTTGAACACCCCGTTGGCCGCCGCACCGGCGGTCTGCGCGACGCGCCCGATACCGGGGAGGAGCGAGCTCTGGCCGGTGACGAGCAGCTGCACGCTGGCCGGGTAGGGACCGGTGCCCCGGCGCACCGAGAGCTGGAGGAGCTGCTGGTCGGGGAGGACCAGCGGCATGTTGGCGACCGGCGTCCCGAGCGGCATGTCCACGCTGGTGACGCCGGTCGGCGCCGAGGTGATGACCTCGGCCAGCAGATCGGCCGGGAGCGTCCCGCACCCGTCGACGTAGCACCGCTGCGGAAACGGGCAGTCCTGGTCCCCTCGACACGTCCCCGGGGGCGGGCTGGGCTCGGAGAAGATGTTGCACCCCGCGAGCAGGCCCAGGGCGAGGAGCGGGGTCGCGCGGATCACGGGCACGAGCCTTGGACCACGGTCACGGTCCAGGCGTAGGTGACCGCGTAGGTGGGATCCAGCGCGGTGCCCCCGTCGAGCAGGGTCACCTTTCTCGGCTGCGGATCGCGGTTCACCAGCGCGCCGTCGGAGACCAGGACCTCGACCACGTGGTCACCCGGCTGCTGCAGCGGTCCGGGGGTGGCGAAGCTCACCTCGTAGGTGGCGGGGTCGGAGCGGTCGGCCTGTCCGTTGTTGGTGATGGTGGCCTGTTTCACGAAGGCCGGGAACAGGTCGGGGTCGACGTAGAAGTTGTAGATGAGGATGTCGGTGACGTCCGGGTCCGACACCGGGGCGAGGAAGGTGAGGTTCGGGCAGTCGATCCCGTTCCGGACGGTGACGAAGCGGCTCGAGGGCTGGAGGAGGTTCTCGAGGATGCGCGGCGGCTGGTTCATCAGCGGCGGGAGCGGCTGGGTGATGTGGTCCTCCTGGGGAAGCAGGCAGGAGGGGAGCACCACCGCGGCGGCGAGCAGGAGGAAGAGGACGCGCGCGGCGCTCACCCGGGCTCCTCGTCCGGGTCGGACGGCACGCCCTCGCTGTCCTCCAGAATCCGGAAGATGGTCCGGGGGTCCACGCCCAGCGCCCGGGCGGTCCGGGCGCGATTCCCCGCATGGCGGCTCAGGGCGTCGAGGACGTAGCGGCGCTCGAACTCGTCCTTCGCCTCCTGCAGCGGAGTGAGCGGCGGCACCTCCTCGGGCGGGAAGTCCAGGTCCTCGGCACGGACCAGCGGCCCGTCGGAGAGGACCACTGCCTTCTTGATCCGGTTCTCCAGCTCCCGGACGTTGCCCGGCCAGGGATGGCGCCGGACGGCGGAGAGCGCCGCCGGGGTGAAGCCGCGAGCCGCCGTGCGATAGGCGTCGGCGAAGGTCCGGAGGAAGCCGCGGGCGAGCACCACCACGTCCTCGCCGCGGTCGCGCAGCGGGGGCACCCGGAGGGTCAGCGTGGCGAGCCGGTAGTAGAGGTCCTCGCGGAAGGTGCCGCGCTTGACCTCGTCCTCGAGCGTCCGGTGGGTCGCGGCCAGCACCCGGATGTCCACCGGCTCCTCGCGGTGGTCGCCGACCTTCTGCACCATGCGGTCCTGGAGCGCCCGGAGGAGCTTCACTTGCAGGACCGGCGGCATGTCGCCAACCTCGTCGAGGAACAGCGTCCCGCCGCTGGCCTGCTGGAACCGGCCGGGCCGGGTGGCCACCGCGCCGGTGAAGGCGCCCTTGACGTGGCCGAACAGCTCCGACTCGAGCAGCGTCTCCGGCAGCGCGCCGCAGTTGATGGCGACGAAGGGCCCGCCGCCCCGGGGGCTCCGGCGGTGGAGCTCGCGCGCGACCAGCTCCTTCCCGGTGCCGGTCTCGCCCACGACCAGGACCGAGAGGTCGGTCGGGGCGACCTTCTCGATCTGCCTGTACACCTCCTGCATCCCCGGGCAGCTGCCGAGGAGGTCGCCGAAGCGCTGCTGCTCCAGCCGCTCGCGGAGGCCGCGGTTGTCGGCCCTCAGCTCGTCGAGGAGGAGGGCGTTCTGCACCAGGAGCGAGGCCTGCGCCGCGAAGATGGTGAGGGTATCCAGGCCCGCGCGGTCGAAGTGCGTCCCCACCCGGTCGCTCCCCACGTAGACCAGGCCGAAGGGGCGGCCGCGGTGCATCAGCGGCACGCAGAGCACGCTGGAGAGCTTGAGGTTCACCACCGAGCTGCTCGCGGAGAACTCGGGGTCGGCCGTCGCGTCGGAGACCAGCAGCGGCTCGCCGCTGCGCAGCACCCGCTCCACCACCGTGTCCGAGAGCCGCTCGAGATCCAGCGCCACGTTCTCCCGGTTGACGTTGCGCGCCACCTTGACGCTGCGCTGCCCCGCCTCGACCAGGACCAGGAAGCCACGGTCGCCACGGGTGAGGTCGATGGCCTCGTCGAGGAGCGCCTCGAGGAGCGCCGGCACGTCGCCCGACTGGAGGAGGCGGGCGGAGAAGTCGGTCAGGCGCTTCAGCGTGGAGAGCGCCTCGTGCTCCGCGTCCGGACGGGCCTCGGCGCCGGCCGGGACGTCGGTGAGTGACAGCGCGATCCAGGTGTCGGCGACGCGGATGACGTCGCCGTCCTTCATCACGTGCGCCTCGCGCTTCTTTCCGTCGACCAGGAACGGGGCGCCGACGCTTCCGGCGCGGTAGCTCCTCCCGTCCCAGAGGAGGGTCAGGGCATGGTCGGGCGCGCGCGCGTCGTCGAGGCGCACGTCCACCTCGGGACCCCGCCCCACGCTGGTGATGCGCTTGACCAGGGGGACGCTCCGCACGGCGCCGCCGGGAGAGGTGAGGACCAGCCGGGCCATGGATCAGAAGCGAACGGTCACGGACGCGCCGACCGTTCCCGGCCCGGGGCCAATCGACGCCCCCGGCGGCGGAGATGGCTGAGGGGGCGGCGGGGTCTCCACCCGGGTGGTCACCACCGTGTCCTGGTGATGGATGATGGCGTCGGCCACGCCCGCGGCCCACACCCCGTAGAAGCCGAGACCGGCGCCGATCTTCAGGGCCCGCCACACCTTGGCCTCGTCCTCCCGGTTGGCGGGGATTCCGGTCTCGACGATGGGTGATGCGCCCGGGAACCGGTTGTCGGGCTGGATGGTGCGGGTGTCCACCAGGGAGCCGTAGGCGAAGTAAGCCACGATGCTGGTGATGCCGAGGAGCGCCTCGGCGATGGCGAACCCGGCTCCCGCGGCGACCCGGCCCTGCTGGAACTGCCCGGCGCCGAAGGGGACGAAGTTCACGAGGAAGCTGCGCTTCTCCACCGTCCGGACCGTCACCTGACGGGACATCTCCTCGATCTGACGGCGCTGCTCCTCGGCCTCGCGGGCGAGCGCCGCCCTTTCCTCGGCGGCGCGCTTGGCCGCCGCGGCCTGGGCCCGCCGCTCGGCGCGGATCCGGTCCAGCTCCGGGGCGAGCGCCTGGCGCTGCTTCTCGACGAAGGCCACCGCCGGGGGCGGGTACACGAACGGGTCGAGCGCGAAGTCCGGGTCGAGGCGGAGCAGCGCGGCGATGTGTCGCTGGGCCTGCTCGGTCCGCTTGAGGTTGAAGGCGGCGAGACCGGCCAGCTTGTGCCACTGGACCAGCGAGGCCTCGTCGATGCCGCCGCGATCGATGCGCCGCTCGGAACGCTCCAGCACCTCGCGGTAGTGGCCGAACTCGAACTCGGACTGGACCGCGGCGAGGTCCGCCTCCTCTCCTGCCGCCGGTGTTCCCTGTGCCTGCGCCGGTGCTGCGACCAGCAGGGCGAGCAGCACCCAGCCCGCACTGCGACTCATTCGGGCACCAGCTTCCCGGTCATCGTCCGGGTGGCGCCGGGGAGGATCTCCACGCTCGAGCGGAGCGGGCGGTAGCCGGGCGCGGTCACCTCGTACTCCACCCGGTGGACGAACCGCGTCGGCGCGCGAGGCGACGCGATCTCGAAGGGCCGGGCGAGCGACTCCGCGGCAGGGCGGGTGATCTCGCCGATGCGGACCTGGGCCGAGGAGGGCTCGAAGGCGAAGCGCAGCTCGGCCGACTTCAGCCGCGCGGGGATGGCCAGGGTCTCGGGCTTGCCGGCAGTGACCTCGATGGGCACGACCTGATCTTCGCACCACTGGCAGCTGACACGGAGAACATGGCGACCGGGGCTGAGCGCCAGGGTGTGCACCGAGAGGGCCTCGGAGCTCCGCTTCTCGTCGTCCACCTGGAGCGCCCCGTAGGGTCGGACCAGGATCTGGTAGCGGACCGCGGCGGGGCGAGGCACGGCGGGGCGGAGCGGGAGCGGCCGGGTGGGAAGCGCCTCGGGGCCCGGCGCCGGCTCGGTCCGGGGAACGGCGGCGGCCGGGGCGATGACCGGGGTGGGCGGGGTCACCGCCGCGAGGTTCGCCGCGGCCGCGGGCCGCTCCGGGGCCACGGAGGAGACGATGGCCACCCCCGACGGCTCGGGCGGAGCCGCGCGCTGGTGCGCCCGGACCAGGGCGGTCACCCCGGAGGCCAGCGCGAGGACGCCGACGGCGCTCCCGGCGATGGCGGCGGCGCGGCGGCGCGCGCGTCCCCGGCGGAGGCTGCTCTGGATGCGGTCGAGGAGCGCCCGGGCGGCAGGAGCGTCGGGCTCGAGCGCCAGCGCCTGGTCCACCCGCGCCAGTGCCCGGGGAAGGTGCCCGGTGGCGGCCTCGGCTGCGCCCCGGGAGAGCAGGGTGGAGACGAGCCGCTGGACCAGGGCGGTCCGGGTCGCGGCCGGATCGGCGAAGAAGGCGGCGAGGATCGCCTCCCCATCGGTGAGCCCGAGCTCTTCCAGGGTCTCGGCCAGGTCCTGCTCCAGCTCCTTGGCGCTCGCGTACCGGTCGGCCGGATCGTGGGCCAGGCAGGTGTCGAGGATGTTCACCAGCGCGTCGGAGATGGCGGGGCAGGCGCCGCGCGGATCCTCGTAGGTCCCGGCGAGGATGCGCTTCAGGGTCGCCGGCGTGCTCGGCGCGGCGAAGGGGAGCGTTCCGGTCCAGAGCCAGTAGAGGAGGGTCCCCAGCGAGAAGACGTCCGACTCGGGAGTGGCCGGCTCCCCGTCGATGACCTCGGGCGCCATGTACGCCGGCGAGCCGACCAGCGCTCCGGTCACCGTCATTCGCTCGGCGGGGTCGAGCACCCGGGCGATGCCGAAGTCCATCAGCTTCAGAACCCCGTCGTCCCGGACCATCACGTTCTCGGGCTTGAGGTCCCTGTGGATGACGCCGGCCTCGTGCGCGTGCCCCAGGGCCCGCGAGAGCTGCTGGATGACCAGCGCGGCGAGCTCGGGCGGGAAGAGGCGCTCCCGCTCGGCGAAGGACTTGAGCGTCTCGCCGCGGACCAGCTCGGTGACCAGGAACGCGTCCTCGGTCGACGGGTCGGCGAAGTCGAAGACCTCGAGGATGTTGGGGTGCTGTAGCCGGGCCACCGCCCGGGCCTCACGGGCCAGCCGGGCGCGCGCGTCCTGCTGCCGGGCCAGGTGCGGGTGGAGGACCTTCACCGCGACCTCGCGCTGCAGCGAGGTGTCGAGGCCCCGGTACACCACGGACATTCCGCCCGAGCCGAGCGGCTCGAGCAGGCGATAGCGCCCCAGGTGCCGGCCCTCGAGGCTCATGCGTGGGAGACTCCTCCCAACCGCACCAACGCCCGGACACTGCGGAACGTTCCGCACAGTTCCGCGCTGGCGACGGGAGGAAGCATGTCGGTCTCGGACGGCCCCGGGAGAGGGGCCATTCAGCCCCAGCCCGGTCCGAGCGTTTCCGGCATCTTACGCAGGGTTTCCCCGGGTTCAACGTCTGGAGCCACGGGGAGGCGTCAGACCGTCCGGGCGTCCGGTCGGGGCAACGACCCTGGGACCGGACGCGGACGGGTCCGCCCGGGCCTGTTCAACCGATCACAGGCACGGGCGGAGGAGCCTCAGCCCCCCGCAAACAGGGGGACGCTTCAGGCCCGGATCTCGGGCGGCGCCGCCGGCGTGACGACCTCCGGCTTCGGGGCGTTGAACGGGTCGGACTCCAGGGCGTTGCGGAGCACCTCGTCCATCTGGGTCACGAAGATGAACTCGATGTCCTTCTTGGCCTGGTCCGGCACGTCGTTCAGGTCTTTCCGGACGCGCTCGGGGAGGATGACCCGCTTGATGCCCGCCCGGTGCGCGGCGAGGACCTTCTCCTTGATTCCGCCCACCGGGAGCACCAGCCCGCGGAGGGTGGCCTCGCCGGTCATCGCCGTGTCGCCCCGGACCCGGATGCCGGTCATGAGCGAGGTGAGCGCGGTGAGGATGGTGACACCCGCCGACGGGCCGTCCTTGGGGATGCTGCCTGCCGGGAAGTGCAGGTGGATGTCCGTCTTCTCGAGGAAGTTCGGGTTGATCCCCAGCAGATCCGCCTTGCTGCGCAGGTAGCTCAGGGCGGCCTGCGCGGACTCCTTCATCACGTCGCCGAGCTGCCCGGTGAGCGTCATGCCGCCCTTGCCGGCCATCTTCGTCGCCTCGATGAAGAGGAGGTCACCACCCACCGCGGTCCAGGCGAGGCCGGTGGCCACGCCGGGCACCTCGGTGCGCTCGGCCACCTCGGAGTAGAACGCCTCGGGGCCGAGGATCTCCTTCACCCGATCCGAGGTGATGACCTGCTTGTCGGTCTTGCCGGCGGCCACCTCGACCGCCACCGCGCGGCAGATGTCGGCGATGCGCCGCTCGAGGCCGCGCACGCCCGCCTCGCGGGTGTAGCTGGTGATGAGGGTGAGCAGCGCCCCGTCCTCGATCTCGATGTGATCGGCCGAGAGCCCGTGCTCCCGGAGCTGCTTGGGCACCAGGTGGATGCGGGCGATCTGCTGCTTCTCCTCGAAGGTGTAGCCGGCGAGCTCGATGATCTCCATGCGGTCCCGGAGGGGGCCGGGGATGGGGTCGAGCTGGTTGGCGGTGGCGATGAAGAGGACCTTGGAGAGGTCGAACGCCACGTCGAGGTAGTGGTCGGAGAAGCTGTTGTTCTGCTCCGGGTCCAGCACCTCGAGCAGGGCGGCCGACGGGTCGCCGCGGAAGTCCGCGCCGAGCTTGTCGATCTCGTCCAGCATCATGACCGGGTTCTTGGTCCCGGCCTTCTTCATGCTCTGGATGAAGCGGCCGGGGAGGGCGCCGACGTACGTCCGGCGGTGGCCGCGGATCTCCGCCTCGTCGCGCACGCCACCCAGGGAGAGCCGGACGAACTTCCGGCCCACGCTCCGGGCGATCGACTGTCCGAGCGAGGTCTTGCCCACGCCGGGCGGGCCCACCAGGCAGAGGATGGGCCCCTTCATGTCGTTCTTCAGCTTGCGGACGGCGAGGTACTCGAGGATGCGCTTCTTCATCTTCTGGATGCAGTAGTGGTGGGGGTCCAGCGGGGAGCGGGCG
>Ga0081540_1004422_pt1 | contig 10722 bp, 12 predicted proteins | sample TabmetS2T1R1_FD_71024 | JGI IMG/M metagenome (GOLD analysis project Ga0081540, IMG submission 71024) | Tabebuia heterophylla rhizosphere microbial communities from the University of Puerto Rico - S2T1R1 | ecosystem: Host-associated > Plants > Roots > Rhizosphere ... | reverse complement strand
AGGCGGACACGGATAAGGTTCCGAGTTTGCCTTGGCTTGCCGATCCGAAATGGACCGCGACGCCCGGCTATATCCATCTGAACTCGAACTATCAGTTCCTGATCGACAACCTGCTCGATCTCACCCACGTGGGATACGTGCACAAGAAGACACTGGCCGGCGATCCGCGCGAGGCGACCACGCCGACCAAGACCGAGCGGCTGCCGGACGGCGTGCGCGTCGGCCGCTGGATGATCGATTTCGTCCCGCCGCCCTTATTCGCCAGGGCCGGCAACTTCACCAGCAACGTGGACCGCTGGCAGTTCGTGACCTGGAATCCGCCGGCCACCGTTTATCTCGACGTCGGCTGCGCCAAGACCGGCACCGGCGCGCCCGAAGGTGACCGCAGTCAGGGCATCTCGATCTGGTCGAGCCACCTGATCACGCCCGAGACCGAGACCTCGAGCCACTATATGTTCTGCTTCGCGCGCGACTTCGCGCCCGGCGATGCCGACATGTCCAAGATGTTGTTCGAGGGCTCGAAGGCGACCTTTCTCGAGGATGCCGACATGCTCGAGGCGGTGCAGGGCAACCGCCGCGGCGGCTCGCTCGAGGGCCTCGTCGACATCGCCGCCGATGCCGGAAAGGAGCTCGCCGACGAGATCGGCGGCGTGTTCACCCAGGCCGACGTCACCAGCCCCGACGACAACGAGCGGATGTACGCCGACGCGATCCGGCGGTACGGCCGGATCGACGTCGCCTTCCACAACGCCGGCATCAGCCCTCCCGACGACGACTCCATCCTCGATACCGGTCTGCCGGCGTGGCGACGCGTCCAGGACGTCAACCTGACGAGCGTCTATCTCGGCTGCAAGGCGGTGCTGCCGCACATGCTGGCGCAGGGCAAGGGATCGATCATCAATACCGCGTCCTTCGTCGCGACGATGGGCGCAGCCACCAGCCAGATCTCCTACACGGCGAGCAAGGGCGGCGTGCTCGCCATGACCCGCGAGCTCGGCGTCCAGTTCGCCCGAGCGGGCATCCGGGTCAACGCCCTCTCCCCCGGCCCGGTCGCGACGCCGATGCTCATGGAGCTGTTCGCGAAGGATCCGGAACGTGCGCAGCGCCGCCTCGTGCACATTCCGATGGGCCGGTTCGCCGAGCCTGCCGAGATCGCAGCAGCGGCCGCGTTCCTCGCCAGCGACGACGCGTCGTTCATCACGGCGAGCAACTTCCTCGTCGACGGCGGACTCACCGGGGCGTACGTGACGCCGCTGTGAACCGCTTCGTGGGGCGAGTCGTCGTCGTCACCGGTGGGGCGAGTGGAATCGGCGCGGCAACCTGTCGCCGTCTCGCGGCCGAAGGAGCGCAGGTCGTCGTGGCGGACGTCGAAGGCGACGCCGGACGCGCCGTCGCCGAGGAGATCGGTGGATCGTCCGTCCAGGTGGACGTGGCCAGGGCCGAGGACAACGACCGCCTGTACACGCAGACCTGGCGGCGATACCGGCACGTCGACGCCGCCGTCCACGCCGCCGGCATCTGCCCACCCGAGGATGGCTCGATTCTGGACGTCGGCCTCGAGGCCTGGCGCCGGGTCCAGGACGTCAACCTGCTGGGCGTCTGCTTGGGCTGCCACGCCGTGCTGCCCATTCTGCTCGCGCAGGGATCCGGCTCGATCGTCAACGTCGCGTCGACGGCGGCGTTGCTCGGCGCGGCCACCTCGCAGCTCTCGTACACGGCGAGCAAGGGCGGGGTGCTGGCGCTGACCCGGGAGCTCGGCGTCCAGTTCGCCCGCAGCGGCGTGCGGGTCAACGCGGTCTTGCCGGGGCCCGTGACGACCCGACTGACGCGCGGATTGTTCGCCGACGACGCAGCCGTCCTGGAGCGGCGACTGGCGCACGTCCCCCTGGGCCGGTTCGCTGACCCGACCGAGATCGCGGCGGCGATCGCCTACCTGGCGAGCGACGACGCCTCGTTCGTCACGGCGGCCAGCGTCGTCGTCGACGGCGGAGCGACGGCCGCCTACGTGACGCCGCACCCGCCGAAGCTCGCGTGATCAGCGGGGATCGACTGGTCCATCCCGCCCCGTCTTGTCTCGTAACTCGTCGATCTTCTGCGATGCCTCGGCCTTCGTCATGCGGTCGGGCAGCTCCTCGCCCGCCTCCTGGGCGAGTGTCTCGAGGTACGCCTGCTGACGCTGTGTGGGCGGTTCGTCGCCCGTCCGCCACGTCGACGGGTCTGGGACGTCCGGCCCCGCGGCGTCCGGCTCGTCCGGCGGGTTCGTCTCCGGTCCGCTGGTCATGACCGCACGCTAGGCGGTGGGTCCGACAGCGGCATGCGCAGCCCGCCGACGGGGCCGACCCCCAGCCGCCGTGCCAGCTCCGCTGCGTCGTGGGGGGCGTGGGCGTCGACGTCGTTGTCGAAGTAGACGTACACGTCGAGGCCGGCGCCGGACCAGTCCCGCACGCGCGCGGCCCAGGTGTCCAAGGCCTCGTCGCCGTAGCCGCTGGTGTAGAGCTCGACGTCGCCGTGCAGGCGGACGTAGACGAGGTCGGCCGTCACGTCCAACAACAGCGGCCAGCGCCCTGCGGTGTCGGCCACGACGAGACCCACGCGGTACGTGCGCAGCAGCGGGAGCAGCGCCGGGTCGCGAAAACTCTCGTCGCGCACCTCGAGCGCGTGCCGTACCGGGCGGTCGGCGTCCGTGTCCGTCCAGGTACGGCCGTCGAAACGGGCGTCGTGCCGGCGAGCCAGCTCGGCGGCCTGGAGGGTCGTCCGCGGGAGCTGGACGAGGAATGCCTCGAGCCGGTCGGGCTCGAACCGCAGCCCCGGCGGCAGTTGCCACAGCACGGGGCCGAGCTTGGGCCCCAGCGCCAGCAGTCCCGAGGCGAAGAAGTTGGCCAGGGCGGTCTCGACCGCCGTCAGTCGGCGCAGGTGCGTGATGTAGCGGCCGCCTTTGACGGCGAAGAGGAAGCCGTCGGGCACACTGGCCGCCCAGTGCTGATACGAGGCCGGGCGCTGGAGCGAGTAGAACGAGCCGTTGATCTCGACCGTGTCGAACTGCCCGGCGACGTACTCGAGCTCGCGGCGCTGCGCGAGCCCTTCCGGGTAGAACCGGCCCCGCCACTCGCGGTACCGCCACCCGGACAGGCCCACCCTCACCTCGGCCACGACGTCACGCTAGATCGCGGCGGTCCGCCCGGCCCGTGCACACGCGTCCTCACTCCTCGCCCACGTCGGGCGATCTCTGTCGCGAAATCGGGGGTATTCGGAGACCGATGAGGCCGATTTCGCGACAGAGATCGCGTATCTCCCCGGCTCGGACCGTCCTTGACTTGGCATGAGGAGTGGGCAGTGGGGGTAGGAGGTCAGAGTGATCCAGTCGACGAACACGTTGGCGCTCGCCGCCTGGACCAAGGGGCCGCGCTCCCTGTGGCTGATCAGGCACGGGCAGAGTGAGGGCAACCTCATCAGGGACGAGGCCGAGCGCGAGAACCTCCCCCGATACGTCCTCCAGACGCGGGACGCCGATGTGCCACTCAGCGACCTCGGCCGGCGCCAGGCCGACGCGTTCGGCCGCTGGCTCGCCGAGCAGCCGGCGGAAGCTCTGCCGGACGCCGTCCTCGTCTCCCCCTACCGCCGGGCGATCGAGACCGCCGAGCGCGTCCTCGACGCCGCCGGCCTCGCCGACGTGCCGCGCGGCCTCGACGAGCGGCTGCGCGATCGGGAGATGGGTGTCTGGGACAGCCTGATGTGGCGCGGCATCGTCGACCGCTTCCCGGACGAGGCCGAACGGGCCAAGCTCGTGGGCCGTTTCTTTCACCGCCCCCCTGGCGGGGAGTCCTGGGCCGACATCTGCCTTCGCGTGCGCACCTTCCTCGCCGACCTGACTCGCGAGATGGCCGACGCCCGCGTGCTCGTCGTCGCCCACGACCTCGTGATCCAGCTGACCCGGGTGGTCGTGGAGGGGATGGACGAGGCGGCCGCGGTGGAGCTGGTCCACGGCACGCAATACGCCAACACCGGCCTGACCACCTTCGAGCACGGCCCCGGGGGGCCTCGTCTCGACCGGTACAACTGGACGGTTCACGTCCGTGAGGAGGGCGAACCGGAGACGAGGAGCGAGGACGCCGCTGTCGGGCGCTGAGCACAGCACGCGGCAGGTCGTCACCCCCGCGCTGCTGCGCGGATGGCCACTGCCATCCCCGGGGCGAGGACAAGGGCGATCACGGCAGCGTTCTCGTCGTGGGCGGGGCCGCCCGGACGCCGGGCGCCGCCATGCTGGCCGGGCTGGCCGCGCTCCGCGCCGGCGTCGGCACAGGTGGTCCTCGACGCCTATGCCTTGGGGGCGCTGCCGCCGCACGCCGAGCTCGCCGCCGCCCTGGCCGGACGTCTGGTGCTCACCCCCAACGCTCGGGAGGCCGGCATCCTGCTCGCCGGCGGTGAGCGTTACGAACGGGTGATCACCACAGACGCTTCGTGATCAAGGAATGGGTGACCATCGAGGAGTCGATGGCGATCGCCGGTGTCTCCTGGAGCGGCTCTGCCGCGCCAGGGCGACGACACGGGCGCGTGCTTGATCAACGGGGATTGCATGATCAGCGGGGATTGCATGATCAGCGGGGATCGCATGATCAGCGGGGATTGCATGATCAGCCGGTCTGGACTCCGATCAGGGTCCCCACGCCGAAGGTCACGCCCGCCGCCAGCGCACCGACCACCACCTGACGGACGGCGCTGCGCACCGGTGAACGCCCATTGACCAGGCCGATCGAGGCGCCGACCGTCGCCATCGCCGCGAGCGCCAACACCACGGCGGCGACGAACGCGCCGCGTCCGCCCGTGATCAGGTAGGGCAGGACGACGACGAACGCTCCGACCGCGAACGCGAGCAGTGACGACAACGCCGCCGACCACGGCGAGCCGAGCTCGTCGGGATCGAGGCCGAGCTCCTCTCGCGCGAGGGTGTCCAGCGCGACCTCTCGGTTGCTCATGATCTGCTGCGCGATCTCGCGGGCCCGTGCCGTGGACAGGCCCTTGGCCCGGTAGATCAGGATGAGCTCCTCGAGCTCCTCCTCCGGCTTCTCCTCCAGCTCGGCGCGCTCCAGGGCGATCTCGCGCTCGAACATCTCGCGCTGCCCGGCCATCGAGACGTACTCCCCCGCCCCCATCGAGAACGAGCCGGCAAGGAGGCCGGCGATGCCGGCGAGGAGCACCGTCGAACGGCTCGCACCCGACCCGGCGAAGCCCATCACGAGCGCCGTGTTCGAGACCAGCCCGTCGCTGATTCCGAAGATCCCGGCCCGGAGGGCACCCGACCGATCGCTGCGGTGCCACCGCTCCCGACGGGAGATCCTCTCCCGAGGACCCAGTCCGCCGCGGTCGCGGCCGGCGCGCATCGCGGCGATCGCCCGAGCATGGCTGCGCTCGTCGGCGGCCATGCCGGGGGCGGCGTCCGGATCGGCGTCGTAGCCGCCGGCGTCGGACTTCTCGGCGCGCTCGATCAGCGGCAGCACGGCATTCAGCGAGAAGCGGCGCGCCGCGGCCACGAGCAACCGCGTCCGCAACCCCGGCCCGGACGTCGCTGGTACGTCGGCTCCCGCCGACCGCAGCTGCTCCTCCCAGTGGGCCGCGTGCCGACGCTCGACGTCCGCGAGCTCGTGCAGGATCTCGCTGCGCTCGCCGGTCGCGGTCTCGGCCAGCCGGTCGTAGAGCGCGGCCGCCTCCCGCTCGCTCGCCAACAGGTCCCGCCACCGGCGCACCTGGGCGGCGGTCGGCGTCGCCTCGGCCGGTCCGACTCCCGTGGTCACGCCAGCACGGTACCGCCGCGTCCCCGGCCCATCGTGGCAGGACGGTGCCACGCCCGAGAGCTGTGGCGGCTCGGCCGGGTGGGCGCCGTGGTCGGTCCCTACCGCGCGGTGTCCGCCGCAGCCCGAAACCGCCTAGAGCCCGTAGGTTTCGAGGAGGCGCAGCCAGACCTCGCTGATCGTCGGGTACGAGGGGACGGCGTGCCAGAGGTCGCGGAGCGGAACGGCGCCGATCATCGCGACAGTGGCCGAGTGGAGCAGCTCGGCGACGTCCTGCCCGACGAAGGTCGCCCCCACGATCACCTTGCGGTCCTCGTCGATGACGATCTTCGCCCGCCCGCGGTAACCGTCGGCGAGGAGCGACGCTCCGGACACCGACCCGATGTCGTACTCGACGGCCCGCACGGACAGGCCTGCCGCGCGCGCCTCGTCCTCGGTGTGCCCGACGGAGGCGATCTGAGGGTCGGTGAACACGACCGAGGGCGCGCCGAGGCGGTCGGCCCGCGCGCGCTGCGCCTCGCCCGGCTGCTCACCGCGCGCCCTGCGGACGATGACGTCGCCGCACATGCGCGCCTGGTACTTGCCCATGTGCGTGAGCAGATTGCGGCCGTTGACGTCGCCGACGGCGTACAGCCAGTCGCCGTCCACGCCTTGGGCGGTCAGCCAGTCGTCGACGTCCACATACCGACCGGGCGTCAAGCCCACGGTGTCGACGCCGAGATCGGTCGTGCGCGGCCGACGTCCGGTCGCGACGAGCAGCTCGTCCGCGAGGACGGCGTCCGCACCCTCGAACTCCAGACGCACGTCACCGGCGGCCTCGGTCCGCTCGACCTTCACCAGCTTCGCGGAGGTGCGCACCGCGATACCGGCGTCCGCGAACGCCTGGGCGAGCATCTCCCCGGCGAACGCCTCCTGGCGCGCGACGAGCCGGTCCAGCATCTCGATGATCGTGACCTCCTCGCTGCCGAGGCCGCGGTATGCCTGTGCCATCTCGACGGCGACGACGCCACCGCCCAGCACTGCGAGCCGGCGCGGCACATGCTCACTGCTCGTCGCCTCGCGACTCGTCCATGGGTTCGCCTCGGCCAGGCCGGGTACGGGCGGGACGGTCGCGTCGCTGCCGACAGCCAGGACGACGGCGTGCCGCGCGGTCACCGTGGTCGTCCCGTCGGCGCCCTCGACGACCAGCCGGCGCTCGCCGGTCATTCGGGCGTTCCCGCGCAGGACCTGGGAGCCTGTGCCCTCGATCCACTGGACCTGGCTGCCGTCGTCATGGCGGTGCCCGTCGAAGCCGGTGAAGCGGTCGCGGCGCTGGAAGACGGCCTTGGCGTCGACCGGCCCCGTTCCGACTCCCGGCATCCGAGCAGCCGCGTCATGGACCTCGATGGGCCGCAGGATGGCCTTGCTCGGGATGCACGCCCAGTACGAGCACTCGCCGCCGAACAGGTCGCGGTCGATGACCAGGCAGGTGAGTCCGCCCTTGCGGACGCGGTCGGCCACGTTCTCCCCGGGCGGCCCAGCGCCGACGACCACGACGTCGACGCGCAGGCCGCTCCCCGGAGCCTCGCCGCTGCTGCTCGGGCTGATGCTCACACCTGGCCTCCCTGATCTCCTTGCTCCGGTCCGGACTGCTCGTACAGCTTGGCGCGCTCGTGCAGCCTGGCGCGCACCTGCTCGGGGGTGTAGGCGTTGCGCTTGCGCTCGTCGCGCGCGATGACCACTCCAGTCGCGGCGACGCCGGCCAGCCCGGCGAGCCCGACGATCTTCCATAGGCGCACGGGCCCTACGCTACGGGCGTGAGCGGCACCCGGCTTCCCCTCGACGACGCCGTCGAGCTCAGCCGCACCGGCGATCTCTGGCTCTTCCGCGGCTCCGGCGCCGCCGACCAGGCCATCCGGATCACGACCAACAGCCCCGTCAACCATGTCGGGATGGCGGTGACCATCGACGATCTTCCGCCCCTGATGTGGCATGCCGAGCTGGGGCGCTCGCTGCCGGACCTGTGGAGCGGGGACCGCCATCGCGGCGTGCAGCTGCATGATCTGCGGGACGCGGTCGGCGTGTGGGCCCGGCGATACGGGCAACGGGCCTGGCTGCGTCAGCTCTCGCTGCCCGACGGGGCGGATCGGCAACGAGCCGTCGAGGACGCCGTGCTGCAGACGATCGCGCGTCTCGACGGGACGCCGTTCCCGAGCACGGCGCGGTTGGCGGCCAGATGGTTGGGCGGGCGCACGACCGGCTGGGTCCGGCGGCGCTCGTCGCCGGACGATGACGCGCGAAGCAGCACGGAAGGGACGGACGGCGAGGACGGCGAGGACGGCGAGGACGGCGCCGCCCTGGAGACGGCGTACTGCGCCGAGGTCGTCGCGGTGACGTACCAGGCGATGGGGCTGCTACCGGCCGATCGGGCGCCGAACTGGTATGACCCCGGCCGGTTCTGGAGCGGCGACGATCTTCGCCTGCTCGGTGGGGCGGAGCTGGGCGCGGAGATCGAGGTGGCTGTGCCGAGCGACGTCACGCCGGGATGACCAGGTAGCTTCCGGACCGAGTGAACCCAACGATGTGGCCGCCTCCGGACAGCCGCGGCTCGAGTTGCTCCCGGACGGCGAGCCGCCAGGCGTGCGCGAGTCCCGGCTCGGTGCGCCGCAGGGTCTCGACGTCGGCCGGTGTGGCGACGGCGAGGAGGCCGGCGCCGTCGCCGACGCGACGACGCACGGGCCGGCCGTCGACGTCCTCGAGCGCCACCGCGCCGTGATCATGCAATTCCCGCTGATCATGCAATTCCCGCTGATCATGCAAACCAAGTCGATCAAGTGACGATCCCGCTACGTGATCGGTCTGGATTGCATGATCAGCGGGGATTGCATGATCACCGCGAGAGGGGACCGGCCAGACGGCGAGCAGGCGATCGGAGGCATCGCCGTCGTTGATGCCGTCATCCATGGGCCCGTAGAAGTCGACGAGGTACTCCTCCACGGCGGCACCGAGCTTGGCGATGTTGAACCAGGCGTTGCGCCGGACGAGCGGGTCGAACGTCCAGGTGACTGCCGTCAACCCCTGCTCGGCTGCCCATGCTCGCTGGTGGGTCTTGAGCGCGGAGCCGACGCCGAGGCCGCGGGCGGCGGGCACGACGGCAGCGAGGTGGGAATGCAGCGCAGGGCCTGGATGGGCCGCGAGGAAGCCCGCCGCCGCACCGACCATGTCCCCCGCCCGCCACGCGGCACCGTCGTCGGTCGCATAGGCACCGGCCACGTAGCCGCCCGCATGCTCGATCGCCTTCAACAGAGCGGCCGTGGCCGGCGGCTGGCCCGGCCACGTGGCGGCGAAGAGCACCTCGGCCACGGCGAGGTCGTGGATTCGGCTCAGGATTCGGACGTCGAGCGTGGTGGCGCGATCGCTGGTCACGCTCCCACCCCGATGCGGCGACGTCGTGGCGTCGAGGCCGGTGCCACGAGGGACGCGAATTCCTTGATCACCGGGGCCGCCAGCGTCGCCGCGGCTTCGATGATCAGCGGGGATTGCATGATCAGCGGGGATTGCATGATCAGCGCATTACTCGGGAGGGAGGGTCACGCCGAAGCCGACGACGGCCAGGCGTACGAGCACGGCGCCGGGCCTTAGCAGGTCGTTCACCTTCGCCGCGCTCAACACCTCGAGGTCGCCGAGCCGGCGGCGATACGCCTCCTCGCCGCGCAGCCGGGCCTGGTGCAGCTCGAGCGTGTTGTGCCAGACCTTGGCCCTGGCCTCCTTGAGGAACCTCTTCGTCGCCGCCCGGTTGACGGGGGCCATGGCCCGATCGAGCAACGTCCGCGCCGGGCCAGCCTTCTCGAGCTCGCCGTCCTCAGCCGCAACCCGCTCGACCAGCACGTCGTCGATGCGCTCGTCGTCGCGGCGACGGCGGTCGATGATCCGCCTGTCGCTGACGTCCTGCGGTGGGATCATGTCGATCAGGGATTGCGGCAGGTCGTAGTTGATGTGCGCGTTCATCCCCAGCAGCAGGTGCGCGATCGGGGGCAGCTCCGGCCTCGCGTCGAACGCCACCCGCCAGGGGCGGGGTGCCGATTCGCGGTCACGCCGATAGGCGCGCAGGGCGTCGAGGTAGAGATCGGCGAACACGACGTCCCACTCCTCCACCCACGGCGGGTCCTCGAAACGACCGTCGTCCAGCGCGATGGCAATGGCACGCGTCGTCCGGGAGTAGGTCGACAGGAAGTAGCGTGCCGGGCTGCGTTCGGCCTCGAGCTCCGTCTCGAGGGCGTCCATGCGCGCGACCAGCCGCGAGATCGTTCGCCCGCTGCCGACGGTCATCCGGACCTCCCTCGTTCGCTCGTGCGCGCGCTACCGTGCGGCTCACCAGTTCGGTGTGCGATCAGTCTGCATGCTGCGGCAGCGTGAGGAGGTGGCGAGGTGACCCGCGCACGGTCCATGTGGCACTTCGACCCCGTCGTGCTCGGGCGCGCCGAGTGTGACGTCTGGGTCGGCTACTACCGCCACGAATGGTGGACAGTACTCCGCGCAGCGCTGGCCATGGTGGGCGCCGGCTTCGGCATGTCCAGGCCACGCACGCTCCTCGGCGCGTGGTACGTGCTCCGTGGCAACCAGCTGTGGGCGCCGTATCCGGACAACGATCCGGACGGCGCCCGCGCCGCCATGCGCCGCTTCTACGCGCTCGTCGCACGTGACCAGGGCCTGGCCATCGATCCGACCCGGGCCGCCGAGCTCGAGGTCGACTGGTGGCGCGAGCACCGCGTCCTGCAGCGGGAACGGACGGACCACGACGAGACAGCGCTCGTAGCAGCGCTCGTACGGCTGTACGCCTACGTCTACGTCGTACCGGAACCGGCTCTGGAGCCGGCCGCCCGGGCACGCGCCTCGGCCATGCGCGTGTCGGACGCCTGGGTCGCCGACGGCGCACCGCCGCACGACGACCGCATCC
>Ga0081540_1004421_pt1 | contig 10725 bp, 9 predicted proteins | sample TabmetS2T1R1_FD_71024 | JGI IMG/M metagenome (GOLD analysis project Ga0081540, IMG submission 71024) | Tabebuia heterophylla rhizosphere microbial communities from the University of Puerto Rico - S2T1R1 | ecosystem: Host-associated > Plants > Roots > Rhizosphere ... | reverse complement strand
ATCGAGGCCGGCCGCATGAAGCTCGACATGGAGGAGCTCGACCTGTCGAAGCTGCTGGCGGAATCGCTGCGCGTGGTATCGGGACGCGCCGAGGACAAGCGCCTCGCGCTGGACGCCGATATCGAGAGCACCATTTCCGTGACCGCCGACCGCCGCGCGGTCAAGCAGATCTTCGTCAACCTGCTGTCCAACGCGGTGAAGTTCACCCCCGACGACGGCCGGGTCACCGTGCGCAGCCACGTGCTGCCGGATTCCATCGTGCTAATGATCGCCGACACCGGCATCGGCATCGCCCCGGCCTCGCTGCGGCGGCTCGGCAAGCCGTTCGAACAGGTCGAGAGCCAGCTCACCAAGACCTATCAGGGCTCCGGCCTCGGGCTTGCGATTGCGCGGTCGCTGACCAACCTGCACGGCGGAACCATGCGGCTGCGCTCGAAGCTCGGCGCCGGCACCGTGGTGCGCATCACGCTGCCGCTCGATCCCGGCAAGCACCAGGAGGCACTGCCGGACGCGGCGTGATCTATTCCAGCGTCGGCGCCACTTCGCGGGCGACCTGCACCAGCGCCGCGATCAGGGGCGTCATCGGGTCGCGCTGCGGGATCACCAGGCCAATGCTGTAGTCGACGACGGGATCGACGATCGGGATACTGCGGACCGCGTCCGACAGCCCCAGCGTCTCCGCGAGCTTGGCCGGCATCACGCTGGCCCAGCGCCCGGTCTTCACATGCGTATAGAGCACCAGCAGCGAATTCGACGTCAGCGACGGCGTGGCCTCCGCGCCGACCGAGAGCAGCGCGCGGTCGATGATGCGGCGGTTCTGCATGTCCGGCGTCAGCAGGCACAGCGGAACCTGGCCGACCTCCTTCCAGGTCACCTGCTTGCGGTCGCCGAACATGGCGTCGGGCGCCGTCAAGAGCCGGTAGCTCTCGTTATAGAGCGGAATGGTGCGGACCTTGCCGATCGGCTCGTTCTCGATATAGGTCAGGCCGGCATCGACCTCGAGATTTTCCAACAAGCCGAGCACGTCGGCCGACGTGCAGGATCGGATCTGAAAACGCACGCCGGGATAGCGCGCGCGGTAAGGCGTGGTGAGCTGCGCCACCATGCCGAGCACGGTCGGGATCGCGGCGATCCTGATCTCGCCGGACAGCTTGTCCTTGAGGCTGTTGATCTCCTGCCGCATCGCGCGGGTGTCGCCGACGATCCGCCGCGCCCAGTCGAGCGTGCGCTCGCCCTCCGGAGTGAACCCCTGGAACCGCGACCCGCGCTGCACCAGCATGACGCCGAGGATTTCCTCGAGCTGCTTGAGGCTCGTCGACATGGTCGGCTGGGTGACGCCGCAGGCCTCCGCGGCCCGCCCGAAATGCCGCTCCTTGGCGAGCGCCAGCAAAAGTTCAAGCTTGTCGATCAAAGAGAAGCCCCCGGCATTGCTTATGATGGCCCCCGCCCGTTACACAAATACCACGGCGCCTGCGGGACAAATACTCGAAAATTGTTCCGCCTTTTCGCAGGCGGTGGCGAACGGATGCGGCCTCGCGATCTCGCGACCTGCCACGTGAAAAACGGCAAGACGTCGCTTCGATCGGAACGGTCTGGCACGCATGGAATGTGGCTTCGATGGCACAGTCTCGGTCTAACTGCGAAAGCGCCGAATCTGCATAGACGTGCCGTGGTAGACTCTGCTTGGCTTTCCAGGTCCCCACACGGCCGGATTGTTGTGCGGAGGACGGTAGACAGTGGGGATCGGCAGATGCAAGTAAGCGGCAGTAAATCCGTTTGTCGGCTGGGCGCGGCGGGAATCGCCGCCTTTCTCGCGCTTTCCAATAATGCAGCGCGCGCCGATGAAGGCGGCATCAGTTTCTGGATACCTGGCTTCTTCGGCAGCCTCGCCGCCGTGCCCTCGCAGGCACCCGGCTGGTCCGTGAGCACGATTTATTATCATACCTCGGTTTCCGCCGGCGGCGACGTGGCGCGGGCGCGCGAGGTCACGATCGGTAACCTTCCCGTAAATGTGAACGCAAACGTGAATGCCAACGTCCATGCAAACGTAAATATGGGCCTTGTCGCCGGGACCTACACCTTTGCGACCCCAGTGCTGGGCGCTCAGGCCTCCGCCAGCCTGCTGGGAGTGTACGGCTCCAACTCGACGTCGCTGGCGGGATCTCTGCTGGGGACGGTGACCGGACCGGCCGGCGGAGTATTGCCGTTCGCACGCTTCGACACCATCGACAGTTCGCTCATTGCGTTTGGCGATTTGCTGCCGATGTTCCAGCTGAAATGGAACTCCGGTGTACACAACTACATGACTTACATTACCGGTGATATCCCGGTCGGCGCCTATCAGTCGAACCGTCTTGCTAATATGGGGCTCGGGCATTGGGTAATCGACGCGGGCGGCGGTTACACCTATTTCAATCCAAAGACCGGGCATGAACTTTCAGGCGTGCTGGGATTCTCATACAACTTCGTCAACCCGGCCACGCAATATCAAAGCGGCGTCGACATGCACTTCGATTGGAGCGCGTCGCAATTCCTCACCAAGCAGTGGCAGGTCGGCCTCGTTGGTTACGCCTATCAACAGCTCGGCTGCGACACCGGCTCGGGCGATCGCGTCGGCTGCTTTCGCTCGCGGGTGCTCGGCGTCGGACCGCAGGTCGGCTACATTTTCCCGGTCGGAGACATGCAGGGCTATCTGAACCTGAAGGCCTACGGCGAATTCGCCAATGAAAATCGGCCGGCGGGCTGGAACGTCTGGCTGACGTTCAATCTTCAGCCGACCGCGGAAGCGCCGGCGGCGCCCACAAGGCCAAGGTTCACGAAATAGCAGCGCCACTGACGCAGCCTCCGCCGCCGCGATCGCGCTGAGCGACCAATCTGGAGCGGCGTCGCAACGTAATCAGCCCGGCTTGCGGAGGTCTCCGAGTTGGGCCGCGAGCCGTAATACTCGCGGCAACAACTCACGCGGCGATGCCTCCAAACGAGACATCCGCGAAAATCGCCCACTGCCGCTGGACCGCGGCGCAATGAACCTCAATAATGAAGAAGCAAACGCGGTTTCGGCTAGCACCCCGGGATCAGCGCTCCGTTGATGCAGGTCAAAGACGGATGCAGCGGGAGGTCGTTCTCGAAACCATTATTTCGCGGAGGGACACATGTTGAAGCTTAATGGCCTCGCTGTCGTCATTCTGGGTGTGAGCATTGGACTGACAGGATCTGCCGTCTGGGCCGAGGAGACCTTACAGGGCTTATTGGCGATACAGATCCGCAGCCAGGGCTTTGCCTGCGACAAGCCGCTCGGCGCCACGCAGGACGCAAAGCGTTCGCGCCCCGACCGCGGGGTCTGGGTTCTCAGATGCAGCAACGCGACCTACCGGGTAAGCCGCTCTCCGGATCTGGCAGCGAAAGTGGAGGTGCTGCAATAACGCGTCTTTCAACCTCGTGTGCTTCGGCAGATCAGACCTGGGCGGGCTGGATCTGAGAACCGCGATGCAGGAGGCGCGGAGTATCGCGAACCACGGCGAAAACCTCCAGTGGCCGATCGTAGCCTTTGATGGGCAGCTCTCCGATGGATTCAAGCGCGACGCTGTCCCTGACCTGTTCGGTGACGACCGGGTCCACCAATATCTGCGCGTTCTCCGCCAGGCCACAAAGCCGCGACGCCAGATTGATGACGTTTCCGATGGCCGTGTAGTCGAGACGTCCCTGATAGCCGAGGGTCCCGACGGTCGCCGGTCCCATCGCGATGCCGACACCGAAGCCGATGGCACAGCCCTGGGCGTTCCAGGAACTGGCGAGGGATTGCACCGCAACCTGCATGTCGATCGCAAGCCGCACACCGCGCTGCGCCGGGTTTTCGCAGTCGACCGGCGCGTTGACGAGAACCATCACGCCGTCGCCGTCGAAGCGGATCAAGGTCGCCTCATGGCGGGCCGTAACGGCGCCAATGGCTTCGTAATATTCCCGTAGCACGTCGATAATGACATCGGGCTCGGCACGCGCGGAAAACGCGGTGAAGCCGCGCAGATCGCCGAAAATCGCGACCACCTCCCGGCGATGCCCGTCGAGCAGCCGCTGGTCGGAGTGCTCGACCAGCTCGGCCACCTGCGGCGCAAGGAACTGCTTCAGGCGGTTGATGCGCTCGGACTTCTGCTGCGAGACCGCCAGTTCTTCCGCCATCTGGTTGAAGCGGTCTGCCAGTTGCTCCAGTTCGTCGCGGCTCTGGATCGTGATGCGATGGTCGAGCTGTCCCATCCCGATCCGCTCCACGCCCTCCTCGAGTTTCCGGATCGGTCCCCACATCCGGCACGCGCGCCAATAGGCGAGCACGAACGCGAAAACGATACCGATGGCGATGAGGACCAGGGACCGCGACAGCGCGGCCCGGATCGACTCGAACGCCTCCTGAACCGGCTGCTGCGCGATCACCGTCCAGCCCACATTGGCGGCGTGTACCGAGAGCGCGACGACCGGCTTGCCGTCATCGCCTTTGGTGGCGACCGCCGAACCATTGGCGGCGCTGACGACGGATTTCAGCCGGTTGAAGTGCCCTGCCCCTGCACCGCTGCGCAGCACCCGGCTGATATCGGGGTGCGCAATCAGACGTCCGGAGTCGTCGACGACAAGCGCGTGGCCGGTGTCGCCGATCTTGATCGCCGCGATGATGTCCCAGATGAGTTTCAGGTTGATGTCGGCAACGACAATCCCGGCCGCCGCACGCTTTCCCGCAACGGCGATCCGCATGTAAGGCTCTGAATCACGCTGATAGTACACCGGGCCGTACCAGACCCGGTTGGCGCGCGCGCCCAGGACCGCGGGGTCCGCCGACATATCAGCGCCGCGGCCGGTCCGGTTGAGGCTCAATCTGGATACGAAAACGCGCTCGATGCCATTCGGGTCGATCAGCGAGACCGAAACGATCGCCGGCACCTGCTGCAGCAGGCGCTGCCCATCGATCCTGCGCCGATCCTCCTCGTCCTCACTCCAGGGGAATTGCACGAGCCAGCCGAGCTGATCGCGGATGCCGTCGGTGAAAGTCTGTATCCGGTCGGCCGCGGAACGGGCCTCGACCTGAAGCAATTCATTGAGGTGGCTGCGATGATCGCGAAAAACGAACCAGGTTTCGCCTGCCGCGCCAAGGATGAGCGGCACCACCACTGCGACAAACAGCGTGATGAAGTACTTCAGGAACAGGGAGCGGCGCGGACGGGTCACTGGGCGTGCGTCCCCCCATCGGCGTTCAACGCAGCTATGAAACGCGCGGAGCTCATTCGATCACCTTGTTGGCGCGAAACAGGATGGAGGATTTGTCCAGGTCGATGCCGATCTGTTCAGCCGTCCTGAGATTCACCGCCAGTTCAAATTTGGTGGGCTGGAAAACGGGAAGATCGGCCGGCTTTTCGCCGCGCAGGATCCGGTCGGCGTAGGTCGCGAGCCAGAAATAGGTCGCGCGCTGGTTCGCGCCATAGCTCAGCAATCCGCCGGCGTCGCAGTATTCGCTCCAGCCGAACATCGAAGGCAGCCGGTGCTTGATCGCGAACTGCGCAATCTTGTCCCGATGCACCAGCGTGAGGACATCAGGGAAGACGAGCAACGCGTCCGCGCGTACGTCCGCTGCCGCCGCCAGTCCCTTGTCCAGTTCGGGCTTGCCGGCAAAGGGTACATAGACAGGCTCAATACCCAACGCCTTGGCAGCTTCCTGGGTAGCGCGCCATTCCGATTGCTCGCCCGGATGCAGGCTGTTGGAAAACACGGCGAGCCGGCGCACGGTCGGCACCGCTTCCTTGAGCAGCTCAACCCGTTTCCCGGCCAGCTCAAGCGACAGGAAGGTCGAGCCCGTGAAGTTGCCGCCGGGTTCGCCGAGGCTCTTGACCAATCCCAATTCCACGGGGTCGCCGCTCAGCGCAAACAGCACCGGAACGTCGGTAACTTCCGCCATGGCACGTGTCGCCGGGCCACTCGACACGGCCAGGTCGATGTTGCCGCGCTTCAGGTCGGATACGACCTGGCGCAGCGCCTGCGGATTGCCGGGCGAATAGTGCAGCTCGAAGGTGAGGTTCTTTCCCTCGACATAGCCTCGCGCGCGCAGCCCTTCCCTGAATCCCTCCAGGAACGGATCGGGCTGAGAGTCTGTGGAAACCCAGAAAATCCGGTGAATTTTTGCCGAATCCTGTGCGAGCGCGGCGGCCGGCCAGGCTGTCGCAGCACCCAACAACGTAATGAAATCTCGTCGGTTCATATCCGCCAATATGACTCGAACCAGTTTTTCGCGCTTAAGCCCAACGTTCAGATAATCTTCAGATAAGCTTGATTTTGCGTGGAACTAGCCGGCGCTATGCGTGCCGCAATGCATTAGGCGACGCGGCGCCGGGTTACCTGCCGGGGATACCGGCTGCACGGAGCCCTTCGATGAACCGGTCGATAAAGCCGCGATCATTGCAGAAAAAAAGTTCCTGTCGGGCCGTCTCGAGGCTGTAGTTCGGCTTCCGTTGCAGCAGTTCGACGGCAGCGGCTTTCGCCTGCGCGGGCTCACCGAGAAGGCCAAGCGGCGCGGCAAGCGACGCAAAGGCCTGATACGTGACATTGGGCTGCCGTATCGCCCTGCGGGCGAATTCAGCGGCTATTTCGTACTCGCCAAGCGAAAAATGCGTCCAGGAGCGGACATGATGGAAGCTCCAGAGATGGCTGTCGCGGGGACTGAGCATCGTCGCCCGATCGAGCAGCGTCTCGGCTTCAATCTCGCGTCCGTGCCAGAGCAAGTTGAACCCTTGCGCGAAATAGGCCTGCGCAAAGCTTGGATTGAGCTCCAGGGACAAGTCGAGCGCCGCCAGCGCTTCGTCGTTCTGATGGCTCAGGCACAGGGCGCGGCCAAGGACGCAGTGGCAGAAACAATCGAGGTCATCGAGCGCCACAGCATCACGCGCCTGGCGCAACGCCGTTTCCAGTCGCGCCGGCCGATCCTTCGGCTCGTCAACGAAGGCGCGCTGCAAATTGACATAGCTGAGAGCGCCGTGGCCGCGTGCGAAACCCGGATCCGCTGCAATCGCGCGCTGAAAATAGGTTTCGGCCGAATCGAACCCCGGCGTGGTGAAGCGCCAGAAATTCCATAGGCCGCGCTGGTAGCAATCCCAGGCGTCGAGGCTTTCCGGCGCCTTGCGCGCGGCGAGTTGCTGCTCCACCTTCGACAGTTCGGGCTCGATCGTTGCGGCAATCTGCCTGGCCATCTCTTCCTGGATATCGAAGATATATTCAAGCTGCAGGTCGTACTTGTCGGCCCACAATTGCTTTCTGTCGGCCGCCCGGACCAGTTCCGCCGTTATCCGCACCATGTCGCGGCTCTTGCGAACACTGCCGACCAGCACGTACCTGACGCCGAGTTGCTCGCCGATTTCGCGCGCGTCGACCGTTCGTCCCTGGAAGGCAATGGTGGAGTGTCGGGAAATGACCGAAAGCCACCGGTTACGGGCGAGGAGGCGAATGATGTCCTCCGTCAGCCCATAGCTGAAATAATCGTTCTCGGGATCGCCGGACATATTTCCAAACGGCATCACGGCGATGGACGATCGCGTGACGGCCTCGGCCTTCACCGCTTCCGAGACGACGTCACCAAGGCGGGAAACTTCGGCAGAAACCTGGCCGCGGCCTGCAACATCCTCCGCCCCGGCGGCATCGTCAGGGACGAGACGAGCCGCCTCCGCGTCCGTCCGCGGCGCTTCGATTGCCTGAACATCGCCGACGAAGCGAAAGCCACGCTTGTGCAAGGTCCGAATGAAGACCTGGTCGTTACCGTTGTCGCCAAGCGCGCGACGGGCGCCATTGATGCGGCTGCTGAGCGCGGCCTCGGAGATGATCCGGCCGTTCCAGATCGTCTCTATCAGCTCATCCTTGCTGACAATCCGATCATGATTGCGCACCAGGTGAACGATCAAATCGAATACCTGGGGCTCAATATGAACAGCTTCCCCGAGCCGGCGCAGCTCATGCTGGCTGAGGTCGATTTCGAAGTCGGCAAATCGGTATTGCACTACCACCTCTGCTGGTCCGACACGAGGCAGGCCACCGCCATTATCATGCGGTTTGCGTTACAAACTAAACAAAAACAGTCACTTCCGCAGGAAAAAGAAAGGCCTTCTCAAGGACTCCGCCAAGCTTGAAGCGCCGACTCCATCTAAGGACGGGCCGATCATCGTTCAATTGGAGATGACGACCATGATCGGCCTGTTGCTCAATCCCACCAACTCAGGTGTTTCGCCAGAAGGCTTGTTGCCGCACGAGCGCGCCATGCACCGCCGCGCACGGATTCGCGCAATCCGCCGCCTGCTCAATCGCTGGATGGCAGCCGCCATCGCCTACCGCGAACGACAAACCGCCCGGCTTGAATTGCATCAAGCCGGAGATCGCGACCTCAACAATATCTACCGCGGTCCGATCGATGACGCCCTCGCAAAAGCGGCGCGTCTCCGCCAGCGCCTCAGGCGGCGCTGAGCAAAGCAAATTGCCTGATTTCCACGTACCAAAAGGAGATTTGAAATGTCGATTACAATGCAAACCGGACCGAATGCAGCGCCTCCCGCCGTCGCCTCTTTCGCAACGAGGCTGCTCACCCTCTGCTATGGCGGCCTCGCCTATCTGATTTTCTTCGGCACGTTTCTTTACGCAATCGGCTTCGTCTCGCGATTTATCGTGCCCAAGACCATCGATAGCGGTTCGACCTCCTCAACCACGACGGCCTTGCTGATCAACCTCGTGCTGATGTCGATCTTTGCGGTACAGCACAGCGGCATGGCGCGGCGGGGTTTCAAGAGGCTGTTCGCGCGCTTCGCTTCGCCGGCGATCGAACGCTCGACCTATGTGCTGCTGGCCAGCCTCTCGCTCATCTTGCTGTTCTGGCAATGGCAGCCGATGCCGGCGATGATCTGGAACATCGAAAACCCCGTTCTCGCCGGCATCGTGACCGCAGGCGGCTTCCTGGGCTGGCTCATCGTGCTCTACAGCACCTTCCTGATCAGCCATTTCGAACTGTTCGGATTGACCCAGGTGGTCGCGCATTTTGCCGGACGCGTGGTCGAACCCATGAAGTTCAAGACCCCGGGCCTCTATCGCCTGATCCGGCACCCGATCTATCTCGGCTTTATCATTGCCTTCTGGTCGACGCCGGTGATGACGCTGGGCCACTTGCTGTTCGCTTTTGTGACGACGGCCTACATCTTCGTCGGCATCTATCTCGAAGAGCGCGATCTGGTGGCGATGTTCGGCAATGAGTATCGGCGCTATCGCGCGCGCGTGGCGATGCTGATTCCTCATCTGTTCTGAAAATGGCGATCGGGCCCTCAAAGACGCTCGTCAGAACGCGCTGGACGCGTCTGACGAGCCCCCCCCCAAAAATGACGATAATCTGGCTGCAATCAGGCCGTTAACCAACCAGTATCCACGTTGCCGGCGCCCTCATCCCCATAGGCTTTGCCTATGCCCAATCCATTGGCGTTGTTGATAGATTTTTCAAATCGCAACATGAAACAGCTTTATTGATACTTGAAGCGATTCCACGTTTGATCAGAGACAACAACCTCTGATGGGAACGCGGATGATATCGGCACACGAACCATGGAATGAAGCACGCGGCGCCGAGATCATCGCCGAACATGACAAGCTCGAAGGCACGACGCTGGTGATCCTGCACGCGATGCAGGAGGCGTTCGGTTACGTGCCGGAGCCCGCTATCCCCATGATCGCTTCCGCGCTCAACCTGTCGCGCGCCGAGGTGCACGGCGTGTTCACGTTCTATCATGATTTCCGCCACGAGCCCGCCGGCCGCCACGTGCTGAAAATCTGCCGTGCCGAGGCCTGTCAGGCCGCGGGCGGCGATGCGCTGGCAGCGCGCGCCGAGGCCAAACTCGGCATCTCCTTCGGCAGCACGACGGCCGACGAGCGCGTGACGCTGGAGCCGATCTATTGCCTCGGACTGTGCGCCACCGCGCCATCGGCGATGCTCGACGGCCGCGTCGTCGGCCGGCTCGACGAAGCACGGATCGATGCGCTGGTGGCGGAGGCGCAGCGATGAAACTGCGAATTTTCGTTCCCCGCGATGCCGGCGCGATCGCTGTCGGCGCCGATGAAGTCGCGACAGCGCTGGAGCAGGCCGCCGTCAAAAGCGGCGTCGCCATCGAGATCGTCAGAACCGGCTCGCGCGGGCTCTATTGGCTCGAGCCGATGGTCGAGGTCGCGACACCGCAAGGCCGTGTCGCCTATGGCCCGGTAACGGCAGCAGACGCGGCGCCCGTGTTCAACGCCATGGCTTCCGGCGGCCCTCACCCGCTACGGCTCGGGCTGGCGGAAGAAATTCCCTGGCTGAAACGGCAGACCCGCCTGACCTTCGCGCGATGCGGCGTGATCGATCCCCGCTCGGTCAATGATTACTCCGCCCATGACGGCTACAAGGGCCTGGAGCGCGCGCTGACGCTGACCACGGACGAGATTCTCGCCGAAGTCACCACGTCCGGGTTGCGCGGCCGCGGCGGCGCCGGCTTCCCGACCGGCATCAAGTGGAAAACGGTGGCGCAGACCAGCGCCGACCGCAAATACATCGTCTGCAACGCCGACGAAGGCGACAGCGGCACCTTTGCCGACCGCATGATCATGGAAGGCGATCCGTTCGTCGTGATCGAGGGCATGACGATCGCGGGCGTCGCCGTCGGCGCCACCAAGGGCTACATCTACATCCGCTCCGAA
>Ga0081540_1004420_pt1 | contig 10725 bp, 8 predicted proteins | sample TabmetS2T1R1_FD_71024 | JGI IMG/M metagenome (GOLD analysis project Ga0081540, IMG submission 71024) | Tabebuia heterophylla rhizosphere microbial communities from the University of Puerto Rico - S2T1R1 | ecosystem: Host-associated > Plants > Roots > Rhizosphere ... | reverse complement strand
GATGTAGTCACTACGCGCGTACAGAATCCGCAAGTGTGGCGCGCTCTCATCCATGCCGGGCTGATTGTCCTGGTTCAAGCACCGAATGGCGCGCAAACGGAGATGGTGACACTCGACGAATTCGGAGCGTTTAAACATGAATCGCTGTCGGGTAACAAAGAAGCGATCGTACAGGCCGTCAGACAGCTGAAGAAGGGAACCAGTCAGGATGACAGTGAGTTCTGAACCCATCACCGGTCTCGTGCCCGGACTCGAAGAAAAGATTGCTGCAGCGCAGGCACTTGTCGCGACTCATATCAAGGGTGCGTCAACCGAATGCGTTACCTGCAGCTTTCAGGCCGAAGACATGATCGTGCTGCAGATGGTGCGAGCCCTTCACGCCACGGTTCCCGTGTTGTTCCTCGACACCGGCTACCACTTCGCGGAAACCTACCAGTATCGCGATGAGATGGCAGCTGCGTGGAATCTGAATCTCATCAACCTGACGCCACGCCAGAGCGTGCCAGAGCAGGAAGCACAATTCGGCATTCTGCATCAGAGTGCGCCCGATCAGTGCTGCAAGCTGCGCAAGGTGGAACCGCTCTTCGCAGCATTGGCCGACTACGAAACATGGTTTACCGGCATGCGTCGTGAACAGGCAAAGAGCCGCGCACAACTGCAGGCTCTCGATCACTTCACATTGCCCGGCGGGAAGCAGTTGCTAAAGATCAGCCCTCTTGCCGACTGGACCACGCGCGATGTCTGGTACTACGCGCAGGAAAACGGCATCCCGCTCCTGCCGCTTTACGAAAAGGGCTATTCGAGCATCGGATGCGAGCCGTGCACAAGTTTGCCTTCGGACCCGAATGATCCGCGCTCGGGCCGCTGGTCGGGCCGCAAGCAGGAGTGCGGCATTCACATTCAGGCGCAGTAGCAAGTCAGGATCGTTTATGGAACTGGCCATCGGATTTCTCATCGCGTTCGCCATCGCAGTCACCGGAGTAGGTGCGGGCACTATCACTGCGCCGATTCTTGTGCTTTTTCTGAATGTGCCGCTTCCGCTCGCTGTCGGGACAGCGCTTGTCTATTCCGCGATCGTGAAACTCATCGTCGTGCCCATCCAGATGTGGCGTAAGCAGGTCAACTACCGCGCTGTGGGCTATATGCTGCTCGGCGGTCTTCCCGGTGTGTTGATCGGCGTGTGGCTCTTTCGCGGGGTTGTACAGCGCGGCCACGAAAATATTCTCTATGCCGCGCTTGGCAGCATCATCGTCTTCTCTTCCGGATACCACCTCTATCGAACATTCCGCGCCAGACATAATGATCACGCGGATCGCGATCATCGCAAATGGCTCGCCGTCCTCATGCTGCCTATCGGCGCCGAAGTAGGATTCTCATCCTCCGGTGCGGGTGCGCTTGGAACCATCGCATTGCTCGGCCTCACAACACTGAGCGCATCGCAGATTGTAGGAACCGATCTTGCCTTCGGTCTATGCCTCTCGCTCGTCGGTGGAGGCCTTCACCTTCTCAGTCAAAACCTCGAAGGAGTTCTGTTGCTGAAGCTGCTTCTGGGCGGCATGTTTGGAGCTCTTGCAGGAAGTGCGTTGGCTCCTCGCCTGCCCAACCAGAAGCTCCGACTGGTTCTGACCGCCTGGTTGTTGATGATCGGAGTGCAATTCTGCTATCAGGCTGTGCATTTTCATACGGACGCGCAGTCACAAGAAAAGCGCGTTGCTTCAACGGCGGTTGTGCAGCACGCTCTACTCCGTCCATTGAAAGTTGCCAAGCAATAGCTCGCCGTCGCTTTCTTCTGCATACTGAATACAGAGATTGATTCACAACGGAGAAAGCTTATTTTGAGGAAGTCAGTGCCCCGCCTTCTTTCCGCCGTCCTGCTTTCACTCGCAGTCGCAGTTCAAGCGCAAAATGCTTCCGACATCAAACCATCTCCGCAGCAGACGGCGTGGCAGGATCTGGAGTTCGGCGTCATCATCCACTTTGGAACGAATACATTTCTCGATCGCGAATGGGGCGATGGCACTGCAGATCCAAAAGTCTTCAATCCTTCCAATGTCGACACTGACCAGTGGATGAAAGCCGTCAAAGCTGCTGGAGCGAAATACGCGGTAATGGTAGCGAAGCACCATGATGGCTTTACGCTGTGGCCAAGCGGGCAAACGGATTATGGCGTCAAAAGCAGTCCGTGGATGGACAGCAAAGGCGACCTGGTGCGCATGGCATCGGATTCAGCGCATGCAAATGGATTGAAATTCGGTGTCTATCTCTCGCCCTGGGACCGCCACGAGCCGAAATACAAAGATCCCAAAGCTTACGACGAGTACTATCTGAAGCAACTCGACGAACTGGCGACGAATTACGGCGATCTGGTCGAGTTCTGGCTCGACGGAGCGGGCAGCGCAGGCCGCAAGTACGACTTCGAAAGCATCATCAACGAATTGCGCACCTACCAGCCCAATACCATGGTCTTCGCAGACGTCGCACTCTTCCAATACGCTGACCTGCGCTGGGTCGGCACCGAGAGCGGAGCCATCTCATACGAAAACTGGAACGTGATCGATCGTACCGGTTATCTGCGTTGGCGACCCATCGAAGCCGACACCCCTCTGCACAAACTGCACTGGTTCTGGCATCCGAATGATGAGAGCACGCTCAAGAGCGTCCCTGAACTCGTCGAGGTTTACAACCAGACGGTCGGCCACGGTGGGCAACTCATGCTGGGTATCGCTCCGGACAACATGGGCCGTTTGCCTGAAGCCGATGTGAAGCGCCTCAACGAATTTGGGGAGGCGATCCGACAGCTCTACAGCCACAACCTCATCGTGGATGAACACGCGAAGCCCGCTACTTCCGATGAGTTTACCGCGCTGGACAACGATCCCGACACTTTCTGGTCAGCGCCACCGGGATCGCATCATGCAACTGTGGAAGTTACATTTACAAAACCCGTCACCTTCGACCGCGCGCTCACCATGGAATGGCTCAACGACGGCCAGCATACTCAGAAATACGCTATCGAAATCTACAAAGATGGTTCGTGGCAGCGCATCGTTGAAGCGCAAGCCATAGGCCACAAGAAGATCGACATCTTCCCGCCGGTCACTGCGCAGCGGGTGCGCCTCAACCTGCTTTCAACCACAGGCGAAGCGCACATCCGCGAGTTCCAGTTATTTGCGGACAACACGAATTGACGGCGCTGCAGGCCCCGCAGCCTCGTCCACTTTTTGTGTTCCCATAATCGTCAGCTTCTGTTCGAGCCCGGTGCTTGTATCGCCGGGCTGCGCTCCGCCGACAAACACCGTGTAGTCGCCTGCCGTGACCGCGCGCTGTCCCTTTGCATCGACGAGACTCAATGTACGGGCATCGAGGTCGAAAGCGACATGCCCAACCTGATGCGGTTCAACATACACTCGCTTGAAGCCCGCAAGCCAGTGGTTGGGATTGCCTGCGCCAGCAGGAGGCGTGATATAGAGCTCCGCAACCTCGTCTCCAGCATTGGCACTCGAGTTCTCTACATCGACGGTGACATGCAAGGGCGTGCCCGCATTCAGCTTGGGGTTGGATAGTTTCAGATTCTTGTAGGCGAATTTGGAATAACTCAGTCCATATCCAAACCCAAACAGCGGCTTCTGGCGAAAATAGCGATATGTCCGGCCTTCCATTGTGTAGTTATCAAACGCAGGCAGCTGATCGACAGACTGGTAGAACGTAACCGGCAACCGCCCTGCGGGATTCGCCGTGCCTGCCAGCACATCGGCAATCGCTGTGCCACCGGCCTGGCCCGGATACCATGCCTCCAGTATCGCCGCCGCGTGCTGCTGTGCCCAATCCACAGCCAGCGCGCTGCCGTTCAGCAGCACAACCACAAGGGGCTTATTGGTCGCTGCCAGAGCACTCAGCAGATCGTGCTGCACGGCAGGCAGTGCGATGTCCGTGCGGTCGCCGCCCGAGAACCCGGGAATATGCACCGGCATCTCTTCTCCCTCGATCTCCGGTGAGAGACCAACAAAAGCAACAACCACATCCGCCTGGTTCGCAGCCTGGATCGCCTGCTGGCGCAGCTGTTCCACATCCGGCTTCCACTTCAGGCGAATGCCGGCGCCATAATCCGCGCCCGTGCGCGAATATTGCATCTTGAACGGATGCGGCTTCGCATCGTCAAAGTGAACAGTGAATGTGAGCGGCTTTCCTTGGTCGTGAGGATCATTGCTCGCATCGCTCGCGACTTCCTTCCCATCGAAGGAAACACTGTAGGAATAGGTCGACGCGCAGTGCGGCTCGCATCCCGCATGATCGACCGTGAACGAAATGTCGCCGGGAGCAAGCGGCTGGAAGCTTCCGATCCAGCGAACGCTGAATCCCTTTGCTCCCTGCACCGAAACCGGCACAACGCGATTCCAGTCGAAATCGATATGAGCATCCTGCTGCGTCGTTGCCGATCCGCTGAAATCCGGATTCGCGAAGTATTCCGCCGTCAAGCCGCCAGCGTGGCCGTCCTTGTCAGTGAAGACGCTGCTGGGCACAATCACCGGTAGCTCTGCCACGAGGGGAGAGCCCTGCGAAAAGAGCACCTTCGGTCCCTTGTCGGCAAACTTCGTCTGCAATCCAGCCAGTGGAGTTACCGGGTGTAAAGACACTCCGTTGTAGTTCCCCTCAAGCGACGTTAGCGACTCCGCATTTGGCCCAATCACCGCAATCGTCTTCACCGAACTCGCCAGCGGGAGCGTATTGTTATCGTTCTTCAGTAGAACCATCGCTTCATGCGCCGCCTGCAGTGCCAGCTCTGCATGTGCTGGCGTGGCGTTCTCGCTTGGAGCGATCCGCGAATAAGCATTCGATCCCTGCGGGTCAAAGAGCCCCAGCTTGAAGCGCGCAGTGAACAGCCGCGTTACCGCCTGATTGATCGCCGCTTCGTCAATCAATCCCTTATGCACCGCATCCACCAGCGCGGCATATTCTGTGCCGCAACTCAGGTCGTCTCCTGCCTTCACAGCGGCGCCCGAAGCGTGAGCGGCATCGGGCGAGAAATGATGCCCATTCTCGCTGAAGAAATCTGTGATCGCTCCGCAATCGGAAACCACATACCCGTTAAATTTCCAGTCCTGCCGCAGCCTCTTCTCCAGCAGATCGTGGTTTGCGCAGGCAGGGGAGCCATTCACCCTGTTATAAGCACACATAATCGACTCGGCCTTCGCATCCACCATTGCCATGCGGAACTGAGGCATATACGTGTCTTCCAGATCATGCGGCGACGGGTCGATATTCGCCGAGTGCCGGGTCGATTCCGGTCCGCTGTGCACCGCATAGTGCTTGGCCGTAGCAATCGTCTTGTAAATCTTCGGATCGTCACCCTGCAGGCCCTTGATAAATGCAGCTCCCATTTGTCCCGTCAGATAAGGATCCTCACCATACGTTTCCTGCCCGCGACCCCAGCGCGGATCGCGAAAGATATTGATGTTCGGCGACCAGAAGTCCAGTCCGCGATAAATGCTGTGATCACCCTCTGCCTGCGCTGCGTTGAACTTCGCCCGTGCTTCGGTCGAAATCGTGTCGGCAATCTTTCGCTCCAGATCCACATCCCACGTCGCCGCCAGCCCGATTGCCTGCGGAAACACCGTGGCATATCCGGCTCGTGCCACTCCATGCAGCGCCTCGCTCCACCAGTCATAATCCGGAACTTGTAGCCTTGGAATCGCTGCCGCATTGTTCTGCATCTGCGAAACCTTTTCCTCCAGCGTCATCTTCGAAACCAGGTCAGCCACGCGCTTCTCCAGCGGCTGCGATGGATCAAGATAGAGTGGTTTATCTGGAGTAGACTGGCAGAAACCGTTTGTAGCAGTGGCCAGAAGGAAGAGAGTGACGAGCGCTACGGCAGGGGCAAAAACCGAACGAATCTTCATAAGTCTGATGAACTTCCCGCACCAGTGTATTGATGCCAGTGAATTAGTAAACCGATTTTCTTACATTAAAACTCAAATGAGGGAATTGTAGTGCGGATTTCGCTTTTCATCACCTGTTATAACGACACGCTCTTTCCCGAGACCGGCAAAAGCGTCGTCCGCCTCCTTGAACGGCTGGGTCATCAGGTTGAGTTTCCGCTGGAGCAGACCTGCTGCGGCCAGATGCACTACAACACCGGCTATCAGATTGAGGCTGGTCCTCTCATGCGCCGCTTCGTCGAGACATTCAAGAACGCGGAAGCGGTCTGCGTACCTTCTTCATCGTGCGTGGCCATGATTCGCGATCACTACCTGAAGATGGCCGAAACCGCCGGCGATCCAGGATTGGTCCAGGCCGTAGAATCGCTGCTGCCCCGCGTCTACGAACTGAGCGAATTGCTGGTCAACAAGCTAGGACTTGAGGATGTGAATGCCTATTATCCGCATTGCGTCACTTATCACGCCAGCTGTCACTCGCTCCGCAGCCTGCACCTGAACGATCTGCCGCTCCGACTGTTACGAAAAGTTCGCGGCATTGATCTGGTCGAGTTGCAGGGAATCGACCAGTGCTGCGGCTTTGGCGGTACTTTTGCTGTTAAAAACGGAGATGTCTCCGCAGCTATGCTCGCCGATAAACTTCGATGCGTTGAAAATACGCGCGCCGAAGTCTGCACCGCAGTCGACAATTCCTGCCTCATGCATATCTTCGGCGGGCTGCATCGCCAGCGCACCGGCATTAAGACCGTACACCTTGCGGAAATTCTTGCGTCAACAGAAGACGAGGCCACTCAATGACCATCCGGGTAGGAGAAGCAGCCGAAGCGCCATCGTTTCAGAAGGCAGCATTCAAGTTGCTCGACGATGCGCAGCTGCGTAAGAACGTGCGCCACGCTACGGACGTCATCACCGGTAAGCGGGCGATCGTCGTAAAGGAGCAGCAGGACTGGCAGCAGTTGCGCGCGACGGCCAGCGCCATTAAGCAGCACACGCTCGCGCATCTCGATGAATATCTGCTGCAGTTTGAAGCGGCCTGCACAGCTGACGGAGGCCACGTACACTGGGCTTCTGACGCAGACGAGGCTAATCGCATCATCGTCGACTTGGTGAAACAGTACAGCGGCAAGGAAGTCATCAAGGTCAAAACGATGACCTCGGATGAAATCGGCCTCAACAAAGCATTCGAGGCCAACGGCATTCATCCGCACGAAACCGATCTGGCGGACATGATTGTTCAGCTCGGTCATGATAAGCCGTCACATATCGTCGTGCCTGCACTGCACAAGAATCGCCAGCAGGTGCGCGAGATCTTCATGGAGGCCATGGGTCTGGCCGAACTCAGCGACAAACCGGAAGACCTGACCAACGCGGCCCGCCGTTATCTGCGCGACAAATTTCTGAATGTGAATATCGGCTTCAGCGGAGCGAACTATTTGCTCGCTGATACCGGTGGCGTCTGCGTCGTCGAGTCTGAAGGCAATGGCCGCATGTGTGTCACGCTGCCTGAAGTTCTGATTACGCTCGCCGGCATCGAAAAAGTCATTCCCTCCTTTCGCGACCTCGAAGTCTTCCTGCAACTTCTGCCGCGCTCCGCAACCGGCGAGCGTATGAATCCCTATAACTCGCTCTGGACTGGAATAGGCAAGGGGAATGGACCGCAGCACTTCCATGTTGTGCTGCTGGACAACGGCCGTACCCGCATTCTTGCTGACCCGGAAGCGCGTCAGACGCTGCACTGCATCCGCTGCGGAGCCTGCCTCAACACCTGCCCTGTCTACCGCCAAACAGGTGGACACGCCTACGGTTCCATCTATGCAGGCCCCATCGGTGCGATTCTTACGCCGCAGCTCTTCGATATGCAGCATTCGCAATCGCTGCCCTATGCCTCATCCCTTTGCGGAGCCTGCTACGAAGTCTGTCCAGTCAAGATCAACATTCCTGAAGTCCTTATCCACCTGCGCGGCCGCGTCGTGCGCGAACAGCAAAGCGGCGCGAATATCGAAGCACTCGGAATGAAAGCGATGGCGCGTATTTTCTCAAGCAGCCGTAGCTTTGAAGCAGCTCAACGCCTTGGACACATTGGGCAGTGGCCTTTCGTTTCCGAAGGCTGGGTAAAGCATTTACCAGGCATGTTAGGCAACTGGACTGCTGTGCGCGATATGCGCCCACTGCCAAAGCAATCATTCCGCAGCTGGTGGCGCGAACATGAAAAAGCGAAAAAGGAGAACGCCGATGCCTGAAGCTGCAAACGCGCGCGAAGCCATCCTCAACCGCATCCGCACAGCCAACAATGCTGCGAAAGCGACCGCGCATGCTGCGGAATATCAGGCCATCGAGAGAAGCTATCAGCAGACGACCAATCTTGACCGGGAAACAACGCTCCAGAGGTTCAAAGATCATCTTCACGAATACGATGCGCATATTTTTGAAGCAGCACCAGACACAATAGCCACGACGATCGCAGAGGTTTTGAAATCGTTGAACCAGAAATCCGCCATCGTCGCCGACAATTTTCCTGTGGAGGCTTTACCGGCAGGCTTCTCGTGGCGCCGCGAATCGGAAAGCACGACGGAACAGCTGGACACAGCCGAGGGCGGTATTTCCGCTTGTGAAGTAGCCATTGCACATACCGGAACCATCATCCTTAGAGGTTCAAGAAAGATGACGCTTCTGCCGGATCGCTTTCTTTGCGTCGTCCATGAGAATCAAATCGTCGACACGGTTCCGGAAGCAATGGCAAGACTGGAGCAGTACAAAACCGAGCCGCTCACCTTTGTTTCTGGCCCATCGGCAACTGCCGACATAGAAATGACACGCATCCGCGGTGTCCACGGCCCGCGTTTTCTCGATGTGATTGTGGTCAGAAATTAGGCGATGTGGCGAACCCGATATCCGCTCACCGCAAAATACAGCACGAAGAGATAGCAGATCAGCGGCACAAAAAACGCCAACTGAATATTTGAAGCGTCTGAAATGCGCCCCATGAGGGCAGGGAAAACTCCGCCGCCGAGAATTGCCATCACCACCAGTGACGACCCGCGCTTTGTGTAAGGCCCAAGATGGCGAATGCTAAGCGCGAAGATTGTAGGAAACATGATCGAGTGGAAGAAGCCAAGCAGAACGATCCCTGCCAGCGCTGGGGCTCCATTCGTAAAAATCACCGGTAAGACCGATGCCACGCAGCCGACGGCAAACGCAGCCAGCATGTGTGCCGGCCGAATCTTCCTCATCAGAGCCGAGCCGGCAAATCGTCCGATCATGAATCCAAGCAGATGCAGCTTCAGATAATTCGCTGCTTGTGTATCGAGCGTGCCAGGATGCGTATGCTGCACAAATCGAATCACAAAGCTCGCAACACCAACCTGCGCCCCCACGTAGAAGAACTGCGCCGCGACGCCCTTCAGCAAATGAGGAAACGCGAAAATCCCTGAAAAGCGCGGCGATTCCTCTTCCGCCTTTTCTTCCTGAATGACCGGCAGCTTCGATGAATAGATGATCAGCGCCATTAGCAGAAAAATACCGACGATGATCATGTACGGCAGGCGAACAACATCCGCTTCCGATCCGGCGGCGGCAGCATGTGCGCGCGAAAGGATAAATGCCGATCCAAAAATCGGCGTCACAACAGCGCCTACTGCATTGAACGATTGAGCGACATTCAATCGCTGTTCCGAGGTCTCCGGCGGGCCGAGGAAGGTGACATAAGGATTTGCAGAAACTTCAAGAAACGATTGTCCGCAGGCCATGATGAAGAGCCCGAGCAGGAAAACCGCATACATGTGAATGGAAGCGGCGGGGATAAAGAGAAACGCACCGCAGGCGCAAATCAGCAAGCCGCAGACAATCCCGCGCTGATAGCCAATTTTTTCCATCAGCCGCCCGGCAGGCCAGGCAGCTATGAAATATCCGCCGAAGAAGGCCACCTGCACAAACGAAGATTCAAAGTCCGTGAGGTGAAATGCGCCTTTGAGGTGCGGAATCAGAATGTCGTTCAGATTGACGCCGACGGCCCACAGGAAGAACAAGCTGGTGATCAGAATCAGAGGCAGGATGTAGCGCCGCTCGGTCAGCGGTCCGCCGGTCTGCGGCGTCGATGTCGAGGAAATGCGCGTGACTGCCATGGATGGTCCTTACTCTCCTGCGACCACTGGGTTCACCAGCGTTCCCAGTCCGCTGACTTCGATCGTGATCGTCTCGCCGGCCTTCAGCCAGCGTTGCGGACTACGCCCCAGGCCAACACCCGCAGGCGTACCGGTACTGATAATATCCCCTGCCTGCAGTGGAGTGATCGAAGAAATGTAAGCAATTAAATCAGGCAGCTTGAAGATCAACTCGCGCGTATTCGAGTGCTGCAGCACTTCGCCGTCAATCGAAAGCTTCACGTCGAGTGCATGCGGGTCGGCAATTTCGTCCTTGGTCACGATTGCGGGGCCGAGTGGCGCGAAGGTGTTGAAGCTCTTTCCCAGCGTCCACTGCGACGTTGCCAGCTGAATATCGCGTGCGCTGACATCATTCAGAATCGTATAGCCGAAGACGTAGTCCCGCCATTCGTCACGAGCAATGCGGCTACCGCCTTTCCCGATAACGCAGGCGAACTCCGCTTCATAGTCCGGTTGCGATGAGATGGAGGGCAACTCGATAGCAACATTAGGCCCGACGAGTGCAGACGGCAATTTCAGAAATACCGTAGGCACCTTGGGAATCTCCATCTTCGATTCCACCGCGTGATCGCGATAGTTAAGACCGACGCAGAAGATCCGAGGCGTGTCCGGCAACGGAGCCAGCACCTTCA
>Ga0081540_1004419_pt1 | contig 10727 bp, 11 predicted proteins | sample TabmetS2T1R1_FD_71024 | JGI IMG/M metagenome (GOLD analysis project Ga0081540, IMG submission 71024) | Tabebuia heterophylla rhizosphere microbial communities from the University of Puerto Rico - S2T1R1 | ecosystem: Host-associated > Plants > Roots > Rhizosphere ... | reverse complement strand
TGAACTGCCACAGCGCGTCGTCCAGGAAGCAGGGCGGGCCGGCGATCGGGAACACATGGCTCGCCTTGAGATCGTCGATGTACCGGAAGGTCCGGTCGAACTGCCGCTCGCGCTTCTGCTTGCCGAAGGCGGTCTTCGCCGACTCGGGCAGCTCGTAGACCATCGGGTACCAGATGGCGCCGGAGAACTGCAGCAGGTGCGCGTGGACCTGTCCCAGCTCGGCGAACGCGGACAGGTCGGAGGGGCGCGCGTCGTTCTGGTTCAGCAGCCGCACCCCGTCGTACTCCACCCACAGCGAGGAGTCGCCGATCGGTCCGTCGGTCGGGCTGGTCAACGCCTGGATCATGACGCGCAGCCCGCCGTCCAGTTCGTGCACCTGACCGGAGACCGTCTCCAGGAAGTTAGTGAACCCGAGTTCCCGAAGCTGGTCCTGAAGCTCGCTCGTCGGGTACTCGGGCAGCAGCACGGTGGCCGACTTGCTGACGTGCCGGCGCAGGTTCTCCGCGTCGAAGTGGTCGCGGTGCAGGTGCGACACGTACAGGTAGTCGACGCGGCCCAGCGCCTCCCAGTCCAGCTGGGAATTGTCCGGGAACGGGAACCACGACGCGAAGTAGGCGGGGTTGACCCACGGGTCGCACAGGATGCTGCCCGCGGCCGTGTCGATCCGCATGCTCGCGTGCCCGGTACCGGTGATCCGCACGGCGCTGCCCCTTCTCGTCGGGTTCCTACCCGCGACGCTACCGGAGCGCCTCCCGCCGCCGGCCGGATGCCGGGCCTTGCGCCGGGCCGATTCGGGGGCATGCCAGACTAGGCGTGATCACAGCAACGGGATGCGCGCATCGAAGGGGGCCGTCGTGGCCGCAGAGGAGCCGGTGACCTCACCTGACCAGCACAAGCCGGGTAACCCCCGGCTCGCCCGGATCGGTGCGGTCGGCACCATCGCGATCCTGCTGGCCATGCTCTGCGCCAACAACAAGGTCAACACCGGCGCCATCTTCCTGATCGGCTTCGCCGTGGTGATCGCGCTGATCCTGGTCGTGGACTGGCTGCTGCGCAAGAACGGCCTGCGCTGACGCCCGGCGGCACCCCGCCGCCGAGCGCCGTCCGTGCGCGCGCCAGCGAGGCGCGAGTTCAGCGCCGCCGCAGGATGTCGCGCACCTCGCGCAGCGCCTGGTCCACCTCGGCCTCGAAGTAACCGCCCGGCACCAGGTTGAACTGGCCGGGGTCGAGTTCGGCGTCGTTGATCGCGCCCGGACCCCGGCTGGACATCGTCTGCAGGATCCCCTCGAACAGCCGGTCCACCTGCACCGGGTCGTACCCGCTGCCGAACCGGCGCGGCTGGAAGGTCCGCCGGAGCTGGTCCACACGGTGCACGTCGCCGGACGGGCCGGCCGCGCCGGACATGTCGCGCGGAGGCATGCGGATCTCGGTGGTCATGTCCATCTTGCCGTGCCGGCCGGGCTCGAACGGCTCGTAGCCCGCGCCGCCGCCCGCGCCGAAGGAGCCGGTCGGCTCGTCGTAGCGCGGCTCGTCATACCGGGGCTCGTCGAACCGGGCGAACGCGCCGGTGGCCTGCGACGCCATCGGCGACACCGGTCGCGGCATCGGCGGCGGCATCTGCTGGGGCTGCGGCGGCGGGGGCATCATGCGGTCGTCCCGCGGCGGCGGACCCATCCGGTCCGGTACCGGCGGCATCATCCGGTCGTCGCGCATCGGGATGCGGTCCGGCGGGACCATCCGGTCGTCACGCATCGCCGGTACCGGCGGCGGACCCATCCGGTCCCCGGCGCCCATCCGGTCCAGCGGCCCGAGCCGGTCGGCCGGTCCCGGCCCCATGCGGTCCATCGGTCCCAGCGGACCCAGCCGGTCGGACGGCCCGAGCCGGTCGGCGGCGGCCATCGGCCGCTCCTGCGGGCGGAAGCCGACCCGCTCCTCCAACTCGCCGAGCTGCCGCTCGACCCGGTCGAGGTGCAGGTCCACCTGCCACTCGTCGTAGCCGCCGAAGCGCACCCGGAACACCACGTCGTGGACCTCCTGGGCGGCGACCGGTGAGTTGCCGGCCTCGCCGTTCAGGGTGGCCTCCACCCGGTCGAGGAACGCGTCGACCTCGTCGACCTTGTACCCGCGACGCAGCGCCCTCCGCCGGAACCGCTGACCTTGACTCACTGTGCCGCCTCTCGTTCCTTGCCGTGATGCCCGTCGCGCGCCGCCTGTACGACATTCGCCGCGGCCCGTGCCACGTCCGCCGCGGCCAGTTGGCCGCACGCGCCGTCGATGTCCCGGCCGCGGGTGTCCCGCACCGTCGTCGGCACCCCCGCGGCGCGCAGCCGCCGGGCGAACTCGCGCTCGACCGGCTTGGGACTCGCGTCCCACCGGCTGCCCGGAGTCGGATTGAGCGGGATCAGGTTGACGTGCGCCAACTGCCCCGCGAGCAGCCGACCGAGCAGGTCCGCCCGCCACGGCTGATCGTTCACGTCTCTGATCATCGCGTATTCGATGGAGACGCGACGCCCCGTCACTGCCGCGTACGACCATGCGGCGTCCAGCACCTCGGCCACCTTCCACCGTTGGTTGACCGGTACGAGTTCGTCGCGCAGCCCATCATCGGGCGCGTGCAACGACAGCGCAAGAGTCACGGAGAGTTCCTCCCCGGCCAGGCGACGCATCGCGGGCACCAGCCCGACGGTGGATACCGTGATATGGCGCTGGGACAGGCCGAGCCCCTCCGGGGCCGGTGCGGTGAGCCGGCGCACCGCGTCGACCACCCGGTTGTAGTTGGCCAGCGGCTCGCCCATGCCCATGAACACGACCCGGGACAGGCGGTCCGGGCAGCCCGGGAGGTCGCCGCGGGCGGCCTGGCCGGCGAACCACACCACCTGGTCGACGATCTCCGCGGTGGACAGGTTGCGGGTGAGCCCGGCCTGGCCGGTGGCGCAGAACGGGCAGGCCATCCCGCAGCCCGCCTGGCTCGAGACGCACACCGTCACCCGGTCCTGATACCCCATCAGGACGCTCTCCACCAATGAGCCGTCGTGCAATCGCCACAGCGTCTTGCGGGTGCGGCCGTCGTCGCAGGACAGCTCGCGCACCGGGGTGAGCAGGTGGGGCAGCAGGTCGCCGGCGAGCCGGTCCCGGGTGGCCGCGGGGATGTCGGTCATCCGGCCGGGATCACGCTCGAACCGGCCGAAATAGTGCGTCGAGAGCTGCCCGGCCCGGAACTCCCGCTCACCCAGCGCGGCGACCGCGGCCCGACGGCCTGCCTGGTCGAGATCGGCGAGGTGGCGCGGGGGGAGCGTGGCACGGCGTCCGCGCGGCTCCGGCTGGACCAGGGTCAGCTCGCGGCGCGGCGGTTCGGTGACGGGCAGTGTTGTCATGGCCGTCCAAGTGTCCCATGTTCCGCGCGAACCGCTACTCCCTGTCAGCACGGACCTCAGGTACCGGCGGGCGCGAGGAGGGACAGCAGCACGAAGGCGGTCGGCGCGGCGAACAGGATGGAGTCCAGCCGGTCCATGAGGCCGCCGTGGCCCGGCAGCAGGTTGCTCATGTCCTTGACGCCGAGGTCGCGCTTGAGCAGGGACTCCGCGAGATCACCGAGAACCGCCGCCGCGGACACCGCGAGCCCGAAGATCGCCCCGTGCCACCAGGGCTGGTGGAACATCAGCGCGATCAGGACGGCTCCGCCCGCCGCCGTGGCCACCAGCGAACCGGCCAGGCCCTCCCAGGACTTCTTGGGGCTCACTGTGGGTGCCATCGGGTGCCGCCCGAAGAACACCCCGGCCGCGTACCCACCGGTGTCGGACAGCACCACCGAGGCCAGGGTCAGCAGCACCCGCCGGTCCCCGTCGGCCGGGTGCACGAGCAGCGCGGCGAAGCCGGCGAGGAACGGGACGTACACGGCGACCAGGGCGGCCGACCCGACGTCCCGCACGTACCCGGCCGGCCCGTCGGCCAGCCGCCAGACCATGGCCGCCACCACGGTCAGTGCCAGGCCGAGGATCATCGCCTCGACACCGCCACGCCAGGCCAGGCCGATCATGACCGGGCACGCGGCCACCAGCGGCACCAGCGGCGGGCGCGCCCGGGGACCGCCGTCGCCCTCGGTCGAGTGTCCGATCGCCCGCACCATCTCCCAGACCCCGACCGCCGCGGCCACCGCGATCACGAGCAGGAACGCCGGCCGCCACAGCAGCAGGGACGCGAGGACGACCCCGCCGAGCGTCGCGCCGACCCCGATCGCCGCCGGCAGGTTGCGCCCCGCCCGGTTGGGCCGCTCGGCCTTGCGCCGCTCACCACGCGGTCGGGCCGTGCGGCCGCCGTCGAGGTCCAGCTCAAGATCGTCATCGGGTACCTCGTCGAACGGCGGCCCGAACGGCGTCTGTGGATATGCCTCGGGCGCGGCAACATCGGCGTGCCGCGCCCGGTGACGCGACCTCTGGTCGCCGTCCGGCAGATCGGGGTAGGACATCAGACCTCGAGCAACTCGGCTTCCTTGTGCTTGACGAGCTCGTCGATGTGCGTCACGTGCCGGTGGGTGAGGTCGTCCAGTTCCTTCTCCGCGCGGCGCACCTCGTCCTCGCCGGCCTCGCCGTCCTTGACGATCCGGTCCAGCTCCTCCTTGGCCTTGCGGCGCACGTTGCGCACCGCGACCTTGGCCTCCTCGCCCTTGTGCCGGGCCACCTTGATCATGTCCCGGCGCCGCTCCTCGGTCATCTGCGGCAGGACGATGCGCAGCTGGGTGCCCTCGTTGTTCGGGTTGACCCCGAGGTCCGAGTCGCGGATGGCCTTCTCCATGGCGTGCAGCTGGCCGTTGTCGTACGGCTTGATGATCGCCATCCGTGGCTCCGGTACCGCGATGGACGCCATCTGCGGCAGCGGCGTCGGGGTACCGTAGTAGTCGAGAATGATCTTGGCAAACATCGCCGGAGTGGCTCGCCCGGTGCGGATCGTGGCGAACTCCTCCTTGGCGAACTCGATCGCCCGCTCCATCTTCTCTTCGGCCTCGAAGAGCGTCTCGTCGATCACGTGCTGTCTCGCCTCCTTCGGGCGGTCGCGTGGCAGGTCACGCGGGGGACTGCCGGTCAGGCGGTGATCAGGGTGCCGATCTTCTCACCGCTGACCGCTCTGACGATGGTGTCGTCGCCTTCGGCGGCGAAGACCAGCATCGGCAGGCGATTGTCCTTGCACAGGCTGAACGCCGCGGCGTCGGCCACCCGAAGGTCCTCGCGCAGCATCTCGTCAAAGGTGATCGTGTCCAGCTTCGTCGCGGTCGGGTCGACCCGCGGATCCGCGCTGTAGACCCCGTCCACCCCGTTCTTGCTCATGAGTACCAGATCGGCGTGGATCTCCAGGGCGCGCTGGACGGCCACCGTGTCGGTGGAGAAGTACGGCATCCCGGCGCCCGCGCCGAAGATGACCACGCGCCCCTTCTCCAGGTGCCGGATCGCCTTGCGCGGGATGTAGGGCTCGGCCACCTGGGCCATGGTGATCGCGGTCTGTACCCGCGTCTCCACCCCGCCCTTCTCCAGGAAGTCCTGCAGGGCCAGGCAGTTCATCACGGTGGCGATCATGCCCATGTAGTCGGCACGGGACCGGTCCATGCCCCGCTTCTCCAGCTCGACACCGCGGAAGAAGTTGCCACCGCCGACCACCACGGCGATCTGCGTGCCGAGCTGGACCACCCGGCCGATCTGCCGGGCCAGGTCCTGCACCACGTCCGGGTCGACGCCGACCCGACCGCCGCCGAACACCTCACCGGACAGCTTCAACACCACGCGCCGGGTCCTCGGCTGCCCGCCGCCGGCAAGCCGGTCGGCCGTGGCGCTCACGATCTCGTCCGCCACCGTGTCGGTCATGCGCCCACCCTCTCCTGCCGGCACCCGGGCCGCGCCCACGCACCCGTCGCCGGGCCTGTTGGCTACCAATCTGTCATGTCCTGGCGAGATCGGCGCAGCCTGGTCGCCGTCCAGGTATGCCACGGGGAGGCCGGCGCGTGGCTGTCGTCCACCCGCGGGCCTCCCCGTCGCCGGAAATCAGGCCTGGCCAACCTCGAACCGGACGAACCGGTCGACGGTCAGCCCGGCCTCGCCCAGAATCTGCTTGACCGTCTTCTTCTGGTCCTGCACCGAGGACTGCTCGATCAGGACGAAGTCCTTGAAGAAGCCGTTGAGCCGGCCCTCGATGATCTTGGGCAGGGCCGCCTCGGGCTTGCCCTCCTCGCGGGCCGCCTCCTCGGCGATGCGCCGCTCGGTGGCGATCACGTCCTCCGGTACCTCGTCACGGGACAGGTACTTCGGGCGCATGGCCGCGATCTGCATGGCCACGCCGCGGGCGTCGGCGTCGCCGGCCTCGTCCGACTTGCCGGAGTACTGGACCATGACGCCCACCGCGGGCGGCAGGTCCGGGCTCTTGCGGTGCAGGTACACGGCGACCTGACCGTCGAGCACGGCGAACCGGTTGACGACCAGCTTCTCACCGATCTTGGCGGACTGCTCCTCGACCGTGGCGGCGACGGTGCGACCGTCGGGCAGGGTCGAGGCGAGCAGCGCGTCGACATCGGCCGGCCGCTGCGCCGCGACGTGCTCGACCAGGCGCTGGGCCATGTCGACGAAGTCGGCGTTCTTGGCCACGAAGTCGGTCTCGCAGTTCAGCTCGAGCAGGGCGGTGCCGGTGTGCGCGACCAGGCCGTTGGCCGCGGTGCGGCCGGCCCGCTTGCCGACATCCTTCGCGCCCTTGACGCGCAGGATCTCGACCGCCTTGTCGAAGTCGCCATCGGACTCCTCAAGAGCCTTCTTGCAGTCCAGCATCCCGGCACCGGTGAGTTCGCGGAGCCGCTTGACGTCCGCGGCAGTGAAGTTCGACATGCCTCTCTCTTCCATCCGGCCGGCGAGCGGCCGCTCGTCTGCTTCGGGCAGGGTGGTACGGGACAGCAGCCGGTACGGGCGACAGACGCCGCCCGTACCGCGCGATCAGGCCCCGGCAGCCGCCTCAGCGGTCGACTCGTCCGGGCGCTGGAGCAGCTCGCGCTCCCACTCGGCCAGCGGCTCGTCGACGCCGACGGCACCCGGCTCGGGCTTCTCGTCGGCGGTCCGGGCCGAGCCCCGGCCGGAGCGCGCGATCAGGCCGTCCGCGACCGCGTCCGCGATCACGCGGGTCAGCAGCGCGGCCGAGCGGATGGCGTCGTCGTTGCCGGGGATCGGGAAGTCGACCTCGTCCGGGTCGCAGTTGGTGTCCAGCACGGCGATCACCGGGATGCCCAGCTTGCGGGCCTCGTCGACGGCGATGTGCTCCTTCTTGGTGTCCACCACCCAGATGGCCGCCGGCACCTTCTGCATGTCCCGCAGCCCGCCGAGGGTCCGGGTCAGCTTGTCCTTCTCCCGGGCCAGCTGCAGGGTCTCCTTCTTGGTGTACCCCTGCGCGGCGCCGGTCTGCTCGATCGACTCGAGCTCCTTCATCCGCTGCAGCCGCTTGTGGATGGTCTGGAAGTTGGTGAGCATGCCGCCCAGCCAGCGGTGGTTCACGAAGGGCATGCCCACCCGCGACGCCTGCTCGGACATCGCCTCCTGGGCCTGCTTCTTGGTGCCGACGAACAGGACACTGCCGCCCTCGGCGACGGTGTTCTTGACGAAGTCGTATGCCTTCTCGATGTAGTCGAGGCTCTGGCGCAGGTCGATGATGTAGATCCCGTTGCGCTCCGTCAGGATGAAGCGCTTCATCTTCGGGTTCCACCGCCGGGTCTGGTGTCCGAAGTGGACACCGCTCTCCAGCAGCTGGCGCATTGTCACAACGGCCATGGTCGGATGTGCTCCTTGGGCTCCCTGGTTGTCCCGGCCCTCCGGGTTGGAGAGACCGGCCTGGCGCCTGGTCGTCGGCCGGGAGTGGAGCCCGGACACCGGTTGACCGGCGCTCGGGACCAGGGCGGCCGCCGCCTCACCGGACAAAGGTGGGGAGGGCGCGCGAGGTCGACCACACGGGGTGGTCGCCGTCGTCGAGTGTACGCGGTGCGCCGGGATCGATCGGCTCGGGCAGGGTACCCGCGATGGTTTGTCGGTTTTGGGCTCTTCTACGCGGCCAGACCCGCCGCGACCAGCAGGACCAGGCCGACCGGCAGGTAGGCCAGCGGCGTGCGCAACCAGGCCCGGCCGGGGGTCGGCCCGCCGGCCGTGGCCGCGCCCGTCATCAGGCCGTAGAGGCCCATCGTCGCCAGCGGGGTGCCGCACATCGCGAAGATCCCGGCCAGCACGGCGTTCGGCTGCACCGTGTGCGCGAACTCCCCGCTCAGCAACACCCGCAGCACCATCACCTCGGCGACCAGCGCGACGATCGCGAGCAGCGCGGCGACGCCCACCCGGCGGGTGCGGTAGATCGCGCCGTCGACGGTCTTGGAGGCCACGGTGGGCATCGCGGGCAGGACCCCGGCGCCCGGCCCTGGCGCGGCCGGCGAGCCGCTGGGGCCGGGGGCGGTCGGCCCGGCGCCGCTGGTGCCGGCGCCGGACGGCCGTCGCAGCGCGGCCCGGTCGATCGGTTCCGCCGGGTAGCGCGGCTCGCCACCGAAGGACTCCAGCGGGTCCGCCGGCAACGGCGGCGGCAGCTCCACCCCGGAGCGCGGCCCGACCGGCCGGCCCGCGAGGGCGGGATCGGTGAGCGGGTCGGTGCGGCTGCGGTACCGGCCGAGGTCGCCGCTCGGCTCGTCGGAGTACCGCGGCTCGTCGGAGTACCTCGGCTCGGGCGTCCGGTACCGGTCGTCGTCGTAGCGACCCTCCGGCTCCGGGTACCGCTCGGTGAAGCCCGGGTACCACCGCCCGTCCGACTCGTCCTGGTATCCCCGAGGTCCATCCACGACTTCGCACCGTAGGGGAAGCCGGCCCCGGCCCGCCAGGGCGGCGTCCGGGATGTCCGGATTATCGGCACCCCTGTGACCGCTGTCGCTGCACCCCGCGCCGGTACCGGAGGACTATGCCGGCATGCCCGACAACGACGTCGAACGGATGGTCCGGATGTTCCGGGCGTTCGCGGTCCACGAGTTCGCCGGCAGCTCGCCCCGATGGGAGCTGTTGAGCAATGCCATCGCCGAGGCGCCCGGGCTGGCCGAGCCGCTGCTGTCGGCGCCCGAGGGGCAGCGCCGCGCGATCCTCTACTTCGCCGCCACCCAGTACCTGCTGCGCGGTCCGGCCCACGGGCACCCGCTGGCGGCCTACCTGCCGACCCTGGGTGGCACCCGGGAGCCGGACGCCGGCCTGGTGCCCGCGTTCGCCGTGTTCGTCCGCGACCACGGCGGGGAGCTGGCCGCGCTGTGCGCCACCCGCACCACGCAGACCAACGAGGCGCGACGCGCCGCCCTGCTGCGCCCCGCGTTCGCGCACGCCGAGGGGCTCGTCGGGCGGCCGGTGAGCCTGGTGGAGCTCGGCACCAGCGCCGGGCTGCTGCTCATCCCGGACCGGTACGCGTACTGCTACGGCGCCGACCGGTACGGGCGGCCCGACGCGCCGGAGGCGTTGACGCTGTCGTGTGAGCTGCGCGGCCCGGACCGCCCGCCGCACCTGGACCGGCAGCCGGTCATCGCCGACCGGGTGGGGCTGGACCTGAACCCGGTCGACGCCACCGATCCGGCGGCCGCCGACTGGCTGCGCTCGTGCGTCTGGCCGGAGCACGTGGACCGGCTGGCCCGGCTGGACGCGGCCCTGGCCGAGGTGGCAGCCGCCGCGCCCCGGCTGGTCGCCGGGGACATGGTGAGCGGACTCCCGACGGTACTGTCCACTGTGGACTCGGTACCCCTGGTGTTCAGCTCCAACGCCCTGACCTACCTGTCCGACCAGCGGCGGGCCGACCTGGTGCGTACTCTCGCGGAGGTCGGCGCGCGGCGCGACCTGGTGCTGGTCGTGAACGAGGCGGCCCAGGTCGGGCTGCGCCTGTTCGCCCCGGACAGCCCGCCGCCCGAGCCCGGGTTGGCGATCGGCACCCTGACCGTGGTCGCCTGGCTCGACGGCCGGGCCACGGTGACCGCGCTGGCCAAGACGGCGCCGCACGGCCAGTGGCTGAACTGGCAACCGGTCGGCTACCCGTACCGTCCGGCCGCGTGCGCCAACTGAGGAATTCACCACAGCGCGGCTAGCCGGCCGACGGCGACCGTCAGGGCGAGGGCGAAGAGCAACGCGTTGACCGCGACGTTGCGGGGCTCACGCAGCCGCGCGTGCGACGAGGCGGCGCCGACCATGACCACGCACAGTCCCAGGGCGGCGACCGGCGTGAGTACCCGTGCGATCCCGGTCGCCCAGGGCAGCAGCAGGCCGACGACGGCGAGCAGTTCGGCGGCGGCCGTCAGCCGGACCACCGGCATGGGGAACAGCGCGACGCCGGTCTGGCCGGTAGCCAGCAGGCGCTCGCGGCTCATCGTGCTCTTGGCGATGCCGGATCCGGCGAAGGTCACCGCGAGCACGGCCTGGAAGATCCACAGTGTCAGGTTCATGCGAGTTGGACGAGGCAGCCGGCGCGGGTGTGACGCGGGCGGCGGTCCCGGCCCGGTGGCGCCGGTCGTAGGCTGGCCGGCATGGATCCGCTCGTCGCCCGGATGCGCCCCTTCGGCACCACCATCTTCGCCGAGATGTCCGCGCTCGCCGTGCGCACCGGCGCGGTCAACCTCGGCCAGGGCTTCCCGGACACCGACGGACCGGCCGGCATGCTGGACGCCGCCGCCGCGGCCCTCCACAGTGGACACAACCAGTACCCGCCCG